>Ga0160436_1000768_pt1 | contig 10496 bp, 9 predicted proteins | sample HID1973M_E0MG_FD_108264 | JGI IMG/M metagenome (GOLD analysis project Ga0160436, IMG submission 108264) | Enriched mosquito-associated microbial communities from UW Madison campus, WI, USA - HID1973M_E0 MG | ecosystem: Host-associated > Arthropoda: Insects > Digestive system > Unclassified ...
CCAGGACGCGCGCCGCGGCACCTTCGTGTCGCGTCACGCGGTCTTCCACGACCGCGAGAACGGGCAGGAGTGGCTGCCGCTCGGCAACCTGTCCGACAACCAGGCGCGTCTGGCGATCTACGACTCGCTGCTCTCGGAGTACGCCGCTCTCGCGTTCGAGTACGGGTACTCGGTCGAGCGCCCCGACTCGCTCGTGCTGTGGGAGGCCCAGTTCGGCGACTTCGCCAACGGCGCCCAGACGGTGATCGACGAGTTCATCTCGTCGGCCGAGCAGAAGTGGGGCCAGCGCTCCGGCGTCGTCATGCTGCTCCCCCACGGGTACGAAGGCCAGGGCCCCGACCACTCGTCGGCCCGCATCGAGCGCTACCTGCAGCTCGCGGCGGAGAACAACATGACGATCGCGCGTCCGTCGACCCCTGCGTCGTACTTCCACCTGCTGCGCCGCCAGGCGTACGCGCGCCCCCGCCGCCCGCTCATCGTCTTCACCCCGAAGTCGATGCTGCGCCTGCGTGGAGCCACGAGCGAGATCGCCGACTTCACGAGCGGCCGGTTCGAGCCCGTGATCGACGACGCCCGCATCCAGGACCCGTCGACGGTGAAGCGGGTGCTGCTGCACTCGGGCAAGATCCACTACGACCTGCTCGGCGAGGTCGAGAAGCGCGGCGACGCGGGAGCGTTCGCGCTCGTGCGCCTCGAGCAGTACTACCCGCTGCCGACCGCCGACCTGCTGCCGGTCCTCGACCGGTATCCGGATGCCGAGGTCATGTGGGTGCAGGAGGAGCCGGCGAACCAGGGCGCCTGGCCGTTCCTGGCGCTCGAACTCGCACCCCACCTCGGCGAACGCAAGCTGCTGGTGTCGTCGCGGGCCGCATCCGCGTCTCCCGCGACCGGCTCGTCGAAGCGCAGCAACAGCGAGCAGGCGGCGCTCATCGCCGCGGCGCTCGAGCTGTAGTCGCGACCGCGATCAGAGAAGGGCTCGGACCGTGACGGTCCGAGCCCTTCTTCGTAGATCTGGTCTCAGGCGTCGATGGCGGCCAGGATCGAGGCGCGCAGCTCTTCGGGCGCCTTCTCCTGGCAGGCCCGCTGCACCTTCTGGGTGAGCGTCAGCCCCACGAGGTGCTCGCCGGAGCAGTCCTCGCAACTGTCGAGGTGCTCCTGGATGTCGGTGAGGTCCTGTGCGCTCAGCTCGCGGTGCAGGAACTCCTCGAGTTCGGCCTTGGCCTTGTCACAACCGCAATCGGTCATTTCTTGCTCCCGGTGGACGTGTCGGCGGCGATGTAGCCCCGCTCGCGGGCGTAGTCGGCGAGCTTCTCGCGCAGGAGCCGGCGGCCACGGTGCAGCCTGCTCATGACGGTGCCGACGGGGGTCTTCATGATGTCCGCGATCTCCTGGTAGGCGAAGCCTTCGACGTCTGCCAGGTACACGGCGAGGCGGAAATCCTCGGGGATCGACTGCAGCGCCTCTTTGACGTCGCTGTCGGGCAGGTGGTCGATCGCCTCGGCTTCGGCCGATCGCGTCGTGCGGCCCTGCGTGAGGGACTCCGCTGAGCCCAGCTGCCAGTCCTCGAGCTCGTCGATGGTGCCCTGGTAGGGGCTGCGCTGGTTCTTGCGGTAGCTGTTGATGTACGTGTTCGTGAGGATGCGGTAGAGCCAGGCCTTCAGGTTGGTGCCCTGCTCGAATCCACGGAACGCCGCGAACGCCTTCGTGTAGGTCTCCTGAACGAGGTCGCCGGCATCCGCGGGGTTGCGCGTCATGCGCATCGCCGCCGCGTACAGCTGGTCCATGAACGGGATGGCCTGCTCGGCGAAGAGCCCCCGCAGTTCATCGGGAGTGGGTTCGGGGAGCGCGGTGTCAGCCATCGGCCACGAGTCTATGCCGCCCAGCACAGCCCTTCCGGGCGCCGCCAAAGCGTCGAGCACCAGCACGCCTCACTCCATCCCGCCCCGTTCGGGGCACTACCCTTGATAACCGATGGGCGTTCTTCGATATTCCGGTCGTGATGAGCTGATCCCCGAGCTTCCGGGCCGCGCGGAGGATCCGGGTTCGGTGTTCGGCGACGCCCTGGCGACGCCGGAAGTTGCGGGGCCCTGGGCGGCTCCCCTGGCATCCGGTCCCCTCTCGGCACGTCTGACCCTGCCCGGCTCGAAGAGCCTCACCAATCGCGAGCTCGTGCTGGCGGCTCTCGCCGACGGTCCATCGACCCTGCGACGGCCCCTGCATTCGCGCGACACGGCACTGATGGTGGAGGGCCTGCGCAACCTCGGCGTCGACATCGTCGAGGTGCCGGGCGATGGGGAGTTCGGTCCCGACCTGCGCATCACCCCGGGCGAGCTGCTCGGATCCTCGATCGATGGCGGCCTTGCCGGCACGGTCATGCGCTTCCTGCCGATCGTGGCGGCGCTCGCGCTCGGGCCGACGAGCGTCGACGGCGACCCCTACGCGCGCAAGCGGCCCATGCGCACCACGATCGACGCGCTGCGCGGACTCGGCGTGGAGGTCGGAGACGACGGCCGGGGCACGATGCCGTTCACGGTGCACGGCACGGGCCAGGTGGTCGGGGGCGAACTCGCGATCGACGCCTCCGCGTCGAGCCAGTTCGTGTCGGGACTGCTGCTCGCCGCCCCGCGCTTCCGCGACGGGCTGGTGCTACGCCACACCGGCGAGCGTCTGCCGAGCCTCCCCCACATCCGGATGACGATCGAATGCCTTGCCGCGCGGGGCGTGACGGTCGACGAGCCGGAGCCGGGCGTGTGGTCGGTCGCGCCGCAGCCCATCCGTGCGATCGATGTCGAGATCGAGCCGGACCTGTCGAACGCGGGGCCGTTCCTCGGCGCCGCGCTGCTCGCCGGTGGCACCGTCACGATCGGCGGCTGGCCGAAGGAGACGACGCAGGTGGGAGACGAGCTGCTGCGCATCCTGCCGGAGCTGGGCGCTGTCGTCACCCGGGATGGCGCCGACGTGACGATCGACGGCGGCGAAGGCGTGCGCGGCGGTTCAGCGCTTCGCGCCGCCGACCTCGACCTCGCGATCGGCGGCGAGCTCGCCCCGACCATCGCGACGCTGCTCGCGTTCGCCGACGGTCCGAGCACCGTGAGCGGCATCGGCCACCTGCGCGGGCACGAGACCGACCGCCTCACCGCCCTTGCGACCGAGATCAACCGACTCGGGGGCGACGTCGTCGAGCACGACGAGGCGCTCGAGATCCGCCCGAAGCCGCTGCATGGCGGCGCCTGGGAGGCGTACGCCGACCACCGCATGGCGACCTCGGGTGCCCTCGCAGGCCTCGTCGTGCCCGACGTGACCGTCGACGACATCGCCACCACCGCCAAGACCCTGCCCGAGTTCCCCGAGCTGTGGAGCCGGATGCTGGGGCGCGACGCGCAGACCACGCGCTGGGAGTCCCTCCCGCTGTGAGCTGGCTCAGCGACGACGACGACGACCCGGAGAGCTTCGACGCCTGGGATGAGTCAGATGCGCGCGTGCGGCCGAACCCGAAGGGCAACAAGCCGCGCTCGAAGATCCGGCCCTCCCACGAGGACGCCGTCGACGGGCGGGTGCTGTCGGTCGATCGGGGCCGGTACACGGTGCTCGTCGACGAGGACGGCCCCGAGGAACGCACGGCGACGGCCACCCGGGCTCGCGAGCTGCGCGACCAAGCGATCGTCACCGGTGACCGCGTCGACGTCGTCGGCGACGCATCCGGCGACGCCGGCACGCTGGCGCGGATCGTGCGCATCCAACCCCGGACGACCCTGCTGCGCCGCAGCGCCGACGACACGGATGCGGTGGAGCGCGTGATCGTGGCGAACGCCGACCAGCTCATGATCGTGGTCGCCGCAGCCAACCCCGAACCGCGCCCCCGGCTCGTCGACCGCTACCTGGTCGCGGCGTACGACGCCGGCATCCAGCCGCTCATGGTGATCACGAAGACCGACCTCGCCGATCCGGAGCCGTTCCTCGCGAACTTCGCCGGGCTCGACATCCCCGTCATCCGCAGCTCGCCGGATTCCTGGCCGGTCGACGAGCTCGCGCCCCTGCTCGCAGGTCACACGACCGTCGCGGTCGGCCACTCCGGTGTCGGCAAGTCGACGCTCGTGAACGAACTGGTCCCCGGCACAGGACGTGCGGTCGGCGTCGTCAACGCGGTGACGGGCCGCGGGCGCCACACCTCGTCGTCGACGGTGTCGCTGCGGGTACCGACGGGCGGCTGGATCATCGACACCCCCGGCGTGCGCTCCTTCGGCCTCGGCCACGTCGATCCGGCCAACATCCTGCGGGGGTTCCCGGATCTCGCCGCCGTCGCCGAGGACTGCCCGCGCGGCTGCACCCACCTGCCGGACGCGCCCGACTGCGCGATGGTCGAGGCCGCCGAGCGCGGCGAGCTGGACCCTGCCCGTGTCGACTCCCTGCAGCGGCTCCTCACCACCATCGGTCCCGACGCCGCTCGGTAGGCTCGGAGCGATGAGCGCCACCACGGAACCCACCCTCGCCGACGATCTGTCCGTCGCCCTCGCCCTCGCCGCCGAAGCCGACCTGATCTCGATGGATCGCTACCGCGCCCAGGATCTGGGCATCCAGCTGAAGGCCGACAAGTCGATCGTCACGGATGCCGACACTCGCGTGGAGCGCGCCATCCGCGACCACCTCGCCGAGGCTCGCCCGCGCGACGCCGTGCTCGGGGAGGAGTTCGGCAGCGCCGGCGAGTCGAGGCGCCAGTGGATCATCGACCCGATCGACGGCACCAGCAACTTCGCGCGCGGCGTGCCGATCTGGGGGGCCCTCATCGCGCTCGTCGTCGACGGCGTGCCCGAGGTGGGCGTGGTGAGCGCGCCCGCCCTGGGCCGGCGCTGGTGGGGTGCGACCGGCCACGGCGCCTGGCTGCAGCATGACGGCGGGGAACCGCGGCGCATCCGGGTCAGCGGCGTCGACGCGCTCGAGGACGCGACCCTCAGCTACAACAACCTCCAGACCTGGGACCAGTACGGCCACCTCGATCAGCTGATCGACCTCTCGCGCACCGTCGGTCGAACGCGCGCGTTCGGCGATCTCTGGTCGTACATGCTGCTCGCCGAGGGCGCGATCGACATCGCGGGCGAGTTCGACATGAAGCCGTGGGACATCGCCGCGCTCGTGCCGGTGATCCGTGAGGCGGGCGGTCGCATCACCACGATCTCGGGCGAGGAGAACGTCTTCGAGCCGGGCGTGATCGCCACCAACGGCATCCTGCACGCTCGCGTGCTCGAGAAGATCGGGCACTAAGCGTTCACATCGTGAAGTGAATTCACCACCTGCGAGCAGCCCGAGGACCCCAGCAATACTGCTGAGTTCCCGGGCTGTTATCGAATAGTTACGCAAAACACGCGGCCACCCGTATCTTCAAGTCTTGAAGTCAGTGCACAATCGCACTGCCACTGTTCAATGCCGAGAGTGGTACTCCGAGGAAGTTCTCCCTCACACCATGAGAAAGGGAGTGACGTGAAGAAGTCATCGTTGATTTCGCTCGCTGCACTCGCCGGTGCATCTGCACTGGTTCTGGCCGGATGTTCCACCCCCTCGGGTGACAACGGAGACGGGGGCGGCACCGCGTCGACCCGCGCCTGCGTCATCCTTCCCGACACCGAGTCGTCCGACCGCTGGGAGAACGGCGACCGTCCGGCTCTCGAGCAGGCGTTCACCGACGCGGGCTTCGAAGCGGACATCCAGAACGCGCAGGGCAGCACCGACAAGATGGCGACCATCGCCGACCAGCAGTTCTCCAAGGGCTGCGGCGTGATGCTCGTCGTCGACTACCAGGGCGCCGGCTCCGCCGTCGTCGACAAGGCGAAGGCTGAAGGCGTTCCCGTCATCGCCTACGACCGCCCGATCTCCGGCGCCGACTACTACGTGTCGTTCGACAACGTGCAGGTCGGCGAGCTCGAGGGCCAGTCGGTCGTCGACGGCCTCGCGGCCGCCGGCAAGGACCCGGCCACGGCGATCGTCGTCTACATGGGCGGCGACCCCTCGGACGGCAACGCGGCGATGTTCCACGACGGAGCCGTCTCGGTCATGGAGGCTGCGGGCATCAAGCCGGCCGCCGAGCCGACCGGTGTCTGGGACACCGACAAGTCCGCGACCAACTTCGAGCAGGCGCTGACCTCGCTCGGCGGCAAGGTCGACGCGGTCTGGTCGGCGAACGACGCCAACGCTGCCGGTGTCATCTCGATCCTCGACAAGAACGGCCTCACCGTTCCCGTCTCGGGTCAGGACGCCTCGGTCGCGGGTCTTCAGAACGTGCTCCTCGGCAAGCAGACCGCCACGGTCTACAAGCCGTTCCAGCTCGAGGCGAAGGCGGCATCCGACCTGGCCATCAAGCTGCTGAACGGTGAGACGCCGACCGCCGACAAGAAGCTCGACGACGGCACGCCGTACATCGCGGTCACCCCGGTCCTGGTCGGACCGGCCGACGTGCAGAAGGTCATCGACGACGGCAACGCGAGCGCATCCGAGCTCTGCACCGGCGACGTCGCGGCCAAGTGCACGGAGTACGGAGTCAAGTAGCACCCACGCAGGAGGCCCCGCGTCGCAGAGCGCGGCGCGGGGCCTTTCCCTGTCGACACCACCCGACCCCCAGGTGGAACATGAGACGGGACGAAGGCGTCCCAGAAAGGAGCGGGTTCCGATGGATGTGCCCCTCATCGAACTCACGGACATCGTGAAGAGCTTCGGGCCGGTCAGCGTGCTCAAGGGCGTCAACCTCAAGGCGTACCCCGGCAAGGTCACCGCACTGGTCGGCGACAACGGCGCTGGGAAGTCCACCCTCATCAAGGGCCTCGCCGGCGTCCAGCCGTACGACGGCGGCGACGTGCGGTTCGAAGGCGAGATCATCAACCTGCACAGCCCGCGCGAGGCCTCCCGTCTCGGCATCGAGGTCGTCTACCAGGACCTCGCGCTGTGCGACAACCTCGACATCGTGCAGAACATGTTCCTCGGGCGCGAGGAGACCGCCGGCATCATCTTCGACGAAGGCCAGATGGAGCGGGAGGCCAGCGAGACGCTGCGGTCGCTCTCCGTTCGCACCGTCAAGTCGGTGCGACAGAAGGTCTCGTCCCTCTCCGGCGGGCAGCGCCAGACGGTCGCGATCGCGCGCTCCGTGCTCAAGAAGGCGAAGCTCGTCGTTCTCGACGAGCCGACGGCGGCCCTCGGCGTGGCACAGACCGAGCAGGTCCTGAACCTCGTCCGCCGGCTCGCCGACCAGGGTGTCGCCGTCATCATCATCAGCCACAACCTGCAGGACGTCTTCAAGGTGGCCGACTACATCAACGTGCTCTACCTCGGCACGATGGTCGCCTCCATCCCGACGGCGGAGACCACGAGCGACGACGTCGTGGGATACATCACCGGCAGCAAGACCTACGACGGAGCGAAAGCATGACCACCACACCGGCGACCCCGCCTCCCCCGGCGACCGACACCACCAACCTCCCCGCGGAGGGAGGCTTCATCGGCAGCGGTCAGGAGGGCGGCATCGGCGACCAGGTGCGCGCCTACTTCCAGCGCGTGCGCTCCGGCGACATGGGTGCCCTCCCCGCGATCGGCGGCCTCATCGTACTGGTGATCCTCTTCACGATCCTCAGCCAGGCGATGCTCGGCCAGCAGTACTTCCTCACCGAGCGCAACTTCGCGAACCTGCTGACGCAGGCGGCGTCGCTCGTGATGCTCGCGATGGCGCTCGTCTTCGTGATCCTGCTCGGCGAGATCGACCTCTCGGCCGGTGTGACCTCCGGCGTCGCGTTGTCCGCGTTCGTGGTGCTCACCAAGCCCGACGGCCTCAACATGAACTGGGTGCTCGCCCTCGTCATCGCGCTCAGCGTCGGTGTGCTGATCGGCGCGTTCATCGGGTTCTTCGTCGCCCGGGTCGGCATCCCATCGTTCGTGGTGACCCTCGGACTCTTCATCGGCCTGCAGGGGGTGACGCTCATCCTGCTCGGTGCCGGTGGCGTCTTCCGCATCCAGATCCCCGACTTCCTCGCCATCCAGAACTCGAACCTGCCGATCTGGGGCGGCTGGGTGATGCTCGGAATCATCCTGCTCGTGTCGTTCGGGATGTCGATGTGGGATCGCACGCTGCGCACCCGCGCGGGCGTTCCGAACCGCACCTTCGCGCTGGTGATCGCCAAGCTCGCGGTCATCGCGGTGCTGGGCGGATTCGTGATCGCGGTGCTGAGCCAGAACCGCTCGTCGAGCATCAAGGAGATCGCGGGAGTGCCGATCGTCGTGCCGATCGTGCTCGTGATCCTGTGGGTCGGCACCTTCGCCCTCGACCGCACCAAGTTCGGCCGCTACATCTACGCGATCGGCGGCAACGCCGAGGCCGCGCGCCGCTCCGGCATCAAGGTGATCACGATCCGCTGGATCGCGTTCATCGTCTGCTCGGTGCTCGCGGTCATCGCGGGTGTGTTCAGCGCCAGCAAGGTCGGATCGGTCAACGCCGGCTTCGGTGTCGACACCGTGCTGAGCGGCGTCGCCGCCGCCGTCGTCGGAGGCGTGAGCCTCTTCGGCGGGCGCGGTCGCCTCATGCACGCGGCCATCGGCGCGCTCGTGATCGCAGTGATCGCGAACGGCCTCGGTCTGCTCAACCTGCCGGCCGGTGTGAACTACATCGTCACCGGCGGCGTGCTGATCCTCGCCGCCACCGTCGACGCGGTGTCCCGCGTCCGCGCCGGCGGTTCGCTGATGCGCACCTGAAACGTGCCGTGATGCACGGAGGCCGCCGCGGGATCCCCCGTGGCGGCCTCCGTCGTCTCACATCGGCTAGCTGGTGACGTGGCGCTCCTCGTGACCGACGTACTCGGAGAGCGGACGGATGAGGGCGTTCGCCGCCGCCTGCTCCCGGATGTGGGCGGTCCAGCCGGTGACGCGGCTCGCGACGAACAGCGGCGTGAAGAGCTCCGTGTCGAACCCGATCAGGTGGTAGGCCGGCCCCGACGGGTAGTCGAGGTTCGGCTTGATGCCCTTGCGCGAATCCATCGCCGTCTCGAGCGCCGTGTACAGGTCGCCGAGATCGGGACGGTCGTACTCGACGAGCAGGGTGTCGAGCGCCGCCTTCATGGTGGGCACGCGGGAGTCACCGTTCTTGTAGACGCGGTGGCCGAACCCCATGATCTTGCGCTTCGCGGCGAGGGCCTCGTCGAGCCACTGCTCGGCGCGGTCGGCGAACACGATCTCGTCGAAGGCGTGCATGACCGCCTCGTTGGCGCCACCGTGCAGCGGGCCCTTGAGCGCGCCGATCGCGGCGACGACCGCCGAGTAGAGGTCGGCCATGGTCGAGGTGACGACGCGGGCGGTGAACGTGGACGCGTTGAAGGAGTGCTCGGCGTACAGGATCATCGACACATCGAAGGCGGTGACGACCACCAGATCGGGCACCTCGCCGAAGGTCATGTGCAGGAAGTTGGCCGAGTACCCGAGGTCGTCGCGGGGCTCCACGACCTCCTCGTCGCGCAGGCGGCGCTGCGCGTAGGCGACGATCGCCGGAAGCTGGGCGAAGAGGCGCTTCGCCTGATCGAGCTGCGCCTCGGGCGACGCGTCGGCGACCGTCGGGTCTGATGCACCGTATGCGGAGACGGCCGTTCGCACGACATCCATCGGGTGGGCCTCGAGGGGCAGCAGGTCGATCGCGTGCTTCGCCACATGCGAGAGCTCGCGGTTCGCCCGCTCGAACGCCTGGAACTCCTCCAGCTGCACGGGGGTCGGCAGTTCGCCGTACCAGAGCAGGTAGGCCACCTCTTCGAAGGTGCAGTTCGAGGCGAGCTCCTGCACCGGGTATCCGCGGTACAGCAGGGAGTTCGTCTCGGGGTTGACCTTCGAGACCGAGGTGACGTCGACGACGACGCCCGCAAGGCCCTTCTTGATGTCGGCTTCGCTCATGTCAGCTCCTGTTGTTCGAGAGGTCGAAGGTGTAGACGCCGGCGTCGAACTCCGAGTACCCCGCGTAGTCGACCAGTTCGTACAGCCTCGCACGGGTCTGCATCTGCGGCACCTGCGAAGTGAGTGAACCTTCGCTGAGGATCGTGTCGAGGCCGCGTTCGGCGGCGCCCATCGCGAGACGAAGCAGCGACACCGGGAAGATGACGATGTTGACACCCACGTCGGCGAGCTGCTGGGTGGTGAACAGCTCCGACTTCCCGAACTCGGTCATGTTGGCCAGCACGGGCACGTCGACGGCGGCGCGGATCGCCTCGAACTCGGAGAGGTCGGCCATGGCCTCGGGGAAGATCGCATCGGCTCCGGCGTCCACGAGCGCCTTCGCGCGATCCTTCGCCGCTTCGAGCCCGTCGATGCCGCGGATGTCGGTGCGCGCCATGATCAGGAAGTCGGGGTCGCGCCGTGCCTCCACAGCGGCCCGGATGCGCTTGAGCGCGGTCTGCTCGTCGACGACCGCCTTGCCGTCGAGGTGGCCGCAGCGCTTGGGGTTGACCTGGTCTTCGAGGTGCAGGCCCGAGACGCCGGCGTCCTCG
>Ga0160436_1000771_pt1 | contig 10428 bp, 6 predicted proteins | sample HID1973M_E0MG_FD_108264 | JGI IMG/M metagenome (GOLD analysis project Ga0160436, IMG submission 108264) | Enriched mosquito-associated microbial communities from UW Madison campus, WI, USA - HID1973M_E0 MG | ecosystem: Host-associated > Arthropoda: Insects > Digestive system > Unclassified ...
CGGGAACCGGCTTGCCGTACTTCGCGATCGCCGCCGTGACCTGCTTCTTGACCGCCTTGCGGATGGCCGGGAGCTTCTCGTAGAGCCGCCACCCCGGGCAAGCCGTGCCGTTCGTGTCCCGGTGCCCCAGGATCACGGGCACGGAGACCTTCGCCCCCGCCTTCGCCTTCGTGTTGCTCCCCGTGCTCGAGCCGGTGATGAGCGTGGCGCGCCCCGTCGCGTTCAGGCCGTGCGCGTAGGCCTGCCACGCGAACACCTTCTCGACGGACGCGACCATGGCGGCCGGCGGGTTCCCGGTCTGGAAGTTGCCCATGGCGGACACGCCGATCGTGTCGGTGTTGTACCCGCCGGCCTGCGCGCCGATCGGCAGGTCCGTCATCGCGTCGCGGCGCCCCTGGTAGATGGTCCCGAACCGGTCGACGAGGAACTGGTAGCCGATGTCCGGCCAGTCGCGGCTGCCGGTGTGGAACGCGTAGATGCCGCGCACGATCGCCGCCGACTGCGCCTTGGTGTAGCTGTTGGTGCCCGCCGTGTGGTGCAGGTACATCGCGGTCAGGCGCGACGACACCTCCGGCCACGCGCTGCCGCGCTTCTCGTTGGCGCCCCACTGCTTGCGCGTGACGATCGTCGGGCGGATGACGTCGCCCTTCGCGCCGGCCTTCGCCGCGACGGTCAGGGTGGTGGGGGTGGTCGGGGTGGGCGTGAGCGTCGGGGCGGGGGCCGTGGTCGGCGTGGGCGTCGGTGCGGGCACCGTCTCGACGGCGGGGACGACGTCGGCGACCGCCTGCACGCCTGTGTCTCCCGAGGTGCTGGTGGGCGTGCTCGTGGAGGTGCTCGCGACGGGCGTCGTCCCGGGGTCGATCACGTCGAGTCGCAGGCCCGCCGGTTCGGCGTCACCGCCGGCCGTTGCCACGCGCACCTGCGCGGCGTCCGCACCCGAGCTGATCAGCGGCTCGGTGCCCGGCCGCTCCCCCGGCACGCCCACGTCGACGACGTCGAGGTCCTGCCAGGGCGTCCAGGTGCCACCCTCGCGCACCCGCACGGCGACCTGCGTGACCGCGACGTCCTGACCCGGGTCCCAGGTGACGCCCGCGACCAGGAAGTGGCCCGTGAACGTCCGCGCCCCCAGCGCGACGACATCGTCGGGGTCGACCGCCGCCACCGCGGGCGCGGACGCTGCGTCCGTCTGGGCCGGCGCGTAAGCGCTCGAGTCGCGGCTCGCGGCCGGGTCCACACCGTCGACGGGCACGGCGGTGACATCGGGGTCGACGACCTCGGGGTCGACGGCAGTCGCGTCCGACGACCCGTCGGCGGATGCGCCGTCGACGGGTGCGGCAGCGCCATCAACGGGTGCGGCAGCGTCGTCGTCGGGCGCGAGGACGACGGGAGACACCTCGGGGCCGACGGCGTCGGCCACCTGCGCCGGGACGACCATCCCCCCGATCGCGACCGACAGACCGACGGCCGCCACGACCAGCTTGCGGACCATGCGATGCTCCCCCTCGAACCGTTGCGTCAGGCACGCGACGCCGTCCAGGGTACGTGCCCCGGTAGATTTGTCACCGTCCCAACCCCACGGCGCGTCATTGCACGCGCCACCCGAAGGAGTTTCTCGTGCGTGTTCTGGTCACCGGCGGTGCTGGCTTCATCGGCGCCAACTTCGTCCTCCAGACCGTGCGCGAGCGCCCCGACGTGCAGGTCACGGTGCTCGACGCCCTGACCTACGCGGGCGACGAGGCGAGCCTGGCGAGCGTCGCGGACGCGATCACGTTCGTGCGCGGCGACATCTGCGACGCCGCGCTCGTCGACGGTCTTGTCGCGCAGTCCGACCTGGTCGTCCACTTCGCCGCCGAGTCGCACAACGACAACTCGCTGCACGACCCGTCGCCGTTCGTCCAGACCAACGTGATCGGCACGTTCACGCTGCTCGAGGCAGTCCGCAAGCACGGCGTGCGCTACCACCACATCTCCACCGACGAGGTCTACGGCGACCTCGAGCTCGACGACCCGGCCAAGTTCACGCCGGACACGCCGTACAACCCGTCGAGCCCGTACTCGTCGACGAAGGCGTCGTCCGACCTGCTCGTCCGCGCATGGGTCCGCTCCTTCGGCGTGCAGGCCACGATCTCCAACTGCTCCAACAACTACGGCCCCCTTCAGCACGTGGAGAAGTTCATCCCGCGCCAGGTCACCAACGTGATCGACGGCGTGCGGCCCAAGCTGTACGGCACCGGGCAGAACGTGCGCGACTGGATCCACGTCGAGGACCACAACGCCGCGGTGTGGGCGATCGTCGAGCGCGGCCGGATCGGCGAGACCTACCTCATCGGCGCCGACGGCGAGGTCGACAACAAGACGGTGGTCGAGACCATCCTGGACCTCATGGGCCAGGACGCCGACGCGTACGACCTGGTCAGCGACCGCCCCGGTCACGACCTGCGGTACGCCATCGACGCGACACGTCTGCGCGACGAGCTCGGCTGGCAGCCCCAGTACGGCTCGTTCCGCGAGGGCCTCGCCGCGACCATCGACTGGTACCGCGCCAACGAGGCCTGGTGGCGCCCCCGCAAGGAGGCCACCGAGGCGAAGTACGCGACCTTGGGCCGCTGACCTACTTGGGAGCGACCGGAGTTATGGCTGTCACCCAAGGCCCATTGACCTGAAGCTTTCGGTTATCGCTCTTGGTGACGTAGGAACCGAGCCTTATGCGCATCGCGTCTGTCTTTCCGGTTACGGTCGCAGTCGCGCCTGTGGATGAGGTCCCGGTCATCGACTTCAGCCCCCCGCCCTCATAGTGCGTGAGTGAGATCGCAATGACGTTATTCAAACCGAGCATCTTGGCGGCGTTCGCCTGACTCAACGACGGCGTCCAAGACGACAGCGGATTCCCGACCCTGGGATCGAGGCTCCAATGGTCGTCGACCGATCTCATCGCGGCGACCGTCCCACCCCAGACAACTTCACTCGCGAGTGTGTGCCCGCCCGACGAGGAGTAGTAGTACGTGTGCTCCACGTGCCCTGACTTATTCTTGACAACCATGCCGTGACCTGATGCGTACACGGTCGCATCAACGGCCGCGACCCACTTGGCACCATCCCCTTCGGTGACCTTCTTCCAGCCGACGTAGTTCTGGTCGCGGGTGTCGCCGTAGATGTCGCACTGGCAGGTGGAGTGGCTCGTCGTCTCCGCGTAGGACCGGGCGGCGATCGCTTGTGCCTTGAGGGCCGCAGCGGGCCAGCTCGACGGCACCTCGCCGAGCCCGTAGAGGTACTCGGTCTGTAGCTTGACGTTGTTGATCACGTTCAGCCGCCCGTTCAGCGCGGTGATGGTGAACTGGCCGTAGTGGTAGCGATTGTAGGTCGCGTCCCAGGTCGCGTACGCGTCCTTGGTCGACGACGACGGGTAATAGGTCGTTCCCGCCCACTGGAGAAGGAGCTTCGTCGCGGTCGTGCTCGTCTTGCCGTAGGTAGCCGTGACCTTGCCGTCGCTGACCTTGAACGTGACAGTCGCGCCCGCGCCGCCATCGAGTAGGGGCGCAGCGCCGACGCTCGGGACGACCCGCCACGCGCCCTTCTCGAGCTGGATCGGCAGGCTGGTCTTGGCGTTGGTGATCTGGACGGCGATCGACGTGTCGGCACTGAGCCCGTCGGAGCCGACGGTGTCGCCCTTGTAGTAGTGCTCGAGGATCTCGGTCGAGTTGTGCCCGTCCAGGGCCATCCCGTAGGCGCCGTACTGCGACATCCCGACGCCGTGCCCGAACCCGGAGCCCTTGACCGTGAACGACGCCGGGATCACCGTCTTCACGCTCACGCTGACCGACGGGCTCGAGACCTTGCCTGCCAGCAGTCGATACGTGCGTGAGACGAGAGGCTTGACGGTGAGGGTGCCCACGCCGTTCACCACCTTGATCGAGCCGGCGGTGGTCCACGGACCGCTCCCGGTCCGGCGCTGGAGCGTGATCGTGCCGTTGGCCTTCTTGCCCGCGGAGTACCAGGTGGCGGTGGCCGTCGTCGATGCCGCCGACGACGCGAGCGAGCGCGACGAGAACGACAGGGACGCCCAGTCGCGGTCGACCGTCACCGTGCGGGTGGCGCTCGTCAGCGAGTAGCGGACCAGGCGGTACTTCGTCGTCGAGGTCGGCTTCACGGCGACGGTCGTGCCCTTGCTGCTGACCTTCAGCTTCTGGACCGTGACCCACTTCTTGCCGGAGAGCCGCTGCAACGCCACGATCCGGGTGACGGGCTCGCCGTCGCCGTAGACCTTGAGGGAGAGGTTCGCCGACGAACCGACCTTGATCGACGCGCCTGCGCTCGGCCCGAACGACAGCCAGTTGCGCACCACCTTCACGGTCTTCGACGCACTGTTGTACGTCGCGCTGTGCAGCCGGTACTTCGCGCTCGCCGTGGGCTTGATGGCGACCGATCCGTAGCCCTTGACGAGCTTGACCTTCGCGACCGTCTTCCACGTGCCGCCGGACCGCTTCTGCAGCAGGACGCTGCCTGTCGCACGCTTGCCCTTCGTGATCCACGTGGCCTTCATCGTCGCCGACGAACCCAGGTGGACCGACGTCGGCGCGGTCAGCGTGTGCGACGTCGTGGCTGCCTCCGCGGCCGCGGGGACCGCCACGCTCAGCCCCGTCAGCACCAGCACCGCGGCCAGGATCGACGCCCCGAGGCGTGTGACAGGAGTGAACGAGAGACGACTACCGTGGCGCATGGGGGCAACTGTGACACGGCGGCGCCACAGCATCCAGTAGCGACCGCAGAATGGTTGCCTCAGATGATCGGCGGCCGGCCCTTGAGCGTCATGACCGCGACGGTGCGCCAGGAGATGATGCGCGCTTCGCCCGGATCGTCGCGCCACCCCTCACGGAAGCCGTCGAACCAGACGCGCAGCGCACCGCGGTCCGAGCGGTCGCGCACCACCTGGATCGCGGTCCACGTCCCCACGTACAGCGGGCGCAGCACCACGGGCAGGTTGCGTCGGGCCAGCCAGACGCGGTTGCGGCCGTTGAGGAGCTGCGAGACCGCGTGCCGGCTCGGGCTCGTGGCCGGGTGGTGCATCTCGACGTCGCCCATGTGCCAGACCTCGAAGCCCTGGTCCCAGACCCGCCACGCGAGCTCGATGCCCTCGTGCGCGTAGAAGAACTCCCCCGCCCAGCCCCCGGCGCCCTCGAACACGTCCCGACGCACCGCGGTGACGCCCTCGGTCACCGAGAAGATGACGCTGGAACGCCGCGGGTCGCCCTTGCGCAGCCGGCGCACCCAGCGGCCCGGCGGCTCGGACCCGTCGGCAGTCGTCAGCAGCGCCTGCGCCATGCCCAGCTTCGGCTTGGCCGCGAACCGCTCCGCCATCGTGCGCAGCGCACCGGTGGACGGGATGATGGCATCGTCGTCGAGGAAGAAGATCAGGTCGCCACTCACGTGCGCAGCACCGACGTTGCGCCCCTCGGGGATGCCGAGGTTCTCCGGCAGCGCCATCGAGCGCGCGCCGGCCGGGATTCCCTCGGGCTCCCAGCCGTTGCCGACCACCAGGACGTCGGTCTCGACGCCCTCCTGCGCGAGGGCGGACTCGACGGCGATCGTCAGGTCGACGGGTCGGTTGCCCATCGACAGCACGACGACACCGATCGTCGGCAGCGGGCGGCTCATGCGCGCAACCTCGACGACGACAGGATCGCGGTCACGTGGCCCAGACCGGTCACCACGACCGCGACGACGAGCCCGATCAGCGTCCAGCGCGTCACGTCGATCCCGCCGACGAAGGCATCGACGATCGCCGCGAGCGCGATCACGGTCGCGAGCTCGACGGCGTGGAACAGCCGGTGGAAGGGGACGAACCGCGCCGCGCGGCGCAGCCGCGCCACCCCGCTGACGCGCGGCGCCGTGACCTCGGCGGCGTCCTTCGCGGGCGGCAGCCCGCCCTGCGCGCGCGACGAGACGACGAGGTCGTTGACGACCTTGTTGAGCAGCAGCAGCGTGGCGAACAGGCCACCCCAGGTGGTCCACACCAGGTTGTCCGAGATCTCGCCGAACCCCCCGGCCGCACGCACGCCGAGCGCCAGCGCTATCAGCGCCTCGGTCGTGTAGTGCGCGAGCTTGTCGATGAAGATGCCGACCGGTCCGCTGGTCCCGCGCCAGCGCGCGACCTCGCCGTCGGACGAGTCGACGACCATCTGCAGGTGCGTCAGCACCACGGCCAGCACCGCGAATCCCCAGCCCGGCAGCGCCACGGTGAGCGCCGCGACCCAGCCGATCGCGAGCATCACCCAGGTGACCGCGTTCGCGCTCATCCCCAGGCGCAGCGCGAGCAGCGTCAGGTACGGCGAGATCCGCCGCCCGTACGCGTCGGCGGTCCAGTGCTCGGCGTTGCGTCGCTTGCGGATCGAGTCGGGCTGGCCGACACGCTTGATGTCGGCGACCGTCGGTCGCGCGGTGGTGTTGTGCTCGGTCATCCTCGTCCTCGTTCGGCGCGCAGCGCGTCGTCGGTTTGCGATGCGTCACGCTCGCCGATGACGCGGTCGCACTCGGCGACGAACCGCGCGGTGGCACCACCGACGGTGCCGAAGTAGTAGTCGACGAGCTGGGCGCGCCGGGCGGCGTCGGGATCCGCGACGACCTCACGTTCCAGCACCTCGGGCAGCGTCCCGACGTCGTGCGCGTGCAGACGGGGGACGGTCTCGAGCAGGCGGGTGGAGGCGACGTCGGCCTCGCCGGGCGGGACGGTGACGACCAGCGGGCGCCCGGTCGCCAGCCAGTCGAACGCGATCGCGGAGACGTCCGTCACCATGACGTCGGCACCCTCGAACGTCCGGTACGGATCTCTCCCCCGGTCCACCCGATGACCGGGACCGGCCTGGGCGACGGCTGCGCGGATGCGCGCGTCGGCGGCCGCGAAGCGCGCGTCCGAGACCCCGGTGCGCGGGTGGGGGCGGTAGACGACGCGAAACCGCGGGTCGGCGATCAGCGTGCGGACCAGCCGCTCCCCGTGGCTGACGACCGACGAGTACGCGCTCGACCCCTGACCGCCCTCCCACGTGGGGGCGTACAGCACGACGACGGGCGATCCCTCCGGACGCTCCCGGACCCCCGTGCGCACCGCGTCGAGCTGCGGGCGCCCGATCGGCACCACGCGGCCCGCCGGCTCGAACCGCATGAGCTGGTCGGCGAACCGGTCCACCGCGCCCTGACCGGCGACGAACGCGTAGTCGTACGCCTTGACCAGGTTGGACGCCGCGACCCGCTTGTCGCTCTCGCCGTGGGAGAGGTAGACGTGCAGCGCGCTCGGGATGCGCAGGGCGTTGAAGTTGCCGACGTCGTGACCGACGTAGCAGAACAGCGCCGTGCCGGATCGTTCGGCGATGGCGTCGATCGTGGCGCTGCGGCCGACCGTGATGACCGGCAGCGGTTGCTCGTGCGAGATCACGCGGGCAGCCCGCGAGTCCGCGGCCACGATCAGGACCCCGTGCGCGGCGTCGAGCTCACGCAGCGGGGCGTACCACTGCCGCAGCTGGTAGAGGTTCTGCCGGGTGCCGGCATAGAAGACGACAACCCGCTGGGGGAAGGTCTTCCCCTCCAGCGCGGCGTCGTCGCCCAGTCCGTCGGGCATGCCCGCGGGCAGCCAGCCGAGGCGGCGCAGCGCGACGCCACCCCAGCCGCGCACGCGTCGGCGCACCTGCGCCACGTCCAGCCCCATCCGCGGTCAGACGTGCTCGTTGGCGCGCTCGAGGTCCTCGTCGAAGTCCACCTCGACGGCCCACAGGTCGGAGATGTCCACGGGCACGAACTTCAGGCCGTCGCTCTCGATGGCCACCTCGATCCCGCGCTCGAAGTAGTCCTGGTCGCCCACCTCGTCGAGGCGCGCGATCAGCGTGGCCTTGTCCTGCGCGGACACGTAGTTGATGCCCACGGCCTCGCCGAGCGCGTCGACGACCTGCTTGGAGAGCTGGTCGATGAAGCCGTCGCCGTCGACCGTGTACTTGACCTCCTCCTCGGCCACCGTGGCGGTGTTGACCGAGATGAGGGACTGCTCCTTGTCGATGTACGGCTTGAGCCGCTCGAGGATGGCCGGGTCGAAGACGACGTCGCCGTTCATCCAGAGCACGCCGCCGTCACCCGACGCCCGCAGCACGCGCAGCAGGCTCTTGGAGGTGTTGGTGCGGTCGTACTCCTCGTTGTAGACGAAGAGGTTGCGAGGGTGTGCCTCGAGGATCATCTCGAGCTTGAAGCCGACGACGGTGTAGAGCTGCACGTCGTCGAACGCGCCGCGGATCTTGGCGACCTGCTGGTCCATGATCGTGTGGCCGTCGCGCAGGGGCGTCAGCGGCTTGGGGAACGGACGTCCGAGCCGGGTGCCCATGCCCGCGGCGAGGATCGCCACCTGTGTCGTCATCGAGAAGTCACTCCTTGTTCGTCAGGTGGTCGTCGGTTCCAGGGGTGCCCGCTGCCCGCGGCGCCCCAGAGCATGCTAGTCGTGCGGCCGTTCGTCCCGCTCCCGCAGTCACGGCGCGACGAGTGGCTCGATCCGCTCCCACAGGTAAGGCGCCATGCTGCGCACGTAGGTCGACGAGATGTGGTCGTTGTCCCGGTGCACGTTCGCGCCGCCGATCACCGCCGGGCAAGAATCCCCCCGGCAGTAGTGATCGGTCATCTCGACGAGCGGCACCCGGCCGTCGCTGCGCTCGGTCGCATCCCGCAGCGGATCGTGCTCGACCAGGACGTCGCTGCGCAGTCGGTCGCACCGGCCCGGGTCGCCGCGCCCTTCCTTGAGGAGGCAGTCGTTCGGATCGACGTCGGATGACGGGTTGTCGAGGATCGCGATGATCGGCGTGCCGGCGTCCAGCACGGGATCCCAGGCGTCGAGAAGACCCTGCGCCACCACGTCCCGCCGATTCTCACCGGTCGGGACCTGCATCTTCTGGCGCGCATACCCCGTCACGACGATCGCGTCGTACGTGTCCCCCTTCGCCAGGAGGTGGGCACCGACCTGGCGCTGCCACGTCCGGCAACCCTCGACGACCGAGGCGACGGAGCGCTTCGGCAGGACGGCGCTCCACACGCACGACGCCTTGGCGTAGAGCGTGACGACGGCGTGGCCTCGGTCGACGAGAACCTGCCACGCGGGCAACCATGCGCGGGCGTGCGAGTCACCGACGACCGCGACGTGCGGCACGCCGCGGCGGGGTTTCCCGAACGTGCACGGCTCCATGTCCGGCTCGCTGTTGTCGCTCCAGCAGCTCTGCAGCCCGGCGTCGTCGTTCTTGACCTCGGCCGGCCCGGGCACCACCACGTTCTCGAGGCGGGGGTCGGGGCACCCCTTCCCCTCGTTCACCAGGCTGGCGGCCCCGAAGCACTGCGGCCTGCTGGCGACGACGGTCTCGGCGCGCTCTTCGGCTCGCTCCCTCGCGACCGACGCCGCACCGCTGCCGAGCTCGCAGACGACCGCGACGACGCCCATGCCTGCCGCGGTCAGTGCGAAGGTCACCGTCGGCCTCCGCAGTCCGAGACGGCGAGCCGAGCGGACGGGATCCTCGACCCAGCGCTTCGTCGCCCACCCGAGAGCCAGGACGACGACGAGGAGCACCACCTTGTCGACGGCGTGCAGCGAACGGCCCAGGGCGAACGGCAGGATGACGACAGGGGGCCAGTGCCACAGGTACGTCGAGTAGGAGATGTCACCCAGGGTCTGCACCGGCCGCCACGCCATCAGGCGCGTCGGCGCCCACGCAGCCTCCGGCGCACCTGCCGCGATCACTGCGGCGGTACCGAGCACCGGGACGACCGCAGCCGTGCCCGGGAACGGTGTCGCCGACGTGAATGCGTACCCGGTCCACGCCAGGACGGCGAGCCCTGCCCAGGACACCACGGCGCGCGCTGCGACGAGTCGAGCGGCGCGCCGCTCGTAGGCGACCATCGCGATCGCCAGCAGGCCGCCGGCCCCGAACTGCCACGCACGGGTCGTCGTCACGAAGTAGGCCTGGGGCGCGTCCGACACGGTGAGGTGCAGCGACCAGACGAAGCTGGCGATGCTCGCGGCCCCGAGCACGACGCCGACGCAGCGGAGCACCTGCCCGCGCATCCGCGCAGCGACCCACAGCGCCAGGACCACCAGGAGCGGCCAGACCAGGTAGAACTGCTCCTCGACGGACAGCGACCAGTAGTGCTGGACGGGCGACGGCGCGGCGTCCGCGGCCAGATAGTCGACCGCGTCGTGCGCCAGGACCCAGTTCAGGACGTAGAAACCGGCGGCGCCCACCTGCCGCAGGTAGTCCTTCCAGAGCCCGCTGGGCACCCAGGCGAACGTCGCCACCGCGGTGACGAGCAGGACCAGCAGCGACGCGGGCAGCAGCCGTCGGGCTCGTCGAGCCCAGAACTGCGCGAGCGAGACTCGCCCCTGCCGCTCGGCCTCGCGCAGCAGGTGACCCGTGA
>Ga0160436_1000773_pt1 | contig 10408 bp, 6 predicted proteins | sample HID1973M_E0MG_FD_108264 | JGI IMG/M metagenome (GOLD analysis project Ga0160436, IMG submission 108264) | Enriched mosquito-associated microbial communities from UW Madison campus, WI, USA - HID1973M_E0 MG | ecosystem: Host-associated > Arthropoda: Insects > Digestive system > Unclassified ...
GAAAATCTTCGTCATGCCCATGCTCTACTGGAAAGCGGCAAGGCGAAAGGCAAGATCGTTCTGGAGGGCTTCTAAGAGGTATCACAGAAACGACTGGGTAATCTCCAGCTTCAGGTACCCATCACGCAAACCGTGTTGCTTCAGGCGCTTGGACACGCGCGCAAAGCACCGAAGCCCGAAACTGCCGGGCCGCGATCGGCCTCAAGCAACGCGATAAAAGACCAAACACACCAGAACCATAGGCTCCTCCTCACGGACAGCTTTCGACCCAAAGCAGACATTTGGAAGGCTCAAAACGGATGAGCAGGTCCAGTTGATCATAAACAGTGGGCCTTCTAACCAGGCAGCAGGACACCGGCGGCCTCTAACCGCAGGACAGACTGACGACGATTATCGGATGACGACAGCGAATTATCTCACCGCTACAGTTGAAGCTTCGGTGAATGAAACATCCGGCGGCTCTCCACCGACAAAGGAAGATTGAGATGACGATTTATCTGTTTATCTGGCTCTCCCTCCAAGCCTGGTTTGAGCGAGCACGATGATGACGTTCGTGGGCTGGCGCCTATCTCAGTGCTCCATTTAGAAATGGTCCCAATTGGGTGGGCCCGCAAGCTCTTGCACGAGGTAGTTAACAAAGCTGCGTAGCTTGGACGGAAGGTACTTCGAGGTCTGATACACGGCATTGATCTCGAGATCCGCAGGCTTGAAATCAGGCAATAACTGGATGAGAGAACCATCGCGCAGGTGAGGTCCGAATACGAAAGTCGGGCCATAGGCGATGCCCAGTCCTTCAAGTGTTGCCGACAAAAGCACCTGCATGTTGTTGGCCTGCATACGCACCGGCCCGTCAATCAGGTATGGATTGTCTCCACCGTCATGGAACACCCAGCCACCTGAAGAGACCGCTTCGCTGAACGCCAGTCGGGGAGCAGATTTCAGATCTTGCGGGTGTTTGGGGATACCCATGAGTTCGAGGTAAGCCGGGCTAGCGCAAAGCACCATCCGACACGGCGCCAATTGTCTTGCGATCAGAGATGAGTCCGGGAGCCGGCCAATCCTGATGGCGACATCAATCCCGGACGCATGGAGATCAATATAGCGATCATCGGCAATGACCTCTGCGTTGACTTGTGGGTGGGCCGTGAGCCAGCGACCGATGATTGGAGCAACATGAAGCTCGCCAAATGTCACTGGGACTGCGATGCGTAGCGTACCTCGGATGACGACACCGCTGTCGCTGGCTTCCTGGCCTGCTTCTTCAAACTCCTCAATGATGCGTTTGCAACGCAGGTAGTACGCTCGCCCTGCATCAGTAGCGCTGAGTTTACGAGTGCTGCGTTGGATCAAGCGGACCCCGAGCTGAGACTCCAGGGCACTTACATGCTTGCCGGCCATTGAGGCTGAGAAACCGTGACGGCGACCAGCAGCGACTAAGCTGCCGTCCTCCAGCGCAGAGACAAAAATGCTGATGCTGGTAAACCGGTCCATTGCTTTTCATTCGATAGCCAGAAGACGGAGTGATGATATCAAGTTGTGGATTATCGTCTCTACGGCATCTATCTAACATGCAGCTGAACAGTTCATCAGGAGATGCTTACGAATGGTTTTGCTCGCAAACGGTATCAACATTGGCTTCAAAGACGAGGGTAAGGGGACTTTAGCAATCGTGTTCCTCCATTACTGGGGAGGCTCGTCACGCACTTGGGACGACGTGGTTGCAGCCTTACCTTCAGGCTATCGTCTGATCAGACCAGACCTGCGCGGGTGGGGGGACTCACTGCGTGCTCAGTCGGCGACAGCTTCCAACTACGCCCTTAGCGACTTTGTGGCAGATGCTGAAGCGCTGTTTGAGCAATTAGAGCTTGAGAACTATGTGCTGGTTGGCCATTCGATGGGTGGGAAAATCGCACAGCTCCTGGCGTCCAGGCGTCCAGCCGGGTTGAAGGGCCTGGTGCTCGTTGCCCCTGCACCCCCAGGTCCGCTGAATTTGCCGCCGCCGGCTCTTGAAGCTATGGCATCCGCTTATGAGTCTGCCGATTCGGTGAGGATGGCAATTGATCACATGCTCACGGGAAAATCGCTGAGTGAAAAGCACCGTGAGCAAGTCATCGAGGACAGCCTCAAAGGGTTGCCGGAAGCGAAGGCAGCATGGCCTAAGTCCACTAGCCAAGAGGACATAACCGGTGAAGTCGGCAAGATCAATGTCCCAACACTGATCATTGCGGGGGAGTTGGATAAGGTCGACAGCCCCGCGGTCTTGAGGGCCGAGCTTCTTACGCGAATTCCACGCGCCCGCTTGGTTGAGCTGGCCAGCACGGGGCATTTGTCTCCTCTGGAGTCACCGACAGAAATCGCTGATTCCATTGTGAACTTCATCGAGGATCTGCCGGCCTGAAAAAGGCCAGGAATCGTTGAGTGGGCTGCTGCGCAAGTCGCTCACTCCTGAATAGCCGTAGCGGGGGCAAAGCTGGCGGCCACAGCGCCGACCGGGCTCTAACAGGTTGGGCCGTGGATCAAGAGTCGCCAGTGCGTGGACAACTAAATCGAGCTGCGGTACAGGTTTTTCGGCCACAGCGTTGCTTTCTTGAAGTCGTAACTTGGGTACGAACGGTATTCGTGAAAGGTGGGTAAGCATCGAAAGCGGACGCTGCAGACATTCCTGCCGAACCGGCCGAATAGTGCCGGTGGGCGGTAAGGGGGCCACGCATTCACATCCGATCAGTGATAGCGGCCATCGCTACAGAGGTTGCGGCAGTGCGTGTTTCGACGCCCAATTTGATGTAGATGTGCTCCAGATGCTTGTTCACTGTGCGCGGGCTCAGTTGCAGGATGTCGGCAATGTCTTTATTGGTCTTGCCACATGAAACCCAGCGCAGCACTTCCACCTCACGCTCTGTCAGCTGAAACCGGCTGGACAGTTTGCCGTACGCTGGAGCGTGATCCAGGCCCATGGGTTGTGATGCGTTACGTGCCGATTGCAGGATGCGGGCGGTGCGCAGGTGCGAGGCGACCCTGGCCAGCACTTCCGCGCACTGGATGGGCTTGGTCACGTAGTCGATCGCGCCTGCTTCAAAGCCTTTGACCACGTGTTCGCTGTCGGTCAGAGCCGTCATGAAAAGGACTGGAATATTGGCCGTATCCGGCTGCTGCTTGATTTGTCGGCAGGTTTCGAAGCCGTCCAGCCCGGGCATCATCGCATCGAGCAAAATCAAGTCCGGTCGCCGGCGCTGAATACGGTTCAAGGCACTGGTACCGTCCAGCGCCACCAGCACCATATACCCGGCCTCATCAAGCGCATCGGACAGCAACGCCAAGTTGTCAGGCGTGTCATCGACGATCAGGATCACGCCAGTCTCAGCGGGTTGAATCAGGGCGTTCATTGAGAGCCTCCTTCAATTGCAGGCTGAGTTCATCCAGACGGAACCCTTTGGCGAGAACGCGCAGATCGGCAACGAATCCGGCACTGTCGGCACTCTCACGTTCGATGGTATCGAGTTTGTGCTGAATGCCGCGCATGTAGCCCAATCCGCAGAGTTCGTAGAGCTCTTCAAGATCCCGACGGGGTGGCAGGCACCATTCGGAGCGGATCGGCGGCGCCGTGCGTAGCCGGCGATGCCAGTTCAGGCTGAGGTGGTAAGCGAGACGATCAAGCAGTTGTTGCATATGCACCGGCTTGGCGAGGTAGTCGTGTTCCATGAAAGGAAGCCCATGGTCCTTCTCGTCACTGAAGGCGTTGGCGTTGGCCGAAAGCACGATAACCGGGGCTTGGGACAGTGCGTTGCGGCGAATCATTCGCATGGTCTGCCAGCCATCCAGCTCCGGCATCGATAAGTCCATCAGAATGAGGTCCGGGTGCAGTAAGGACACCTGGCGCACCGCTTCGTGGCCGTTCGCAGCTTGAATGACATCGAAGCCCAGCGGCGTGAGCATGCCAGCGATCACTTTGCGATGTTCGATATGGTCGTCTACCACCAGAATCCGCCGCCGCTCACCTTCGTAACCGGTGATATCGTGATTGACGTCAATCACAGCCTTGGGAACCCGGACCTCGGAGAGAAACAGCCTGACCTGGAAGCGGGTACCTTCTCCGGGTTGACTGGTCACCGAAAGCGCGCCACCCATCAGAGAAGTCAGCATGCGGGTGATGGTCAAACCCAGGCCAACACCGTTGTCCTGACGCACCAGACCGCCGCGTTCGAAAGGTTGGAAGATACGCTCTATCTGCTCCGACGCGATGCCGATCCCTGTGTCGATCACGTCGAATATCGCGGTCTCGCGTCGATAGCTGACTCGTAGGCAAACCTCGCCACTGTCAGTGAAGTTCACCGCGTTGCCCAACAGGTTGATCAGAATCTGGCGCACGCGCTTTTCGTCGCCTCGCACCACCACCGGCATGCGCCCGACCAGCTCCAGACGAAAGCGCAGCCCCTTGTCGCGTGCGGTGCTCACGAACATCTGCTCAAGATCGCTGAGAAATTGCTGCAGGAGTATTTCCGAAGGCTCCAGACGCAGTTTGCCGGCCTCGATCTTAGCCACGTCCAGTAGCCCGTCGATCAGCGATAACAGATGCGAGCTGCTGCGCAGAATGGTCGCCAGCGGGTCTTGGTGCTGCTGCGGCGTCGCGACGTCGCGCTGGAGTATCTGGGTGAAGCCGAGAATGCTGTTCAGCGGTGTGCGCAGTTCGTGGGAGAGGCCTGTGACGTAACGGCTCTTGGCCGCGTTGGCCGCTTCAGACGCTTCCTTTGCCTCTTGAAGCGCCTTGTCGGTTTTGTCGTGGGCATCAATCTCTTGAATCAACAACTGCGTCTGGCGCTCGGACTCTTCCAGCGCTACTCGGCGGCTTTCCCGAGTCAATACCACCCACCAGGCAAGAATCCCGGCGAAGACGCAGAAAGTAAGAAAGGCTTTGAGAAACGCCAGCATCAGGGTGTGATGCACTTGCGGCGATTGATCGATCAGCCCGTGCGCGACCTGGCTGTAAATCAGCGCCAGCGCTCCAGATAATCCCAGAATCAGAATCGTCAGCAGCCCCAGGTATTGGGCCAGACGAGTATGCAGGTAACGGCGGGGCAGGCGCGGCAGTAGGCGACTGACCAGATCCTCGAATTGCATAGACAATCGCGCGCGTTTCTTGCACTGATCACCACAGCGGGCGTCCAGCGAACAGCACAGAGAACAGATAGGCGAGCGGTACGCCGGGCACCACGCCATATCTGGCGTTTCAAATTCGTTGTTGCATAACCCGCAACGCAGGTTGGCTTGTACGCCGTTGGGGTAGAGCAGGGCGCTGGGGCTAGTGCGCGCGATGTAATAGCGACCTTTGGTTCGCCAGGCTATCAGTGGCGCGACAATCAGGGCGATGGCCAGTGAGATGAGCGGCGGTGCAGCCTGAGCTAACTGGCCGAATACACCGAAATGCGCGCCGAACGAGACTAGCGAGGCAATGGTCATGGCGCCGACGCCGACAGGATTGATGTCGTACAGATGCGCGCGCTTGAACTCGATATGACGAGGCGACCAACCCAGCGGCTTGTTGATGACCAGGTCTGCCACCAATGAGCCGATCCAGGCGATGGCGACGTTGGCGTACAGGCCTAATACCTGCTCGATGGCATCGAAAACCCCCAGCTCCATAAGGATCAGGGCAATGACCACGTTGAATACCAGCCAGATCACTCTGCCCGGATGACTGTGTGTGACGCGTGCGAAGAAGTTCGACCAGGCGAGGGACCCGGCGTAGGCGTTAGTCAGGTTGATCTTGATCTGGGAAATGATCACGAACAGGGTCATCGCGGCCAGGGCCCACTCGGGTGAGTTGAACACGTAGCGGAAAGCAACCAGGTACATTTGGGTAGGTTCGGCGGCCCGATCGATGGGAACTTCGTGCTGCAAGGCGAGGAACGCCAGAAAGGCTCCGGCGAGAATCTTCAGTGCGCCAGGGATGATCCAGCCGGGGCCGGCCATCAAAAGAGCTGCCCACCAGCGTGTGCGGTTGGCGCGGGTTTTTTCCGGCAGGAAGCGCAGATAGTCCACTTGCTCGCCGATCTGGGTCACCAGCGAGAGCGCCACACTGAACGCCGCACCAAAAAACAGCAGATTGAACGTACCACCTTCGCCTTCGCGACCGGCGAAACTGGTGAGGTCGTTCAGCGCCTCAGGGTTTTTCCAGATCACGAAGACGTAAGGGACCAGGAGCAGGGTCAGCCACAGTGGCTGCGACCACATCTGCAAGCGGCTGATCAGCGTGATGCCGTACGCCACCAGAGGAATGACGATCACCGAGCAGATGACGTATGCCAGCGCCAGAGGAATGTGGAAATACAACTCCAGCGCCAATGCCATGATCGCCGCTTCCAGAGCGAAGAAGAGGAATGTGAAGCTGGCGTAGATCAGAGAAGTGATGGTTGAACCGATGTAACCAAACCCGGCGCCGCGAGTCAGCAGGTCCATATCCACGCCATAACGAGCGGCGTAATAGCTGATCGGCAGACCGGTGAGGAAAATCACCAGCGCCGTGGCAAGGATTGCCCACAGCGTATTGGTGAAGCCGTAGCTCATGACCAGCGCGCCGCCGATGGCTTCCAGCGCCAGAAACGACACCGCACCCACCGCCGTATTGGCAATGCGAAACTCTGACCATTTGCGGAAAGATTTTGGAGTAAACCGCAGTGCGTAGTCTTCCATGGTCTCGTCCGCGACCAGGCTGTTGTAGTCACGACGGATCTTGATGATGCGTTGAGAGCCTGACGGTCGCACGATGCGTGTTCCTGGAAAGGCGTCCCGAAGGCCGCTGGAGAGAAAATCGAAACAGCAACATCCGTGCCCGCGTCGCCAGCGCGTGGTCGGGTTTCACGGCTTCACTGTTCGCGGGCGCTAGCATGCCGCCAAACAGCCCATCCCGCGCTACGTCAAATGACGTATGCCACTACGTCATGCTGCGTATACCCCCAAGAGTGCCCGGACTTCATGCTGGTCCCAGCTCGCGACAAGGCGCCATTCAGAGCGTTGGCGCGAACGACGACCCATATAGGAGCCGGCACCATGGATTCATCACAGACCTTCGCAAAACGTTTCCTCCCTCGACGACTCACTTTAGGTGCGGCTGCACTGTCCCTGATCGCCGCCAGCGTGTTCGGTCAGATGGCCGTGGCCGATGATGCGAACAGCACAGGACTGGCCGTGACCCCGACTGAGGTCACGGTTGGCCAGTTGCACTCAGCCACCGGCACCATGGCCATTTCCGAGACCGGGTCGATTCAGGCCGAGCGCCTGGCCATAGACCAGATCAACGCCTCGGGCGGGATTCTCGGGCGGCAGATCAAAATCATTCAGGAGGACGGGGCCTCCGACTGGCCCACCTTCGCCGAGAAAGCCAAGAAGCTGCTGGTCGGCGACAAGGTGGCTGCGGTATTCGGATGCTGGACTTCTGCTTCGCGCAAAGCGGTGTTGCCGGTGTTCGAGAAGGAAAACGGCTTGCTCTACTACCCGACCTTCTATGAGGGGCTGGAGCAGTCCAAGAACGTGATCTACACGGGCCAGGAAGCCACTCAGCAAATCCTCGCCAGCCTGGACTGGATCGCCAAAGAGAAGGGCGCCAAGACGTTCTATCTGATCGGCTCGGATTACATCTGGCCACGCACCTCTATGAAGATCGCCCGCAAACACATCGAGAACGTGCTTCACGGCACGGTGGTGGGTGAGGACTACTACCCGCTGGGCAATACTCAGTTCGGCTCGCTGATCAACAAGGTGAAGCTGAAGAAGCCTGACGTGGTATTTGCCGCCGTGGTTGGCGGCTCCAATGTGGCTTTCTACAAACAGCTCAAGGCCGCGGGTGTGACTGCAGCCAAGCAAAACCTGCTGACCCTGTCGGTCACCGAGGATGAACTGCTCGGGATTGGCGGCGAGAACATGGAAGGCTTCTACGCCTCGATGAAGTATTTCCAGAGCCTGGATAACCCCAACAACAAAGCCTTTGTCGAAGCCTTCAAGGCCAAGTACGGCAAGGACGCCGTGATGGGCGACGTCACTCAGGCGGCCTATCTCGGCCCTTGGCTGTGGAAGGCGGCGGTAGAGAAGGCAGGCAGCTTCGACGTAGACAAAGTAGTGGCAGCCTCGCCTGGCATCGAGCTGAAGACAGCGCCCGAAGGCTACGTGAAAGTGCATGAAAACCATCACCTGTGGAGCAAGACCCGCATTGGCGAAGTCCAGGCTAACGGTCAGTTCAAGGTGATCTACGAGTCGGACCTGATCGAACCCAATCCCTTCCCCAAAGGCTATCAGTGAAGCGGTGTTCAGCCTGATCGTTCCCGCGCGCGGCGTGGGAACGATCGACCCAACCATCACATCTCTGAGGAGGGACCAGCATGCAATGGCTATCTGAGTTCGGTGCCATCGCCGCCATGCAGGGTTTCAACGGGTTGTCCGTGTTCTGCGTGCTGCTGCTCATGGCCCTTGGACTGGCGATCATCTTTGGCCAGATGGGCGTGATCAACATGGCCCATGGTGAATTCCTCACCATCGGTGCCTACACCACTTACGTGCTTTCGACCCTGGTGCAGAACCATATGCCGTCGATGCAGCCGTACTACTTTTTCTTCGCCATCGCGCTGTCGTTCGTGGTGGCCGGTGCCATCGGCTGGGCTGTCGAGCGGGTGATGATCAGCCGCTTGTATCACCGACCGCTGGACACGCTGTTGGCGACCTGGGGCCTGTCGCTGGTGATGCAGCAGGCGTTCCGATCGATCTTCGGCGCCCGTGAAGTCAGCGCCAACCCGCCGGAGTGGCTGATGGGTGCGGTAAACCTGACCGATGCCATCGAGATCCCGAAAAACGGCCTGTTCGTCATGGCCCTGACGGTGCTGATGACAGGGGGGATTTTCCTGATGCTGTATCGCACACGGTGGGGCTTGCAGGTGCGCGCGACGGTGCAGAACCGGGTAATGAGCCGGGCCGTTGGCATCAATACCCGCCAGGTTGACCGGATGACATTTGCCTTGGGCTGTGGTGTTGCCGGTGTCGCCGGCGCGGCGTTCACCACCATAGGTTCGACCGGTCCCACGGCAGGGTCGCTGTACATCGTCGACACCTTTCTCACGGTGGTCTTTGGCGGTGCGCAAAGCCTGCTGGGCACTATCGCGTCGGCCTTTGCGATCGCCCAGACGCAGTCGGTTTCCGAATTCTTCATGAGCGGTTCGATGGCCAAAGTCCTGACCCTGTCGACCGTGATCCTGATCCTGTTGATGCGCCCGCAAGGGCTGTTTTCCAGCAAAGTCCGTAAATAGGGGCGCGCAGATGAACGCTTTGGAAAAACTTATGGGCGGACGGCAGGGCGTGATTGGCCTGCTGATCCTCGCCGCGCTGATTCTGCTGGTGTTCCCCCTGACGCTGGATGCCTTTCGCCTGAACATGGTCGGAAAATATCTCACGTATGCGTTCGTAGCGGTGGGTCTGGTGCTGTGCTGGGGCTACGGCGGCATTCTCAGCCTGGGGCAGGGGGTGTTCTTTGGGCTGGGCGGCTATTGCATGGCGATGTTTCTCAAGCTGGAAGCCAGCGATCCTGAAAGCACGAAAATTCAGTCGACACCGGGTATTCCCGATTTCATGGACTGGAACCAGATCACTGAATTACCCGCATTGTGGGTGCCGTTCCACAGCTTCAGCTTCACCTTGGTTGCGGTCATTGCGGTGCCGGTGATCCTGGCGCTGGTGATAGGCGCGGCCCTCTTCAAACGTCGGGTGGGCGACGTGTACTTTTCCATCGTCACTCAGGCCATTGCGCTGATCCTGACGGTGCTGATCATCGGCCAGCAGGGGCTGACCGGGGGCGTCAACGGCATCACCGACCTCAAGACGTTGCTGGGTTGGGACATTCGTGGCGATGGCGCCAAGCTGGCGTTGTACTTCATCAATGCCGTCCTGCTGCTGGGCTGCATCCTGATCGGCAAATTCATCCTGGCGTCCAAACTTGGTCGCCTGCTGATGGCGATGCGCGACAAGGAAGAACGAGTCCGTTTTTCCGGCTATGACGTGGCCAGTTTCAAGGTCTTCGTGTACTGCGTCGCAGCCGGTTTTTCGGCCATCGGCGGGTCGATGTTTGCCTTGCAGGTAGGGTTCATGTCGCCGTCTTTCGTTGGCATCGTGCCCTCTATCGAAATGGTGATCTTCGCTGCGGTCGGTGGGCGCATGTCGCTGCTCGGCGCAGTGTACGGATCGCTGCTGGTGAACTACGGGAAAACCTATTTCTCCGAATCATTCCCCGAGCTTTGGCTGTACCTCATGGGTGGCCTCTTCATCGCCGTGGTCATGTATTTCCCCAACGGTCTTGCCGGGTTGTGGGAAAGCCACGGACGTAAATGGTTGGCCGGACTGAAGCGCAAACCTGCATCGACGTTTGTGCATACGC
>Ga0160436_1000775_pt1 | contig 10378 bp, 8 predicted proteins | sample HID1973M_E0MG_FD_108264 | JGI IMG/M metagenome (GOLD analysis project Ga0160436, IMG submission 108264) | Enriched mosquito-associated microbial communities from UW Madison campus, WI, USA - HID1973M_E0 MG | ecosystem: Host-associated > Arthropoda: Insects > Digestive system > Unclassified ...
AGCAGCGAAGGCCGCAGCTTCCCGGTCGAGATCGCCCACTTCCCGGCGCGCCGCGACGAAGCGTTGGAACCGCAGACCCGGCGCGCGATCGAACACGCCCTCGCCAGCCACCCCGGCGACGTGCTGGTGTTCCTGCCCGGCCAGCGCGAAATCGCGCGGGTGCAGGCCGCGCTCGACGACGTGCTGGACCCCGCCGTGCAGGTGCTGCCGCTGCACGGAGAGCTGCCGGTCGAACAGCAATCGCGGGTGCTGCAGCCCGATCCCGAAGGCCATCGCCGCGTCGTGCTCGCCACCAATGTCGCCGAGTCCTCGGTGACCCTGCCCGGCGTGCGCGTCGTCGTCGACGCCGGCCTGGCGCGCGAGCCGGCCTATGACCCCAACAGCGGTTTCTCGCGGCTGGAGATCAGCGCCATTTCGCAGGCCTCGGCCGACCAGCGCGCCGGCCGCGCCGGCCGTGTCGCCAGCGGCTGGGCCTATCGGTTGTGGCCGCAGTCGCAGCGCCTGGAGGCGCAGCGGCGTGCCGAGATCGGCCAGGTCGAACTGGCCGGGCTGGCGCTGGAACTCGCCGCCTGGGGCAGCGCCGCGCTGCGTTTCGTCGATACCCCGCCCGCCGGTGCAATGGCCGCCGCGCGCGAACTGCTGCAGCGGCTGGGCGCGCTCGGCGGCGACGGCACCGTCACCGCACTGGGCCGCCGCATGCTCGCGCTGGGCACGCATCCGCGCCTGGCCGCCATGTTGCTGCGCGCGCGCGACGCCAGGGCACTGGCCATCGCCTGCGACCTGGCCGCGTTGGTCGAAGCGCGCGATCCGCTGCGCCAGGGCGGCGATGCGCTGGCGGCGCGTTGGCGGGCGTTGGCCGCGTTCCGCCAGGGTCGTGTCGCCGGCGATGCCAGCCGCGGCGCATTGGCCGCCATCGACGCGGCGTCACGGCAATGGCGCCGCCGCTTGCGCTGCGACACCCCGCCGCCGGGCGATGTGGAAGCCCATGTGCTCGGCGATCTGCTGGCACACGCCTTCCCCGACCGCATCGGCAGCCGCCATCCGCAGGACCCGCTGCGCTACCTGCTCGCCAACGGGCGCAGCGCGCGGCTGTTCGACCACAGCGACCTGCGCGGCGAACCCTGGCTGGTCGCCAGCGAGCTGCGCTTCGAGGCCAAGGACGCCTTGCTGCTGCGCGCCGCGCCGGTGGACGAAGCCTGGCTGCGCAGCGAATTCGCCGACCGCTTCGTGCAGAAGGACGAGGTGCGCTGGGACGCGGACCGGCGCGCGCTGGTGTCGCTGCGCGAGACTCGCTTCGACCGGATCGTGCTCGACAGCCGCCCGGCCGGCAGCGTCGATCCCGCCCACGCCGCGACCGCGCTGACCGAGGCGGTGCGCGAGCTGGGCCTGGACGCGCTGCCGTGGACCGAGAACCTGCGCCAATGGCAGGCACGCGTGGTCGCGCTGCGCCACTGGATGCCGGAACTCGATCTGCCCGATTTCGGCGACGCCGCGTTGTTGGCCTCCTTGGACACGTGGCTGCGCCCGGCCTTCGCCGGCAAGCGGCGGCTCGACGCGCTCGACGAAGGTGAACTGGGCGAGGCCTTGAAGTCGCCACTGCCGTGGGTGCGCCGCCAGCTCGTGGACCAGCACGCGCCGATCCGGATCACCGTGCCCTCGGGCATGGAGCGGCGGATCGACTACGCGTTGGACCACGATGGCCTGCCGCTGCCGCCCGTGCTGGCGGTCAAGCTGCAGGAGCTGTTCGGACTGGCCGACACGCCGCGCGTGGCCGATGGCCGGGTGCCGCTGACCCTGCACCTGCTCTCGCCCGGCGGCCGGCCGCTGCAGGTCACCCAGGACTTGCGCAGCTTCTGGAGCAACACCTATCCGGAAGTGCGCAAGGAGATGAAGGGGCGCTACCCCCGCCATCCCTGGCCGGATGATCCCTGGAGCGCCAACGCCACCCACCGGGCCAAGCCGCGCGGCACCTGAGCCGGGCGATCGGTTCAGCCGACGGACATGCCGCGCGCGCCGCACTGACGTGGTCTATACGAACACGCCCGCACACTGGCCCCCAGACCGACAACGAGGACCGAACCCATGAGCCGACTGACCGTGATCACCGACCGTGCGCTGGAACGCGCGATGGACCTGGCTTCCAGCGCCGGCGACAGCCTGCGCCACGCCGGCAGCAATCTGCGCGACCACGTGCCGGCGGCCGGCGATTGGATCAAGACCGGCGCAGCGCTGGGTGCGGTCAAGACCGGTGGCCGCGTCGCCACCAAGTTCGTGCGCCGCAATCCGGCGGTGACGGTCGCGGCGGCGGTGGCCGGCGTCGGCCTGATCGCTTATGCGGTGTATCGCAAGAAGAAGCAGCGCGACCTGCGCAATGGCGTCATCGATGGCGATGCGCAGCGTCTGGAGACTCAGCGCGGCAATGCCAATGCGCGCCGGGCTGCGCAGACTCGCGCCCATCGCCATGTGGTCGACGTGAGCGACGAAGCCGGCGCCTGATCGCCGCGCCTGCAATCGCTGGTTCCGGGATCGCCGCGCTTGTCGCGGCGATTTTTTTGCTGTTCTCCTATCAGCGCGGGCTGGTGATTCTGCGGCTGGCGAGGTCGGGGATTTATTGAGGGGCGCGAGTGCTGTGGGCGGTTTGGTGTGTCGGCTTACGGTGCGGGCACCGCCCTGCCGGGGTACGACCACCGCTGCCGCGGTGGTCACTTTCGGTTCGGGCGGACTCCTGTCCGCACTCACCGCGCGGCACATCCCTGTGCCGCTCGACGCGCCCACCCCGGCAGGACGGCGCAAGGCGCTTTGAAGTTCAATCTTCGTTCGGGGCGCGCCGGGAGGGTGGGAGGAGAAAAGCTCGGCTCCCGATTGCTGATGACACTTGATGGTCTGCCGCTTCGATCGAAGCCGGGCACTCGCAGATTGCCCTAGCGATCGGGACGAAGGCTCTTCTCCTTCCACCCTCCAGCGCGCCCCGATCGAAGACATGAATACCCACGCGCCTAGCGCCGTCCTGGCGGGAGGGGGTGGCCAGCGGCCATGGATGGCCGCGCTAGGCGAGTTGGACAGGATGTCCAACCGAGCCGGGCCCGCCCCCTCCCGCCAGGGCGGTGCCCACACCGCAAGCCGACAAAACAAACCGCACACAGCACGCGCGCCCCTCAATAACCCCCCACCTCACCCGCCGCGAGATCGGCGCACACGGCGGCCGTATGCGCATCGGCCGGGAACGTGCAATCCACCCGTATCTCGTCCAGGGTCACGTCGTAGGGCGCGGCAAACGTGGTGATCGTCTCGAAGAAGCGCAATTCGCCGAGCCGGCTGTTGAAGGTCAGGGTGACCACCGGCGACGGCTCGTCTTCCAGCTGGCGCGTGCGCCAGCGTGCCGGGACATCCGGATAGGCGAGGATTTCCTCCAGCAACTGGCGGGCGCGATGATCGGTCGGGTTGGTGGCCACATCGTCGTGCAGGTGGCGAAGGAAACGGGCCGATACTTCATCCCAGTTGACAATCACCGGGCGGAAATCTTCCGGATCGAATATCTGATGCAGCAGATTGCCATGCTTGCCCGGCCGGCCATCCATCAGCATCTGGTTGACCCGCACCGCCGCCGCGTTGGTGGCCAGCACGTTCCAGTGGCGGTCGATCACGAATGCCGGATACGGCTCCTGGTGGCCGAGGATCAGATCAACCGCCTGGCGCACGCGGTCCAGCGCCGGTGCGGCCAACGGGCGCTCGGGATGCATCGCCGCGAAACCAGCCGCGCGCAGCAGCGCATTGCGCTCGCGCAGCGGCATGCCGAGCGCATCGGCCAAGCGCGAGACGGTGTCGCGGCTGGCCTGCGCCTTGCCGGTTTCCACGCAACTCAGGTGCCGCGTCGAAATGCCCGTTTCCAGCGCCAGGTCGAGCTGGCTCAGGCGACGCGCCGCGCGCCACTGCCGCAGCAGCGCGCCGGTCGGCGAGGGCGATGCAGGGAGCCGGGAAGTGGCGATCGCGAATCCTCGTACCATGGTCATGGCGAGGATATCCCTACCGGCTCGCGCCCGCGCAAGCCGCCGCGCCCGGCTGCAATGCGTGGAACTCCATCGACAGGCCCAGGTCCTCGCGCGTCGGCGCGAGGAACGACTCACCCGACAGGCCGCGATAGGTCGGCAGCGCACGTTCGTAGCCACGCTCGACCCAGCGTTGCGCGCGGCCGAGATCGTCGACCCCGATGCTCACCCCCAGCACGCGGGGGCCGCCTTCGGCGAGCACTCGCGAGGCCAGCGCGTTGCCCTCCGGTTGCAGCACCAGCAGCGCGGTCGGCCCGATCGGCACACAGAAACCCCGGGCGCCCAGCGCTCCCAGCCTGACCGGCACGGCGTTGCCGTAACCCATGTGTTCCAGCTGCTTGCGATCGGCCTCGGCGCTGGCCGAGACCAGCCACACCGCGGACAGCTCGCGCGCGCCGTTGGGGTGCTCGCGCGTCGTTTGATAGTCCTCCCTGTTGCCGGGATCGAACTGGTCCGGCGCATAGTCGGCGGCGTAGTCGATGAGGAACGTATTGCTCGACAGCGGCGCGCGATCGAACGCGAACAGCCGCCAGCCCGGCTTCGCCGCGTCGGGCCCGCTGAAGAACGGAGTGACTGCGAAGTCGCGCTGCTTGAGCAGCTCATGGGCCGCGTCCAGCGCCGAGCTGCGTAGGCCGAAGGTCCGCGAGCCCGGGCCGCCCTTGAGCGCTTTCTGGTCCTCCTCCATGCCCGGGTCGAACGTCGGGTTCGGTCGGGTGATGCCCAGCAGCTCGATGTAGCCGCTGTCGGCAAAGCGGATATATCGATTGGCGACGCCGCCGGGATCGCGCCCCGGGCGCACCTGGAACCCCAGCTTCACCGCCGCCACCGCCGTGGCCTGATCGATGCCGCGCCCCCACAGCAGGACATGGTCGAGCCTGGCCGGCGCGGGCGCGGCGGCAGGAACCGCGGCCTGCGCGCCTCCGATGCACAACAGGACCGCCGAAACGAACAGCTTCGCGTGCATGGCAACCTCGTTGAGGGAAGATGCCGCGATCTTCGATGCCGGTCTGCGCGAAAGCCATGACCTCGCAGGTCATGGCGCGTGTCAGGCGCGCTCGATCACCCGCCACTCGCCGGGCATCAATCCGGCCAGACGATGCCCGCCCATCGACACCCGCACCAGCCGCAACGTCGGCAGGCCCACCGCGGCGGTCATGCGCCGGACCTGGCGATTGCGCCCTTCGCGCAAGGTGATCGCCAGCCAGGCATCGGGCACGGTCTTGCGGAAGCGCACCGGCGGATCGCGCGGCCACAGCGAAGGCGGCGCCTCCAGCCGTTCCGCGCCGGCCGGCAAGGTCGGTCCATCGTTGAGTTGCACGCCGCGTTGCAGTTGCTGCAGCTGCGCCTCGCTCGGCGTGCCTTCCACCTGCACCCAATAGGTCTTGGGCTGCTTGTGGCGCGGGTCGGTGAGCTGCGTGGCCAGGCGCCCATCATCGGTGAGCAGCAGCAGGCCTTCGCTGTCGTAATCGAGCCGGCCGGCCGCGTAGACATCGGCCGGCAGCCCGAAGCCGGCCAGCGTGCGCCGCGGCGGATCGCTGCGGTCGGTGAACTGGCACAGCACATTGAAGGGTTTGTTGAAGGCGATCAGCACGACAGGAAAGATCGGCTCGTAGCGCGGAACACCATTATCGCCGCTGCATGCCGTCGCGTGTCGCGATGCGGGCGGGCGCCATGCGCACCGCCCGCCCACGCAGCCTAGAGGCGCTGCCTCACTGCTTCACGAACTTCAGGGTCATCCGGTCGCTTTCGCCGATGGCCTGGTACTTCGCATCGTCGGCCGCGTCGTGCTTGTTGGTCGGCGGCAGCGTCCACACCCCGTTCGGGTGGTCCTTGGTGTCGCGCGGATTGGCGTTGACCTCGCTCTTGCCGGCCAGCCGGAAACCGGCCGCCTCGGCGAGCGCGATCACCTGCTGCTGGCCGACATAACCGCTGTCGTCGTCGGCCGCCACGTCGGCCTTGGCGCGATGCTCGACCACGCCCAGCACGCCGCCCGGCTTCAGCACCGCGTGGAAGGCTTTGAACATGCCCTCGGCCTGGCCGGCCTTGCGCCAGTTGTGGACGTTGCGGAAGGTCAGCACCAGGTCGGCCGAACCGGCCGGGCCGAGCACCGGGGCGACCGGGTCGTAGCCCACCATCGCGGCATGGCCGTACTGCGCCGGGCCGGCCGTGAACTTCTGCTGCAAGCCGTCGCGCTGGCGCTGCTGGTAGTCGCGGCCCGGGCCCGCCGCGACCTTGGCCGGATCGACGACCGCGGCGACGTACTTGCCGTGCGCGTACAGGTACGGACCGAGGATCTCCGAATACCAGCCGCCGCCGGGGGTGATCTCGATCACGGTCTGGTTCGGCTTGATGCCGAAGAACGCGAGCGTCTGTCCCGGATGCCGGTAGACGTCGCGCTTGGCGTTGGCTGCATCGCGCCAACGACCGTTGATGGCCGCCTGCAAGTCGGCGTCGGGGGCGGGCAGCGTGGCCGTGTCGGCCGGCTTGACCGCCTGCGCCATCGGCGCCGCCAACGCGGCCGACAGGGCCAGTGCACAGGCAGCGAGGAGTTTGTTGCCGATCATCGAGCCATCTCCGGTTGCGAAGTGCCGCGAGCCTAGCACGCAGGCCCGACCGGGCCGTGGCGCAACGCAGCGGCGGCGCCTTCGCACTTTCGGAACACTGCATCCATGCGCGTCTTACAACTCGCCTGGGCCGGACGATTATGCTGTCGCGTCCGCCCCCCACAGGAGCCACGCCCATGACCGCCTCGCGTCCGCTAGGCCGATCCGGCCTGCAGGTACAGCCCATCGCTTTCGGTGGCAACGTCTTCGGATGGGGCGCGGACGAAGCCGCCTCGTTCGTGTTGCTCGACGCTTTCGTCGAGGCAGGCTTCAACCTCATCGACACCGCCGACGCGTACTCGGCGTGGGTACCGGGCAACCAGGGCGGCGAGTCGGAAACCATCATCGGCCGCTGGCTCAAGCGCAGCGGCAAGCGCGACCAGGTGTTGATTGCCACCAAGGTCGGCAAGTGGAAGGAACGGCCAGGGCTGTCGCCAGAGAACATCACCGCCGCGGTGGAGGATTCGCTGCGTCGCCTGCAGACCGAGACGATCGACCTGTACCAGGCGCACGAGGACGACGATGCCACGCCGCTGGAAGCGACGCTGGCCAGCTTCGGCCGCCTGATCGAACAAGGCAAGGTGCGCGCGATCGGCGCTTCCAACTACAGTGCCAACCGCCTGCGCGATGCGCTGGAAGTGTCCAAGCAATACGGACTGCCGCGCTATGAAACCCTGCAGCCGGAATACAACCTCTACGACCGCGCCGGCTACGAGCGCGAGCTCGCACCGCTGGTCGCCGAAGCGGGCCTGGGCGTCATCGGTTATTACTCGCTGGCCAGCGGCTTCCTGACCGGCAAGTACCGCGCGCCCGAAGACGCGGCCAAGAGCAGCGCGCGCGGCCAGTCGGTGGTGAAGCAGTACCTCAACGCACGCGGCCTGCGCATCCTTGCCGCGCTGGATGACATCGCCGCCAAGCACACGGCCACGCCGACCCAGGTCGCGCTGGCCTGGCTGATCGCCCAGCCGAACATCGCCGCGCCGATCGCCAGCGCCACCACGGTCGAGCAGCTGCATGACCTGCTTGCCGCTGCGCGGTTGTCGTTGTCGAAGGAAGAGTTGGCGCAGCTTGATGGCGCCAGCGCCGAGGATGCGGGCTGAGCTTGGCGTCTGCCGGACGGTGCGTCGCGTCGCGGCTGAAGCCGCTCCTACAGCGCACATCCAAGCATCTGGGGGAGTTGTAGGAGCGGCTTCAGCCGCGACCCCGGAAACCATCCGACACCCGCGCCTCAACCCTCGAACGGCGCAGGCCCCAACGACTCGACCAGATAATCGAGGAACGAGCTGATGCGCGTCGACGTCGCCGTGTTGCGGTAATACACCGCGTTGATCGGCTGGCGCAGATCCAGCGTCGACTCGGGCAGCAACTGCTGCAACGTGCCAGCCTGCCGGTCCGCCACGGTCATGAAATCGGACAGGCAGACAATGCCCGCCCCGGCCCGCGCCAGATGCAACAAGGTCTCGCCACTGGCCGCGGCCACGTCCGGCTCGACCCGGATCGGTTCGCCATCGGCGCCGGCCAACGGCCAGGCCTTCAGCGATTCGGGCTGCCGGAATCCCAGCAACGCGTGATCCCGCTGCAGCGCGCCGACATCGCGCGGCGTGCCATGGCGCGCCAGGTAGTCCGGGCTCGCCAGCACGCGCAGCCGGCTGCGCCCGATCGGCCGCGCATGCAGCGAAGAGTCATTGAGCGGGCCGATCCGGAACGCCAGGTCGGTGCGCCGCTCGACCAGGTCGATGTTGCGCTCGTTGCCATTGAGCTCCAGCTGCACGTCGGGATAGCGCTCGCGGTAACCGGCCACCCGCGGCACGATCACGTGCAGCAGGAACGAGGTCGCCGCATCGATCCGCAACAGCCCCGCCGGCCGCTCGCGGCGCGCGGCGAGCTGCGCCTCGGCGGTCTCCACCGCCGCCACGATGTCGCGGGCCTGGCGCAGGAACACCTCGCCTTCCTCGGTCAGGCGCAGCCGCCGGGTGGTGCGGGTCAGCAGCGTGGTGCCGAGCTTCTCCTCCAGCCGCGCCAGCGCCCGGCTGACCGCCGAGACGGTCTGGCCCAGCGTCTCTGCCGCCGCAGTGATCGAACCGGCATCGATCACCGCCAGGAAGGCCTGCATCTCGTCCAGGGTGGTCTTCATGGAGACTTTTGCGGTACGGGAAAGAGTGATTGGACGATACACGGGTTTTTGCGCAACAGTCCGGCGCGCAGACTGCGCGGCCTCCTCCTCTCATCCGGACAGGCCCATGTCTTCCCGCGGTATTCCCCTCGCGCTGCTGGCCCTCACCCTCGGCGCCTTCGCCATCGGCACGACCGAGTTCGTGATCGTCGGCCTCATCCCCACCATCGCCGCCGACCTGGGCGTCAGCCTGCCGTCGGCGGGCCTGTTGGTCAGCCTGTACGCCTTGGGCGTGGCGATCGGCGCACCAGTGCTCACCGCGCTGACCGGCAAGGTGCCGCGCAAGACCCTGCTGGTTGCGCTGATGGCGCTGTTCACCGTCGGCAACCTGGTCGCCTGGATGGCGCCGGGCTACACCTCGCTGATCGTGGCGCGCGTGCTCACCGGCCTGGCGCATGGCGTGTTCTTCTCGATCGGCTCGATCATCGCGACCTCGGTGGTGCCCAAGGACAAGGCCGCGAGCGCGATCGCGATCATGTTCACCGGCCTCACCGTTGCCTTGGTCACCGGCGTGCCGCTGGGCACCTTCATCGGCCAGCACCTCGGCTGGCGCGCGACCTTCCTGGCAGTGGCCGGCCTCGGCGTGGTCGCCCTGCTCGGCAGCCTGCTGTTCGTGCCGCGCAACGTGCAGCAGAGCGAGCCGGCGACCTTCGCGCAGCAGCTGGGCGTGCTGGCCCAACCGCGATTGCTGCTGGTGTATGCGATGACCGCGCTCGGCTATGGCGGCACCTTTTTGGCCTTCACTTTCCTCGCACCGATCTTGCAGCAGGTCAGCGGCTACTCGGCCAACGCGGTCAGCGGCGTGCTGCTGGTCTATGGCGTGTCGGTGGCGATCGGCAACTTGTGGGGCGGCCGCCTCGCCGACCGCCGCGGCCCGGTGCCGGCGCTGAAGCTCGTGTTCGGCCTGCTCGCGCTGGTGTTGCTGGTGTTGACCTTCACCATGCCGCACCCCTGGCTGGTGCTGCTGACCGTGCTGGCCTGGGGCGCGGTGGCCTTCGGCAACGTGCCGGGCCTGCAGGTCTACGTGGTCAAGCAGGCGCAGCGTTTCGCCCCGCGTGCGGTCGATGTGGCCGCGGGCCTGAACATCGCCGCCTTCAACGTCGGCATCGCCCTCGGCGCCTCGCTGGGCGGCCTGGTCGTCGAACATCTGGGCCTGCGCCACACACCGTGGATCGGCGCGTTGGTCGTGCTTGGTGCTTGGGGGCTGACCGCGCTGAGCGGCCGTCTCGACCGGCGCGACGGTGTCGCCGAACGCGTCGACGGCATCGCGGTCGCCGCGCACTGACGCGCCGCGATCACCCCTTCTTGCCGCGGCGGCTGCGAGGCTGCCGCGGCGCTACCGGAGCACAGCACCCATGAAGATTTTCATTACCGGCGCCAACGGCTACATCGGCGGCAGCGTCGCGCAACGGTTGCGCGACGAAGGCCACCAGGTCCGCGGCCTGGTGCGTCGCGCCGAGCTGGCCGACGCATTGGCCGCCACCGGCATCGCGCCGGTCGTCGGCGAGCTGGACGACACCGCCCTGCTCGGTCGCGAAGCCAGCGCCGCCGATGCG
>Ga0160436_1000779_pt1 | contig 10329 bp, 7 predicted proteins | sample HID1973M_E0MG_FD_108264 | JGI IMG/M metagenome (GOLD analysis project Ga0160436, IMG submission 108264) | Enriched mosquito-associated microbial communities from UW Madison campus, WI, USA - HID1973M_E0 MG | ecosystem: Host-associated > Arthropoda: Insects > Digestive system > Unclassified ...
ATGTCGCTGATCGCCACCGACATCACCGGCAACACGGTGGAGGAAACCGGGCTGGGCTACGACATCGGCGACGAGGACCGGATCTGCCGCCCGATCGCCGGCTCGCTGCGGCCGGTGCCGTGGGCACCGCGGCCGATGGCGCAGTTGCTGCTGGCAATGGAGGACGGTGCCGGCGGGTTGTTCGAAGTCGCCCCGCGCACCGTGCTGCAGCGGGTACTGGCCCGCTACGCCGCGCTCGGGCTGACCCCCGTGCTGGCGGTGGAACTGGAGTTCTACCTATTCGATGCGGTGCCCGACGCGCACGGCCGGCCACAGACCGCGCGCGACCCGCTCAGCGGATTGCGCAGCGACAGCACCCAGGTCTATTACCTGCAGGACCTGGACGAACAGCGCGGCTTCATCGATACGGTGGCCGCCGCCTGCCAGGCCCAGCGCATTCCCGCCGATACCGCGGTGGCCGAGTACGCACCGGGCCAGTACGAGATCAATCTGCGCCACCGGGCCGACGCGCTGGCCGCCTGCGACGACGCGATCTTCCTCAAGCGCACCATCAAGGCGATCGCGCAGCAGCAGTCGCGGCTGGCCAGCTTCATGGCCAAGCCGTTCGCCGGCCAGGCCGGCAGCGGCCTGCACCTGCATGTCAGCCTGCTCGATGCGCAGGGCCGCAACGTGTTCGAAGGCACGCCGGAACGGCCTGCGCAGGCGCTATTGCATGCGATCGGCGGGCTGCAGCGCGCCGCCGCGTCGAGCCTGCTGTTGTTCGCGCCGCATGCGAACAGCTACCGCCGGTTCGTGCCGAACGCCTTCGTGCCGCTGAACGAAAGCTGGGGCTTCAACAACCGCACCGTCGCGCTGCGCATCCCGCACAGCGACCCGCGCAACACGCGCATCGAACACCGCATCGCCGGCGCCGATGCCAATCCCTACCTGGTGGCCGCCGCGGTGCTGGCCGGCATGCTCGATGGGCTGGAGCAAGCGATCGCGCCCGGGCCGCGCACCGACGGCAACGCCTATGCGCAGTTGGAAGCGCGCACGCCCTCGTGGCGCGAGGCGATCGCGCGGTTCCTGCAGGACGAATTCATCGCCGGCCACTTCGGCACGCGCTTCCGCCATATCTACGGCCAGCAGAAACGCCGTGAAATGCTCGATTTCCACGCCCAGGTCACCGACCTGGACTACGCCTGGTATCTGCGGACCGTGTGATGACCGGCGCCCACGCCCCGGGCTATCCGCATAGCTGGTACGCGGCCAGCGAATCCCTGCCACCGCCACAACCGCCGCTCCAAGGCGAGCACCGCGCCGACGTGGCGATCCTCGGCGCCGGCTATACCGGGCTGAGTGCCGCGCTCGCCTTGGCCGAAGCCGGTTATCGGGTGACCGTCCTCGAAGCGCAGCGCATCGGCTGGGGCGCGTCCGGACGTAACGGCGGCCAGGCCATCGTCGGCTACGGCTGCGAGCAGGACACGCTGGAACAATTGTGCGGCGCCGAGGACGCGCGCCTGCTGTTCGACCTCTCGCGCGAAGGCATGGCTCGATTGCGCGGACGCATCGCGCGCCACGCCATTGCCTGCGACTGGCGCGACGGCTACGCGCACGTGCCGCTGCGGCCGCGCCAGGAACGCGCGTTGCGCACAGGCATCGTGGCGATGGCGCAGCGCTACGACTATCCGCTGCAATGGTGGGACCGCGCGCGGCTGCGCGCGGAACTGGGGAGCGAGCTCTACCTGGGCGCGGTGTACGACGCCGCCAGCGGCCATCTGCATCCGCTGGCCTATGCGTTGGGGCTGGCGCGCGCGGCATTGGCCGCCGGCGTACGCATCCACGAGCATTCGCCGGTGCAGCGCCTGCAGCATGGCGCACAGCCGGCGCTGCACACCGCTGAAGGCAAGCTCGACGCCGATTTCGTGGTGATCGCCGGCAATGCCTTGCTGCACGGCATCGCGCCGGAACTGGAATCGCGGATCATGCCGATCGGCACCTATGTCGGCGCCACCCCGGTGCTCGGCGCCGAGCGCGCGCAAGCGCTGATCCGCAACGACATGGCGGTGGCCGATGCCAACTGGGCGCTGGATTACTTCCGGCTCAGCCGCGACCACCGGCTGCTGTTCGGCGGGCGCGCCAGCTACTCGTCGCTGCCACCGCCGGGCCTGCGCGGGCTGATGCAGCGGCGCATGGAGAAAGTCTTCCCGCAACTGCGGGGCGTCGGATTCGAATACCTGTGGGGCGGTTATGTCGACATCACCCGCAACCGCGCACCGCATTGGGGCCGGCTGACGCCGAACGTCTATTTTGCCCAGGGATTTTCCGGCCATGGCGTGGCCGCGACCGGGTTGGCCGGGCAAATCATCGCCGAGGCCATCGGCGGCCAATCGTCGCGGCTGGACGTGTTCGGGCGGATCCCGCACCGCGGCTTTCCGGGCGGCCGCGCCTTGCGCATGCCGCTGCTGGTGGCGGCGATGAGCTGGTATCGCCTGCGCGATGCGTTGTGGTGAGGCTCGCGGTGTCGTGCACCTCACCCCACCCCTTCGTTGCGGCGCCCGTGGCGCGATCCCTTGCGTGTCATCACTCGGGTGTAGTCACCCGCGCGCCATCACTCGCGCACCAGCCGAGACGCTGCCAAGGTGAAACGCCCGCGCTACTGCGTGCCCTCGGCCGGATACCAGAACGCTTCCTGCCCGATCAGCGGTTGTAGCTTGGCTTCGTAGCGCTGGCCGAGATAACGCCGCAGGCCGCCCTCGGTGAGATGGTTGACCATCGCACCGAACGCCATGCCCTGGTCGAGCAGCAGCATGCACTCGCTGACCTTGCCGGTCTCCACGTCCACGCTGTCGCGGAAGCCCAGCTGGGCGTCATAGACATCGGGGAAGTCCGCCCGCAGCCGCGCGAGGTTGTCGAGCGTGGCGCGCGGCTCGAACTCGATCGGCAGGAACACCGCATGCGGAGTGACCACCGGGCCAGCGCGCGCGGCCTCGTCCTGGCCCAACGGCGAATAGCCGCCGATGCCCAGCGGCGGGGCGCCGTACTCGGTGTAGCCGCGCGTGGCCGGCACCATCGCCGGCGAGAACCCCCAGTAGCCGAAGTTGTCCAAGCCGTAGCGCACGTGCGCGGCCGCGGCTTGCGGATGCGAACGCGCCCAACTGCCCGGCGCCCATGTCACTTCCGGTATGAGCAGGTACGGCGAGAAGGTCTCGAACATGCTGCCGCCCCAGGTCGGCAGGAAGCGCTGCCCGGCGTAGGTCTGCGTGTACTCGTAGACATTCACGCCTTCGTACTGGCGGTACTGCTGCGGATAGTCATGCGGCTTCCATGCCGGCCAGCGGCCGACGCGGAAATACTGCGAGCCAGGTACATCGCCTTCGCCGATGGCGACGTAGGAAATGATGCGCGCCTCGCTGAGCAGATCGTAGGTCCCGCTGGAGAACGCCTGCCGAGCCAGATCGTAGTTGTTGAAGAACTGCCCGGTGGCCGGATCGAGCATCGCGGCGAAATCCATCTTGGCCAGGATCGCCTCGGCCCGCGGCTTCAGTTCCGGGTACGCCTGGGCGATCAGTGCCAGCCCGGCCGCCAGCCAACCGTTGTCGACCGAGGACACGATATTGCCATCGACCCGCGGGCCATCGACCTTGGCCGCCCAGGCAAGCATGCCGCCCGGCGCCCCGGCGGTCGCCGAATCGCGCTGCAGCGACTCCACCGCGTCCAGCAACGGTAGCAACTTCTGCCGGCCTTCGGCGTAGCCGATGATGCCGAGGTCGCGCGCCCCGACCACGCTCCAGGCGTAGGCGGCCACGTTGGCGATGAAGGTGTAGTCGGTGAGGCTGGTCGTGCCATTGGGCTCCAAGCACAGCTTGTCCGACGGCAACCCGCCGGCGCGGTCGAACTGTTGGATCGAGTTCCACATCGCCTGCGCGTAGGCGAGCACGGCCGCGCGATCGGCATCTGGCAAGTGCGCGCCGGGCATTTTCGGCGGGACGTACGGCGGCGGCGGTTGCGGCGTGCCGCCCTGCCCTCCGCCCTCCACGCCCGACCCGTCCGAACCCGTCGACCAAGGCAGATCACAGCCTGCCAACAACGATGCCAGCACCAATACCAACCCGTGCCGCGCGGCAATGCGATAGTTGATTCTTGTCATGACGTCCTTTCTCTGCGGATGGTGGAACCGACATCGCGGCACAAGGGATCGCATTGCCGCGCCGGCACGCCCGGCGGGCGCAGTCGTGACAAAAACATGAACGAAGGGCAGGCAACAGCCGACAAATCGCATTGTTTGTGCGGACGGTCCACGAACCACGCCGACTCGCGCGGGTCGATCCAGGGCCCACCGCGACCGCCTGCACCCGCGGACAGGCTCAAGTTTCAGGGGCGCCGGCCGTTAGAGGGAGCGACAAGCCCGAGCTGCTTCCGCCATGCCTGCTGCCTTCGAATCGACCCGCCCGCACGACGACGCCGACCCGCTACCCCAGCGGATCCTGTTGGTGGAGAACTCGCGCACGTTCACCACGCTGCTGCGTGAGGCGATCGAACAGCGGGTCGAGCTGCCGGTGACCGTAGTGTCGACGCTGGCCGAGGCCGCGCGCGTCCTGGAAGAGCAACAAGGCTGGTTCCTGGTGCTGACCGGCCTGGTGCTGGTCGACGGCGACCGCGACCAGGTCGTGGAATTCTTCGTCTCGCGGGGCCTGCCCACCGTCGTCGTCAGCGGCGTCTACGACGAAGATCTGCGCCGGCGTGTGCTGCAGCAGCAGATCATCGACTACGTAGTGAAGAACGCGCCCGGCAGCATCGACTACCTGGCCTGGCTGGTGCTGCGGCTGGAGCGCAACCGGCGGATCTCGGCGCTGGTCGTGGACGATTCGCTGTCGGCGCGCACCTACGCCGGCGCGCTGCTGCAGATGTACGGCTACCAGGTCGTGGTCGCCGCCGACGGCGTGGCCGGGCTGGAAGCGGTCGAGCGCAACCCCAGCATCCGCCTGGCCATCGTCGACCAGGAAATGCCCGGCATGGAGGGCGTGGAGTTCACCCGCCGGCTGCGCGCGCTGCGCACCCGCGACAAGGTCGCGGTGATCGGCATCTCCGGCAATACCGACGCTTCGCTGATCCCGCGCTTCCTCAAGAACGGCGCCAACGACTTCCTGCGCAAGCCCTTCTCGCGCGAGGAGTTCTTCTGCCGCGTCTCGCAGAACGTGGACCAGCTGGAGCTGATCGGCACCTTGCAGGACCTGGCGACGCGCGACTACCTGACCGGTCTGCCGAACCGCCGGCACTTCCTCGAACAGGCCCAGCGCCAGTTGCCGCGGCTGCTGGCCGAGCGCCAGAGCGTAATCGCGGCGATGATCGATATCGACCATTTCAAGCACATCAACGACACCTGGGGCCACGAGACCGGCGATGACGCGCTGCGCGCGGTGGCCGGCGCGGTCTCGGCGCATGCGCGCCCGCAGGACCTGGTCGCGCGCTTCGGCGGCGAGGAATTCTGCCTGTTGGTGCCGGGGCTGCAGCCACAGGAATCGGCGGCGTATTTCGAAGCCTTGCGCGAGCGCATCGAAGCGTTGCGCGTGCCGGTGCGCGACAACGAGCTGCGCATGACCGTCAGCATCGGCTTCTGCACCGCACGCCGCCACGACGAATCGCTGCACTACCTGCTGGCCGAAGCCGATCGCCACCTGTACCTGGCCAAGGCCGGCGGCCGCAACCAGCTCAGCTTCGCGGCGTAGTGCCGGCAGCGGGCGGCAGCGCCCATGGTCGCCATTGCCCTTGTAGGCGCGGCTTCAGCCGCGACCACGGAACCCGCGCTCGCGGCTGAAGCCGCGCCTACAACGTAGCTCCCACTCAGCGCCGCAGATAGCGCCTCGCCATCACCAACGCCACCAGGCTGACCGCCGCCACCGCGGCCAGGTAGCCACCCACCGCGGCCAACCCGTAGCGCTGCGCGAGCGCACTGGCGATGTAGGGTGCCGGCGCCGCGCCGAGGATGCCGGCCAGGTTGAAGGACAGCGACGCGCCGGTATAGCGCACCTGCACCGGATACAGCTCGGCCAGCAAGGTGCCGCAGGGGCCGTAGGTCAGGCCCATGAAAAAGAAGCCCAGCGACAGGAACAGCAGCACCCGCAGCGGGTCGTGGGCGACGAACAAGGGCGAGAACAACAGCCCGAAGCCAATGATCGCCACGCTGGCGACGATCATCGCCGGCGCGGTGCCGCCACGGTCGCCCCAGCGCGCGGAGATCGGGATGCCGGCGGCGAAGCACAGGATGCCGGCCATCTGCAGCAGCAGAAAGGTTTCCTTGCCATAGCCCAGCGTGGTGGTGCCATGGCCCAGCGACCACACCGTCATCAGGTAGAACAGTGCGAACGTGGCGAAGGTCGCCAGGGTGCCCAGCACGACCTCCGCCGCGTGGCGGGTCAGCACGTCGCGCAGCGGCAACCGCACCCGGCTTTCCTGCACGATGGCGCGCTGGAAGTCCGGCGTCTCGGTGATCCGCAGGCGCACCCACAGCCCGACCAGCACCAGCAGCGCACTGGCGATGAAGGGAATGCGCCAACCCCAGGCCAGGAACTGCGCATCGCTGAGCCAGGCACCCAACGCCAGGAAGGTCGAAGTCGACAGCAGGAACCCCAGCGGCGCGCCGAACTGCGGGAACATGCCATACCAGGCGCGCTTGCCCGGCGGCGCGTTCTCGGTCGCCAGCAATACCGCCCCACCCCATTCGCCGCCCAGTCCCAGGCCCTGCCCGAAGCGGCACAGTGCCAGCAGCGCCGGCGCCCACACGCCGATCTGCGCATAGCCGGGCAGCAGACCGATGACCACCGTGGAGATGCCCATCGTCAGCAGCGCCGCGACCAGCGTCGCCTTGCGGCCGATGCGGTCGCCGAAATGCCCGAACACCGCCGAGCCGACCGGCCGCGCGATGAAGGCCACCGCGAAAGTGGCCAGCGACTGCAGGCGGGCGGCGTGTTCGTCGCCGGCCGGGAAGAACAGCGCGGGGAACACCAGCACCGCGGCGGTGGCGTAGATGTAGAAGTCGAAGAATTCGATGGTGGTGCCGACCAGGCTGGCCAACAGCACGCGATGGGTCGGATTGGCGGGCGGATCGGTGACGGCGGTAACGCTCATGGAGGGCTGGCGACGGGAACGATCGGCCGATTCTGTCAGAAGGTCACGTGGCCCGCGCGTTTCGTTGCGCGCGCAACTGTAGCAGCGGCTCCCGCCGCGACCCCGACGTCCCGGTCGCGGCGGGAGCCGCTGCTACAACGCCATGCTCAACCCAGATGGATCCACGTCGCCTTGAGTTCGGTGTACTTGTCGAACGCATGCAACGACTTGTCGCGTCCATTGCCCGATTGCTTGTAACCGCCGAACGGCGCGGTCATGTCGCCGCCATCCCAATAGTTCACCCATACGCTGCCGGCGCGCAGCGCCCGCGCCACCCGGTGCGCGCGCGAGATATCGCGTGTCCATACGCCCGCGGCCAGGCCGTACTCGCTATCGTTGGCCATGTGCAGCGCCTGTGCCTCGTGGTCGAAGGTGAGCACCGCCAGCACCGGCCCGAAGATTTCCTCGCGCGCGATCGCATGCGTCGGATCGACGTCGTCGAACACGGTCGGCTCCACGTAGCTGCCGCCGGCCACCACGTCCGCACGCTGCCCGCCGAGCAGCAGGCGCGCGCCCTGCTCGGTGCCGCGCGCGATGTAGTCGAGCACGCGGCGCGTCTGCGCCTCGTCGACCAGCGCGCCCATCGGCGCCTGCGGATCGAAGGGATGGCGCGGGCGCATGCGCCGGCCCGCGGCGACCACCCGGGCAACGAACTCATCCTTGATCGAGCGCTCCACCAGCAGGCGCGAACCGGCGGTGCAGACCTCGCCCTGGTTGTAGAAGATCGCACTCGCCGCCGCTTCCGCGGCGCGATCCAGGTCCGGCGCATCGGCGAAGACCAGGTTCGGGCTCTTGCCGCCGCATTCCATGTAGGCGCGTTTCATGTTCGACAGGCCGGCGCATTGCAGCAGGCGGCGGCCGACGGCGGTGGAGCCGGTGAACACCAGCCCATCCACGTCCATGTGCAAGGCCAGCGGCTCACCCGCTTCCTTGCCGGTGCCCGGCACGACATTGAACACGCCGTCCGGGATGCCCGCCTCGGCGACCAGCGTCGCCAGCCGGATCGCACTCAGCGGCGACTTCTCCGAGGGCTTGAGCACCACCGAATTCCCGGTGGCCAACGCGGGCGCGATCTTCCAGGCCGCCATCAGCAAGGGGAAATTCCACGGCACGATCGCGCCGACCACGCCCAGCGGTTCGCGGGTGATCAGGCCCAGTTCGTCCGCTCCGGTCGGCGCGACTTCGCCGTATACCTTGTCGATCGCTTCGGCGGTCCAATTCAGACAGCGCACGGTAGCCGCGATGTCGACGCTGCGCGCATCGCGCACCGGCTTGCCCATGTCCAGCGATTCCAGCAGCGCCAATTCGTCGGCGTGTTGCTCGACCAGTCGCGCGAGTGCCTGCAGGGTGCGCTTGCGGTGCGCCGGCGCGGCACGCGACCAGTGCCCGGCATCGAAGGCCCGGCGTGCCGCCGCGACGGCGCGGTCGACATCGCGCGCATCGCAGGCGGCGACACGCCCGAGCAGGCGACCATCGATCGGGCTGAGGCAATCGAAGGTCGCACCGCTGGCCGCGTCGACGTAGCGCCCGTCGATGAAAGCCTGGGTACGAGGCCGCATCGCATCGGCGCGCGCCTGCCATTGCTCTCGGGTCGTGGACGGGTCCATTGCGTTTCCTCCGCGCGTCGTCGCGCTCAGCTTTCGATCACCGCCCTGGCCAAGGCGCGTGGCGCGAACGCGCGACGCGCCAACAGATAGGTGGGCACCCACACTGCCGCCAACCCCAATGAGCCGAAGCGCCAGCCCAGGGCATGCGCGATCCCCCAGACCAACGCCGTCGTCGCCGACGCCAGCAGCACGGCACGGGTCTGCCCGCGCCTTACCTGGCGCATGCGCCAACGCTGCAGCACGCGTTCGCGCTGGCGCGCCCGGCCTTCGGCGAGCAACGCCTGCGCGATGGCCTCGGCCTGCTGGCGGTCGATGATCGGGGCTTGCGGGTCTGTCTTGCGATCCATGCGCAACCTCAGAACGTGGCCGGCGTGTTGGCGCTGACGATCACCGCCTCGCCCGTGCCGATATTGCGGAAACGATGCGGCACGCGGCTCTCGAAGTAATACGCTTCGCCTTCGCGCAGCACCCGCACCTGATGGCCGACCGTCACTTCGACGATGCCGGCGACGACCACGCCGCCCTCCTCGCCGTCGTGGCTGAGCATGCTCTCGCCGGTGTCGCTGCCGGCCGGCATCACTTCGCGCAGGATGCACATCCGCCGCTGCGGCCGGCGCTGGCCGACCAGGTAGTAATGAATGCCGTCGCTGCCGACATCGGGCAGGTCCGCGGCGGCGTAGAACGGTGCGTCGGCGGCGACATCCAGATCGTGGGTGAAGAAATCCGCCAGCGAAATCGGGATGCCGTCGAGCACTTTCTTCAGCGACGCCACCGACGGGCTGACCTTGTTCTGCTCGATCAGCGAGATCGTGCTGTTGGTGACGCCAACCCGCTTGGCCAGCTCGCGCTGACTCAGGCCGCGCCCTGTGCGCACCAATTGCAGGCGTGCTCCGATATCCATGGCCCGACGTCTTGTAGTGTTGCGGATACTTTACACGCGCGGGCCGCGCGGTCCAGCCGGGCCCTAAAACCGCCGCGCTGGTGTAAAGTTTTTTCAACGATCGCCCCGCCCCCGGCGGTGCGCACAGGCGGAGGAACAGATATGGCCAGCGATTCCTTTCCCACACCCGACGGTGAATACGCCCGCCAGTCATTGCAGGCACCGGCCTCGATGGAGGCGTTCTGGATGCCCTTCACCGCCAACCGCCAGTTCAAGGCACAGCCACGCCTGCTCGCTTCCGCGCATGGCATGTACTACCGCAGCGTCGACGGGCGCCAGATCCTCGACGGCGCCGCCGGGCTGTGGTGCTGCAATGCCGGCCACACGCGCCCGCGGATCGTCGAGGCGATCCGCGAACAAGCGGCCACGCTGGATTTCGCACCGACCTTCCAGATGGGCTCGCCGCTGCCGTTCGTGCTTGCCGAGCGCCTGGCCGAGATCGCGCCGCCCGGCCTGCACCACATCTTCTTCACCAACTCCGGTTCCGAGGCCGTGGACAGTGCGATGAAGATCGCCTTGGCCTGGCATCGCGCCCGCGGCGAAGGCCAACGCACGCGTTTCATCGGCCGCGAGAAGGCTTACCACGGGGTCGGTTTCGGCGGCATGTCGATCGGCGGGCTGCCCAACAACCGCAAG
>Ga0160436_1000785_pt1 | contig 10242 bp, 11 predicted proteins | sample HID1973M_E0MG_FD_108264 | JGI IMG/M metagenome (GOLD analysis project Ga0160436, IMG submission 108264) | Enriched mosquito-associated microbial communities from UW Madison campus, WI, USA - HID1973M_E0 MG | ecosystem: Host-associated > Arthropoda: Insects > Digestive system > Unclassified ...
AAGGGTGCCGTTCGCAAGAACGAGAAGGTCAAGGTGCTCGGCACCGGCGAGATTGCGGTTAAGCTGAACGTTGCGGTCGATAAGGTCTCGAGCTCTGCGGAGCAGAAGATCGTCGCCGCCGGCGGCTCCGTCAAGTAGCCATCGGGAAGGTGGCCCCGCAAGGGGCCACCTCCTCGCCGCACCGACCCGCGTGCGGCACGCTCAGAATCTCATCGGGAGGCGTCGTGTTCAGTGCCGTCGCGCGGATCTTCCGCACGCCGGACCTCCGCCGCAAGATCGCGTTCACGCTCGGCATCATCGCCCTGTTCAGGCTCGGGTCCTTCGTACCCGCACCGTTCGTCGACTTCGGTAACGTCCAACTCTGCCTCGCCGGAAACGCGGGCGCCTCAGGTCTCTACGACCTCGTCAACCTCTTCAGCGGCGGCGCACTGCTGCAGCTGTCGATCTTCGCGCTCGGCATCATGCCGTACATCACCGCGTCGATCATCGTGCAGCTGCTGCGCGTGGTCATCCCCCACTTCGACACCCTCTACAAGGAGGGCCAGGCGGGCCAGGCCAAGCTCACGCAGTACACCCGCTACCTGACCATCGCGCTGGGCGTCCTGCAGTCGACGACCCTCATCACCGTCGCACGGTCCGGCGCACTGTTCGGCTCCTCCACGGTCGCCGAATGCTCCCAGCTGATCGTCCCCGGCGGCGACACCTGGTACGGCATCCTGCTGATGGTCATCACCATGACCGCCGGCACCGGCGTCATCATGTGGATGGGCGAGCTCATCACCGAGCGCGGCATCGGCAACGGCATGTCCCTGCTGATCTTCACCTCCATCGTCGCCACCTTCCCCAACTCGCTCGTCGCCATCGCGCAGCAGCGCAACATCGAGACCCTGCTGCTGGTGCTCGCCGTCGGCATCGTCATCATGTTCGCCGTCATCTTCGTCGAACAATCGCAACGAAGAATCCCGGTGCAGTACGCCAAGCGGATGGTCGGACGCCGCACCTACGGCGGCAACAACACCTACATCCCCATCAAGGTCAACATGGCCGGCGTCGTGCCCGTCATCTTCGCCTCATCGCTGCTGTACCTACCGGCGCTCATCGCCCAGTTCAACCAGCCGCAGGCAGGCGAAACCCCGCAGCCGTGGGTGCAGTGGATCTCCACCTACCTCACGCGAGGCGACCACCCGCTGTACATGCTGATGTACTTCCTGCTGATCGTCGGATTCACCTACTTCTACGTCGCCATCACGTTCAACCCGGACGAAGTGGCCGACAACATGAAGAAGTACGGCGGCTTCATCCCCGGCATCCGCGCCGGACGCCCCACCGCCGAATACCTCGACTACGTGCTCACGCGCGTGACCCTGCCCGGCTCGATCTACCTCGGCCTCGTCGCCCTCATCCCGCTCATCGCCCTTGCGGCCGTCGGCGCCAACCAGAACTTCCCGTTCGGTGGCACGTCGATCCTGATCATGGTCGGTGTCGGACTCGAGACGGTGAAGCAGATCGACTCGCAGCTGCAGCAGCGTCACTACGAAGGCCTTCTGCGGTGACCGTCCGTCTGCTGATTGTCGGCCCCCCCGGGGCCGGCAAAGGCACACAGGCGGCCCGGATCGCGGAACGCTTCGGCATCCCCACGATCTCGACCGGCGACATCTTCCGCGCCAACATCGCCAACGAGACCGAGCTCGGCAAGCGGGTCAAGCAGATCGTCGACGCAGGCGACTACGTCCCCGACTCGCTCACCAACGAACTCGTCACCGACCGCCTCTCCGCGGCCGACGCGACCACCGGCTTCCTCCTCGACGGCTACCCGCGCACCCCCGACCAGGTTCGCTACCTCGCCGAACTCCTCGACTCGCACGGACACAAGCTCGACGCCGTGCTGCGGCTCGTCGCCGACCAGGAAGAGATCGTGCGCCGGCTGCAGAAGCGGGCCATCGAACAAGGCCGCGCCGACGACTCCGAAGAAGCCATCCGGCACCGCCAAGAGGTGTACCAGCGCGAGACCGCCCCCGTGCTCGAGATGTTCCGCGAACAGGGCCTCCTCATCGAGGTAGACGGGCTGGGGTCGGTCGACGAGGTGTCGGACCGCATCTGGTCGGCTTTCGCCGACGCGGGTCTGCTCTAGCCCCTAGTCCCCCGCTTCTCGTGTCGCCGACGCGATCCGCTCTGTCTGAGGCGTGACCGCGGCTCCGAGTCGGCACGCCGCCAGTTTCGCTTTCTGGGGAGAGAGCGCAGGTGGTTCGGGAGATGGTGTGCGAGGCGCTGGCATCGGGTCTGGCGGGAGCGCGCCGCGAAGCGGCGCGCGGGGGCATGCGACTCGCACGCCATCTCCCGAACCAACGGAAGCGGTCGCTTCGGGACTAGGCGTCGATCAGACGGGTGAGTTCCGCGATCAGCGCGGGGACATCGGTCGCACGCGCGACCAGACCGCGCACGTTGTCTCGGTCGGAGAAGACCTCCACCAGCTGATCGAACACCTCCTGGAACGACGCGCGGCCCGACTCGCTGAAGGCGATGAAGGCGATCACCTCGACCCGCGCCTCACCCCACGGCATCGAGGTGCTGTTGAGCACGAGGGCGATGCTGGTGCGTTCGGCGGTCATCGCCATCGCGTGCGGCATCGCGAGACCCTCGGTGAAAGCGGTCGATGAGAGCCGTTCGCGTTCGATGGCGCCGGTGACGTAGGCGTCGTCGACGACGCCCGCCTCCACCATCCGGGCACCGAGGGTGCGGATCATGGACTCGGCGTCGGGTGCGTACAGTTCGCGGAAGAACAGCCGCTCGTCGAAGTAGGTGGCGAGGCGCTCGGCGAGCCGTGCGCGGCGGCGCCCCCGCCGAACACGTGACACGGCGGCCTGGATGGCGCGCGCATCCGCCTCTCCGAGGAACGGGTGCACGACGAGGATGCGGTCGCTCGGCGCAGGCGGCTCGATGACGGAGATCACGAGGTCGCCGGGCAGGTCGTCCCAGTCGACGTCGGAGCGGGTGTCGAGCTGGTCGATGCGCAGCTCGGTGCCGACAGCGGTCTCGACCCGGTGCAGCAGTTCCAGGTGGAGGCGGTGGTAGGCGGGGGCGACGATGGTGGCGGTGACGGCCTGGTCGCTCTGCCGCTGCTCCTCGAGGCGCGCTCCGAGGTGCATCGCCAGGTAGGCGATCTCGTCTTCGGGGACGACGATGCCCTCGTCTTGCTGCAGTTCGCGCGCGATGTACACCGCCAGCTCGTAGATCATCGGGTAGCCCGACTTGATGGAGCGGGTGAGCGGGTTGCGTGAGAACGAGCCCTCCTGGGCGCGGCGGATCAGTTGGCGGATGTGCATCGCCAGCCGCAGCAGGAAGTCGTCGTCGCCTTCGAGGTCGACGAGGTACTCGCGTGCCGCCTTCTCGACGATCCGGCGCACCGCATCCCGCTGCTCGTCGTCGATGGGCGGCGGTCCCGCGTCGACGCCCGCCGTCGCGACACGGGTGCCGAGCAGGAAGCCGAGGTAGTCGAGGTCGCCTGTGGCGAGGCGGATGCCGAAATGCTGTTCGACGAGCTGGTCGAGCATGGCGGTGAAGCGTCCCTCGTCGTCGTCGCCGGCTGGCCTGTCGGGGAGCGAGTGCCGGGCCTGGGTGCGGTCGACGGCGATCGCCAGATGCAGCAGCACGGTGCCGAGACCGTAGTCGTTGATCTCGTACCCGTCGGCGACGAGCCTCGCGATGAGGTCGGTTTTGAAGGCGCTCAGGTCTCCGGCGGCGAACCAGCTCTCGATGCGGTCCACTTCGCGCATCCCGCGGTTCGCTTCCTCCCGGAAGAGCGCGCCGATGAGTCGGCGGCGTGCCGTCTCGGGGCCTTCGAGTTGCACCCGTTCGCGTGTGCGCACGATGGTGAGTCCGGCCGCGCCGGCACGGGAGCGCGCCCGGGCGAGGTCGGATTCGAGGGTCGAGTCGCTCACGTGCAGCCGCTCGGCGAGTTCGTAGAGGTCGACGCCGTCGGAGTCGGCGGGTGCGTCGATGAGTGCGCGGAGGACGGCGCTGACCCGTGCGGCGGGTGTCGCGGCGGGGTCGGCTCGCTCGTCGCGCAGCCGTCTCGCCCACTCGCCGCGATCGAGGCGGTACCCGGACGGGCTCGATTCGATGAGGGGCGTGCTGGAGGCGGCGTTGAGGGCTGCGACGTAGCCGCGGATGCTGCGGTCGGTGACCCCGAGGCGCGCGGACAGGTCGGCCGCTGTCACCCAGCTTCCGTGCTGGGCGAGCGCGTCCGTGAGCTGCTCGTGTCGATCGACCATCCGACCCCCGCTCTGCCTCGAACGTGCGGCTCAAGTCAAGCATCGTCGGCGGGCGGCCGCCGAGGCTTCGGCAGATTTTCCGGGGGTGCGGAAGCGGTCGGGCTGGTGGCGCCGGTCGCGTCGGGGGCACACTGGGCCTGCCCGCCGGGAGAGGGAACCGGCGGGCCCCGGACCTGTCCGGGACGGCATCGCCGCCGACGCGGGTTCTGCGCCGGGGCGCAGACGCGGAGGCGAATCGTGAGGGTGCTCATCGTGTGCGGCGCGGGAGCGTCGAGCACGTTCGTCGCGCAGCGCCTCCGTCGCGCGGCGACCGCACGCGAGCTCGGGATGACGCCGATCGCGTCATCGTCATCCGCCGCCCCGGACCTCATCCCGACGGTCGACATCGTGCTCGCGGGCGCCCACCTCGGTGCGGAGGTGGATGTGCTGCGCGCCGCCGCGGCTGCGCACGGCATCCCCGTGCTGGTGCTGGAGGATGCGGCTCGCCAGGATGGCGACGAACTGCTCGACACGACCCTGGCCGCCGCCGCGGCCCACCGCGAGAGGACCCCCTGATGGAACGCACGCTGAAGATCGCATCCGGCCACGGCCTGCACGCCCGACCGGCGAAGCTCTTCACCCAGGCGGTCGCCGCCTCGGGCCACAAGGTCACCATCGGCAGGCCGGGGGCGACGCCGGTGAACGCGGCCAGCATCCTGTCGATCATCGCGACCGGGTTCGAGAACGGCGACGAGGTGGTGCTGACGGTCGAGGGCGACGAGCCGGAGCGGGTGCTCGACGAGCTGGGCGAGTTCCTGACCACCGATCACGACGAGGCCGCCGGATGATCGAACTCCGGGAGCTGCGCGGCGTCGGCATCGGCACGGGTGTCGTCGTCGGTCCGGTGCTGCGGGTCGCACGCCAGGCCGCCGCAGCGGTCGGCGATGCGCCGAGCACCCTGACCCCGGAGGCGGAGCTGGTGCGCGCGAAGTCGGCACTCGCGTCGGTCTCCGCGCAGCTGCGCGAGCGGGCGGAGGGCGCCGACGAGGCGACCCGCGACGTGCTCGAGGCGCAGGCGCTGATGACCGACGATCCGGCGCTGCTCGACGGTGTCGAGTCGCGGCTGGCGTCGCGCGCCACCGCGGAGAAGGCGATCGCGGATGCGTTCGCCGAGTTCGCGGCGCTGCTCGCCGACGCGGGGGAGTACTTCGCCGAGCGTGCGGCCGACCTGCACGACCTCTCGGATCGCACGGTCGCGGTGCTGCAGGGGCGCTCGACCGAGCTGGTGGTCGACCCCGGGCATCCGTACGTCCTGGTGGCGCGCGACCTTGCGCCTGCCGACACGGCGGTGCTCGACCTCGACCGGGTGCTCGCCTTCGTCACGAGCGAGGGTGGCCCCACGTCGCACACGGCGATCCTGGCCCGGCAGCGCGGCATCATCGCGCTCGTCGGTGCGACGGGTGTCGAGTCGCTGCCGGATGGCACGCAGGTGGTGGTCGATGCCGAGCGCGGCCGCGTGTCGGTGGAGCCGGATGCGGCGGAGCTCGCCGACGCCGAGGCGCGTATCGCCGCCCGGGCGGCTGCAGCCGACGCGCCCGTCGGGCCGGGTGCGCTCGCCGACGGCACCCCCATCAAGCTGCTCGCGAACCTCGGCAAGCCGTCGGAGACGGCGGATGCGGTGCGCCTCGGCGCCGAGGGCGTCGGCCTCTTCCGCACCGAGTTCCTCTTCCTCGAGTCGGCCGATGCGCCGACCGTCGAGGAGCAGACCCGGAGCTACCGTGAGGTGCTCGCGGCCTTCCCGGGCAAGCGCGTCGTGGTGCGTCTGCTCGACGCCGGCGCCGACAAGCCGCTCGCGTTCCTCTCGCCGGGGGAGGAGGAGAACCCGGCTCTCGGCCGACGCGGGCTCCGGGCGTTGCGCGCGACGGAGTCGGTGCTCCGCGACCAGCTGACAGCCCTCGCGGCGGCGCAGGCCGACACGGAGGCCGAGCTCTGGGTGATGGCGCCGATGGTGGCGACCGTCGAGGAGACGCGCTTCATCACGCAGGCACTGCACGACGTCGGCATCCGCACGGCCGGCGTGATGGTGGAGATCCCGTCGGTGGCGCTCATCGCCGACCGGGTGCTCGCGAACACCGACTTCGCATCCATCGGCACCAACGACCTCACCCAGTACACGATGGCCGCGGACCGGCAGCTCGGCTCGGTCGCGGCCCTGCAGGACCCGTGGCATCCGGCGGTGCTGCGGCTCGTCGCCGAGGTGGGCGCCGCGGGCGCTGCACTCGGCAAGCCGGTCGGAGTGTGCGGCGAGGCCGCCGCCGACCCCCTTCTCGCCGTCGTGCTCGCAGGTCTCGGTGTCACGAGCCTGTCGATGTCGCCGACGGCGCTCGCAGATGTCCGCGTATCCCTCGCGCGGTACACCCCGGACGACGCATCCGCGATCGCCCGGCAAGCCCTGGCGGCCGACGAGGCCGCCACAGCCCGAGAGGCGGCCCGCGTGGCCGCCGACACCATCACCGCCGGACGCTAGTCCGGCATCCGAGCCAGGAGGCACACAATGACGACGACGTCAGAGACGACGACGACGCCGCGGGGCGGGGGAGCCCGCGTCGCCGTCCAGAGATTCGGCACCTTCCTGTCGGGCATGATCATGCCCAACATCGCCGCGTTCATCGCATGGGGCATCATCACGGCCCTGTTCATCCAGACCGGCTGGTTGCCGTTCGCGCCCCTCGGCGGGTTCGAGGATGCCGACGGCGTGAGCTGGCCTGGCCTCGTCGGCCCGATGATCACCTACCTGCTGCCGCTGCTGATCGCCTACACCGGCGGAAAGATGGTCTACGGCGTCCGAGGTGGCGTGATCGGTTCGGTCATGACGATGGGCATCATCGTCGGAGCGGCCGGCACCCCGATGTTCCTCGGCGCGATGATCTGCGGCCCGCTTGCGGCGTGGATCCTCAAGCAGGTCGACAAGATCTGGGCGGGCAGGATCAAGCCCGGCTTCGAGATGCTGGTCGACAACTTCTCGTCCGGCATCCTCGGGTTCCTGCTGGCGCTGGGCGCGTTCTTCGGGCTCTCGCGCGTCGTGCAGACGTTCGTCGATGTTCTCGGCGCCGGCGTGCAGTGGCTCATCGACACGCAGCTGCTGCCGCTCGCCTCGATCATCGTCGAGCCGGCGAAGGTGCTGTTCCTCAACAACGCGATCAACCACGGCGTGCTCACGCCCCTCGGGACGCAGATGGTGGAGGAGCAGGGCAAGAGCCTGCTGTTCCTGGTCGAGGCGAACCCCGGCCCGGGTGCGGGCCTGCTGCTGGCCATTTCGGTGTTCGGCGTCGGTATCGCCCGCGCGACCGCACCGGGTGCGTTCATCATCCAGTTCCTGGGCGGCATCCACGAGGTGTACTTCCCGTACGTGCTCGCGAAGCCGTTCCTGCTGGTCGCGATGATCGCGGGCGGCGCCACCGGCATCCTCACGAACCTGCTGTTCGGGTCCGGTCTCACGGGTCCGGCTGCGCCGGGCTCGATCCTGGCGGTGCTGGGTGTCACGGCGAAGGACAGCTACGTGGGCGTCATCTGCTCGGTGGTGTTCTCGGCCGTGGTGACATTCGTCATCACGATGCTCATCCTGCTCGCGAGCCGCAAGCGCGACCTCGCGTTCGAGGCCGAGGCGGATGCGCGGCTGGCCGCGTCGGTGTCGCAGACCGAGGCGAACAAGGGCAAGTCGAGCTCGGTGCTGTCGGGTCTCGCGGCGAGTGTCGCCGTGAGCGAGGTGGCAGGCAGGCCGATCAACAAGGTCGTCTTCGCGTGCGACGCCGGGATGGGCTCGAGCGCCATGGGCGCGAGCGTGCTGCGGAACAAGTTCAAGAAGGCGGGCGTCGAGGCGGATGTCACGAACGCGGCCATCGCGAACCTGACAGGGGATGAGGATCTCGTCATCACCCAGCAGGAGCTGACCGAACGCGCCAGGCAGAAGACGCCGAACGCGATCCACATCTCGGTCGACAATTTCATGAACAGCCCCAAGTACGACGAGGTCGTGCAGCTGGTCAAGGAGCAGAAGGAAGGGGCCGCTCAGTAGGCCCTCGGGTCCGGCGGCGAGAGAGGAGCACATCATGAGCGACGAGATCCTGACGCAGGAGCGAGTGGTGCTCGCCGACCGGACCCCCAGCCGCGAGGAGGCGATCCGAGAAGTCGGACGCCTCCTCGTGGAGGCCGGCGCCGTGAGGCCCGGCTACGTCGATTCGATGCTGGCCCGCGAGGAGACGGTGTCGACGTCGATGGGCAACTTCCTGGCGATCCCCCACGGAACCAACGAGGGTCGCGAGTTCATCGACAAGACGGCGCTCGCCGTCATCCGCTATCCGGATGCGATCGGCTGGGATGGCGACGAGGTGCGTTTCGTGATCGGCATCGCCGGCCGCGAGAACGAGCACCTCGAGATCCTGGGGCGCATCGCGGTGCTGTTCTCGGACGATGACGAGGTGGCGTCGCTGCTCGCGGCGTCGACCGCCGAAGAGCTCTTCGAGCGGATCTCGGCGGTCAACGAGGAGTAGCGCGGCGCGGTCAGCCCGCGAGACGCTTGCGGGCCTCGGCGACGATCTCGTCGTTGGTGTGGGCGTGGCCCCAGAGGCCCCAGCCGCCGGGCACGGCCTCGGTGAGCAGCACCCAGGTGCGCTCGGCGAGAGCCGGATCGTCTGCGGCCCCTGCGACGAGCGCGGTGAGACGTGAGACGACGGCGAGCTGCTTGGCGCGGTCGAGGGCGCCCGCGTTGGTGAGCACCTGAACCCGCACGTGGTGCGATGAACCGTCGACGTCGGCGATGGATCCGGCGGGCAGTTCGTGCACGAACGCTGCGGTGTTCTCGCGGAACATCGGGATGTCGGGCACCTGTTCGATCTCTTTCACCGCGGTCGCGACGGCGACGGCGAGGGCGTGCGGGTCGGCGAAGGTGCCGGCGGGGGCGTGGATGTCGATCACGGGCATGGCGGACTCCTGACTATGATGATCGTCATATTGTGGCGACGCTCGATCCTGTTCTATGACGGGCGTCATAGTCAAGTGGAGGAACGGTGCCCGAGTCGACCAAAGACCGCATGATCGACGGCGCGCGACTCCTGCTGGCCGAGAAGGGGCTGCAGGAGACCTCCTTCTCCGAGGTGCTCGCGCGCACCGGGGCTCCGCGCGGATCCATCTACCACCACTTCCCCGAGGGGAAGGATCAACTCGTCGCGCTCGCAGTCGAGCGAGCGGGCGCGGGAGCACTCACCGCGATGGAGGAGATGGCGGGCAGGCCCGCGGCAGAGGTGGTTGCACGGTTCGTCGGGCTCTGGCGCGCGGTGCTGGAGCGCACAGGCTTCCGGATGGGGTGCTCGGTGCTCGCCGTCACCGTCGCCACCGACGACACCGCGCTCCTCGACGCCGCCGCCGCCGTGTTCCGGGCCTGGCGTGCGCAGATCGCTCGGCTGCTCGCCGATGGCGGTTACCCCGCGAGCACGGCCGAGACCTTCGCCGCCACCCTCATCGCGGCCACAGAGGGGGCCGTCGCCATCGCCCGCGCGGAGCGTACGATGGAGGCCTTCGATCTGGTCGCCGCCGACCTCGAAGCGCGGGCCGCATCCACCTGATCCGGATGCGACACGCCCGGCTGGCGCGCCTTCGATTAATCGGCTAAGCTCGATCTTTGGTGCTTTGTGCCTGCTGGCACGTTGCCTCCCGCACGGCACCGAATCAATCACCCGCATGACCGAGCATTACCGATAGCGATTTAGAGGGTATGGCCAAGAAAGACGGCGTCATCGAGATCGAGGGATCAGTCCTCGAAGCTCTGCCGAACGCGATGTTCCGCGTCGAGCTGAGCAACGGGCACAAGGTTCTCGCCCACATTTCGGGCAAGATGCGTCAGCACTACATCCGCATCCTCCCTGAGGACCGCGTGATCGTGGAGCTGAGCCCCTACGACCTGACCCGCGGCCGGATCGTCTACCGCTACAAGTAA
>Ga0160436_1000786_pt1 | contig 10240 bp, 8 predicted proteins | sample HID1973M_E0MG_FD_108264 | JGI IMG/M metagenome (GOLD analysis project Ga0160436, IMG submission 108264) | Enriched mosquito-associated microbial communities from UW Madison campus, WI, USA - HID1973M_E0 MG | ecosystem: Host-associated > Arthropoda: Insects > Digestive system > Unclassified ...
GACGATGCCGGCTGGAAGAAGTACCTGCAGGCGGTCGCGATCCAGAACATGGGCACGATCACCAACAGCCCGTTCCTGTACTACCTGCCGCCGGAGTCCGATCCGGAATTCGCCGCCAAGTACGAACGCCAGGTCGAGAGCGCCAAGACCGCCATCAGCCGCGGCATCAGCCCGGGCAACATGATCGCCTTCGGTTCTTCGGCCTCGGCCAAGATGGCCGACATGATCGGCGTGGTGTTCAAGGAAGTGCAGGCCGACTCGATGAAGGGCGTGCGCATCGTGTTCATCGGCGACGCCGCCGACAACGCGCGCGTGCAGACCACCATCCAGCCGACCGGCGCCGAGTACATCTTCGTCGAAGCCAAGTAATGCCCTGCCGGTCCGGGCGCTGCGTGCGTCCGGACCGGTCCCCACGGAGAACCCGTGACACTGAAGTTCCCCCATCGCGTGGCCCCGCGCCACGTTGCCGGCAGCGGCACCGCCGGTCCGCGCGCCGCGACGGTCGGCGTTTGCGCCGGCGCGTACGGTCAGATCGCGAGCCGCTTGCCTGATGCGAGCGCCTGCCGCGCTTGCGTGATGCCGCCGCCATGTCGCTGAAGATCAACGAGCTGTGCGTCAACTGCGACGTCTGCGAGCCGGCCTGCCCGAACAAGGCCATCTCGATGGGCGAGACGATCTACGTCATCGACCCGGCGCGCTGCACCGAATGCATCGGCCATTTCGACGAGCCGCAATGCGTGGTGGTGTGCCCGGTCGAATGCATCGACCCGGATCCGAATATTCCAGAGACGCACGAACAACTGCTGGCGAAGCTGCGCATGCTGCAGCACGATCATCCCGAGTTGTATGCCCAGGAGTCGCCTTCCCCATGAGTCTGTTCGTCCGTAGCACCCTGTTGCTGGCGCTGGTCACCGCGCCCGCGCTCGCCGCGGCCAAGCCGCCGGTCGCCAAGCCCGTCCCGGCGGCCACCCCGGTAGCCGCACATCCGCCCGGCGCGGCGATTGCCAGCGGCCACCATCTGGCCACCGAGGCCGGCTTGCAGATCCTGCGCGAGGGGGGCAACGCCTTCGATGCGGCGGTGGCGGTGTCCTCGACGCTGGCGGTGGTCGAGCCGATCAGCTCGGGCCTCGGCGGCGGCGGTTTCTTCCTGCTGCACGATGCGCGCAAGGGCCAGGATGTGATGCTGGATGCGCGCGAGTACGCGCCCGAGTCCGCCACGCCGGCGCAGTTCCTCGACAAGAATGGCGAACTCGACCGCGACCGTTCGATCAACGGTCCGTGGTCGGCCGGCATCCCCGGCTTGCCGGCGGCGCTGGTCGAACTGGCCGGCAAGCACGGCCGCCTGCCGCTGAAGCAGTCGTTGGCGCCCGCGATCCGCATCGCCAGCGAAGGTTTCCCGGTCTACGAGCGCATGGCCAAGGGCTACGCATCGCGGCGCGAGGTGATGGAACGCTATCCCGGCACGCGCGAGGTCTACCTGCGCGGCGGTCGGCCGATCGCCGTCGGCGACATCTTCAAGCAGCCGGAGCTGGCGAACACGCTGACCCTGCTTGGCGACAAGGGCTTCGACGGTTTCTATCGCGGCGAGACCGCCAAAAAGCTGTTGGCGGGCGTCAAGCAGGCCGGCGGCCGCTGGACCGCCGAGGAACTGGCCGGCTACCAGGTGAAGCAGCGCAAGCCGATCAGCTTCGACTACAACGGCTGGAAGGTGACCACCGCGCCGCCGCCGTCGTCCGGCGGCATCGCGCTGGCGGAAATGCTGCAAATCCTGGAAGGCTGGGACCTGTCCAAGCTGGACGAGGTGCAGCGCACCCACCTGGTCGTGGAAGCGATGCGGCGCGCCTACCGTGACCGCACCTTCTTCCTTGGCGATCCGGATTTCGTGACGATCCCGCAGCGCGTGCTGACCAGCAAGGACTACGCGATGGGCCTGCGCGCGACGATCAATCCCGCCAAGGCCACCCCCAGCGACCTGTTGGCCGGCAACGCTACACCGCTGGAAGACGACGAGACCACCCATTTCTCGATCATCGATGCCGAAGGCAACCGCGTCGGCGCCACCCAGACCGTCAACCTGCTGTTCGGCTCGGGCCTGATCCCGGCAGGCACCGGCGTGCTGCTCAACGATGAGATGGACGACTTCGCGCTCAAGCCGGGCACCCCGAACGCCTTCGGCGTGATGGGTTATGACGCCAACGCGCCGAAGCCGGGCAAGCGCATGCTCAGCTCGATGACGCCGACCTTCCTGGAATCGGCCGATCGCGTGGCGGTGCTCGGTACGCCCGGCGGCAGCCGCATCATCACCATGGTGTTGCTGGGCATCCTCGGCTACGACGCCGGCCTGGACGCGCAGCAGGTCGCCGCGCTGCCGCGCTACCACCACCAGTGGCTGCCGGACGTGATCGAAGCCGAGAGCGGCGCGTTCACCCCGCAGGTCGTGGAAGGCCTGCGCAAGCTAGGCCACACCGTCGACGTGCCCGGCGACAGCGCAGCAGGCGGGCGCGGTTCCAGCCACGTGTGGGGCAACCTGCAGACCGTGGAGTGGGATCGCCGCGGCAACCTGCTGCGTGGCGGCAGCGATCCGCGCAACCCGGTTGGCAGTGCCGAAGTGCTGAGCGACAAGCCGGCCCGCTGAGCGGCCGGCACCGCTTCGGCCCGCCACGGGCCGATCGCAAGCGAGGAGGCTTCATGAAACTCTGGTCGATCCGCGGCAACAGCCAGAAGCTCGACGGTGGCGCGATGTTCGGCAACGCGCCGCGCGCGTTGTGGGAGCAATGGGCAGCGCCGGACGAACACAACCGCATCGAGCTGGCCTGCCGCGCGCTGCTGGCCGCGCCGCTGGCCGGCAAGAACGTGCTGTTCGAGACCGGCATCGGCGCATTCTTCGAGCCCAGGCTGCGCGAGCGCTATGGCGTCCAGGAAGCGAACCACGTGCTGCTCGATTCGCTGGCCGACGCCGGCTACTCGCACGAGGACATCGACGTCGTGGTGCTCAGCCATCTGCACTTCGACCATGCCGGCGGCCTGCTGGCGCCGTGGCGCGAAGGGCAGGGGCCCGAGCTGTTGTTCCCGAATGCGACGTTCCTGGTCGGCGCTTCCCATTGGCAACGGGCCTTGCAACCGCATCCGCGCGATCGGGCCAGCTTCATTCCCGAACTGACGGGGCTGCTGGAGGCCAGTGGCCGCCTGGAGTTGGTGGATGGACCGTATTCGCGCGCGCTGGGCGAGGCGGTGCGTTTCGATTTCAGTGATGGCCATACGCCGGGGCTGATGCTGGCGGAGATCGTCGGGGTGGAACGCATCGACGGCCAGGCGCAGGGCGGCGTGGTGTTCTGTGCCGACCTGGTCCCGGGCCGTTCGTGGGTGCACGTGCCGATCACCATGGGGTACGACCGCAACGCCGAGCTGCTGATCGACGAGAAGCGCGCGTTCCTCGAAGACAAGCTGGCGCGCAACGTTCATCTGTTCTTCACCCACGACCCGGGGTGCGCGCTGGCGCAGGTGGCGCGCGACGAGCGCGGGCGTTTCGGTACGACCCATGAGGTCGACGAACTCAAGGCGCGGTCGCTGGGCTGATCGCGACCTTGGCGACTCATATGGCGGATGTAGGAGCGGCTTCAGCCGCGACCAAGGGATCCCGCAGTCGCGGCTGAAGCCGCTCCTACATCCGGGTCCCGAATATCCGGTCGCCTGCGTCACCCAAGCCGGGCAGGATGTAACCCTTCTCGTTGAGGCGCTCATCGATGGCGGCGGTGTAGATCTCCACGTCCGGGTGCGCCGCTTCCAGGGCCCGCAGGCCTTCAGGCGCGGCCACCAGGAAGATGCCCTTGATGCGGCGCGCGCCGGCGCGCTTGAGCATGTCGATGGTCGCAATGAGGGTGCCGCCGGTGGCCAGCATCGGGTCCAGGATCAGCGCGTCGCGCTCGGTAAGCCGGCCGGTGAGCCGTTCGAAATACGGCACCGGTTGCAGGGTTTCCTCGTCGCGCTGCAGGCCGACCACGCTCACCCGCGCGGCCGGGATCAGCGCCAGCACGCCGGGCAACATGCCCAGGCCCGCGCGCAGGATCGGCACCAGGGTGATCTTGGCGCCGGCGATGCGCTGCACGTCCACCGGCCCGGCCCAGCCCTCCATCGCGTACGACTCGGTCTCCAGGTCGCCGGTAGCCTCGTAGGCGAGCAACGTGCCCAACTCAGTGACCAGTTCGCGGAAGCACTTGGTGCTGAGCGAGGCGTCGCGCAGCAGGCCGATCTTGTGCTGGACGAGCGGATGGCGGACTTCGACGATCTTCATGGCAGTGCGATGACGGGAAGGGCCACAGTGTAGCGCTGTAGCCGCCGCGATGAGCTTGCACAGGCCTGGTTGGAGCGATGCCGTCGCCGTGGTGTCATGCCCATGCAACCTGTCGGACATACCTTGCGCACCCATTCTTGACATGTATGGGGACGCCTGGTGCACACCAATCGCAAGCCGCTGTTTCTCGCCATTTCGATGACCCTCGCCATTGGCGCGGTCGTCGCGCCCGCCATGGCCGCCGACGCCCCGGCCGGCCCAGCCGCCACGGACCTGGACCGCATCGAGGTGCGCCCGCAGGCCGAGTCACAGGCCCGTGCGGTCGAACTCAAGCGCGATGCCCAGGCGATCCTGGATGCGGTGTCCTCCGATGCGATGGGCGACTATCCCGACAAGAACGTCGCCGAGTCGCTGCAGCGCTTGCCGGGCGTGAGCGTCACCCGCGACCAGGGTGAGGGACGCTACGTGGTGATCCGCGGCCTGGATGCGGCGCTCAACAGCGTCACCGTCGACGGCATCGCGATGGGCACGCCGGAGGATTCCAGCCGCTCCGCGCCACTGGACGTGATTCCTTCGGCATCGACCGAGCGTTTGAAGGTCATCAAGTCGCCGACCCCGGACATGCCGGGCGACTCCATCGGCGGTGCGATCCAGGTCGAATCTGCTTCGGCGTTCGATCGCGACGGTCGCAGCATCCGCGGCAGCGTGGAAGCCAGCCGCCAGCAGCTCAGCGGCAAGACCAGCCCGAAGGCGGCGTTCAACTACAGCGACATCTTCAACGAGACCTTCGGCGTCGCGATCGGCGTGAACTACCAGGATCGCGAGTTCGAGTCCGACAACACGGAAATGGAATACGACGCGTTCGACGACGACCGCCCCGACGACCTGGCCGCCACCGAAGTGCAGCGCCGCAAGTACTACATCGAGCGCACCCGCACCGGCGCCAACCTCAACCTGGACTGGCACCCGGATGCGGACAACCGCTACTTCTTCCGCTCCCTGTACAGCAAGTTCGAAGACGCCGAGACCCGGCAGAACACGGTGTTCGGGCTGGGCGATGGCGATATCGAAGCCAATGGCGACGGTACCTACACCGTGTCCGATCTGCCGGCCGATGCGATCACCAAGCGCGTGCGCTACCGCACCAAGACCGAAGACAACTTCGCGACCAGCCTGGGCGGCGAAAACCGCTTGAGCGCGGCTACCTTGGATTACCGCATCGGCTACACCAAGACCCGCGAGCGCGTGAACGACGAGAAGGAAGCACGCTTTGAATTCGGCGGCGACGACATCGACTCGGTGCTCGTAAACCAGAACCACCGCATTCCGACCCTGGATTTCTCGGATAACAGCTGGCAGAGCAACGACGACTTCGAGTTCGACCGCTTCGTGCTTTCGCCCAAGCAGGTCGACGACCAGGAGCACAGCGCGCAGATGAACCTGCGCTTCGATGCCGACAATGCGAGTTACAAGTTCGGCGTGCTCGGTCGCTGGCGCGAGCGCGACGTCAACAACGACGAACAGGAGCTGCGTCGTGGTCCGGACGTGGATGTCGGCCCGTGGACCGTGCCGGCGCCAAACCATCGCGGCGGTACCTTGGGCGAAAGCCTGAGTTCGGCGGAAATGCGCCGCTACTGGGCCGAGCACGGCGGCGAGTTCAGTGAGCGCCCGCAGGACGTGGCCGCCAACGCCGTGACCCGGTTGTCGGAAGATTATGTTGCCAACGAAGACGTGTTTGCGACCTATGCGATGGGCACCTGGAACATCGACGCCCTGCAGGTGATCGCCGGCGTGCGCCTGGAGGACACCCAGTTCCGCGCCACCGGCAACAACGTGGACGTGGCCGACGACGGCGAAAGCTATACCGTCACCCCGACCCGTGCCAGCAGCAGCTACACCAGCGTGCTGCCCGGCCTGCACCTGCGCTACGACCACGGTGACGACTGGGTGTTCCGCTTCGCCGCCACCCAGACCATCTCGCGCCCGTCCTTCGGCGACATCGCCCCGCGCCTGACCATCAACCGCAGCGATGAGGAAGTCGACGTCGGCAACCCCGAACTCGACCCCTACAAGTCGACCAACCTGGACCTGTCGTTCGAGCGGTATCTCGGCCAGACCGGCATCGTGTCGCTGGGCCTGTTCCACAAGTCGATCGACGATTACATCGTGCAGACCTTCAGCAACGACGATCCGGAGTACCCCGGTTTCGACGTCACCCGCGTCATCAACGGCGACGAGGCCAAGGTCTTCGGTGCCGAGTTCAACTGGCAGCAGGAGCTGACCTTCCTGCCGCACGGCTGGGACGGGCTGCTGGTCGGGCTGAGCGCGACCTGGCTGGACACCGACTTCGATCCGGGCCTGGTTGATCGCGCTGGCGATGACTTCACCCTGCCGCGCGCATCCAAGAACCTCTACAGCGCGCACCTGGGCTATGAGAAGTTCGGCTTCAGCGCACGGGTGGCGGCGGTGTACCGCAGCGAATACCTGGATACGATCGGCGACAGCCGCGCCTACGACATCTACGTGGCGCCCAATACCCAGCTGGACTTCAGCATGGACTACCGGATCACCGATGCGGTCAGCGTGTATTTCGAAGCACAGAACCTGCTCGACGAGCCGCTGGAGCTGTACCAGGGCGTGCGTTCGCGCACGCTGCAGAACGAAGAGTACGGCCGCACCTATGCGCTGGGCCTGAAGGTGGCGCTGTGATGGTGCCGCGCCTCTCGCAAGTTGTTTTTGCACTGCTGGCGCTGACCGGGCTGTTGTCCGGCTGCGCTTCGGCGCCGCAGGCCTCCGCGCCGCGGGAGGCCGATCGTGAGCCGGACGAGCAGGGCAAGGACCCGCTGCTCGCCGAGACCAAGGTGCCGCATGTGCTGGTCAGCGAAGCGTTCCTGACCCCAGCGTCGCCGGCCGACAACCTCGATTCGCCGGCGGCCTGGCGTGCACCCGATGGACGTCGTTGGGTGATCACCTCGGCCAAGGGCACCCACCAGTTGGTGGTGTTCGACGGCGACAGCGGTGTGCGCCTGCGCGCGGTGGGCGGCAAGGGTGCCGCGTTGGGTGAGTTGAACCGGCCCAACGGCGTGGCGGTGATCGACGATCTGGCGTTCGTCGTCGAGCGGGACAATCGGCGCGTGCAGGTGTTTGCGTTGCCGACTTTCCAGCCGTTGGCGGTGTTCGGCGACGACGTGCTACGCGAACCTTATGGCCTGTGGGTCCGCCCGATGGACGGTGGCTATGAGGTGATCGTCAGCGACAACTACATGTCGTCGTCGAACAAGGACGTGCCGCCGCCACTGGCCGAGTTGGGGCAGCGCTTCAAGCGGTTCCAGGTGTCGCGCAGCGGCGATGCGTGGCAGGGCCGCCTGATCGACAGCTTCGGCGACACCGGCGAGCAGGGCGCGGTGCGGATCGCCGAGTCGGTGTTCGGTGATGTCGCCAACAATCGCCTGTTGATCGCCGAGGAGGACGTCGCGGTGGGCACCCAGCTGCGCGAGTACGGCCTGGATGGGCGCTACCGCGGACGCAATATCGGCACGGGCTTGTTCAAGGCGCAGGCCGAAGGCATGGCGCTGCTGCAGTGCGCGGATGGCAGTGGCTATTGGATCGCCACCGACCAATACAAGGACCGCAGCCTGTTCCACGTATTCGACCGCCGCACGCTGGAGCATGTCGGCGCGTTCGCCGGCCGTGTCACCGCCAACACCGATGGCGTGTGGCTGGACCAGCGCAGCGACGTGCGCTTCCCGCGCGGCGTGTTCTACGCGTTGCACGACGACCAGGCCGTTGCCGCGTTCGACTGGCGTGACGTGGTCCGGGCACTGCGCCTGAAGGATTGCGTGCTGTGATCGCGAACCTGCATCTGCGCGCCAGTGCCGGCGGGGTGATCCTGTGCCTGCTATCCGCATGGCCGGTGGCGGCACACGCGGCGGCCGAGCCCAATACCCAGGTGCCGGCAGGCAGCCATCACTACGCGGCCACCGGCTTCCCGGACCGCATCGTGAGTTCGCCGGCGCAGGACGCCGCGCACGGGTTCGCTGTGGCCTGGCGCACCGACGCCAGCGTCACCGCGCCGGTACTGGAACTGGCCATGGCCGGCGATTCGCCGGACCTGGGCAAGCCGCGCACGGTGCGCGCGACCAGCGCCGAACTGCGTAGTGAGAACGGTATCTCGCTGCATCATCGCGCCGACGTGGATGGACTGCTGCCGGACACGCTCTACGCCTATCGGGTGCAGGGCAAGGACACGTGGAGCGCCTGGACTCACTTCCGCACCGCCGCGCTGGGAGGGCAGCCGCTCACCTTGTTGTACTTCGGCGACACCCAGAACAAGAACCTCAGCCTGGTCTCGCGGGTAATGCGCCAGGCATGGCGCGGCGCGCCGGACGCACGGCTGGCGCTGTTCGCCGGCGACCTGGTCAGCGGTGGCGACGGCGTCGACGACAGCGAGTGGGGCGAGTGGTTCGAAGCCGGCCGCTGGTTGCTCGAAGGCACGGCAGTCGCGCCCGCACCGGGCAATCACGAGTACCACGAGGAATTCGAGGACACGCCGCAGGAACGTCGCGTGCTCGGCGGCCATTGGCCGGTGACCTTTGCGCTGCCGCGCAACGGCCCGGCAGAGACTGCGCGCACGACCTATTGGTTCGATTACCAGGACGTGCGGGTTGCGGTGATCGACGGCACCTCGGCGCTCGACCTGGGCACCGCCAAGGCGCAGGCGCAGTGGCTCGACGGCGTGCTCGCCGACAATCCACACCCATGGTCGATCGTGCTCGTGCATCAGCCGTTCTATTCGCCGCGCGCCGATCGCGACAACCTCGAGCTGGTCGAGCAACTGCTGCCGGTGCTGCGCCGTCGCAAGGTCGACCTGGTCCTGCAGGGGCACGACCACACCTACGGACGTCGTGGCGACGAGGGCGGTGCGGCCACGCCGGTGTTCGTCGTGTCGGTGGCCGGGCCCAAACAGTACCGGCTGTCGGACATGGCGCGCCGCACGATGCGGCCGGTCGGCGAGGACACACAGTTGTACCAAGTGTTGCGGATCGATCCACAGCGCATCGCCTATGAATCGCGCACGGCGACCGGTCGTCTGTACGACGCGTTTGAATTGAAGCGCGACGCCGACGGCGCCAAACAATTGTTCGAACAGGAAGCCGGGCGCATCGCATCGCGCGATTGCGCGCGTGCGCGCAGCCCGAAGGGACGCGACGATCGTTGTTGGGAATGACACTGCCAGGGGATTCGACATGAAGGCACGCTTTTCAATCATCCCGCTGCTGGCGCTGTGGGCGGCGGTCGGAGTCTCGCAGGCCGATCCTTCGGTGCGCCATCCGTTCTATGCCGCACAGCCGGCGCAGGCGCCGGCAGAGGTGAACCTGGCGGTGGAGATCCCCGCCGGCAGTTTCACCAAGTACGAGATCAACGAAGAGGGCCTGCTGTTCGTGGATCGTTTTCAGTCGATGCCGGTGGCCTATCCGGCCAACTACGGCTCGATGCCACGCACGCTGGCCGGCGATGGCGATCCGTTGGACGCCTTGGTGCTGACGCGCGAGCCGCTGCATCCGGGCACGCTCATCCGCTTCCGCCCGATCGGCTATCTGAAGATGATCGACGGCGGCAAGCACGACGAGAAAGTGGTCGGCGTGCCTACCGACAAAGTCGACCCGACCTATGCCGGCATCCGCGACCTGGACGATCTGCCGGCGATCGAGCGTCAGCGCATCGAGGCTTTCTTCCGCGTCTACAAGGACCTGCCCAACGGCCGCAATCCGGTCGAACTCAACGGCTGGGGCAATGCCGCCGAAGCCCGCAAGCTGATCGCCGACTCACTGCAGCGCTTCAAGGACAAGAAGCCCGCCGAACAAAAATAAGCCCGTGTAGCCCTTGTAGGAGCGGCTTCAGCCGCGACCGCCGGATCCCTCGGTCGCGGCTGGAGCCGCTCCTACAAAA
>Ga0160436_1000788_pt1 | contig 10232 bp, 9 predicted proteins | sample HID1973M_E0MG_FD_108264 | JGI IMG/M metagenome (GOLD analysis project Ga0160436, IMG submission 108264) | Enriched mosquito-associated microbial communities from UW Madison campus, WI, USA - HID1973M_E0 MG | ecosystem: Host-associated > Arthropoda: Insects > Digestive system > Unclassified ...
CGAAATCCGCTTCGTGCCGCCGAACTGGATCAACACCTATCGCCACTGGATGGAGAACATCCAGGACTGGTGCATCAGCCGCCAGCTGTGGTGGGGCCATCGCATCCCGGCGTGGTTCGATGCCGCGGGCAACTGCTACGTCGGCCGCGACGAGGCCGAGGCGCGTGCGCGCGCCGGGCTTGCAGCCGATGTCGCGCTCAGCCAGGACAGCGACGTGCTCGAGACCTGGTTCTCCTCGCAGCTGTGGCCGTTCTCCACCCTGGGCTGGCCCGATGCCGGCGCCATGGCCGAGCGTGGTTTCGACCGCTACCTGCCGTCGTCGGTGCTGGTGACCGGCTTCGACATCATCTTCTTCTGGGTGGCGCGCATGATCATGGCCACCGACCATTTCACCGGCAAGGTGCCGTTCCGCGACGTCTACATCACCGGCCTGATCCGCGACGCGCAGGGCCAGAAGATGTCCAAGTCCAAGGGCAACGTGCTCGACCCGCTGGACATCATCGACGGCATCAGCATCGAAGACCTGGTCGCCAAGCGCACCACCGGGCTGATGCAGCCGCGCATGGCCGAGAAGATCGAAAAGGCCACCCGCAAGGAATTCCCGGACGGCATCATCGCGCACGGCGCCGATGCGCTGCGCTTCACCATCGCCGCGCTGGCCACCCACGGCCGCGACATCAAGTTCGACATGTCGCGCGCCGAGGGCTACAAGAATTTCTGCAACAAGCTGTGGAACGCCAGCCGCTTCGTGCTGATGAACACCGACGGCGCCGTTTTTGCGGGCGCACCGCAGCCGCGCACCGACGCGGAGCAATGGATCCTGTCGCGGCTGGCCGCGGTCACCGCCGAAGCCCACGTGCAGTTCGCCGAATACCGCTTCGACCTGCTATCGCAGGCGCTGTACGAGTTCGCCTGGAACGAGTTCTGCGACTGGTTCGTCGAACTGGCCAAGCCGGCCCTCAATGGCGACGACGCCGCGGCCGCGGACAGCACCCGGCACACCCTGCTGCATGTGTTGGAAACGCTGTTGCGCCTGCTGCACCCGCTGACCCCGTTCGTGACCGAAGAGCTGTGGCAACAGGTCGCGCCGCGCCTGTCGATCGACACCGCCACCGTGTCGCTGCAACGCTATCCGGAAAATGCCGATTTCGCCGGCCAGGACTATCGCGCCGCCGAAGCGGACGTAGAGTGGCTCAAGGCGATGGTGTCGGCGTTGCGCCGCGTGCGCAGCGAACTGAACGTGCCGCCGTCAAAGCAGGTCGCGCTGCTGCTGCAAGGCGGCCAGGCCAGCGACCGGCCGCGCCTGCAGCGCTTCGCATCGCAGCTGCGCTTCCTGCTGCGGCTGGAATCGATCGACTGGCTGGACGACGGACAGGAAGCGCCGCCCTCGGCCGCCGCCATCGTCGGCGAACTGCGCCTGTTGGTGCCGCTGGCCGGCCTGGTCGACCTGGACGCCGAGCGCAACCGCCTGGATAAGGAGATCAAGCGCGTGGAGACGGAAATCGGCAAGTGCAACGGCAAGCTCGGCAACGCCACCTTCGTGCAGAACGCACCGGCCGCCGTGGTCGAGCAGGAGCGCGCGCGGCTGGCCGACTGGAGCGCCCAGCTGAGCGGGCTGCGCGAGCAAAGAGCCAAGCTTTGACAGCGAGCCCTCCGACCGCCAGAGCGCCGCGCCTGCCACCGCCGGTGGTGCTGGTGCTGTGCGCCGCGATCGCCTGGCTGTTGCCGGCCGCGTGGGCGTCGCCGCTGCCACGCACCGTCCATCTCGCCGGCATCGCGATCGCGCTGTGGGGGCTGTACCTGAATCTCGCGCCCAAGCTTGCCTTCGGCCGGCACGGCACCACCGTCAATCCGTTGCATCCCGAACGCAGCACGCAGCTGGTGACGACGGGCCCCTACCGCTGGACCCGCAATCCGATGTACCTGGGGCAGGCGCTGCTGCTGTTGGGTTGGACATTGTGGCTGGGCCAGCCGCTGGCTCTGTTCTGCGTGGCCGCCTACGCGTTGTGGATCGACCGCCTGCAGATCCCGGCCGAAGAGCATTTCCTGCACGCGCGGTTCGGCGCGGCCTACGACGCTTATCGCCAGCGCGTGCGGCGCTGGTGCTGATTCAGACCATGCCCTCGAACGACAGCTCCATCGCCATCACCAACGCGTCCTCGCGGCCGGACTGGGCCGGGTAATAGCGCGGACGGCGGCCGATCTCGTTGAAGCCCTCGGAGTGGTACAGCGCGATCGCCGGCTTGTTGGACGGGCGGACCTCCAGGAAGATCCGCCGCGCGCCGCGGTCGCAGGCCAGCCGCACCAGTGCCCGCAGCAGCTGGCGGCCATAGCCGCGCGACTGGCAACCCGGATCCACGCAGACATTCAGCACATGCGCCTCGTCGGCGGCCAGGCTGAGAATGCCGTAGCCGACCAACGCGCCACCCTGCTCCAGCACCCGCGCGGGATAGCCGGCCTGCAGGCAGTCGCGAAAGATCCCGCGGGTCCAGGGAAACGGATAGGCGCGGCGCTCGACCTCCATCACTGCATCGAGGTCTTCATCGCGCATCGGCCGCAGGCTCGCCGGCGCCGGTGCTGCGCTGAGCGCGCTCACGGCCGCGCACCCTTGCGGCGCAGCGCGCGCAGTTGCGGCCACAGCGCGCGCTTGGCGCGCGGATTGGCGCGCAGCTCGGCCAATGGCCAGGTTTCCATCAAGGCCTGCGTGGCCGGATCGCTGGGGTTGAGCCCCGAGGCGCGCAGCAGTGCCAGCTGAAGGCGGTCGGGCAGGCCGACGCGGCCGCGCCTCGGCGGTGCGACCGCGGATGCGGCAGGCCCGGCGTCGGCGGCGTCGGCGGCGCCCGGAGGCGACGGCGGCGCCCGCCGCGAAGGCGAAGGCGGCGCGGCCGGGGCCTGCGGGCGCACCGATGCCGCAGCGTCACGTTCTTCGCTGGCCGGCGCTTCGGCCAGCGCCTCGACCGGCGCGTTGCGATCCACGAAGACGGTATGCCCCAGCGCCTGCAGCCAGGACCGCTGCTCGCTGGACCACAGGTCGGCGGCGCCGGAATCGCTCATGCCGCCGACTCGGGCACCTTGCGCCAGCGCCGCCACAGCCACCAGGCCGGGCCCGACAACGCATACACCACGCCGACGAAGAACAGGGTGCGCGCCGGGTCGATCATCACCACCGCGATCACGATGGCGACTGCCGCCAGCTTCAGGAACGACACGCGATCGGCGCGCGGGCCCTGCTCGCCGCCCTTGAAGCTCCAGAACCGGATCCGGCTGACCATCAGCAGCGCCGCCAGCAGCGTCACCGCGAGCGCGACATAGCGCAGTTCGTCGCCATTCCAGCCCAGCTTGCCGTCGGCGAAGGCCCAGACGAAGGACATCATCAAGCCGGCGGCGGCCGGGCTGGCCAGGCCGATGAACCAGCGCTTGTCGACCACCCCGACCTGGGTGTTGAACCGGGCCAGGCGCAGCGCGGCGCAGGCCGCATACAGGAAAGCCACCGCCCAGCCCACCCGGCCCATCACCGTGCCATCGAACTTCAACGCCGACAGCGACCAGTGGTACATCACCAGCGCCGGTGCCATGCCGAAGCTGACCAGGTCGGCCAGCGAGTCGTATTGCACGCCGAATTCGCTGCTGGTGCCGGTCAGGCGCGCCACGCGCCCGTCCAGCCCGTCCATCACCGCGGCCACGAACACCGCGATGCTGGCCTCGACGAACTGCCCGTTGGCCGCGGCGATGATCGCGTAGAAGCCGGAAAACAGCCCGGCGGTGGTGAACAGGTTCGGCAGCAGGTAGATGGTGCGCGAACGCGGCGGGGGTCTCGACTGATCCATCCGGCCAGTTTAGAGGGTGTCGGGGACTTGCGGTAAGCACTGCCGAGGAGGTATCGCCGGCCGGGCGACTTGCGCAGCCGGGCCGGCGGGTGCTGCAATCGGCCCCGGGAACCTCCTGGGGAAATCGTCATGCGTCTTTCGACCGGCCTGTGTGGCCTGTTGCTGTTTGCCTCCGCGTCGGCCGCTGCCACCGACATGTACAAGTGGAAGGACGCCAACGGCGTGACCCACTACTCCGAAACGCCGCCGCCCGGCCAGCGCGCCGAAGCGCGGCGCATGGACGGCAGCGACCCGGTCCAGCCGGAAACCCAGGCGGCCACGGCCGAATCGCCGCAGTGCACCACCGCGCGCCAGAATCTCAGCCTGCTCGGCGGCAACAAGCAGGTGATGCAGGACACCGACGGCGACGGCAAGGGCGACACCCTGCTGGACGACAGCCAGCGCGATGCCCAGCGCAACCTGGCCGAAGCCGCGGTCCGGGCGTACTGCCCGCAGACGTCGGGCGGCTAAACCGGCCTGGCCCCACCCGCCTCGGCGCACGCGGGGCGGGTGCAATCCCCCTTCGGCGCCGGCTCCGGGCAAAATAGCCCTTCCGCCCCTGCCAAGTCCGCCATGCGCCTGTCCCGGTTCCACCTCCGCACCACCAAGGAAACTCCCGCCGACGCCGAGCTGCTCAGCCACCAGCTGATGCTACGCGCGGGCATGATCCGCAAGCTCGCCTCCGGCCTATACATCTGGGCCCCGCTGGGACTGCGGGTCCTGCGCAAGGTCGAGGCCGTGGTGCGCGAAGAAATGGACCGCGCCGGCGCGATCGAACTGCTGCTGCCGACGATCCAGCCACGCGAGCTGTGGGAAGAGAGCGGACGCTGGGAGAAATTCGGCGACCAGCTGCTCAAGATCAAGGACCGCAAGGACGCCGACTACTGCTACAGCCCGACCGCCGAAGAAGCGATCACCGACTATGCGCGGCAGGAGCTGAGCAGCTACAAGCAGCTGCCGGTCAACTTCTACCAGATCCAGACCAAGTTCCGCGACGAGATCCGGCCACGCTTCGGGGTGATGCGCGCGCGCGAGTTCCTGATGAAGGACGCCTATTCCTTCCATCTCGATGACGCCGACCTGGTGCGCGAATACGAAAACATGAAGGCCGCCTACAGCCGCATCTTCACGCGCCTGGGCCTGGAGTTCCGCTCGGTGCAGGCCGACTCCGGCGCGATCGGCGGCGATGCCTCGCAGGAATTCCATGTCATCGCCGAGTCCGGCGAGGACTCGCTGGCCTTTTCCACCGGCTCCGACTACGCGGCGAATGTCGAGGCCGCCGTGGCGGCCGAACCCGGCCCGCGCCCGGCCGCGGCCGAAGCGCTGCGCAAGGTCGACACGCCCACCCAGAAGACCTGCGAGCAGGTGGCCGCGTTGCTCGGCATCGCGCTGCAGCGCACGGTCAAGTCGGTCGCAATGGTCGATGGCGAGGGCCGATTCGTGCTCGTGCTGGTGCGCGGCGACCATGCCGTCAACGAGATCAAGCTGCGCAAGGTCGCCGGCCTGGGCGAACATCGCCTGGCCAATGAAGCCGAGATCCAGCAGTTCCTCGGCAGCGAGCCGGGCTTCCTGGGCCCGGTCGCGCCGCGCCAGCCGATCCGCGTGGTGGCCGACCGCGACGTCGCGGCGATGGCCGATTTCGTGGTCGGCGCCAACGAGGCCGGCTACCACCTGGCCGGCGTCAACTGGGGCCGCGACCTGCCCGAGCCGGAGGCGGTGGCCGATATTCGCGACGTGGTGGCCGGCGACCGCGCCGCCGACGGCGGCGAGATCCGTATCGCGCGCGGCATCGAGGTCGGCCACGTGTTCCAGCTCGGCCGCAAGTACGCCGAAGCGCTGAAGGCCACCGTGCTGGACGAAAACGGCAAGGCCGCCACCCTCACCATGGGCTGCTACGGCATCGGCGTATCGCGCATCGTCGCCGCGGCGATCGAGCAGAACAACGACGCCGCCGGCATCGTCTGGCCAGAGCCGATGGCACCCTGGCAAGTGGCGGTGTGCATGATCAATCCGAAGAACGACGCAGCCGTGACCGCGGCCGCCGAATCGCTGCTCGCCGAGTTGCAGGCGGCCGGGATGGATGCGGTGCTCGATGATCGCGGCCTGCGCCCGGGCGCAATGTTCGCCGACATCGAGCTGATCGGCATTCCGCATCGCATCGTGGTATCCGAGCGCGGCGTGGCGGCCGGCACCTTCGAATACCGCGCGCGCCGTGCCGAGGCGGCGGAGAATCTCGACAAGGCTGCGCTATTGTCGCGATTGGCCGGCCAGTAAATACGAATATGCGTACTTAATGGCTGCAATAACGCATCCCCGCGCGGGGATGCGTTTGCCGCGCCAATATTCCGGCACTATGATGATTCGGAATGCCAAGGGACGGCTTTCCCCTTTCCATCCACTCCGGAGTAGTGATGTCCATCGATCTGACCGGCCTGTCGGCCAAGCAACTGGGTGCACTGATCAAGAACGCGAAGAAGCGGCAGACCGTCGTCGCCAAGCGCACTCCGATCGCCAAGGTGCGCGCCCAGCTCGTCCGTGCGGCCAAGGCCGAGGGTTACACCATCGAAGAAGTGTTCGGCACCGGCGGCGCGCCCAGCGCACGCAAGGCGGTCGCCAAGAAATCCTCGCGTGCCGGCCGCAAGCTCGGCAAGGTGGCGCCGAAGTACCGCAATCCGGGCAACCCCAAGGAAACCTGGACCGGCCGCGGCAAGCACCCGCGCTGGATGGCCGAGCTGCTCACCAAGGGCAAGAAGGTCGAAGATTTCCTCATCAAGAAGAAATAAGCGCCGATCGCGGCCCTCGCGATCGATGCGATCAACGAACGCCGGCCTGAGGCCGGCGTTTTTTGTTCTTTCGCCAATCACGGGGAAAACGCGGCTCGGTTGCTGCGGCCGCAATCGGATGGGCCCCGGCGCGGCCTGCGGGCCTTCGCGGCGAAATCAAGGAGGAGGCAGTCGCCGCAAGGCGGCTGCCGGGGGACATTCGCCGCGAAGGCCCGCAGGCCGCGCCGGGGCCCATCCGATTGCGCCTGAACAAACGCGCGCCTGCCTGCTGGCTGCCTAATCGGCGGACCATCATCGGATCTGGATCAAAGATTCTTGCGCGCCGGGATCAGCAGGTTGCCGAACAACAGTCCTGCCACCAGCGCCATCACGATATTGGTCACCGCCAGGAACGCGGCCTGGCCGACATCGAAATTCTGCTGCTGCACCAGGTTGAGGAAGCCGCGCAGGCTGGTGCTGCCCGGCACCAGCATGATGATGCCGGGCAGGCGAACCAACGCGCCCGGCTTCTGGATGGTGCGCCCGAAAAGATTGCCGCCGGCGGTCAGCAGCATCGCCGAACAGAACACACCGGCCGGGCTGCCCCACTCCTGGCCGGCGTAGCGCGCGATCACGTAACCGGCGATCGCCGCCGCCATCACCCATCCGTAGTCGCGCCGGTTCGCCTTGAACAGCACCGCGAACGCGTACGCAGCCACCAGCAGCGAGGCCCATTCCACCCAATGCGCCTGCGGCCGCACCGCGCGCACCAGCGGCTCCAGGCCCAGATAGCGCGTCAAGGTCACCGCGATCATCGCGCCGACGGTGAGCTTCAGCACGGTGGTCACCGCGCCGGCCAGCCGCGCAGTCCCCGACACCCAATGTTGGCTGGCCAGCTCGTTGACCGCGTTGGTCAACGCCATGCCAGGCAGCAGCACGATCAGCGAGGCGATGATCACGGTGTTGAGATTGAGCGAGCCCACCAGCGAAGCCACCAGCGTGGCGACCGTACCGGCCAGCAGTGCGGCCAACGCATCGCCGGCCTCCTTGGTCGCCGGCCGGCGATCGGTGTACTGGGTGAGCAGGCCGATCAGCAAGCCGATCGTGCCGGCGGTGGCGATGTCCAGCCAGGGCAGCTTCCACAGCCCGGCGACACTGGCCGCGGCCAGGCCGAACGCCACGACCTGCATCGCCTTGCTGCGGTTGTCCGCTTCGCGGTCCAGGCGGCGCAGCGCGGTATGGCCCTGCGCGATGCTCATGCGCCCGCTGGCCACGCTGTCGGCGATGTAGTCGGCCACGCTGAGCTTGTGGAGATCGTTCTCGCCGGGCGCCAGGCGGATCACGCGGGTGATGTCGCTGGAACCGATCGACTTGCTGGGGTCGCTGAAACTGAGGATCACCCCGGTCGGGTTCGACCACGGCTCGCAATCCAGGCCCAGTTGCTGCGACAGCGCCACCAGCGCCGCCTCCAGCCGCTGCGCGGTGGTGCCGTAGCTATGCAGGCGGCCGGCGATCTCGGCGACGAACGCCACCCGTTGCGCATAGGTGGCACTGGTGGACGGCGTGGCGGGAGCAGCGACGGACATTCGGCCTTTTCGCAGACGGTGGGGCGGGAACCCGCGGGCGGCGGGTCCGGCAAGTGTGTCCAGCCCTCCCCCGCCTGTAAACCGGCATACCGGCATTGGCCATGGACGCGCGTCGCGCATTCGCCAATGACGCCACCCCATGTATGCTGCGGCCCGAATGCGCCCTGTGACCCGCTATCACCCTCCTTCCCTGCAAGCGGACGAGCAGGATCCCGCGCGGATCCGCCTGTCCGGCAGTTGGGTATTGGCCACCGCCGTGGACGCGGCCGGCCTTTTGCAGGACCTGCCCCAGGATACCCGCCTGATCGATGCCAGCGGCATCAGCCAGCTCGATTCGGCCGGCGTGCTGGCGCTGCTGCGCTACGCCGCGCGCGCGGGACTGGCCCAGGAGGCGATCGAGTTCCGCCAGGAGCACCGCGCCCTGGTATTCACGATCGAGGAACTCGAGGACGACCGGCCCAAGCCACGCCGCGACTACGGCTTCGCCGCCGCGCTGGAGCGCCTCGGCCGCACCGTGCACCACACCGGCAAGGACATCGTCCAGCTGGCCAGCTTCCTGGGCGAGAACCTGGTGAAGATCGCGCGGCTGCTGCGCGAGCCGCGGCGGTTCCGGCTGACCGCCACGGTCAGCCACATGGAACAGGTCGGCCTGGACGCCGTGCCGCTGGTGGTCCTGCTGTCCTACTTGGTCGGCGCGGTCATCGCCTTCCTCGGCTCGACCATCCTGCGCGACTTCGGTGCGGAGATTTACGTGGTCGAGCTGGTCTCGATCGCCTTCCTGCGCGAATTCGCCGTCCTGCTGACGGCCATCGTGCTTGCCGGCCGCACCGCCAGTGCGTTCACCGCGCAGATCGGCGCGATGAAATCGCGCGAGGAGATCGACGCGATCCAGACCCTGGGCCTGGATCCGATCGACCTGCTGGTGATCCCGCGGATTCTGGCGCTGTTGATCACGCTGCCCTTGCTGACCTTCATCGCCATGATCGCCGGCCTGGCCGGCGGTGTGACCGTGGGGGCCTTCGACCTCGGCATCCCACCGCAGATGTATCTGTCGCGCATGCACGAGACGATGCAGGTGCGGCACTTCCTGGTCGGCATGTCGAAGGCGCCGATCTTCGCGCTGGTGATCGCCCTCATCGGCTGCCTGGAAGGCCTGAAGGTCACCGGCACCGCGCAGTCGGTCGGCGAGCGCACGACCTCGAGCGTGGTGCAGACGATTTCGCTGGTGATCATCCTCGATGCGATCGCGGCGCTGTGGTTCATGAAGGTGGGCTGGTGATGGCACACGCACCGCAAACCCCGCCCATCACCCGCGACGGCCCGCAGGAGGACGCCGAGATCCTCATCTCGGTACGCGGGCTGGTGAATCGATTTGGCGCCCAGGTCGTGCACGAAGACCTGGACCTGGACGTGCGCCGCGGCGAGATCCTTGGCGTGGTCGGCGGTTCGGGCACCGGCAAGTCGGTACTGATGCGCAGCATCCTCGGCCTGCGCCGGCCCGACGCCGGGCAGATCGAGGTGCTGGGCGTGGATGCGGCCTCGGAAGACCCGGCCGATCGCGACCACATCACCCGCAATACCGGCGTGCTGTTCCAGGACGGGGCATTGTTTTCCTCGTTGACGGTCGGCGAGAACGTGCAGGTGCCCCTGAAGGAATACCACCGCGAGTTTCCCGAGCGTTGGTTCTACGAGCTGGCGCTGCTGAAGATCAAATTGGCCGGGCTGCCTGCCGATGCGCTGGAGAAGCTGCCCTCGCAGCTGTCCGGCGGCATGCGCAAGCGCGCCGGCCTGGCACGCGCACTGGCGCTGGATCCGCCGCTGCTATTCCTGGACGAGCCCACCGCCGGCCTGGATCCGATCGGCGCGGCCGCGTTCGACCGCCTGATCCGTACCCTGCAACAAGCCCTCGGCCTGACCGTATTCCTGATCACCCACGACCTGGACACGCTGTACGCCATCTGCGACCGCGTGGCGGTGCTGGCCGACCGCAAGGTGATCGCCACCGCGCCGCTGGCGGA
>Ga0160436_1000793_pt1 | contig 10169 bp, 7 predicted proteins | sample HID1973M_E0MG_FD_108264 | JGI IMG/M metagenome (GOLD analysis project Ga0160436, IMG submission 108264) | Enriched mosquito-associated microbial communities from UW Madison campus, WI, USA - HID1973M_E0 MG | ecosystem: Host-associated > Arthropoda: Insects > Digestive system > Unclassified ...
CGAAGGCCGTCTTGCCGCCGGGCAGCATCACTTCCAGTTCGTCGTCCACGCGCTTCTTGAGCAGGGCGCGCGCCAGCGGCGAATCGATGCTGATCCAGCCGCTCGGGGCGTCGGTCTCGTCCGGGCCGACGATGCGGTAGCGCACCAATTCGCCGTCTGAGATGCGTTCCAGCTCCACCCAGGCGCCGAAATACACCGCGCTCGGGTCGCTCGGCGCTTCGTCGACGACACGCAGCGATTCCAGTCGCTTGCTGAGATAGCGCACCCGTCGATCGATCTCGCCGAGCTGCTTCTTGCGATAGGTGTACTCGGCGTTCTCCGAGCGGTCGCCTTCGGCCGCGGCCGCCGCCAAAGCCTTGACCACTTCGGGCCGCCGCTGCCGCCACAGCTCGTCCAGCTCCGCTTTAAGGCGCGCGTGCCCGCCCGCGGTGATCAGGGCGGTGCTTTTCTCTGCGGGTGGACGCCAGCGGCTCATACGGAATGCATTGTGGAACGACGGGGCAGGGATGCTAACGCGGCGCGACTTGCGTGTCGCCCGGGCGATCGTGGAAGCTTCAGGCTGGACGACAGGGGATGTCGACGTGTTCATTCTGCCTTTGCACAAGCCGCTGACCTGGGCCACCTGGCCGTGGATGACGTCGCTGCTGGTGCTGCTCAACGTGATCGTATTCTTCGGGCCGCAGTCGGGCGATCGCCAGGCGATCGCGCAGGCGCAGGCGTATTACCTGCGCTCGGGCCTGGCCGAGCAGGAGCTGCCGGCCTATCGCCGCTATCTGGCCGACCAGCATCGCGGCGATGTGCTGCAGGAGCTGGACGCGTCGAACGAAGAAGATCGCTGGGTGCAATTGGCCGGCGCCGCGTTCGCCGACACCGGATTCCGCCGCTCGCTGGCCGGCGGCACGCTGATCGATGAACAGGTGCGTGCACGCTGGCAGCCGCTGCGGGCCGAATACGACCGCAGGCTCGATGGCATCTTCACCTTGCGCCACATGCAGCTCAGTTCGGAGTGGTCGCCACGACGCATGCTGACCGCAGCCTTCCTGCATGCCGACGCGATGCACCTGTTCGGCAACATGCTGTTCCTGGTCGCACTCGGCCTGCTGCTGGAGGGCGCGATCGGGTCGTGGCGATTGTTGGGGGTCTATGTGATCGGCGCCTTCGGTTCCGGCGCGGCCAGCCTGTGGTGGCACCACAACGAAGCCGTGGCCGGCCTGGGCGCTTCCGGGGCGATCGCTGCGTTGATGGGGGCGTTCTGCGCGGTCTGGGGGCGACAGCCGGTGCGCTTCTTCTATTGGGTCGGGGTGGTGTTCGACTACGTGCGCGCGCCGGCGATCTGGCTGCTGCCGTTGTGGCTGGGCTGGGAGGTCTTCAGCCTGCTTTCCGACGAGGATTCGAGCGTGGCGTTCGAAGCGCATGCCGGTGGTCTGGTAACCGGCGCGCTGCTGGGCGCGCTGCTGGTCTGGTGGCGGCAGACCCGTCCGGAATACATGCAGGAGGCAGCGCAAGCGGCGGCGGTGGACGATCGCTGGGAGCGTGCCCAGCTGCACTTGGGACGGATGGAAAACACCGAGGCCGAGTCGCTGCTGGCGACCCTGGCCGCGGATCAGCCTGGCCGCTTCGACGTCGCCCTGGCGCGTTGCCGGTTGGCCCGCAATGCCGGCCAACGCGATGCGCTGCGGCGCCATGCCCTGAGTTTGCTTGGGTTACCGGCCGCCGATGCGTCGCAGGCCCAGGCGCAGTGGGCGCTGGCGCGCGAGTGGTTGCAGCAGGGCGAGGCGGCGCTGCCCGGCGGATTGCTGGCGGGCCTGTTCGGGCAGTGGCTGTCGCTCGGCCTGTTGAAGGAGGCCGAAGCGCTGCTCGATCAGGCGGGGCGCCTCGCCGGCGCGCCGGAACCCACCGCGCAGCTGTGGCTCAGGCTGGCGCTGGCGCATGGCGCCCGGCCCGACGGCGCACAGCAGCGCCGCGTGCTGGAACGCCTGCTGGCCGACTATGCGGACCAGCCGCAGGCGGACAAGGCGCGCTTCCTGCTCGACAACGGCTGAGCGCAGCGCTCAGGCCGTCGTCGAACCGCTGGCCATGCTTTCCAGCGCACTCGCTGCGGCCTGGATGCGGCGGCGCTGTTCCTCGTCTTCGCTGTGCTGCAGGGCCTCCTGCAGGATCGCCTTGGCTTCCGCGTCCTTGCCGAAACGTTCGGCCAGCAGCAAGGCCAGGTCCAGGGACCATTGCCCGGACTGCGCGCTGCGCGGCCACGCGCGCAACATCGCCCGCAGCGCGTCGGCGGTGAGCTGGTGTTGACCGCCGAGACGTGCGCGTTCGACCAACACGATGGCTTGTTCGATCTGCGCCGGGACGAAGTGCGCGTCGTGGTCGAGCATGTCGCGCAACACCGCCAAGGCGCGGCGCTCCTGCTTTTCGGCGATCAGCCGCGACAGATACTGCCGGCTGTGCTCGCGCAGTTCATCGCTGCGCGTGGATTGGCGCAGCAAGCGCTGGTAAAGCTCGTGCACCGGCAACGTCACCGCGCGCGAGCGCACCGCGCCGCGCAGGGTTTCCAGGGCGTTGTCGGTGTGGCCATCGCGCACCAGCGCTTCGGCTTCGTCGAGCAGGCGCTGGTCGGGATCCGCCGGGCGCGACATGCTCAACGCCTCCGGCTCGAAGCCCAAGGTCTCGTGGTACTGGTAGACCAGATAGCCGAGCAGGTGGAATACCGAAAACAGGCCCCACGTCGTCGCGAAAGTGACCGCAAGCTGGCTCACCAGCGGGGGCATGTAGCGGTTCAACCAGGCCGCTGCGATCAGCGAACTGGTAGAGATGACGAACAACAGGCAAAACGCAGCCAGATACGGCCAGCCGATGCGCGTGGCCAGGCCCAGCGGCACGGCGGGATTGAGCGCACGGCGCAGGCTGCCGTCGATCGCCAGCGAGATCACGCTGCCGGGCAGCAGCAATACGACCGCGGCGAGCATCAACAGCATGATCGCGGGGCTGCGGGTCAGCGCTGCCACCATCCCGACCGCGAAAATCGCGATGAAGAACAGCGCGAACATGCGCCACACCGCGCCGTCGTCCAGGTCCAATCCGTATTCGGGCGCGCCAGGGTGGCCATTGGCGGTATGCCGCAGGATCTCGAACGCGTAACGATAGGTGGCCAGCGACACGACGATGCCGAGCAGCCAGCCGATACCCGGCAACAGGGTCAGCAGTCCGCACAAAGTCAGCGCGATCAGCGACCAGAAGGCGGCGCCCTGCGACGGATACAGTGCGATGGCCCGCATGCGCGACCAGAACGGCATCGGTACAACGGAGGGGCCTGCCTGCCGGCGGCCGTGGGTGCTACGGCGATCTTCCATGACGCTCCCCCTGAGCGATCCTAGTTGGCCGATTGTGGCGGCAGCGCGCTGCCGCCGCAATCAAAGGGCAAGCGTGGCGGCAGCGCACTGCGGCCGCAATCAAAGGGGCGAGCGCACCGCGGCCGCAATCCTCCGCACCCTCAGCGGCGCCCGCCGCCGAAGATCCCGCCCAGGATGCTGCGCACGATCTGCTGGCCGATCTTGTTGCCCACCGTGCGCGAGGTCTGCTTGGCCATGGTCTCCAGCATGCCCTGGCGTCGCTTGGTGCCGAATACCGCGTCCTTGATGACCTGGCCGACGCCGCCTTCGTCAGCCTCGTCCTGCTCGCGCGTGCGCGCCGGCGGCGCTTCGGTGCGTGATGCCACCTCGCCAACCCGGCGGGCCAGCATTTCAGAAGCCGATTCGCGGTTGATTGCCGCGTCGTAGCGCGTGCCGACCGGGCTGCCAGCACGCACTTGCGCGCGCTCCGCGTCGGTGATCGCGCCCATGCGGCAGCGCGGCGGCGCGATCAAGGTCTGTTGCACCGGCATCGGCACGCCCTTGTCCTGCAGCGTGGACACCAGCGCCTCGCCGGTGCCTAGGCTGGAGATCGCGTTGGCCACGTCGAGTTTGGGATTGGCGACGAACGTCTCGGCCGCGGTCCTCACCGCCTTCTGGTCGCGCGGGGTATAGGCCCGCAGCGCGTGCTGCACGCGGTTGCCGAGCTGGCCGAGGATGTTGTCGGGCACGTCGTCGGGGAACTGCGAGCAGAAATACACGCCCACGCCCTTGGAACGGATCAATCGCACCACCTGCTCGATGCGCTGCACGAGGGCCGGCGGCGCATCGTCGAACAGCAGGTGCGCTTCGTCGAACACGAACACTAGCTTGGGCTTGTCCAGGTCGCCGACCTCGGGCAGGCGCTCGAACAGCTCCGACAGCAGCCACAGCAGGAAGGTCGAGTACAGGCGCGGTTTCAGCACCAGCTGCGCGGCGGCCAGGATGCCGATCACGCCATGTCCGTCGGGCGTGGTCCGCATCAGGTCGGTCAGTTCCAGCGCCGGCTCGCCGAAAAAGGCTTCGCCACCGTCCTGCGCCAGGCGCAGCAGCGAGCGCTGGATCGCCGCCACCGACTGCGCGCTGATCAGGCCGTATCCGGTGGAGATCTCCTTGCGGTCCTCCACGACCAGGTTGAGCAGGGCGCGCAGGTCGTCCAGGTCCAGCAGCAATAGGCCGCGGTCGTCGGCGAGCTTGAACACGATGTCGAGCACGCCGGACTGGGTGTCGTTGAGTTCGAGGATGCGCGCCAGCAGGGTCGGCCCCATTTCGCTGACCGTGGTGCGCACCGGATGGCCGAGCTGCCCATACAGGTCCCAGAACACCACTGGATTGGCGGCTGGCGCGTAGTCGGCGACGCCGATCTCGGCGGCGCGCTGGCGCAGCTTGTCGTTGCCGTCGCCGGCCACGGCCAGCCCGGCCACGTCGCCCTTCACATCGGCCAGGAACACCGGCACGCCGATCCGCGAAAAGCCCTCGGCCAGCGTCATCAAGGTGACGGTCTTGCCGGTGCCGGTGGCGCCGGCGACCAGTCCGTGGCGGTTGCCCAGGTGCGGCTGCAGGACCACCGGAACATCGTCCGTGATGCCTTTGCCCAGCAGGATCGGGTCCATGGCGCTCCTCAGTCTTCGAACTGCGGCCGATCATAAGGCCAATCCTTACGGCCCACTGTACCCATGCTGCGCCTCGCCTTGCCCGCGCGCGCGACCGGCGGCTACCCTGCAGCCTTCCCGTCGCAGTGCCCCAAGATGCCGCTTCCGTTTTCCGTCCTGCGCCCCTGGTCCGTGTTGGCCGCCGCGGCGCTGCTGTCCGCGCTCCCGCTGTCCGCCCACGCGCTGTCCAACCGCGATCGCGCCAAGGTCGATGCCTTGCAGGCGCGGATGGCCAGCGCCGAAAAGCGCTACGACAACGCGCTGGTGCTGACCGGCAATGGCGACCCCAAGGGCCAGGCCGAGGGCGATGCTGCGCTGGAGGACATGGAAGACGTGATCCAGGAATGCACTCAGCAGCGCGGCTGTGAGTTGGGCACGATGCTGGCGTCCTACAAGCGCCTGCTCAAGGCCAATGCCGATGCGGCCGCGCCGGACGACGGCGAGCCGCAGGACGACGGCCTGCTCGAAGCCGATCCGGACCATGTTGGCCCGCTGGCGGCCGACGTGCCCGAGGCGGCGCGCGCCGCGGCCCTGCTCAACGACCATCGCCACGATTTCGACAAGATGGTCGAGTTCAACCCGGCGGTGCAGGCCGGCATCCGCCGCTGGCTCACCGATCTGCGCCCGGCGCTGCTGACCAGCTACGAGAACTACGAGAACCTGCGCGCGGTCATGTGGCCCGAATGGCAGCGGCGCGGCCTGCCGGAGGCGCTGCTGTTCGGCATCATGGCCAAGGAGTCCAACGGACGCGTGCATGCCAGTTCGCGCGCCGGCGCCGCCGGCCTGATGCAGTTCATGCCGGCCACCGGCCGCCGATTCGGCCTGGGCCCGGACGATTCCGGCTTCGACAGCCGCTTCGACCCGCGCAGCGCGGCGATGGCCAGCGCCCAGTACCTCAACGAGCGGATGGGCCAGCTCAACCGCAATATCGAGCTGGCGTTGGCCGCCTACAACGGTGGCGAAGGTCGCGCGGCGCGCGTCTACGGTGCGACCGGTGGGCGCAGCTTCTGGGAGCAGGGCGTGTACGACCAGTTCCCGGCCGAGACCAAGGACTATGTGCCGATGGTGATCGCGGCGGCGTGGCTGTTCCTGCACCCGCAGCAATACGGCCTGGAGTTCCCCAAGGTCAACGCGGTCCCGGCGACGCTGACCCTGTCCAAGTCGACCACGATCTACGAGTTGACCATCTGCCTGGGCAGCACCGGCACCCGCGACGGCTACATGCGCGTGCTGCGCAACCTCAATCCGCGCTACGAACCCGATGGCTGGATTCCCGCCGGCACCACGATCAACGCGACCACCCGCATCGTCGGCCTGTACAACCGCAATTGCGTGAGCGGCCCGCGCGCCGACCTGGCGCGCACGTTGATCACCGCCGACCTCAACCAGGCAATCGTCCGGCCGTCGCCACAGTCCTTCACCGGCAATGTGTCGGTGGGCGACGCCGCGCCCCTGGCGGGCGTGGCGACCACCGTGGCCACGGGCCAGCCCGCGCCGGCCAAGCCCAAGGCCAAGCAGTCGCGCAGCTACAAGGTCGCCAAGGGCGACACGCTGGGCCGCATCGCCGACAAGCATCAGTGCGAAATCAAGGCGCTGGCCAAGGCCAACGGCCTGCGCGCACCGGCCTATGCGCTTCGGCCCGGCCAGATGCTCAAACTGGTCGGCTGCGACAAATAATCGGCAAGCCTGCCTATGAGGAGGCGCGCGGGTGCTCCGTTGTAGGAGCGGCTTCAGCCGCGACCGCGGGATCCCGCAGTCGCGCCTGAAGCCGCTCCTGCAAGAGCCGAACGCCGCGATCAGCCCCGCAGTCGCGCCAGCGCCTGTCCCAGCTTCACTGCGGATTCCGCCTGCAGCTGCGGCGCAAACTCGGCCACGCCCGGTGGCAACAGCACGACGACCGTGGAGCCGTAGTTGAAGCGCGCCATCTCCGCGAACCGCTCCAGCACGATCCCGCGCCCGCGATAATCCTTGCGCGTGATGCGGTCGCCATAGGCGGGGATTTCCTCGCCACTCCATACCGTTTCCACGCCCGACACCAGCAGTGCGCCGACCATCACCGAGGCCATCGGCCCGAAGTCGGTGTCGAAATGGCACACCAGCCGCTCATTACGCGCGAACAACCGCGGCACGTTGCGCACCGCATCCGGGCCGACGCTGAAAAGGCGGCCGGGCACGTGCACGGTTTCGCGCAAGGTGCCGGTCCAGGGCATGTGCACGCGGTGGTAGTCGCGCGGCGACAGGTAGACCGTCGCGTAGAGGCCGTCGCGGAAGGGCTGCGCCGCCGCCTCGTCGCCGAGTAATTCAGCGGCGGTGAACGACTGGCCCTTGGCCTGGAAGATCCGTCCGTCCTGGATCGCGCCGAGCTGGCTGATCCGCCCGTCCGCCGGCATCACCAGCGTTCGCGGATCCGGGTCGGGCAGCCGCACGCCCGGCTTGAGCGCCCGGGTGAAGAAGGCATTGAACGACGCATAGGCCGTGGGGTCGGACTGCGCGGCCTCGTCCAGGTCCACGCCGAAGCGGCGCACCACCGTATCGATCAACCACTGTTTGGTGCGCACGTCGGTGGAATAGGCGAGCTTGCGCGCCAGCGAGGACAGCAAGCGGTGCGGCAGCGCATAGGAAAGCGTGGTCGTGAAACTCATCGAAAGGCTCGTCGTAAGGGCGGAAGGCTCAGGGCGGAGCCCTCAGGGTGCAGTGGCCTGGGTCAGCCGGGTGAAATCGTCGGCGATGGTCTTGGGCTGCAGCGGCGGGCGGATCAGGCCGGCCAGGCGGCCCTGCGGATCGAGCACGGCGATGCCGGCGGAGTGATCCATGCTGTAGTCGTCCGGATTCTCATCGAAATGCTTGCCCGGCACTTTCTGGAACACGAAGCCCAGCGACGTGGCGAAGCGCTCCAGCGACGGGATGTCCGCCGTGGCGGCCAGGGTGTCCTTGTGGAAGGCGTGCGCGTACTCGCCCAACCGGCCCGGCGGGTCGCGGTCGGGATCCACCGAGACGAACAGCACCCGCGGGCGCAGGCCTTCCGGGATGGATTCCCATTGTTTCTGCGCTTGGGCCAGGTCGGCCAGCGTGGTCGGGCACACGTCGGGGCAGCGGGTGAAACCCAGGAACACCAGCGTCCAATGCCCCTGTAGCTCGCCCGGCACCAGCTGGGTGCCGTCGGACTGGCGCAGGCTGAATTCCGGCAGGCCACGCGACTGGGGATAGAAGGTCACCGCGCCGGTTTCCGGCCAAGGGGAGCCGGCGGGCGAGGTGGCGAAGAACTTCTGGGCGGCGGCCAGGCCCAGCCCGGCGGCCAGCGCCACCAACAGCACGATGCCGATCTTGCGGTTGAACATCAGCGAACTCACCTCGGTTCTGCGGACGCCGGAGTCGACGGCGCGGTCCGGGGAAGGGCGCGGGCTCACGCGGAGCCTGCGGCCCGCCCCGGGGCGGGGTCGCAACGGGGTGCGGACGACGCGGAAGGCGCCAGGGCCGAAGTTTCCCTTGCAACGGACGCTCAATGATAGCGGTCGCGACCTTATAATCGAGAACCTGTCCCAACATGCTGTTGCCATGACTGCCGCCACGGCCGACGAACTGCACACGATCATCGACCTGATCCGCTACGGCACCAGCCGTTTCAACGAGGCCGGCCTGACTTTCGGGCACAGCTACGACAATGCGCTGGACGAGGCCACGCAGCTGGTCCTGCATACGCTGCACCTGCCGCACGACCTGGGCCCGGCCTATGGCGCCGCGCGCCTGACCCGCGCCGAGAAGGAGCAGGTGCTGGCGCTGTTCCAGCGCCGTATCCAGGAGCGCGTGCCGGCCGCCTACCTGACCGGCGAGGCCTGGTTCGCCGGGCTGAGCTTCAAAAGCGATTCGCGTGCGCTGGTGCCGCGCTCGCCGATCGCCGAGTTGATCGAATCCGGCTTCGAGCCCTGGCTGGGCGGGCGCGAAGTCGCGCATGCGCTGGACCTGTGCACCGGTTCGGGCTGCATCGCCATCGCGATGGGGCACTACAACCCGAACTGGCACGTCGACGGCGCCGACATCAGCGATGCGGCCCTGTCGCTGGCGTCCGAGAACCAGGCGCGCCTGCACGCCGACAATGTCCACTTGGTCAAGTCGGATCTCTTTTCCGGGCTCACGGGCCGCCACTACGACCTGATCGTCACCAATCCGCCCTACGTGACCAACGAGGAGACCGACGCGCTGCCGCGCGAGTACTCCTACGAGCCCGAGCTCGGCCTGCGCGCCGGCGACGACGGCCTGGACCTGGTCCTGAAGATCCTGCGCGATGCACCGCTGCACCTGCACGAGCACGGCCTGTTGATCTGCGAAGTCGGCGAATCCGAGCGGCACCTGGTGAAGCTGCTGCCGGAAGTGGATTTCGCCTGGATCGAGTTCAAGGTCGGCCAGATGGGCATCTTCGCGGTGGAATGCCGCGAGCTGATCGCGCACAACGCGCGCATCGCGGAGCTGGCCGCGCAGCGATGAGTGCTGTCCGCGCGAGCCGCGCCCCATGAGTTCGAACAGCTTCGGCAAGCTGCTGACGGTCACCACGTTCGGCGAGTCGCACGGGCCGGCGATCGGCTGCGTGGTCGACGGTTGCCCGCCAGGGTTGCCGTTGGCTAACGAGGAATTCGCGCACGACCTGCAGCGTCGCGCCACCGGCAAGAGCCGCCACACGTCCGCGCGCCGCGAGGCCGACGAAGTGGAGATCCTGTCCGGGGTCTACGAAGGCCTCACCACCGGCACCCCGATCGCGCTGCTGATCCGCAACACCGACCAGCGCAGCAAGGACTACGCGAACATCGCCCGTCAGTTCCGCCCGGGCCACGCCGACTACAGCTACTGGCAGAAGTACGGCATCCGCGACCCGCGCGGCGGCGGGCGATCTTCCGCGCGCGAGACCACCATGCGCGTCGCCGCTGGTGTGATCGCCAAGAAGTGGTTGGCGCAGCGCCACGGCGTCGTCGTGCGCGGCTGGCTCTCGCAATTGGGGCCGATCGTGCCGGCCGGCTTCGACTGGGACGCGGTCGAGGACAATCCCTTCTTCTGGCCGCACGCCGCGCAGGTGGACGAGCTGGAGGCCTACATGGACACGCTGCGCAAGTCCGGCGATTCGGTCGGCGCGCGCGTCAAC
>Ga0160436_1000797_pt1 | contig 10149 bp, 10 predicted proteins | sample HID1973M_E0MG_FD_108264 | JGI IMG/M metagenome (GOLD analysis project Ga0160436, IMG submission 108264) | Enriched mosquito-associated microbial communities from UW Madison campus, WI, USA - HID1973M_E0 MG | ecosystem: Host-associated > Arthropoda: Insects > Digestive system > Unclassified ...
CGGCGGGGGTTTGACCGAACTGCAGGATCTGCATGGCCGACTGCGCGGACAATCGAAAGAATTCGACACGCCGTTCTTCCGCGATCTGGGTGGCGCACTCAACGACCGCAAGGCGATGGTCGCGCTGGTGCGCAAAGCGCTGTCCACGCCGGCTTACGCTGGCGCAGGCGATCAGCGCTATGTGGTGACCAGCGTGGCCGATGCCTTGGGTGAGGCCGGGTTGGCGGCGGCGGCATTGCGCCAGGAGCTGCAGGCACAGCCGGGTTTCGAGCAAGGCGCAATGGCGCAGTTTCCCTACGTCGCCTTCTGGAACGCACCCTACTCAGGCCTGCGCGCGCAGCCAGAGTTCAAGGCGTTGTTGATCCAGGCCGGCGTGGTCGATTACTGGCGACAGACCGGCCGTTGGGGCGATGGCTGCAAGCCGCTGGGCGCAGACGACTTCCAATGCGAGTGACACGTGGCTTGCCTCATCGCGACCCGACGTTGGGCCTCTTGGCTGCTGCACTTGCACGCTAATGCGGAGGCAGAGGCTGCAATCGCGAGATAAAAAAACGCCCCACTTTCGTGGGGCGTCTTGTTTACTGCTTTCCGACTGGCTCAGCGCTTCATCGAAGCAAAGAACTCGTCGTTGGACTTGGTGTTCTTCATCTTGTCCAACAGGAATTCCATCGCCGCGATTTCATCCATGGGATGCAGCAGCTTGCGCAGGATCCAGATCTTCTGCAGCAGTTCCGGTTCGATCAGCAGATCCTCGCGGCGGGTGCCGGAGCGGTTGATGTCGATGGCCGGGTAGACGCGCTTCTCGGTGATACGGCGGTTCAGATGCACTTCGCTGTTGCCGGTGCCCTTGAACTCTTCGTAGATCACCTCGTCCATCTTGCTGCCGGTTTCCACCAGCGCAGTGGCGATGATGGTCAGCGAGCCGCCTTCTTCCACATTACGTGCCGCACCAAAGAAACGCTTGGGGCGGTGCAGGGCGTTGGCGTCGACACCACCGGTCAGCACCTTGCCGGAGCTGGGCACCACGTTGTTGTAGGCGCGTGCCAGGCGGGTAATCGAGTCGAGCATGATCACCACGTCCTTCTTGTGCTCGACCAGGCGCTTGGCCCGCTCGATCACCATTTCAGCGACCTGCACGTGGCGGGCGGCCGGTTCGTCGAAGGTCGAGGAGACCACTTCGCCGCGCACGGTGCGCTGCATTTCGGTCACTTCTTCCGGACGCTCGTCCACCAGCAGCACGATCAGGTGCACGTCCGGGTGGTTGGTGGTGATGGCAGTGGCGATCTGCTGCATCATGATCGTCTTGCCGGCCTTGGGCGGCGACACGATCAGCGCGCGCTGGCCCTTGCCCTGCGGCGCCATCAAATCGAGGATGCGGCCGGCGATGTCCTCGCTGGAACCATTGCCGCGCTCCAGGGTGAAGCGACGACGCGGGAACAGCGGGGTCAGGTTCTCGAACAGCACCTTGTTCTTCGACGCTTCCAGCGGCTCGCCATTGATCGTGTCGACCACGGCCAGGGCGAAATAGCGTTCGCCGTCCTTGGGGAAGCGGATGCGGCCGGACAGGTGATCGCCGGTGCGCAGGTTGAAGCGGCGGATCTGGCTGGGGCTGATGTACACGTCATCCGGGCCAGCCAGGTAGCTGGCCTCGGCCGCGCGCAGGAAGCCGAAGCCGTCGGGCAGGATTTCCAGCACGCCGTCGGCGGCGACACCTTCGCCATGACGGGTCAGCACCTTGAGCAGGGCGAAGATCACGTCCTGCTTGCGGGCGCGGGCCACGCCTTCCTGGATGTTGAGCTGCTCGGCCACGTCCAGCAGCTTGGCCGCCGGCATGCGCTTGAGGTCGCTCAGCGAGTACTGCGGGAAGCCTTCCGGCACCTGCGGGTTCTGGCGCGGCACGAAGGTCTCGTTGCCGTTGCTGTCCTGCGGCATGCCGTCATTGCCGTGGCGCTCGCCGCGGTTGCGGTCGCGATCCCGATCGCGGCGATTGCGGAAGCGATCGCGGCGATTGTTGTTGTTGTTGTTGAAGCGGTTGCCGTCGCCCTGCTGGCCTTGGCCGCCATGAGCTTCCTGGCCGGAGCTTTCAGCACCGCCACCGTCACTGCCGCCACCGTGTTGCGGCGGGGCGGACGGCTGCCGGGCCGGGGCCTGCGCTTCGACCGCAGCTGCGGGTGCGGGTGCGGGAGCGGGTGCGGGAGCGGGGGCCGGCGGCGGTGCGGGCGTGGGGGCGGCGACCGGAGCCGGCGCGCTGGCGCTGGCAGGGGTCGAATCGGAGGGGGCGGCGGCCTTGGTGACGCGCGGCTTGCGCACGCGCTTCTCGGCGGGGGCGCCGGTATCGTTGCTACTGTCGGACAAGTTGCGATTCCTCGCTAAGCTGGCGAGCGCCGGCATGATTGCGGCGGGTCATGGGAGTGTGCGGACCTACGGGTGGGCACTTCAGAAGGGTGCGGCACGCTTTACGCGCCGGATGCCAGGACACTAACACCGCGTCGCGGCCTCGGCAAGCGCCGGGGGGCCGCGACGGGATACAACGGTTCAGCCGGCTCCCCGCCGGCTGGCTGCCTCAGGCGGTCTGCGCGCCCAGGGTCTTGTCGATCATCTGGGTCAGCTGGCCCTTGCCCACCGCGCCGACCTGGGTGGCCTGCACCTGGCCGTTCTTGAACAGCAGCAGCAGCGGGATGTTGCGCACGTGGTACTTGATCGCGGTGGCGCGGTTCTCGTCCACATTGAGCTTGACCACCTTCAGGCGGCCATCGTAGGTCTGCGCCAGCTCGTCCAGCACAGGGGCAATCATCTTGCACGGGCCACACCATTCGGCCCAGAAATCAACGAGGACGGGCTCGTCGGAGTTCAGCACGGCGGCATCGAAGTCCGCGTCGCCGACATGGGTTACTTTTTCGCTCACTGGGGTCTCCTGCGGGGTCCGCGGCGGGCCGCGGACGGATTCTGGCCGGGGACGGCCATCGTATTGCGGTAAACTGGGTCGTTACGCGGCCTAGTTCAAGAGCCTCGGCGTCCCGCGTTTCGGCACGAGTTCGGCATTGGGGGCGCAGTGTGCGACGCCACCGACGGCGATGCAAGCACGTTCGGTCCCCCATCAATGACGCCCTTGGAACACAGCGGCGCAAAGAAGAAAGCATGAGCGACAAACCCTTAACAGACATTACTTTCAACTCGTTCGACCTGCATCCGGATCTCTTGTCAGGCCTTGAAAACGCAGGCTTTTCCCGCTGCACGCCGATCCAGGCGCTGACCTTGCCGGTCGCGCTCGCTGGCCGCGATGTGGCCGGCCAGGCGCAGACCGGCACCGGCAAGACGCTGGCCTTCCTGGTGGCGGTGATGAACCGCCTGCTGTCGCGTCCGGCGCTGGCCGAACGCAAGCCGGAAGACCCGCGCGCGCTGATCCTGGCGCCGACACGCGAGCTGGCCATCCAGATCCACAAGGACGCGGTCAAGTTCGGCGCCGACCTGGGCCTGCGCTTCGCCCTGGTCTACGGCGGCGTGGACTACGACAAGCAGCGCGAACTGCTGCAGCAGGGCGTGGACGTGATCATCGCCACCCCCGGCCGCCTGATCGACTACGTCAAGCAGCACAAGGTGGTCTCGCTGCACGCCTGCGAAATCTGCGTGCTCGACGAAGCCGACCGCATGTTCGACCTGGGCTTCATCAAGGACATCCGCTTCCTGCTGCGGCGCATGCCGATCCGCACCGAGCGCCAGACCTTGCTGTTCAGCGCCACGCTCAGCCATCGCGTGCTGGAGCTGGCCTATGAGCACATGAACGAGCCGGAAAAGCTGGTGGTGGAGACCGAATCCATCACCGCCGCGCGCGTGCGCCAGCGCATCTACTTCCCGTCCGACGAGGAAAAGATCCCGCTGCTGATCGGCCTGCTCTCGCGCAGCGAAGGCGCGCGCACGATGATCTTCGTCAACACCAAGGCCTTTGTGGAACGCGTGGCGCGGGCGCTGGAACGCGCCGGCTACCGGGTCGGCGTGCTCTCCGGCGATGTGCCGCAGAAGAAGCGCGAGACCCTGCTCAACCGCTTCCAGAAGGGCCAGCTGGAAATTCTGGTGGCCACCGACGTGGCCGCGCGCGGCCTGCATATCGACGGCGTCTCGCACGTCTACAACTACGATCTGCCGTTTGACGCCGAAGACTACGTGCACCGCATCGGCCGCACCGCGCGACTGGGCGCCGAGGGCGATGCGATCAGCTTTGCCTGCGAACGCTACGCCATGAGCCTGCCGGATATCGAGGCGTACATCGACCAGAAGATCCCGGTGGAAGCGGTCAGTGCCGAACTGCTGACCGCGCTGCCGCGTCCCGTGCGTGCGCCGGTGGAAGGCGCTGAAGCGGACGATGGCGAAGAGAACGAAAGCGTCGGCGCGATCTTCCGCGAAGCGCGCGAACAGCGCGCCGCCGATGAGCAGCGCCGTGGCGGCGGTCGTAGCGGCAGCGGCAGTGGCGACGGTCGTCGTCGCAGCGGCGGCGGCGGCAGCAGTGCCGGCGGCCGTGGTCGCGGTGAACGCCGCGATGGCCCGCGTGCCGGCGGCAGCGACAAGCCGCGCGCACCGCGTCCGCCGCGCAACCCCGACGAAGCCGCAGCCGCCAAGCCCGCGCACACGCCGGCCACCGCAGCCGCCACCACGCCCACCGATCTGCCCGAAGGTGATCGCGCGCCGCGCAAGCGTCGTCGTCGTCGCCATGGCCGGCCGCTGGAGAATGCCGATGGCACCGTGCAGGCAGCCAAGCCGGCGCCTGTGGCAGCGGCCAACTCGGCCAAACCGGAAGCCGCGTCCTTCCTCACCCGCCTGGGTCGCAAGATCAAGTCGCTGGTTGGCGGCTGATCACGACGGTGCATACGGAGCCTCGGCGCAACGCCCGGGCTCCGGCATAATCGCCGGATGAGCGTCCTGCGATTTGAAAACGTCAGCAAGCAGTATCCCGGCGGGCACGCCGCCCTGGCCGACGTCAGCTTTGACGTGGCCGAGGGCGAGATGCTGTTTGTCACCGGTCATTCCGGCGCCGGCAAGAGCACCTTGCTCAAGCTGATCCACCTGAGCGAACGGCCGACCCGCGGCGCGGTGTTGTTTGCCGGCCGCAACCTGCTCAAAGTGCGCGGCGCACGCGTGCCGCTGCATCGGCGCGAGGTTGGCGCGGTGCACCAGGATCACCGCCTGCTCACGGATCGCAGCGTGATGGAAAACGTCTCGCTACCTTTGATCTTGCGCGGCGAGCGTCGCGGCGACATCGGCAAGCGGGTGCGCGAAGTGCTGGCGCGGCTGGGCCTGGGCCATCGCGAGCGCGCGCTGCCTACTGAGCTCTCCGCGGGCGAACAGCAACGCGTGGGCATTGCCCGCGCGATCGTCGCCGAACCCAAACTGCTGGTCGCCGACGAACCCACCGGCAACCTGGATCCCACCCTGGCCGCGGAAATCATGGCGCTGTTCGCCTCCATGCCCGAGCGCGGCACCAGCGTGCTGGTGGTCAGCCACGACCTGGCCTTGATCCGGCGCATGCGCAAGCGCGTGCTGATCCTGGATCACGGCAAGCTGGTCGACGACATCTCGCCGGCGGACCTGGCCGAATGAACGACGCCAACAGCTACGCGCGTCAGCGCTCCGGATTCGGCATCTGGCTGGACCAGCATCTCTACAGCTTTGTCTCCAGCCTGGGTCGGCTGCTGCGCAAGCCCTGGGCCACGCTGCTGACCATCGGGGTGATGGCGGTGGCGTTTGTGTTGCCGCTGGGCCTGTGGCTGGCGCTGGCCAATGTCGAGCACTTTGCCGGCAACGTCAGCGACTCGCGCGAAATCGATCTTTTCCTCAAGCCCGACATCGACGTGGCGCGCGCGCAGACCCTGGCCGATCAGTTGCGTGGTCGTGCGGACGTGGCCAAGGTCGTGCTGCGCACGCCCGAACAAGGCCTGGCCGAGTTCCGCGAGCGCAGCGGCCTGGGTGCGAGCCTGGACGCACTGGATGGCAATCCCTTGCCCAGCCTGTTGCAAATCAGCCCGCGCGGCGACGAAGCCGGTCTGGTCGCGGCGCTGGAACATCTGCCCGAAGCCGACCTGGTCCAGCACGACGCGGTCTGGCGCGATCGCCTGCAGGCCTGGCTGGGTTTTGGCCAGCGCCTGAGCTGGGTCTTGGCCGCCTTGTTCGGCCTGGGCGCCTTGCTGGTGGTCGGCAACACCGTGCGTCTGGACATCCAGGCGCGGCGCGAGGAAATCGGCGTTCTGCAATTGCTGGGCGCAACCGACGGCTTCATCCGCCGGCCCTTCATCTACCTCGGCGCCTGGTACGGACTGGTCGCCGGGGCATTGGCCATTGCCCTGCTGGCTGCCGCTGCCGCCGCGTTGGCGCCACCGCTGGCGCAGTTGGCGCGCAGCTATGGCAGCCAGTTCGCCCTGGCCGGACTGGACCCGCTGCGCGCCGGTGCGGTGCTGCTGGGCGCCATGATCATCGGCTGGTTGGGGGCATGGCTGGTGACCGGGCATTTCTTGCGTCAGACTCGACCGACCGCCACCTGACACCCACCCGGACCACCCGCATGTCCCAAGCGCTCCGGCACCTCATCAGCGACGCCCCACGGGTGATGGTGGTCGACGGTTCCAAGCTGGTCCGCAAACTGATCGCCGATGTACTGCAGCGCGATCTGCCGGGCGTGGAAGTGATTGGTTGCGCCAGCATCGCCGATGCCAAAAAGGCGCTGGCCTCGGGTGCAGTGCATCTGGTCACCACCGCGCTGGCATTGCCCGATGGCGACGGCATGGAGATTGCGCGCAGCGTGCGCGAGGCCTCGGGCCAGGCCTACGTGCCGGTGATCGTGGTCTCCGGCGATGCGCAGCAGCATCTGGAAGAGCGTCGCTTCACCGAGTACGTCACCGACTATTTCGACAAGTCGCTCGGCCACGAGGCGCTGGCGGCGTTCATTCGCGGCTATGTGCAGCCTGAGCCGATCAGCGGCGCCACCGTCTTGTACATCGAAGACAGCCGGGTCGTGGCCGAAACCACCAAGCGCATGCTCGAACGGCAATCGCTGAAGATCGTGCACGTGCTGAAGGCCGAGGATGCCTTCGCCCTGCTCACCGCCGAGTCGCTGGGCCTGTCCACCCATCATTTCGATCTGGTGCTGACCGACGTCACCTTGAAGGGCGAGCTGAGCGGCCGCGATGTGGTGCAGCGCATCCGCATCGACTTTGCCTACGGCAAGCGGCGCCTGCCGATCCTGGTCATGACCGGCGACAGCAATCGCGACAACCAGGCTGTGCTGCTGCAGGCCGGCGCCAATGATCTGGTGCTCAAGCCGATTGAAGAGCGCCTGCTGGTAACCAAGGTGTTGTTCCAGCTGCGGTTGGCGCGCATGGAAGAGCGCGAACGTTGATCATCGGCAGCGACCTGTTTGCTAGGGTGCGGCCATGACCGAACACGACCGTATCAAGCTGGAACCCTCCTGGAAGCAGCACGTCGGCGACTGGCTGGCCCAGCCCGAAATGCAATCGCTGTCCGCATTCCTGCGCGAGCGCAAGGCCGCGGGCGCGCGCATCTATCCGCCCGGCCCGCAGATCTTCGCCGCCTTTGAAGCCACGCCGTTCGACGCGGTCAAGGTGGTGATGCTGGGCCAGGATCCGTACCACGGCCCCGGCCAGGCGCATGGTCTGTGCTTCTCGGTGCGTCCAGGCGTGCCGGTGCCGCCGTCGCTGCTCAACATCTACAAGGAAATCCAGGCCGACCTGGGCATCGCCCCGCCGGATCACGGTTGCCTGTTGCCATGGGCGCACCAAGGCGTGCTGCTGCTCAATGCCGTGCTGACGGTGGAAGACGGGCGCGCTGGTGCGCACCAGGGCAAGGGCTGGGAAGGTTTTACCGATCACGTGATCCAGACCCTGTCGCGCGAGCGCGAAGGCCTGGTGTTTCTGCTCTGGGGCGCCTACGCCCAGGCCAAGGGCAAGATCATCGACACGCGTCGCCATCGCGTGCTGCGCGCGCCGCATCCCTCGCCGCTATCGGCGCATCGCGGCTTCATGGGCTGCGGACATTTCTCTGCGAGCAATCGCTACCTGCAGGAGCGCGGCCAGGGCGGCATCGACTGGCGCCTGCCGCTGCGCGCGCAGCTGCCGGCCGATCCGCTGCTGGACGCCTGAGCCGGCGGCTCAGCGCTTCTTCTTTTTCTTGCTGGGAGTGACGGGCGGCGCCGGCACCGGCTCGGGAGTGACGTTCTTCATCTCGGCCTGCAGCTGTTCCATCACCGGCTCCATCTTCACCTGGATGGCGCCCATCAGGTTTTGCATCAGTGCCGGGGTCTTGTCGAGCAGACTGCGGCCGGCCGGACTCTCGTAGAACTTGGTGATGGCGCGCACGTCCTCGCGGGTAAAGGTCTTCTTGTACACGTCGATGTACAGCGGCCGCATCTCCTGCCAGGACAGGGCCTTGCGCATGATCTCGTTGGTCCGCGCCAACAACCGGTCGGCTTCGGCGCGCTGTTCGGGGGTCAATTCCTTGCCGGCCATCATCTGGTCGAATTGCTGGCGCTGCATGGTCTCCATCTGCGGGACGATGGCGTTGAGCACGCTCTCCGCACGCGAGGCCTGCAACAGCTTGTCGATATCGGCATCGGAAGGTTCGGCCGCCAGCGCCGCACCCGCCAGGACCAGGCCGCAACAGGCCAGCAACGCCGACGACAGCAACAGGCGCATGCGCGTGGAAGGCTTCTTCATCGGTGCAACTCGTCGTCAGCGGGCCTGCATGGTGCCGACGGCGCGGTAAACATCACGTTAAGCGACATTCGCCATTACAGCGCCCAGATCGCCGCTGATCGGGCCAGCGATCGCTGCGCTGCGATGGGCGCGTACGGGGTCTGTCCACTACAATCCGCGCATGGGGAGCGGACCACTGACCATTACCGAGACGCTGGCGATACCGGACGATGAACTGGTGGAACGCTTCGTGCGCGCCAGCGGCGCCGGCGGCCAGAACGTCAACAAGGTGGCCACCGCCGTGGAGCTGCGTTTCGATATCGCGCGCTCGCCCTCGCTGCCCGAGCCCTTGCGCGAGCGCCTGCTGGCGCGCGCGGATCGCCGCCTGACCGACGAGGGCGTGATGGTGATCGATGCGCAGCGCTTCCGCACCCAGGATCGCAACCGCCAGGATGCACGCGAGCGTTTGGCCGCCTTCATCGCCGACGCCCTGCACGTGCCGCGTCCGCGCATCGCCACCCGGCCTTCGCGCGCAGCCAAGGCGCGTCGCCTGGACGCCAAGCGCGGTCGCGCCGACATCAAGCGCACGCGCGCCAAGAAGACCGATTGGGAGTAATCGATTGAGCGAGGCCTCTTCCACCGTTCCGGCGATTCCGCCCAACATGCCGCAGGTGCCGCCCAACCGGTTCACCCGCTGGATGGGCCGCACCTTCCTGCGCACGTTTGGCTGGCGCATTGTCGGCACCCTTCCGGACGTGCCCAAGCTGGTGATGATTGTGGCCCCGCATTCGTCCAACTGGGACGGTATCTGGGGCATGGCTGCCAAGATTGCGATGGGCTTTGAAGTGCGCGTGCTGGGCAAGGCACAGCTGTTCTGGTGGCCGCTGGGTCCGTTGCTGCGCAAGCTCGGGGTGATTCCGGTCGATCGCGCGCGCGCGCACGGCACGGTGGAGCAGGCGGTGTCGATGATCCGCGCCGCCGATCGCATGTGGTACGCGTTGACCCCGGAAGGCACGCGCAAAAAAGTCACCAAGTGGAAGAGCGGCTTCTGGAAGATCGCCCACGAGGCAAACGTGCCGATCCTGATGGCGTACTTCCACTATCCGGAAAAGATCGTCGGCATCGGCGATCTCTACTACACCACCGGCGATGCCGAGGCCGACATCGCCGCGATCCGCGAGTGGTACCGGCCGTGGCAGGGCAAGAATCGCGGCACGGTTTGATTCAACGAACCCGCTACGGACAATATGCTTGCTGCTTCCACAGCTCTTCGTCCAGTAAGGCCCTGGCGCCTGCGCGGGTGTCAGTCATCAGTTCACCGATGTTGCGTCTAATCGTCGGACAAGGGTCGGTCGTGTAGCCCGGTGGCCACAGTCCCAGCAACTGCGCCGTTCCCTCTACGACATCCTTACCGCTGATTCGCTTGCGCATTCGGAAGCGGTTCGGCGCGCTC
>Ga0160436_1000798_pt1 | contig 10147 bp, 9 predicted proteins | sample HID1973M_E0MG_FD_108264 | JGI IMG/M metagenome (GOLD analysis project Ga0160436, IMG submission 108264) | Enriched mosquito-associated microbial communities from UW Madison campus, WI, USA - HID1973M_E0 MG | ecosystem: Host-associated > Arthropoda: Insects > Digestive system > Unclassified ...
ACCGCCCGCGCCTACCACAAGCGCGAGCACAACCGCGTCGCGCAGCTTGTTGGACTTGCAATTCATTAGCTCTCTCTCCAAGTGAGATCTTGGGTCTTGCCAAGGGTTTGGCCTGCGGAGGTTCGAAAAAGCGAACCCAAAACCGACAGGCTTGACCCGATGCTATCCGCATTCGGAAGAGAATTAAAGTACCGTTAACGAAGAAGTAGGATTACGTGAAAACGTATTGACTTATGCATCGTCTAGGCTGAATTCGCGGGGCGCAAAAACGACGAAGGCGCCGTGCCGGGCACGACGCCTCTCTGGAATCCCTTGATTTATCAGGTCCTTACAGGTCCTGTTCGTAGCGAACGTACGGTACGGTACCGTCGCTATTGCTCTCGTTGTTCGGCGCGAAGGGATTCTTGCCGCGGGTGACGATATTTTCCGCACCCACCGTCAATTGGCCGCTCCAGGGCATGCGCCAGGTCAAACCGACGCCCAGGCCCTGCCATTTTTCCGGCTGGCCGGGCACATCGACCACGCGACCGATGATGTTGGCGCTGAAGGCACCGTAGCCGCCGCCCACGCTCAGGGTCTTGCTGTCCCATTCGTCGGCCAGCGCGGGCGCGGCGTCGGCGAGCGGCACCAGGCGTGCCTTGGCGAAGGTGCCGCCGATGGAAACGAAGCCTTCGCGGCCGATGTTCTTCTGGCCGAAGACCGTCAGGTCGTTCTGTTCGACCCGCGAGGCGGGCGAGCGGACATTGCCGGTCAGCCACGGCGGGAGGGTGTCGCGACCGGTGCCGGCGCTGACCGACAGGCGGCCGCCGTCGCGATTGAAGCCCGCCGTCGCCGACAGGTGGCGGGCGTTGGTGTCGTCTTCGTCGCCCAGGCTGGCGAGCATGCAATGACTGGCCAGGCCGCTGATGCTGGTGCCGCGGCTGCTGTTGCACAGCAGTCCCAGCGAGTCGCCGGACGACAGGCCGAAGGCGGCATCGAGCGAATTGCGGCCGAAATGCCAGCGTGCGCCGGCCTTCTGTTCGCCGGTCGGCTCCAGGTAAAGCAATGCCTCGACCTTGCCGCTGCCCTTGTTCCACACCGGCAGCACGGTGCCGCTGGCATCGCTACCCGGCGGCAGCGCCTGCGCATGCACGCCCGTGGCCGCGGCGAGCGCGGTCAGCAGTGCTAGCGTGAGTCGCATCGGGATTCGCATGTGAGCGTTCAGACAAAAGGAAAGACGTCGAGTTCCCGGTGGGCCGGGTCGACGATCGTAGGCGGTTTATGATTCTTTAACAAGTCTCCGTCCTCCCCAGAACGCAGTCCCGTCGCATCGGTCCGTCGGAACGGTTGCCTTGTGCAACCGTTGTCATTGCAACCTTTCGGAGCCCGGCGGAGCCGCCGGTACCGCTGAGAACAATACGCCGAATTCGGTCAAAGGGAAGTGATATTCACGCCCGCAGAACTCGCACCGGATCTCCACCGCGCCGGTCGGCTCGGCCGCGGCGCGAGCCTCTTCCTCGCCCAGGGACTGCAGCATGGCCTCGACCCGTTCGCGCGAGCAGGTGCAGGCGAAACGCATGGCCTTGCCGCCCAGCAACTGCGGCGCCTCCTCGTGGAAAAGGCGATGCAGCAAGGTTTCGCCATCGACTTCCAGCAGTTCGGTCGTCGCCAGGGTGTCGAACAGCGCGCCGGCGCGGGTCCAGCCATCCTGGTCGCCGGTGTCGCCGGGCAGCTTTTGCAGCAGCAGGCCCGCGGCGCGGTCGCCGTCGGCGGCCAACAGCAGGCGGGTGGGCAACTGCTCGGACTGGCGGAAATAGTTCTCGAAGGCCTCGTCCAGGGTGGCCGCCTCGAGCGCGACCAGGCTCTGGTAGCGCTGCGGTTCGCGCGGGTCCAGGCCGGGGTTCTCGATGGTGATGGCCAACAGCGCGGCGTCGCCGAGCTCGCGCAGGTCGGTCGGCGCATCTTCACCATCGTCCAACTGCACGATGCCGCGCAGCGTGCCGGCGGCCGTGCATTCGGCAAACAGCGTGCGCAGTGGGCCGGCGGCGCGCAATTGCACGGACAACCGGCCATCCACCTTGGTGTGGCCGGTGAACAGTGCGGCGGCCACGCTGGCCTCGCCGAGCAGGCGGCGCGCGGCCGGCGGATAGCTGGCGTGGCTGAGGATTTCGCGCCAGGCCGCGTCCAGGTGCACGTGGACGCCGCGCACGCCGGCGGTGGGCAACAGGAATCGGGTCAGTTGGTCTGGGTTGTTCATGGCAAGGACGTAGGGCAGGGGCCTGTTGCCGGATAATGCGACAGGCCGCGCGAATCAGGGGAATGCGATGACGATGGGGACGCAACAGGAAGATCACAAGGCGCCGCCGCGTCGGGGGCGTCGCTGGCTGCGCTGGCTGATGGCGCTGCCGCTGCTGTTCGCCGCGGCCAGCGTGTTGCAGGTGATCGTGCTGCGCTTCGTCGATCCGCCGCTGACTACCACGATGGCGTTGCGCCATGTGGAGGCGTGGGGCGAGGGCGATTGGCGGTTCCGGCTGCATTACCAGTGGCGGGACCTGGCGCAGATGGCGCCCAGCGTGCCGATTTCGCTGGTGGCTGCCGAAGACCAGCGCTTCCCCTATCACCGCGGATTCGACCTGCAGGCGATCGAGAAGGCACGCGACCACAACGCGCGCGGCGGACGCCTGCGCGGCGCCAGCACCATCACCCAGCAGGTCGCCAAGAACCTGTTCCTGTGGCAGGGCCGCAGCTGGCTGCGCAAGGGGCTGGAGGCCTGGTACACGGTGTTGCTGGAGGTGTTCTGGTCCAAGGAGCGCATCCTGGAGACCTACGCCAACATCGCCGAATTCGGCGACGGGGTGTATGGCGCGCAGGCCGCGGCCCGCCAGTTCTGGGGCAAGGAGGCCTCGCGGCTGACACCGGGCCAGTCTGCGTTGCTGGCGGCGGTGTTGCCGGCGCCGCGCCGCTACGATGCGCGGCAACCGGGCCCTTACGTGCAGCGGCGCGCGGCGTGGATCCAGCGCCAGGCCCGTCAGCTCGGCGGCGCCGGCTACCTGGCGCCGTAGCCGTGCTGGCCGGCCTGCCGTCGGCTCCGTAACATCGGCCCATGAAGACTGATCGCCTTACTGTCGTCGTCGCCGCCTGCAACGAAGCCGAGAGCCTGCCGCGACTGCATCCGCGCATCGTCGCGGCGCTCGCTTCGGTGCCGGACCTGGACGCGCGCATCCTCTATGTCGATGACGGCAGCAGCGACGGCACCTGGCAGCTCCTGCAATCGTTGACGGCGGCCGATCCGGCGGTGGGCGCGATCCGCCTTTCGCGCAATTTCGGCAAGGAACTCGCATTGACTGCAGGCCTGGACCAGGTGGAGGCGGGTGCAGCGCTGCTGCTCGATGCCGATGGCCAGGATCCGCCCGAACTGATTCCGGCGTTCGTCGCGCTTTGGCGGGAAGGCTACGACAACGTTTTCGGCACCCGGCGGGTGCGCGCCGGCGAGCGCTGGATCAAGCGCGCGGCGGCGGCCTCGTTCTATCGCGTGATCGGGCGCCTGTCGCGCACGCCGATCCCCGCCGACACCGGCGATTTCCGGCTGTTGTCGCCGCGGGCACTGGCCGCGCTGCAACAACTGCGCGAGCGCCATCGCTTCATGAAGGGATTGTTCGGTTGGGTGGGATTCCGCCAGGCCGCGTTGCCCTACAACCGCGAGCCGCGATTGGCCGGGCGCAGCAAGTTCACGTTCTGGAAGCTTTGGAATTTCGCCTTGGAGGGCATCACCAGTTTTTCGACCGCGCCGCTGCGGGTGGCGACCTACCTGGGCCTGTTCACCGCAGTATTCGCGCTGGCCTTCGCGGTCTGGGTGGTGGTGAAGGCGGCATTGTGGGGCGATGCAGTGGCCGGTTGGCCGACGATGATGGCGGTGATCCTGTTCCTGGGCGGCGTGCAGTTGATTGCGCTGGGGCTGATCGGGGAATACCTCGGCCGCCTCTACGACGAGGCCAAACAACGCCCCCTTTATTTCGTCGACGCGCGGATCGGGGCGGCGGGAGTATGCTCGGGCCCTCCGTCCAGACAGGGAGTGGGCCATGCTTACGGTGCGGCAGCTGTTGGGGATGAAGAAAGCTGAGGTATACGCGGTCGGCGACGACGCGGCGGTAATCGATGCGGTCCGCCTGATGGCCGACAAGAGCATCGGGGCGGTGCTGGTGATGCGCGGCGAACGCCTGGTCGGCATCCTGTCCGAGCGCGACTACGCGCGCAAAGTGATTCTGCGCGACCGCGCGTCGGCCACCACCCGGGTCTCGGAGATCATGACCGCCGAGGTCGTCAGCGTGACCTTGGGCGAATCCGTGGACCGTTGCATGCAGATCATGACCGAGCGGCGGATCCGCCATCTGCCCGTGGTCGAGGAGGGCACCGTGCTCGGGGTGATCTCGATCGGCGACCTGGTCAAGGCCGTCATCGAAGAACAGCGGCGCGACATCGATCAGCTGCAGCGCTATATCGCCAGTTGAGCGCTGCGGGGGCCGCCTTGCGCGGCTCCCCAGGTGAGTGCGGGGCGCGATCTATTTGGCGTACTTGCCACCGCAATCGGTGTCCTTGCCGGGCCCGGTCTCGATCGTCGCCAGCAATGCTGCCGGCGGCGCGATGGTGGCCAGCGCCACCGCGATCGCGCCGCGCAGGCCCAGCGCCTTCAGATCGGGGAAGAAGGACGGATCGGCGAACGTGCCGCCGACGCGCAGTGGCGAACGGAAGGTAAGGATGCTGCGGTCCTTGGGGCGCGGCTTCAGCAGCAGGTCGAGCTTTTCGTTCTTCAGGTCCACGGTGCCTTCGCCGACGATCAGCGTGTCGCTGGTGTCGAAGGCGAGCGCCCGGCTGGTCATCAGCCCGTCGCGCACGCCGAAATCGGCGAATGCGCAACGCAGCGGGATCTGGCGGTCGTCGGTGAGCAGGAATTTGACCGATTCGGCGATGTCCAGGCCGGCCAGTTCCATGATCAGGTTGCCGATGTGGCCGCGACCCATGCCCAGGCCGACATCGCCATCGGAGCTGCCCAGCATCAGTGCGATCGAGTTGCCGGAGCCGCTGAGCGTCACGTCACCGCTGATTGCACCTTCGGCCTGCTGGGCCAGCTTGGCGTCGGGGAACAGCTGGCCCAGGTGCAGGCCGCGGATCTGCGCCTGCAGGCGGGTATCGATGGTCGGCTTGCGCGCATCCATGCGGATGTTGGAACGGATGTCGCCGCCGGCCACGCCGAAGTTCAGCGGTTTGAGTTCAAGCAATCCATCGACCAAGCTCAGCGTGGCATCCATGTCATCCAGCGGCAGTGCGGGTGCGTTGATCCGGTGCGCGACCCAGTGCACCTGCGCATCCATGGCACGCAGCTTGGACAGGTCGTAAGGGCGTTGCGGCAACACTTTGCCGCTGGCGTGGACCTTCGCCGCCTCGGCCTTCTGTTCGGCATTGGCGGTTTCGCCGGCATCGGTCTTGGGCGGCGCGCCGACGAAACCTGCCAGGTCATCGAAGTCCAGCCGTTGCGATACGAGGTCGGCGCGCAGGAACGGCCGATCGCCACCGACATCGATCTGCGCGGTGCCCGCGAGATCGCTGTCGCCGGCGCGACCCTTGAACTCCTCGTAGCGCCAGATGTCGTTGTTGCGGCGCAGGCGTCCGTCGAGCTTATAGGGCGGCGTCGAGGGAATCGCGATGCCCAGCAGCGGATAGAGATCTTCCATGTCCTGTCCGGACAGCGTCATCTGCAGGTCGAAGACCCGGAACTGGAAAGGATTGGTCAGCGTGCCGCGCATATGGGCGCGGGTGGCGCCCGCACCGCCGCGCAGGTCGATGCGGAATGGGTGGTCGGTGTCGCTCAGTTCGAGCGGCGATGCGGTGCTGCCTTTCAGGGTGAACGGATTGCCCTTCCAGCGCCCCTTGCCTTCGATGGCGATCGGCGCCGCATCACCGCGACCTTTCACCGGCAGGCTATTGACGCTGACATCCACATCGGTCTTGCCGGCCGCGTCGACGAACCGCATGCGGCCTTCGTGCACGCGCAGGCGCCCCAGCGCCGGCAGTTTGCCGTCGCCGCCGCCGTCCTTGAACACCCAATTGCCGTCGTGGTTCTTGGCACCCGTCTCCAGCAGCAGGTCGGGTTGGTCGAGACGGATCTCGGGAATGCGCACCTTGCCGACCAGCAGCGGAAACAAACGGATGTCGATTTCAGCGCGGCCCACGTTGGCCATGCGGGTCTGCTTGGACCAGTCGGCGTTGGCCAGGCTCAGCTGGTCGCCGCGGATGGTGGTGGTGCGGCCAAGATCGACGTCAAGGTTGCCGATATGGAATTCGCGTCCGGTACGGGCCTGCACGGCGCGTTCGACGGGGCCTTTGAACCAGTTCCAGTCCCACAACAGGACCAACAGCAGCAATAGCACCGCCACTACGCCGAGAACGAGACTCCATCGCCGCCGACGCGGGCTCCAGCGACGCCAAAAGGATGTTTCGCGAGTGGGGGGTGGGGCTGATGCGGCATTCATGCGCCCATGGTTGGCGCAGCGGCGTGCACGAGGCGCGAACGAGGCTTGAAGGCCGCGTCAGTGGCGCATGGCGGGATTACAGGACTTGTTGGGTTACCGCGACGAAATGGCAGACGCTGCCGGCGAGCACGAACAGATGCCAGATCGCGTGGAAGTAGCGCACGGTGTCGCGCTGATAGAACCAGGTGCCCAAGGTGTAGAACAGCCCGCCCGCCAGCAGCCAGCCGAGCGTGACCGCGTCCACCGTACGCAGCAGGGGCTGGATGGCGACGATGACCAGCCAGCCCATCGCGATGTAGATCAGTGTGGACAACAGCTTGAAACGGCCGGTGTAGAACAGTTTGAAAATCACCCCGGCCACGGCCAGCGCCCAGATCGCCGAGAACAGCCCCCAGCCCCACGGGCCGCGCAGGCTGATCAGGGTGAATGGGGTGTAAGTGCCGGCGATCAGCAGGTAGATCGCGCAGTGATCGAAGATCTGCAGGCGCGCCTTTGCGCCGGGATGCGGGATCGCGTGGTACAGGGTCGAGGCCACGTAGAGCAGCAACAGGGTGACGCTGAACACGATCGACGTCGCGAGCTGCCAGGCATCGCCATAGACCGCGGTCAGGGTGATGAGGACCGAGCCTCCGGCCAGGGCGGCGATCGCGCCGAGGCCGTGGGTGAGCGCGCTGGCCAGCTCGTCGCGGAAGTCCGTGGAGGGGGAGGCATCGGCTTTCATGCGGGCAACTTACCGCAAATGCGAGCGGCTCGCATCGCTGCTTTGTGCCCGTGCCGGTCTCGAGTACAGGGAGGCGCCGGACTCAATCCACCGCCACGGCGTGCGCGTGCTCGCGGGTGGCCGAGAAGCGGACGTCGGGCGCGCGCTCCACCGCCAGCTGCAGGTTGACGCGGGTCGGCGCGAGGTAGACCAGCTGGCCGGCGGCATCGACGCTGAGGTTGGGCGCGTTCTTCTCGCGGAATTCTTCCAGCTTCTTCGGGTTGTCGCAGTGGACCCAACGCGCGGTGGTCACGTTCACCGGCTCGAAGATCGCATCGACGCCGTACTCGTCCTTCAGGCGATAGGCGACCACGTCGAACTGCAGCACGCCGACCGCGCCGAGGATGAGGTCGTTGCTCATCAGCGGACGGAAGAACTGGGTGGCGCCCTCCTCGGACAGCTGCGCCAGGCCCTTCTGCAGCTGCTTGAGCTTGAGCGGATCGCGCAGGCGCGCGCGGCGGAACAGCTCCGGCGCGAAGTTGGGGATGCCGGTGAACGACAGGCTCTCGCCTTCGGTGAAGGTGTCGCCGATGGAAATCGTGCCGTGATTGTGGATGCCGATCACATCGCCCGGCCAGGCTTCGGCGGCGATCTCGCGGTCCGAGGCCATGAAGGTCAGCGCATTGGCCAGTTTCACTTCCTTGCCGCTGCGGACATGGAACGCCTTCATGCCGGCGGCGAAGCGGCCCGAACACACGCGCATGAACGCGACACGGTCGCGATGCTGCGGGTCCATGTTGGCCTGGATCTTGAACACGAAGCCGGTGAGCTTGGCTTCGGTGGGCTGCACGTCGCGGCCGGTGGTGGCGCGCACTTGCGGCGGCGGCGCGTGCTCGGCGAAGAAGTCCAGCAGCGGCTGCACGCCGAAATTGTTCACGCCCGAACCGAAGAACACCGGGGTTTGCTTGCCGGCCAGGTAGGCCTGCACGTCGAACGGATGGCTGGCGCCTTGCACCAATTCCAGTTCGTCGCGGACCTGCTGCAGCAATTCGGCGCCGATGCGTTCGGCCACGCCCGGATCGTCGATCGAGGCGAAGATGGTCGAGTCCTGGCGGGTGAAGTTGCGGCCGGGCTCGTACAGGTGCACCTCACCGGTGAGCAGGTGGATCACGCCCTTCAGACGCTGGCCCATGCCGATCGGCCAGGTCACCGGCGCGCACTGGATGCCGAGCACGGTCTCCACTTCATCCAGCAGGTCGATCGGGTCCTTGCCTTCGCGGTCGAGCTTGTTGATGAAGGTCATGATCGGCGTGTCGCGCAGGCGGCACACCTCCATGAGTTTGATCGTGCGCTCTTCGACGCCCTTGGCCACGTCGATCACCATCAATGCCGAGTCCACCGCGGTGAGCACGCGATAGGTGTCCTCGCCGAAGTCGGCGTGGCCGGGGGTATCGAGCAGGTTGATGATCTTGCCTTCGTACGGGAACTGCATCACCGAGGAGGTCACGGAGATGCCGCGTTCCTTTTCCAGCGCCATCCAGTCGGAAGTGGCATGGCGGGCCGCCTTGCGGCCCTTGACCGAGCCGGCCATCTGGATCGCGCCGCCGAACAACAGCAGCTTCTCCGTCAGCGTGGTCTTGCCGGCGTCGGGGTGGGAAATGATGGCGAACGTGCGGCGGCGCGCGGCTTCGGTGGAAACGTCGGACATGAGCGAGCGCGCCGGGGAAGGCGCAGCAGGGGCAGCGGAAGAGCCGCCGATTATAGCGGGCCGGCGCGGTCGCCGGGTCCGCCCGCCGGCGGGGCGTCACTCGCGGTCGGAAACCGGAGTTCCCCCAGCGGGCCGGCCATCCGGAACGGGATCGCGACCAGCCGCAGGCCGGCGTTGACCTGGACCGCGAAATGCAGATGCGGCGCGGTGCTGAACCCGGTCTGGCCGGAGCGGGCGATGCACTCCCCGGCACGGACCGACTGCCCCGGGCGCACCGCGATGCCGTTCGGCGCCAGGTGGGCGTAGACGGCCATGCTGCCGTCCCGGTGCAGGATGCGGATCACGTTGGCGGCGGCCCCATAGCGCTCCTGGTCCACGCCGGCCTGGTGGAAGTCGGCCTGGACCTGCAGCACTACGCCGTCGCGGGCGGCCAGGATCGGGGTGCCCTCGGGCAGGGCGAAGTCCAGCGCATAGCGGTTGCCCGCGTCGCGATGGCTGAAGGCGCCGTCGAAGCCCTGGTCGATGCGGACCGGGGCGCCGTCGAAGGGCAGGGCGTAGAGATGGCCGTCTGGCAGGGCGCCGGGATCGCCGGGGATCGCGTCCAGCCACAGGCCCAGGGCAGTACCGGTGTCGGCTTCGTCCACGCGATAGATGCGGGCAAGTTCGCGCCGTTCGCCCGGCCGCAGCAGGGTCCGCAGCGGCAGGGCGGGGGCGCTGGTGTAGCCGCGCTCGTTGCCGGCACGCAGCTGCACCTGCGCCGGCCCCGGCAGCGGGTTCTCCACCCAGACCCGGTAGCCGCCACTGGCCGGCGCCAGCTGCAGCCAGTCGCGGCCGGTGCCGTCCGGCTGCGGCGACTCGCTGGCGGGGCCGCGCCAGTCCAGCAGCCGCTGGGCGTGGACCAGCCACGGCGATGCCAGCAGCAGGGCGGCGAAGATCAGGCGGGAGGGCATGCGGCGGATTATGCGGTGCCGGGCTGTCGACTTGGTTGCAGATGTATCCATCTCTCCATCCGCATAAAGCGATTGACATGCCTGGTGAACGCTGGCATCGTGCACGCACCATCGAGACCGGCGGAGGGACAGGCCCTTTGATGCCGGGGCAGCCAGCGGACGCGCAAGCGTCTGTGTAGGTGCCAAATCCTGCGGGGACCTCCGCGTCCGCCGAAAGATGGTTCGATCGCTGCCTTCCGCACGTCGAACGCGAGCTCCGCGAAGCTCGATGGCCGTTTCTCCC
>Ga0160436_1000804_pt1 | contig 10089 bp, 8 predicted proteins | sample HID1973M_E0MG_FD_108264 | JGI IMG/M metagenome (GOLD analysis project Ga0160436, IMG submission 108264) | Enriched mosquito-associated microbial communities from UW Madison campus, WI, USA - HID1973M_E0 MG | ecosystem: Host-associated > Arthropoda: Insects > Digestive system > Unclassified ...
CGAAGTCACCGTCATCATGCAGCACGGCATGAAGGCGATGATGGAAGACCAGATCGACGAGTACTACTACATCACCCTGATGAACGAAAACTACGCGCACCCGGAAATGCCGGCCGGCGCGGAGGAGGGAATCATCAAGGGCATGTACCTGCTCAAGGACGCCGGCAAGCCCAAGAAGGGCGAACTGCGCGTGCAGCTGCTGGGCAGCGGCACGATCCTGCGCGAGGCGATTGCTGCGGCCGAGTTGCTGGACAAGGACTTCGGCGTGACCGCCGACATCTGGTCGTGCCCGAGCTTCAACGAGCTGCGCCGCGACGGCTTCGACGCCGAGCGTTGGAACCGCATGCACCCGGAAGCCGAGCCGAAGAAGGCGTTCGTGACGCAGCAGCTGGAAGGGCGCCAGGGTCCGGCGATTGCGGCGACGGATTACGTCCGACTGTTTGCTGACCAGATCCGCAGCTTCGTGCCGATGGGGTATACGGTGCTGGGTACGGATGGTTTTGGCCGCTCGGATACGCGTGCCAACCTGCGTCGGTTCTTCGAGGTCGATCGGTACTACATCGCGCATGCGGCGATTGCCGCGCTGGCGAAGGAAGGGAAGATGACTGGGAAGGATGTGGCCCGGGCTATCAAGCAGTACAAGATTGATGCGGAGAAGGCGAATCCTGTTGGGGTTTGAGGCTTTTGAAATGAAGAAAAGCCGGCTATTAGCCGGCTTTTTTTTGGCTCAAAAGGGATGCAGCTATTGATGCGGCCTGGGGAGCTCGGTTCTAGTACGTGGGGCGATGTAGGCGATCTCCGAGGTAAAAGAGGCCCAGGAATGTTGTAAAGATCATTTGCCAGAATGCCAGTAAGAATATGAAGCAACAAACGGCGACAACAAGATGAGACATCGCTTGGGGTACATGTGCAATCAAGCCTTTCGCCAGAACGGCTCCGAAGATGCACGCAATCATCAGGGCAACGCTTTCCCAACATAGGAATGCAAAAAGTAGGGACAGAAATCGACGCCTCGTCATTTCCACCATCACCTTCTTGCCCTTCAGTCTTGCTGAGAGCTTTGGCGCAGGCGCAGGCATTACGTCGTCCATGCCGGGGCGGTTGAAAGTAGCAATTCCAGCTAATGCAGCTATGTAGAATCCTGGCAGGACAGAGCAGACCAGCAAAACTCGCTCTATTAACCCGCCTGTGCCCGTTATGGCTCCCTGCCCACCGAGGTAAAAAATTGCCCAAGTGGAGGCGGCGGCCAATACGACGGGGTAAACCCAGTCGACGAGAGCCTTTTGGGCGTTTCGTATAGTCAGGTAGGAAAGTGGCGAAAGGATCACATTGAGCATCTTGCTCTCCAGGACTAAATTCCCGCTAGCGCGCGCATCTTTGTCAGTATTGGCGTGTTGAATTTGGCAAATGCATTTGGCAAGTTGTTTCCAAGATCTTCAATTCTTTCCCGCTTGACGTACGAGTCATCGTTAACCAATTTATAGTCATCAGAAAACATTCTTACATTTCGTACGATGTTGGATTCGGTTTTGAACTTTATTCGGGCATACTCGTAATTGGCTTTGTTCTTATCGGTAAGCACTCCGCCGATTACGCCAAAAGCCTTTGGTAGGTGCTTTGCGGGATTTGGCACGATGAGCACCGATTTACTCTTCTCAACGGCGTAGCCATGCCCATCCCAAGGCGTATTCTTTGCCGATTCTGTGTAGAGCTCTATTTCGGTCAGTTCGCCCTTCTTTAGATCTTTAATGAATTCAGCTGAAGGGTGGCCGAGAAGTTCGATCCTTGGCCTGACTTTTATTTTTTTGAAATTCCCGTCTGCGTCGAGCGCTCCGGTTGGATCTGGGACGGAAAAATATCCCGTCAAATCATTGTAGATTCGGAGGAGGCGATTGATAAATCTAACAACAACGCCCGACCGTAGTCCGGTCGCGCCTTCAAGAAAAAAAGCACAACTATCGGCATTTCCCGGATTGCCGTATCTCCAGATAACATGGGCAGAATGCTCAATGCCCTCATCCAACACTTTATTGATGACGCGACGAGTATTGTTCGACCGATCAGCAAGAGTCGGATCTGCAGCTCTTGGATCTGTAAAGCCCAGCAGCAGCTCACACCGATCGGGGTGCACTTCAATTTGCGTTATGTATACAGATTGCTTTGTGGAAGTTTGCCGATGTTCAGCGTGTTTTCCGGCGAACATCTTCTCAAGCGCTTGAGCCAACTGATGATGTGGGTACTGAGGCAGGCCAGCAGGAATTTTTCGATTCCAAACTTTACTCACCACATCGTAGTAGTAGATATCTCGCTCGTCCTTGTACATCGATCCCCCTTGTGGGCATGGTGCTTAAGAAGGATCGCACGGTCTGAGACGCAGGTCATTAGGTATGGCCCGGACGTCCGGACGGTCCACGTGCGAGCGGTCGAATTGCTATTGGCCCGTGGTCACGGGATTCTTGATCCGCGGAGACTAGAAACTCCCGTACAGCACTGGTTGTAGCCGTTTTCGATGAACGATTGGCTGGTCTTGCCCTTGAGCCAGACACGTGTCTTCGTCGGGAGGGTGGCTAATAAAACACCCTCCGGGGAAATATGCCCGCCGTCTGTACGCGGTTTCTAGCCTCCCGACACCCCGTCGCACGACGCGACGGGCGTTCTTCTGTCACGGAGGGCTTCATCATGCGTCGTTCCCCAACCGTTTCGGCCACCGCGCCGCGCAAGCGCGCCTCGCGCCAGCAGCCGCGTGTCACTTGGGTCTATGTCGAGCCGGTGCCCACGCCACTGGCGTCACCGGAGCAGGCCGCCGCCCTGGTGGCCGAGCAGGCGCGGCAGGCCGCCTCGCGCCCCGCGCCGCGGCCACGTCCCACCCGCGCCTGCACCGTCGGTGCCGGCTTCTACCCCGAGCACGCGCAGCGCGTGCCGCTGCTGCGGCTGCGCGGCTACTGGCTGGAACAACTGGGCTTTGGCATCGGCTGCAAGCTGAGCATTACCGCGCGCAATGGCGAGTTGATCGTGCGCGTGGAGCGCGAAGAGGGGGATTAGGAACGGCATAAGATGTTTCCCTTCGAGATCGAGCTGCTATCTGTTCCCGCGTCCTCGACGAGTGGCGGAGTGAACTCGATGCATATTCCAAGAAATTCGGCACTCTGGTTTCGCTTACTTCGAGTATGCCGTGTGTTAAGGCCACCTCCACCGCGTTGACGTTGGCGTCTAGCACTGCGCCATCAGGAGACTAATTGACTCGTAGCGGCGTCTGATGGCTCGCTGGAACAGCTGGGCTTCGGCATCGGCTGCAAGCTTAGGATCACGGTCCGCAATAGCGAGTTGATTGTGCGGGTGCAGGAAGATGGGTGATGTGAGGGGCGCTTGGAGGGAAGAGAATCACGGAAGCCAGGTCTCCGCCATCCTTGTATCGTGTGTTGAAGAGTCTTCGGATTGCTGGGAGTATGTCGCCCTCACGGAGGGTCCGATGATTCTTGAATATTTGGGGTCTTTGCCTGCCGAGGCTCAGGCGGCGTGGGCGCAAGCCTTCTTTTCCGTGCTGGGTATTGCCGTGGCGATCGCGATTCCGGCAGCCCAGCACATCCGGGATCGTCGAGAAAGGCAGGTTAGGGAGACCCGAGAGGCGAGAGCGATCGCACTCCTTCTCTTGCCTACGCTTAGCATTTGGATCGACAAGATTTCAGGCTACGAACGGGTAGTTGACCACCATCTCAACGCTCATTTTCCAGGGCGCGTCGATTGGCGATCGATCGCGGACGCGCTTGTATTGGGAGAGCAGGGAAAGCTTCTTGCGCCCAAGACACATCTGATGGGCGAAGTCGCGGAGGACGCCCAGAGCTTCTTTTACCATCTGGCAACGGCTCAGCAGGCCGCCACTGAGCGCGCGAGTATAGCGGCTGAGAGTAGGAATGAACGCAGAGAGGTGGAGAAGCTAAGCTGCCTTTTGGTGAGCGCCAGAGGTGCGGCTGTAACGGCGCGCGAAAAACTTCACGGACTACTTGGCAAGATTTCCAGTTAGCGAAGGTTCGGAAGCTGATGTCGCTGGTGCAGGCCGCCAAGCGGGTGCTGAGCAGAAGCCGCGGGCCGCCCGCGCCACGGCCACGCCCCCCCGCGTCTGCACCGTCGGTGCCGGCTTCTACCCCGAGCACGCGCAGCGCGTGCCGCTGCCGGGGCTGGGCAGTTACTGGCTGGAACAGCTGCGCTTCGGCATCGGCTGCAAGCTGAGCATCACGGCCCGCAATGGCGAGTTGATCGTGCGGGTGGAGGACGATGCCAAGGACTGATCGTCGGTAGGTCCTTGCTCGCTACCTCTTCCGGGTGTGGTCCTTCCTGGGCGAAGGACAGGCGGTCAGCGCGATTACATTCGCCGCGGGGATTCGATACACGGTGCCCCGTTCCTCTCCCCGCGTGCGCACCAAATAGGTGTCGTCGACGTTGGCGAGCAGCTTCAGCGAGTGGGTCTTTCGCTCGGTGCCGGGCTCGAGCAGTGCGTTAAAGTCGGAACTGCTTGCCGAAAGCGTCAGTTGCACGCAGTCGGCGCCGCCTGATGCCGAACCACTTATCACGTAGCCAGCAAGCGAGGCACCGGTATAGGGAAATAGGCAGAGTGCCGCGACTAGAGCGGCGGTCGCGGTGCAAGCTTGCTTGATGACCCCGCCGTACATGCTCGTGACTTCGATCATGGCGGCGAAGAAGAGCTGCACCAAGGCCAGCACGATGGTGGTGACTATGAGCGCCGCGTATATCCAGCCTTTGGCCAGCGTTGGGTCCAGCGCGCGCAGCGCGAGTTGCATCGCGGTGAGGTTGAGTAGCATCTGGCAAAAGCTGCCCATCAACGACGCTGAGAAGAAGCTGTCAACGGTGCGCTTATGCTCCCGTCCCGGCAGAAGCCATTGGGTGATCCCCGTATAGATCACCGTAGCTAGGAAGATTGCTAACCAAAACTTCCAGCGCCCGCTTCCGCTCGACGAATCGACGAACACGGCTGCCGTGGCCACAATGATGCCGGGCCCCGTCAAGGCGGCGAGCCAGAGGAGCGCCGCCCTCTGCCGCCCTCTCTCTCGCGGAGGAAGCAGGTGCCAACGCCCATCGGGCGCGCGTTTTGCGTACTCGAACATCGCAGACAAAGGGATCAACATCGCGCCTGACACGATGACGGTGACCAGTACGATGACCGCCAACACCAGCGGCAACACGGCCAGCATCTCCGAAGAGGTGATGCTGACCGGCACATGTTCGTGCTGGGTGTAGTGGAAAGCGCTGATACCGGGAAGTGCGATGGCCGCTGCAGCGCAGAACACGGCGTTGTCCTTGATCCAGCCCAGGATCTCGCGGATCTCGTCGCGCCACCGATTTGTCTGGGGCGGGCTTTCAACCATCTGAGTCATATGAACATCCTTGTTGGGGAGTGGCCCTACAGAGGGGCTGCAGGGCGCGCTTCGCTACCCCGATAGCGGCGTGGGCGCCCGGTGCTTTAGCGCGAGGATCAAAGACTATGATTCAGTCCGCCGCCCGCGTTGGCGCGTCGGCCGCTACTTCTTCTGAGCTGCTCTCCCGCCAACGCAGCCCTCTGTGGCCTTGTGGATTTCCCTGAGCAGCTGTTGGCCGTCGGGCGTCCTTAGGAAACCTCTGACGTCGACCGTCACGCCGCCGCGCCCGAACGTACCGTAGGTGGCGGCGGCCAGTTGCTGGGTTGTCAGTGTCTTGGCAGTCATGGAGTTCCTCGCGCCACTCGCGGAGCTGTTTCCGCTAGCCCGCTTCGTCCGGCGCGGCGCCGCCACACCCGGCCTGCGCTATCGATCCTTTGGCGAACCGATCGCGCGGCGCAACGTGGCGGCCTCCGCCATGCAAGCGCGGTCGGTTGCGTGGCAGCGCTGGGTGCAAGAAAGCTAGCTTTGGGCCGCCAGGTGCTTCGCGCGAGCCCCGGAGTGCGGCCGTCGAGTGCTGGGGACTCAACGCCGAGTAAAAATCACTGGGCGTTGAGTGATTGAGGCTCGACGTCGAGTCAAAATGAATCGCGGCCGAGTCAAAATGACTCGTCGGTGAGTCATTTTGACTCAAGCGTGAGTCATTTTGACTCGTCGTTGAGTCATGGAACTCGGCGCTCGAGTCTCTGGCACTCGACGGCCGAGCTCAGAACTCGGCGCGCGAGTGATGGAACTCGGCGCTCCGAGTTCTGAGCTCGGAACGCCGAGCTTTTTGACTCAAGGGCAAGACATTGGCTTCTTGACCCACTCAAGGCGCGGCGTGATCTGGAGAAGCGCCGGCTGGGCGACGTCTGGAATGCCGGCTAAGCTCAGATCTTTCTTATTTGGCTATCGGGGAAAGCCATGCCTCCCACTCCCTTGCTCGATCGATTACGGGCCGAATACGCCGAAGCGGCGACGGCGATTCTTCCGTGGTCGCTCAACATCGCGGATTGCTGGTTCCTGGCGAGCGCGTTCGGGGCGGGCAGCGATGAGGTGTCACTGCGCCGAGTGGAAATGCTGGATGGGACGCTGACCGATGAGCCATGCGCCTCGGCTTCGGTGTACGACATCGACGGGGCGGATCGGGAAGCGGGCGATTTCGAACTGGCGCTGGTGGCTCCCACCGCGCGGGCCTTCTGCTACTGGGACCAGGGGAGCGGTTCGTCCTGCTGGCCGGCAGCGAGCAGCTCCTCCAGGTTGCGTGCCCGTACCCGGCGGAGATCGAGAAGCATCGCTTCGTCGAGACTTCCTGGGAGATGGAGGGGATGTCTGATGAGGAGCTTCGTAAGTTCTACGAAGCGCTGAAGCGCCAGCCGGACGCGAGGGCCGACGGCGGCAACCGATAATGCCAAGCGCCTTGGGCGGGCAAGTCTTCGCAGTGGGCGCACGCACGGCGAGCGCACTCCTCTTGCGGGTCATCAGATCCACGCGCAAGCCGAACTGTCGCTAACCTCATCGGCGGCCGCCTTCCGGACAACGGGCACGCTCGTTCTGCGCTTGCTGGCTGGTAAAGGGTGACCGCCGCCACGGACCCGCCTTCCAGACCTAGAGACAATGAGCCGGGGATCGTGCGCACGAAATCGAGTGCTTGTGACACGAGGCGATCACTCAGTCGTCTCATGCCAGCGCAGGTCAAAGGAATGGCTAGGGAATCGGGGAAAGAATGAAACTTCTGATCTTGACGTTGGTTGCGTTGGGCATGGTCGCATCGGGCAATGCATCCGGTGCCACGTATTCCAGTAAGTCGGCTGCATACGCGGCGTGTATCGCTGATGCGCAGCAAGTAATGGCTAATACATACAGCAAATGGCCCTTCAACGCATCTGACTATGCCTGCCATATCGACAATGCGCAGGACACCGTTATGTACTCGGAGGTTTACCTTATTCCCTGGGAAAACGCCGGATATTACCGATGGGCGCGAGTCCACGGGTTCGACTGGACGGCCCCAGCGAGTCCCCTCGAATCCCTGGGGCCACAGACATGCGGGGCACCGCAGACAAAGTTCGGCAATCCAATTGATGCGGCGACCGGCAACAAGTATCAGGAAGAAGTAGACCTGACCGGATTGAATGGCGAACCTTTCTCGCGACACTACAACAGCAAGTTCACTGATGAGCGAACAGATGGTGCGTTAGGCCCCGGATGGACGCACGGCTACGACTACCGGATGGCCGTTGATCCCTCCGGGTGGAGCGCAAAGCTCTATCGTCCTGGGGGCGCAGTAATTGAGTTGTTCAGGAGCAGCACGGGTACCTGGGTATCGCAATCGAAGCCCACATTGACGGGCGAGCCGATCATCCAAGAGCTGATTACCGCGGGGTGGCGGGTAAGCAGCGGCAAGCCTGGGGGAGAAGAGGAGTACGACGCCCAAGGCAGGCTGGTGGCGCTGCATATCGGCACCGCCCAAGAGCTCCACTTCGAATATGGCCCGGCCGGTGCCACATCGCGTCTGTTGAGTGCCAGCACGCGCAGCGGTCGCTCACTCGCGTTCACCTACACAGCCGAGGGCATGCTTGATCGCGTTACGGGTCCGGATGGCGAGTTCGCGCAGTACAGCTATCGTTCCGGCGGAGTCCTTGATGGCGTTCAGTATGCGGACTCGACGAGTCGGCATTACGTTTACAGCCTCGATACGTCAGGGCAGGCCAATCCCAGGCAGTTGACCGGAATTGTTGACGAGTCGGGGACGCAATACGCGTCGTTCGGCTATGACGGCCAGGGCCGGGCAACGTCTTCCATGCACGCCGGCGGCGCGGGCGCGGTGACCGTGCGTTACGACTCCTACTACCGGTACATAACGCAACCGAGCGGATCTACCCGCAGGCTGACAATCAGTGGCGGTCCCCAGATGCGGGTATCTACGGCCTTGGACTACTGCAACTACTGCACCGAGCGCTTGGTCGACTACGACTATCGCGCCGACGGGAGCCTTCAGAAGATCACCGATGCCAACGTGGTTACTGAGGTCGATGCCGACGATTGCGGCTTTGAGCGCAAACGAGTAGAGGCCTCTGGAACGCCCGTGCAGCGTACGGTCGAGCAGGATCGAGATGCTGATTGGGTTTTGCCAGCAGAGATACGGGTTCTCGATGCCGGCGGTAATGTCGTTCGCCGCGAGCGAAGAACTTATGGCGAAGATGGACAGCTAACTTCAACCGAGCTGGTCGGAACGGGCGGAAGCCGCACCACGGTTTACGGTTATTGCACTTCGACTTCCGCAAGCTGCCCGAGCAAGGGTCTGCTCCGGTCAATTCGCACGCCCGGGCATGGCGACGCCAGCACGATCATATTCGAGTACTACGGGGCCGATGACGATGGTTGCAGTTCGGGCGCATTGTGCCGGTGGCGGAAGGGAGACCTGTCACGGCGAGTCGCTCCCCTGGGCCACACAGTCGAGTACCTTGCGTACGACGGCGCAGGGCGACCACTCACCATCCGGGACGAGAACGGGTTGGTCACGCAGCTCGGCTATGACGCACGCGGGCGCTTGGTTTCCCAGAGTCTGCAGGATGGCTCAACAGCCCGCACGACCGCTATTGGCTACGCACTCACTGGGCAGGTCAGTTCGATCCAGTATGCGGATGGCGTCACGGTTGGATTCCAATACGATGGCGCCCAGCGCCTGACCAAGGTGTTGGACAGTTCGGGCGGATCTATCACGTACACCCTGGATGCTGCAGGAAGCCGGACGAAAGAGCAGGTCGCAGATGTCTCAGGGGCGATCAAGCGGTCGCTGCAGCGTTCCTACACGTTGCTCGGTCAGCTGAAGACAGCGTTTGACGCCTCTAACAACGCAACCAACTATGGTTACGACGCTTGGGGGAATCACACCTCTACGGTAGATGCCAAACAGCGCAAGCAGTCCACTGCGTATAACGCGCTGTCGCAGCTCACCCAGGTGGTCGAGGACGTAGGTGGCGTCGCTGCAACGACGCAGATGACCTACGACGCCGTCGGCAATGTAAGCAGCGTGACGGATCCGAAAGGGCTGGTCACACTTTATGACCGCAACGCGTACGGCGATCTGGAGGCGTTGGCCAGCCCCGACACCGGCACCACGGTGCTGACCTACGACGGCGCTGGCAATGTCCAGTCGCGCACCGATGCTCGCAACGTCACTGCGACCTACAGCTATGACGTCCTGAACCGGCCGCTGAGCATCAGCTATCCCGATGCCGCCAATAACATCGTCTATTTCTACGACGTCGCACCCAATGCCTGCGCTACCGGCGAGACCTTCGCTGTCGGTCGCCTGAGCACAATTACCGATGCAAGCGGCCAGACGAGCTATTGCTACAACCGCTTCGGCGAAGTAGTGCGCAAGATCCAGCAGACCAACGGCTTGAGCTTGACGATCCGCTATAACTACACGGCTGCCGGGCGACTGGCCGCCGTTACCTATCCGGACGGTACTAGGGCTGACTATGTTCGCGATGGCCAAGGGCGCATCAGCGAGATCGGCGTGACTTCGCCGGCCGGCAATCGCCAGGTGCTGATCACTGGCGCTACTTACCTGCCTTTCGGCCCTGTTACCGGCTGGCAGTACGGCAATGGCCGAACGTTGAAGCGCACTTACGATCTCGACTATCGGCCGACGGGAGTAATCGATAGTGAC
>Ga0160436_1000806_pt1 | contig 10066 bp, 7 predicted proteins | sample HID1973M_E0MG_FD_108264 | JGI IMG/M metagenome (GOLD analysis project Ga0160436, IMG submission 108264) | Enriched mosquito-associated microbial communities from UW Madison campus, WI, USA - HID1973M_E0 MG | ecosystem: Host-associated > Arthropoda: Insects > Digestive system > Unclassified ...
CAGCACATGGCCGACCTCGCTGGTGCCGATGCCGAAGGCCAGCGAGCCGAACGCGCCGTGGGTGGAGGTGTGGCTGTCGCCGCACACGATGGTCATGCCCGGCTGGGTGAAGCCTTGCTCGGGGGCGATCACGTGCACGATGCCGCGATTGTCCGAGGCCATGTCGAACAGCTCGATGCCGAACTCCGCGCAGTTGCGCGACAGCATCTCGACTTGTGCGCGCGCAGCATCGTTGGCATACGGCAGCCGCCCATCCGGGCCGGCAGGCAGGGTGGGCGTGGAGTGGTCCATCGTCGCCTTGGTGCGATCCGGCCGGCGCGGCGCGATCCCACGCGCGCGCAGCTCGGTGAAGGCTTGCGGCGAGGTGACTTCGTGGATCAGGTGCAGGTCGATGTAGAGCACGGCGGGCGCCGTCTCGCTCTCGGGGACGACGACATGCGCGTCCCACAATTTGTCATACAGGGTGCGTGGCGCTGGGTTCATGGGATGCCTTGCGTTGAAGCAGGATGAAGTGTGTGGGGAGGCCGTCGGGGGGAGGGCGATCGTGGATGATGTCAGAGTGCGGTGGCGCGGAAGCGCAGCCGCACGTAGTCGCCGCTCCAGGCGCCGCCACCATCGCGCAGCGCCGGCGCCAACAACTCGACCGTGGTGCCGATGACGTCGGCATGGCGGTCGGCCGGCACCGTCGTCAGCCAGGGTGCGGCAAACGTCTGCAACCACGCTTGCATGCCGGTGGGCAGGGCGGTGGGGCGCGGCAGCAGGGCGATCGCATCGACGCGGAAGCCATGGCGCTGCAACGCCAGGGTGTACTCGGCCACGGTGGGGAAATACCAGGCGAACAGCGGTTCGGCGCCGCCATGCAGCCGGATCGCCGCGCGCAAGGCGGTCGTGATCGCGGCCACGTTGCCATGACCACCGAACTCGCCGACGAAACGACCGCCCGGGCGCAGCGCGCGATGCACACCGCGCAGTACTTCTTCGGGGTGGCCCATCCAGTGCAGGGCTGCGTTGCTGAACACGCCATCGAACTCGCGGTCGAAGGCCAGCGCGCGGCCGTCCGCCAATTGCGCATCGATGCCGCGTTCGCGCGCTGCGGCGACCAGCTCAGGCGAGGCGTCGACACCGACCACCTGCGCACCGCGTTCGGCCAGGCGGGCCGTCAGCACGCCGTCGCCACAGCCCAGGTCGAGGATGCGCTCGCCCGGGCCGGCGGCCAGCACGTTGGCCACGTCGGCGCCCAGCTCCGCCACGAAGCCGGCATTGACCGCATAGCGCTGCGGATCCCACTGCTGGCCCGCGGTCGGCAAGGTCTGGGACTGAGCGCTCATCGCAGGGCGGGCTCGGCGGCGGCCTGGGCGGTCGCTTGCTGGGCGCTGTTGGCGGCCCGCTGGCGCAGCAGGCGATTGGCCACGTCCAGCCAGGCCAGGGCGCTGGCTTCGATGATGTCCTTGCTGGTGCCGCTGCCTTCGTACTCGACGCCTTCATGGCGCACGCTCAGGCTGGCTTCGCCGCGCGCGTCGGCGCCGATGCCGACGCTGTGGACCTGGTAGCTGTCCAGCTGCAGGCGTACGCCGGTGGCGGCCGACAGCGCGCCAAACAGCGCATCGACCGGTCCATTGCCCTGGGCCGTCTCGGCGACGCGCTTGCCGTCCGGATCGGACAGCTCGACCAGCGCGTTGGCGCGGCTGCCGACATCGCTGATCGTCATCGAGGCCAGGCGGTAGCCCTCGCCGCCGGTGGCATCCTGCATCAGCGCACGCAGGTCGGAGTCGTTGACCACGCGCTGTTGTTCGCACAATGCCTTGAACTGCTCGAACACCAGCTTCAGCTCTTCCTCTTCCAGCCAGTAGCCCAGCGCACGCAGGCGCTGTTCGACCGCTGCGCGACCGCTGTGGCGGCCCAGTACCATCTGCGAGGACGGCCAGCCCACGTCTTCCGGGCGCATGATCTCGTAGGTGCCGCGGTGGCGCAGCATGCCGTGCTGGTGGATACCCGACTCATGCGCGAAGGCATTGCTGCCGACCACCGCCTTGTTGCGCTGTACGGGCATGCCGACCAATCGCTGCAGCAGCTGCGATGTCGGCACGATGCGCGGCGTCTCGATGCCGGTATCCATTTCGTAGAAGGCATTGCGTACCTTCAGTGCCATGGTGATCTCTTCCAGTGCACAGTTGCCGGCGCGCTCGCCGATGCCGTTGATGGTGCATTCGACCTGGCGCGCACCGCCTTCCACCGCGGCCAGCGAGTTGGCCACGGCCAGGCCCAGGTCGTTGTGGCAATGGGTGCTGAAGATCGCCTTGCCGGTGGGGTCGCCGCCGGCGATTACGCGCGAGAACATGCCGCGGATCTCTTCCGGGGTGGTGAAGCCGACGGTGTCGGGCAGGTTGATCGTGGTCGCGCCGGCGGCGATCGCCTCGCGCACCACCTCGATCAGGAAGTCCTCCTCGGTGCGCGTGGCGTCCTCGGCGGAGAACTCGACGTCGCCGACAAAGCTGCGCGCCAGCGCGACGTGCTTGCGCACCGACTCCAGTACCTGTTCGCGGTTCATGCGCAGCTTGTGCTCGCGGTGCAGCGGGCTGGTCGACAGGAACAGATGCAGGCGTGGATTGGCGGCCGCCTCCAGTGCGCGCGCCGAGGTTTCGATGTCGGCGGCCAGGCAGCGCGACAGCACGGCCAGGGTCGGCGTGCGCAGCTCGCGCCCGATCAGCGTCATCGCCTCGCGATCGGATTGCGAACTGGCGGGGAAGCCGGTCTCGATGATGTCCACGCCCAGTTCGGCCAGGGCACGTGCCATGACCAACTTTTGCGGTGGGGTCATGCTGCAGCCGGGGGACTGCTCGCCGTCGCGCAGGGTGGTGTCGAAGATTCGGATTCGGGGTTGGGTTACGGCGGTTTCGGTGTTCACCAGGAGGACTCCTCTTCGGCGATGACTTGATGTGCGATGGCGGGTCGGGGCGGCGTGGCGGCGTTCGGCGCGGCGCTGGCATCGGCCAACGCGCGCGCGTTTCTAAGTCGCTCGCCGTTGCGCCTGCGCGGCTTGCGGGGCGGACGCGGGCGGACCTCCGAGAGCAGGGTGGACAGCACGGAGGCGTCGATATTGCCACCAGAGACGACGGCGCACTTGCGCTTGCCGGCGACCCGGCGGCCGGCGGCCAGGGCCAGCGCCCCGGCACCCTCGGCGATGATGTGTTCTTCCAGCGCCAGCCGGACCAGGGTTTCGCGCAGCTCGGCTTCGCGCACGATCACGATGTCGTCCAGCAGGCTGGCGCACAGGCGGCGGGTGATGTAGCCGGGGATCTTGACCCTGACGCCATCGGCGAGCGTGGGCACCGGGTCGATCTCCTCGACGTCGCCGCGTACCGCACGGGCCATCGAATCCACGCCTTCGACCTGGGCGCCGACGACGCGCACGCCTTGCGACTTCAGCGCCAGCGCCACGCCGGACGCCAAGCCGCCGCCACCGATCGGGACGATCACCACGTCTGGCGCGTGTGCCGCGATCTCGATGCCGACGGTGCCCTGGCCGGCGATGACGTCCGGGTCGTCGAACGCGGACAGGAAGCGGTAGTCGTTCTGCGCGGCCAGTTCGCGTGCGAAGGCATAGGCCTCGTCGTAGCTTTGGCCTTGCTGGCGCACGGTCGCGCCCCAGTGGGCGACGCCGGCGATCTTGGTAGCCGGCGCGCCGTGCGGCATCACCGTGATCGCGGGCAGGCCGAGCCGGTGCGCCGACCAGGCCACGCCCTGGGCGTGGTTGCCGGCCGAGGCGCAGATCACCGGCCGGTCGTCGCCGCGTTCCAGGCCGGCCAGCATTGCGTTCAGCGCGCCACGGACCTTGTAGGAACCGGTGCGCTGCAGGTTTTCCAGTTTCAGCCACACGCCGAACCGCTCCGCGTAGTGCAGCGGAGTCGTGCTCAAGTAGCGGCGCAGCCGCGCCTGCGCAGCCAATACTTCGGCAACGCTGACGCGGACTACGTCCGGCTCCACGACGGCGCGACCGTTGTCAGGCATGGCGACACGCGAACGGCTGGCGCGGAAGAAGACACCTCCGTACCTGTCGCTCCGCATGGAAGGCGATGGCATTCATGCCGCTGCCTCGCGCGGGCCGTCCTGGGAAGCGATGGCGATGGCATGGACCGACTCGCAGTCGTACACCTTCTCCAATTGCCGGCACAGCGTGTCGGCGGAACGTTGGCCCTCGACCTCCAACTGCAGGTGCCAGCGGCCCTGGTCGTCGGCGTCCGGTGCGCCATGGATCGCACGCGGGCTGAAGCCGCGCCGTTCGGCCATGCCGATCACACGCAGCAGGGCGCCCTCGGCCGGACGCAGCACCAGGTCAAGCCGGTATCGCATGGCTGGCCTCCCGTGCGGCATGGCTGGGGTTGCTTTCCAGCATGGTGCTGTTGGCGGTGTTGGGCGGCACCAGCGGCCACACGTTGGCGCGGGCGTCGATGGCCACGTGCAGCAGCGCCGGACCGGGCTGGGCCAGCAGTTGCGCCAGCCCATCTTCGACCTGTTCGCGGCTGTCCACGCGCACTGCCGGGATGCCGAACACCCTCGCCAGCGCACCGAAGTCGGGGTTGTCCGACAGGTCGATCTCGCTGTAGCGCTCGGCGAAGAACAGCTCCTGCCACTGCCGAACCATGCCCAGCGAACTGTTATCCAGCAGCACGATCTTCACCGGCAGCCGGCAGCGGGCGATGGTGGCCAGCTCCTGCACGTTCATCATGAAACTGCCGTCGCCGGAAACCAGCACGACCGTCCGGTCGGGATAGGCGAACTGCGCGCCCATCGCCGCCGGCAGCCCGAAACCCATCGTGCCCAGCGCGCCGCTGGTCAGGTGGTTGCGCGGGTGCTGGAACTTGCAATGCTGCGCCACCCACATCTGATGCTGGCCGACATCGCAGGCGATGATGGCGTCGGCGGGTGCCACTTCGCTCAGGCGCTTCAGCAGCGCAGGTGCATAGACATCGTTGCCGGGTGCGTCGTAGCGGGCCCGGAAGCGCTCGCGGTTCGAGGCGCACTGCTTGCGCCATGCCTCGCAGGTCGCGCGGGCGCCGGCCAAGGCCTTCAATGCGATTTCCAGGTTGCCCGGCACGGCGATGTCGGCGGTGCGCAACTTGGAGATCTCGTAGGCGTCGGCGTCCAGATGGATCACCCGCGCGAACGGCGCGAACTCGTTCAATTTGCCGGTGGCGCGATCATCGAACCGTGCGCCGACCACGATCAGCAGGTCGCTCTCCTGCACGGCGATGTTCGCCGCGCGGGTGCCGTGCATGCCCAACATGCCCAGGCACTGGGGATGCTGCGGAGGCAGCGCGCCCAGGCCGCGCAGGGTCAGCACGGTCGGCAGTTGTGCGGCTTCGACGAACTGCCGGAACGGTTCGACCGCGTCGGCCAAGGCGATGCCGCCGCCGGCGTAGACCACCGGCTTCTCGGCGCCGGCGATCGCGGCCAGCACCTCGTCCAGCATCGCGGTCGACGGCGCCGGCGGCGCGACCACTTCGGCGGGGACGTGCGCAGGCAACGCGGAAGCGTCGGCCAGTTGCACGTCCTTGGGCAGATCGATCAGCACCGGGCCGGGACGTCCTTCGCGCGCGATGCGGAAGGCTTCGCGCACCACCTCCGGCAAATCCTCGACGCGCCGCACCAGGAAGCTGTGCTTGACGATCGGCAGGGTCAGGCCGAACACGTCCAGTTCCTGGAACGCGTCAGTGCCCAGCAACGGCGTGGCGACCTGGCCGGTCAGGCAGACCATCGGGACCGAGTCCAGCATCGCATCGGCGATGCCGGTGACCAGGTTCGAGGCGCCGGGGCCGGAGGTCGCCACGCATACGCCGACGCGGCCACTGGCGCGCGCATAACCGTTGGCGGCCAAGGCCGCGCCCTGTTCGTGGCGGACCAGGATGTGTTTCAGCGACGAATCGACCAAGGCATCGTAGAACGGCATGATCGTGCCGCCGGGGTAGCCGAACAGCGTGTCCACGCCTTCGGCTTCCAGGGCCTGCGTCAGCCAGCGCGCGCCGTTGCGGGGCGTGGCCTGTGCGGTGGTGTCCATGCGGGGGCGTCCTTTGCGGATCGAGGGGGCGCGCGGCTTACGCCGCGCGTTGGGTGCCGGGGGTTGGTTGGGCTGCCGCCTGGCTGTTGAGCCAGACCATCTTGGCGCGCAGCTGGCGACCGACCTGTTCGATCGGGTGGTCCAGGTCGGCCTGCTTGAACTTCTTGTAGTTCGGCAGGCCTGCTTCGTACTCGGCCACCCAGTTCTTGGTGAAGGTGCCGTCCTGGATGTCCTTGAGTACTTCCTTCATGCGTGCCTTGGTGCCGGCATCGATCACGCGCGGGCCACTGACGTAGTCGCCGTACTGCGCGGTCTCGGAGATGAACTCCAGCATGCGGGTGATGCCGCCTTCGTAGAACAGGTCGACGATCAGCTTCAGCTCATGCAGGACTTCGTAATAGGCGATTTCCGGCTGGTAGCCAGCCTCGACCAGGGTTTCGAAGCCGGCCTGCACCAGCGCACTGGCGCCGCCGCACAGTACGGCCTGTTCGCCGAACAGATCGGTTTCGGTCTCTTCCTTGAAGGTGGTCTGGATCAGGTTGGCGCGCGCACCGCCCAGGCCGGCGGCATAGGTCAGCGCGAACTGCTCGGCGCGGCCGCTGCGGTCCTGGTAGATCGCCCAGATGCACGGCACGCCGCGGCCGATCTCGTACTCGCGGCGCACCAGCGCGCCGGGGCCCTTCGGTGCGACCAGCACCACGTCCAGGTCGGCGCGCGGTTCGATCATGCCGAAGTGCACGTTCAGGCCGTGGGCGAACAACAGGCAGGCACCCTGTTTCATGTGCGGTGCCAGCACTTCTTCGTAGAGTTTCTTCTGCACCATGTCCGGCGTCAGCACTGCGACCAGATCGGCATCGCGCACGGCGTCGGCGGGCGCGGCCACCGCGAACCCATCGGCCTTGGCCTGTATTTCGGTCGGGCCGCCCGGGCGCAGGCCCACCGTCACGTCGAAGCCGGAATCGCGCAGGTTCAGCGCGTGCGCGCGACCTTGGCTGCCATAGCCGACGACGGTGATCCGCGGGGTGGTCTGTTCGTTGTTGCTCATGGTGCGACTCCTCGAAGGGTGGACGGAAGGATGGAAGGTCAGCCGAGGCGCGCGCAGGCGGACTGGCTGGCGAAAGGGGCGGCGGAACCGCGAGCGCACGCGGATCCACCAGCGCTGGCTGCGCGATCGGTCCGGGTTGTGTGTCGTGCGTTCTTCATGGTTCTGCCCTTACTCCAAAAGAAAAACCCCGCGCCGTTGCCGGTGCGGGGTTTTGTCGAATCCTGGCGTTTGTTGCTTACGCGCCGGCTCGTCCCGCACCTGTTGGCGAGGTAATAAGTACGAGGACGAAAAGCGAAGCGGACGCTCGCACTGCATCGGGCAGGGCGTTCGGTTCGGTGTTCGGAGTGGTGTGGCGCTGCAACATGGAACCGAGAAAAACATGCGTGCCGACGGTGTGTCAAGCAATTGGCACAAATATTTTCATGGCAGTTGCAACGGTTTCACGGGCAACATTTTTGCGGTGAGCAGTGTTGAAGAAAGGAACCTGGATTCATTGTTTTTGATGCCGCCGGGAACGCTTGCGGGCCCTGCGTTTGGCCGCCGGGCGAAACGACAACGCATCACACGCCTATCCGTTGTTGGCGACGAAAGGACGCCCGCAGCATGCGCTGCGTGCGCATGCGATGAATCTACATTCAGTGCTTGAGGCAGCACGCAGGGTTGGCGATCTGCGCAGATCGGTGGCCGTGTCGGCGGCGCACACGAATCCCTGCGGCGGGCGCCGCTGCCGTGAAGTGCACCGCCCGGGCAGCCCGCCGGTGGCGTGGCCGCCCCAGCCAGGCGGCGCGGCGACACTGCGTCCAGAGTGTGATCCCGCCCCCGGCGGCCGGGACTTCCGGCAGGGCAGTGCCGGTGATGGCGGTGCTAGGGTGGGCGACCACCGTCAACGCCCCGGAACGCCATGCTCTCCAGCGCCGCCTCCCGCCCGGCCCGTCGCCTCGCCGCGGCTGTCCTGGCCAGCCTGTTTGTCTTTCCCGGCGCCGGCCTGGCCGGCGATCGCATCACCGGACCCGGCTTCGCCACCCGTTCGGAGGTGATCGCGCCGCACGCGATGGCGGCCACCTCGCAACCGCTGGCCACGCAGATCGCGCTGGACGTGATGAAGCAGGGGGGCTCGGCGGTCGATGCGGCCATCGCCGCCAACGCAGCGCTTGGACTGATGGAGCCCACCGGCAGTGGGGTCGGCGGCGACCTGTTCGCCATCGTGTGGGACCCGAAGACCCAGAAGCTCTACGGCTACAACGGCTCGGGCCGTTCACCGAAGTCGCTGACGTTGGCCGAGTTCCAGCGGCGCGGGCTGAAGGACATCCCGCCCACCGGGCCGCTGCCGGTGTCGGTGCCTGGCGCCGTGGATGGCTGGTTCGCGCTGCACGAGCGCTTCGGCCGCCGTCCGATGGCCGACAACCTGGCGCCGGCGATCCGCTATGCGCGTGAAGGTCATCCGGTTGCCGAGACCATCGCCTATTACTGGGATCGCTCGGTGCCGCGGCTGTCGAAGTATCCCGGCTTCACCGAGCAGTTCACCATTGATGGGCACGCGCCGCGCAAGGGCGAGCTGTGGAAGAACCCGAACCTGGCCGACACCTTGCAGAAGATCGCCGATGGCGGCCGCGATGCGTTCTACAAGGGCGACATTGCGCACACCATCGATGCCTACTTCAAGGCCAACGGCGGCTATCTGAGCTACGAGGACCTGGCCAGCCATCACGGCGAATGGGTCGAGCCGGTGAGCAGCAACTACCGCGGCTACGATGTGTGGGAGCTGCCGCCCAACAGCCAGGGCATCGCCGCCCTGCAGATCCTCAACATCCTCGAGGGTTATGACTTCTCGAAGATTCCGTTTGGCTCGCCCGAGCACGTGCATCTCTACGTGGAAGCGAAGAAGCTCGCCTTCGCCGACCGCGCGCGCTTCTACGCCGACCCGGCGTTCCAGAAAGCGCCCATCGCCAAGCTGGTGTCCAAGGAATACGCAGCCGAACGGCGCCAGCTGATTTCGATGGACAAGGCCTTGAAGGAAGTCCAGCCGGGCACGCCGAAGCAGTTGGAGGAGGGCGACACCATCTACATGACCGTTGCTGATCCGGACGGGATGATGGTGTCGCTGATCCAGTCCAACTATCGCGGCATGGGCAGTGGCATGGCGCCGCCAGGGCTGGGTTTCATCCTGCAGGACCGTGGCGAGATGTTCGTGCTGAAGAAGGATCACCCCAACGGCTACGCGCCGGGCAAGCGTCCGTTCCAGACCATCATCCCCGCCTTCGTGACCAAGGACGGCCAGCCTTGGCTGAGCTTCGGCGTGATGGGCGGTGCGATGCAGCCGCAGGGTCATGCGCAGATCGTGATGAACCTGGTCGACTTCGGCATGAACCTGCAAGAGGCCGGCGATGCGCCGCGCATCCAGCACGAAGGTTCGACCGAGCCGACCGGGCAGGCGACGGCGATGACCGATGGCGGCGAAGTGAATCTTGAGAGCGGCTTTGCCTACGAAACGATCCGCGAGCTGATGCGCAAGGGGCATCGCATCGTGTTTGCCGATGGTCCCTACGGCGGCTACCAGGCGATCCTGCGTGACCCGAAGACGGGGGTGTATTACGGCGCTTCGGAGAGTCGTAAGGACGGCCAGGCCGCCGGGTACTGAGGCGCGGGCAAAAAAAAGCCGCCGGGAAGACCGGCGGCGATGGAGAGAGAGACCAGATTCTTTTAGTGCCATCTGTAGCGCGATCGGCGCGCTTCTGGCGCGGGGGTCGCGCCGCCACTGTGAGCCTTCGTGTGTTATCGCGTGATTGAGAAACGGGGTATCCCGGCATCACGTTTGATTAATCCCAGCGGGCCGTGCGTGCGACCCGTACCGGGTCGGCCGGGGCTGGCCGGTGGCGGGGATGCCCGGTCCGGACCGCCACCTGCCGGGCCTCCCGGCGATGTGTTCTAATCGCCGCCGAAGCGGGGGTACCCGTGCCGTCGGCACG
>Ga0160436_1000808_pt1 | contig 10040 bp, 9 predicted proteins | sample HID1973M_E0MG_FD_108264 | JGI IMG/M metagenome (GOLD analysis project Ga0160436, IMG submission 108264) | Enriched mosquito-associated microbial communities from UW Madison campus, WI, USA - HID1973M_E0 MG | ecosystem: Host-associated > Arthropoda: Insects > Digestive system > Unclassified ...
GAATCCGGCTTCTCCTGCCCGGTGATCATCTTGAACAGTGTCGACTTGCCGGCGCCGTTCGGGCCGATGATGCCGACGATGGCGCCCGGCGGGATGATCATCGACAGGTTGTCGATCAGCAGGCGGTCGCCGAACTTCTTGGAGACGTTCTTGAACTCCATCACCGAGTTGCCCAGGCGCTCGCCCGGCGGGATGAAGATTTCATTGGTCTCGTTGCGCTTCTGGTAGTCCTGCGCCTGCAGTTCTTCCAGGCGCGCCAGGCGCGCCTTGCCCTTGGAACGGCCGCCCTTGGCATTCTGGCGCGACCACTCCAGTTCCTTCTGGATTGCCTTCTGGCGGGCCTTTTCCTGGTTGTCTTCCTGCTTCAGGCGGGCGTCCTTCTGGACCAGCCACTCGGTGTAGTTGCCCTTCCACGGAATGCCGCGGCCGCGGTCCAGTTCGAGGATCCACTCGGCCGCGTTGTCGAGGAAGTAGCGATCGTGGGTGACGGCCACGACGGTGCCGGTGTAGCGGGCCAGGAACTGTTCCAGCCATTCCACCGACTCGGCGTCGAGGTGGTTGGTCGGTTCGTCCAGCAGCAGCATGTCCGGCTTCTGCAGCAGCAGGCGGCACAGCGCCACGCGGCGCTTCTCGCCGCCGGACAGGGTGGAGATCCTGGCCTCCCACGGCGGCAGGCGCAGCGCGTCGGCCGCCACGTCCAGCTGGTTTTCCAGGGTGTGGGCGTCGCCGGCGGCGAGGATCGCCTCCAGGCGCTCCTGTTCCTTGGCCAGCGCGTCGAAGTCGGCGCCTTCCTCGGCATAGGCGGCATACACCGCCTCGAGTGCGGCCTGGGCCTGCAGCACGTCGCCCACGCCCTCCTCGACCGCTTCACGCACGGTCTTGTTCGGGTCCAGCTCCGGCTCCTGGGCCAGGTAGCCGACCTTGATGCCCGCCTGCGGACGCGCCTCGCCTTCGAAATCGGTGTCCACGCCGGCCATGATCTTGAGCACGGTGGACTTGCCGGCGCCGTTGAGGCCGAGCAGGCCGATCTTCGCGCCCGGGAAGAAGGACAGCGAGATGTCCTTGATGATCTGGCGCTTCGGCGGCACGACCTTGCTGACGCCGTTCATGGTGTAGATGTATTGACCCGACATGGTCTCTCCGGATGGCTCGTAGCACGCGCCCGGCCCGGTCCGGCTGTGCGGACAGGCGGGGCAGGAAGGGGAATGGCACAAGTATAGCGGGAACGCCCGCCGACCTCCTGACGGGCCGCTTGCCAACCGGAACCTAAATGGGGGCGGACGGAAGCGATTCCAGCCAATGACCGTTCATCTTGTTTCGCCAATATGTCAGCAACACCCCACACAGCCATGGAGCTGCCATGAAAGCGATTCGTCTCACTGCACTGGCGTTGACGTCCCTGCTGGCGCTGGGCGCCGTCGCGGCGCCGGCCATGGCCGATGATCATGGCCGCGGCCATGACCGCGGCTACGACGACCGCGGGCACGGCAAGGGCCATGACAAGCACGGCGACTACCGCCACGACGACCGCCGCGACAACCACGACCGCCGCGAGGCTTACCGTGACGGCTATCACGATGGCCGCCGCGATTACCGCCCGGACTACCGCCCGGCCGTGGTCTACCGCCCCGCGCCCCGCCCGGTCTATCGTGCCCCGCCGCCGCGCTACTACGGCTGGGCCCCTGGCCACCGCTACCGTGACTACTACGGCGGGCCGGTCTACGTGGTCAACGACTACGGCTACTACCACGTGCGTCGTCCGCCGCACGGCTACCACTGGGTCCGCGACGACGCCGGCAACCTGCTGATGGTGGCGATCGCCAGCGGCATCATCGCCGACTTGGTGCTGCACCACTGAGCCAGCCCTGGCCCCGCCAGGTCCACTTCCGACCGGCCGCGCAAGCGGCCGGTCTGCCATCCGGGGGCCGGGATGGCGACGCCGGGACGGGCCCTGGAAGCCGGCGGCAGGGGCCCGGCGGGCCGCCTGGCCGCCGCCGAATGGCGGTAAACCCCCGTCGGCCTTAAACTTCGGCTTCCCCTTTGCCACGCTGCCGCCCCCGGAGACCCGATGTTCCCGCGCGATGCCCGTATCGAAAACTACGACCCTGAACTGGCCAAGGCCATGGCCGACGAGGCCGCCCGCCAGGAAGACCACGTCGAGCTGATCGCCAGCGAGAACTACGCCAGCCCCCGTGTGATGGAGGCCCAGGGCAGCGTGTTGACCAACAAGTACGCCGAAGGCTATCCGGGCAAGCGTTACTACGGCGGCTGCGAGTACGTCGATATCGCCGAGCAGCTGGCGATCGACCGCCTCAAGCAGCTGTTCGGCGCCGACTACGCCAACGTGCAGCCGCACAGCGGCTCGCAGGCCAACCAGGCGGTGTACTTCGCCCTGCTCAACCCGGGCGACACCATCCTGGGCATGTCGCTGGCCCATGGCGGCCACCTGACCCACGGCGCCAAGGTCAATGCCTCCGGCAAGCTGTTCAACGCCGTCCAGTACGGCGTCAACGACCAGGGCCTGATCGATTACGACGAGGTCGAGCGCCTGGCCGTCGAGCACAAGCCGAAGATGGTCGTCGCCGGTTTCTCGGCCTACTCGCAGAAGATCGACTGGGCGCGCTTCCGCGCCATCGCCGACAAGGTTGGCGCGCTGTTCTTCGTCGACATGGCGCACGTCGCCGGCCTGGTCGCCGCCGGCGTCTATCCGAACCCGCTGCCGCACGCCCACGTGGTCACCTCGACCACGCACAAGACCCTGCGTGGTCCGCGTGGCGGGATCATCCTGGCCCAGGGCGCCAGCGAGGAACTGGTCAAGAAGTTGCAGTCGATCGTCTTCCCGGGCATCCAGGGCGGTCCGCTGATGCACGTCATCGCCGCCAAGGCGGTGGCCTTCAAGGAAGCGCTGGAGCCGGAGTTCAAGGCCTACCAGGAGCAGGTCGTGAAGAACGCCCAGGCGATGGCCAAGACGCTGATCGCGCGTGGCTACAAGATCGTCTCCGGCGGCACCGAGAACCACCTGATGCTGGTCGACATGATCGGCAAGGACGTCTCGGGCAAGGACGCGGAGGCCGCGCTGGGCAAGGCCCACATCACCGTCAACAAGAACTCGGTGCCGAACGACCCGCGTTCGCCGTTCGTGACCTCGGGCCTGCGCCTGGGCACGCCGGCGATCACCACCCGCGGCTACCAGGAGGCCGACGCGATCGAGCTGGCCGGCTGGATCGCCGACGTGCTGGATGCCCCGGGCGATGACGCCGTGATCGCCCGCGTGCGCGAGGCCGTCACTGCGCAGTGCAAGCGCTTCCCGGTCTACGGCTGATGCCGGTGCGGAATCGGGGAGCAGGCATGGCCTGGACCGCATCGCGGCCAGGCGTGCTGTCCCGATTCCCGGCTCTCCACTCCCCGGCCTGCTGATGCATTGTCCTTTCTGCCAGCACCACGACACCCGCGTCATTGATTCGCGCGTGTCCGAAGACGGCGCCACCATCCGGCGGCGCCGCGAGTGCGAGGCGTGCGGCGAGCGTTTCAGCACGCTGGAGACCATCGAGCTGAAGATGCCGGTGGTCATCAAGAGCACCGGCAACCGCGAGGCATTCGACGCGCGCAAGCTACGCACCAGCTTCGACCGCGCACTGCAGAAGCGTCCGGTGTCGGAAGAGCAGATCGAAACGGCGGTGCGCGCGGTCGTGCACCAGCTGCGCATGTGCGGCGAGCGCGAAGTGCCGTCGATCAAGATCGGCGAGTTCGTCATGGCCGAATTGCGCAAGCTCGACCACGTCGGCTACGTGCGCTTCGCCTCGGTGTACCGCAGCTTCGAGGACGTGGCCGATTTCCGCGAGGAAATCGAGAAGCTGGAGCGTGACCTGCCGGTCGGCAGCGAGCAGTTGCCGCTGCTGGAACTGGAACGTGCCGCGCGGGTGTCGGAAAAGAACGGCAAGCGCTGAGCGGCGACGTCGTGGTCCGTACGCTTGCACGGTAGGAGCGGCTTCAGCCGCGACTGAGCGATGGCGGCTGAAGCCGCTCCTGCAGGAACCCGATTGGCCGAATCGCGCCATCCGGCCCACAATCGCGGCATGAGCGAATACTCGGCACTCGACCATCAGTTCATGGCCCAGGCGTTGCGTCTGGCCGAACGCGGCGCCTACACCACCCGCCCCAACCCGATGGTCGGCTGCGTCATCGCACACGGCGACACGGTCGTGGGCCAAGGCTGGCACCAGCGTGCTGGCGGGCCGCATGCGGAAGTATTCGCCTTGCACGAGGCCGGCGAACGGGCGCGCGGCGCCACCGCCTACGTGACCCTTGAGCCCTGCGCCCACCACGGCCGCACGCCGCCCTGTGCGCTGGCCCTGATCGAGGCGGGGGTGGCGCGCGTGGTCGCGGCGATGCGCGATCCGTTCCCGCAGGTCAACGGCGGTGGCTTCGACCTGTTGCGCAGCGCGGGCATCGCCGTGCAATCCGGCCTGATGGAAGCGCCGGCGCGCGAGCTCAACCGCGGCTTCCTGTCGCGGGTCGAGCGCGGCCGCCCTTGGTTGCGTCTGAAGTACGGCATGAGCCTCGATGGCCGTACCGCGATGGCCGATGGTGAGTCCAAGTGGATCACCGCCGCGGCCGCGCGCGCCGACGTGCAGCGCTGGCGCGCGCGCGCCGGAGCGATCCTCACCGGTGCCGGCACCGTGCTTGCCGATGACCCCTCGTTGACCGTGCGCCTGGATGAAGATGCGGAAGTCCTGCCACCCCTGCGCGTGGTGCTCGATCCATCGCTGCGCGCGCTGGGGCCGGCAAAGTTGCGCGAGGGCGAGGCGCCGACGCTGTACCTGCACGCGCCGGAAGTCGGGGCGCCTGCGCTGAACGATGCCGAGTTCGCCGCCGTGCCGAGGGCGGGCGACAGTGGCCTGGACCTGGCCGCGGTGTCGACCTTGTTGGCCGAGCGCGGCATCAACGAGGTCCAGGTCGAGGCCGGTGCCGTGCTTGGTGGCGCCTGGCTGCGCGCCGGGCTGGTCGACGAACTGCTGCTGTACCAGGCGCCGGTCCTGCTCGGCGATACCGCGCGGCCGCTGCTGGCGGGGCTGGGCATCGACAGCATGGCGCAGCGCCTGCCGCTGCGGCTGCACGACGTGCGCCAGGTCGGGGCGGACCTGCGGTTGCTGCTGCGGGTGTAGGCCCGGCATTGGCTCGGGCAGTGCAATGCATCGTCCCGGCGCAGGCGCGGCGCGGGGCAGGGCGGCCGGGAACGGGCTGGTAGAATGCGCGGGCCGGTTCGCCGGCAACCATGAACGTCTTCAGGGCGGGGTGCGATTCCCCACCGGCGGTAGGTGCCTTCCCGGCACGAGCCCGCGAGCGCTTTCGACCCCCTGATAAGGGAGGCCGCAAGGTCAGCAGATCCGGTCCGATGCCGGAGCCGACGGTGATAGTCCGGATGAAAGAAGACGGCCAGTGCGCGACCTTGCGGGGTCGCGTGCGCGCCTGTTTGCCTTGTGGCGTTTTTCGCTCATCCATTGCGGGAAACGACATGTACCACTGCACCGAAATCCGTTCGCGCCGCCTCCGTCGGGAGGTGTGCTGATGTTCACCGGGATCATCGAAGGCGTCGGCCGACTGGCCGCCCGCCAGCCGCAAGGCGGCGATGTGCGTTTCACCTTCGAGGTCGGCACGCTGCCGTTCGAGCAGGTCCAGCTCGGCGAGAGCGTCGCGGTCAATGGCGTCTGCCTGACCGTGATCGCCTTCGACGCGCGCAGCTTCCAGGCCGATGCCTCCACCGAAACCCTGTCGCTGACCACCTTGGGTGACCTGGGCGAAGGCGCGGTCCTCAACCTGGAGCGGGCAATGCGCCCGACCGACCGCCTGGGCGGCCACCTCGTCAGCGGCCATGTCGATGGCCTCGGTCGCGTGCTGTCGATCCACGACGATGCGCGCGCACAACGCTGGCGCTTCGCCGCGCCGGCCGCGCTGCTGAAGTACATCGCCAAGAAGGGCTCGATCTGCGTCGACGGGGTCAGCCTGACCGTCAACGAGGTCGACGCCGAAGGCTTCGAAGTCGCGCTGATACCGCACACCGTGGCGCACACGCGATTCGCGCAGACTGGCATCGGCGATGCGGTGAACCTGGAGATCGATCTGGTCGCGCGCTATGTCGAGCGCCTGCTCGGTGCACGGGGAGAGCAAGCATGAATTTCGCCCCCATTCCCGAGTTGCTGGAAGAGATCCGCGCCGGCCGCATGGTCGTGGTCGTCGACGACGAGGATCGCGAAAACGAAGGCGACCTGATCATGGCTGCCGAGCTGGTCAAACCGTCGGACATCAACTTCATGGTGACCTACGGCCGCGGCCTGGTGTGCCTGCCGCTGACCCGCGAGCGCGCCGGCCAGCTCGGCCTGGCGCCGATGGTGCGGGCCAATACGGCGCAGTTCCAGACCAACTTCACCGTCTCCATCGAGGCTGCCGAGGGCGTGACCACCGGCATTTCCGCCTACGACCGTGCCCACACGATACGCACCGCGGTCAAGCCGGACGCGCGCCCGGACGACCTGCACCAGCCCGGGCACATCTTCCCGTTGATCGCCCAGCCCGGTGGTGTGCTGACCCGCGCCGGCCATACCGAGGCCGGCGTGGACCTGGCGATGCTGGCCGGGCTGGAGCCGGCCGGCGTGCTGGTGGAGATCCTCAATCCCGACGGCAGCATGGCGCGGCGCCCGGAGCTGGAGCTGTTCGCCCGCGAGCATGGGCTGAAAATCGGCTCGATCGCTGACCTGATCGCCTACAGGCTCGCCACCGAGCACACCGTCGAGCGCGTGGACGAGCGCGAGATCGAGACCGAGTTCGGCGCGTTCCGCCTGGTGACCTACCGCGACCGGATCGCCCACGACCTGCATTTCGCGCTGGTCCGCGGCACGCCGGATGCCGCCACGCCGACCCTGGTGCGCGTGCAGGTCGAGAATCCGCTGGCCGATCTGCTGCATTGGCGGCGCGACGATTTCGGCGTGGCCGCGACCGACGCGCTGCGTGCCATCGCGGCCCAAGGGCAGGGCGTGATGGTGGTGCTGTCCGCGCCGCGCGATGGCGATGCGTTGTTGGCGCGGTTGCGCCAGCAGCCGGCCCCGCGCCCGCCTGGCAAGGACAAGGACGTCGGCCAGTGGCGGCGCAACGGTGCCGGCGCGCAGATCCTGGCCGACCTGGGCCTGGGCAAGTTGCGCGTGCTGGGCACGCCGCGGCGGCAGATCGGTTTGGCCGGCTACGGTCTTGAGATCGTCGAGACCCTCGAGCCCGGCAACACCCGGCCGCAGCCGTGATGAGACCGGCCCATTCACGCGCAGGCGGTCCGCCGGGGCCGCCTCGCGCTAAACTGACCCACCTTTCGCACCCCCGCAGCACATGAGCCACTACGAAGGCGACCTTCGCGTCCCCGACAATGCGCGCTTCGCGATCATCGCCAGCCGCTGGAACGCCCGCATCACCGACGTACTGGTGACCGGCGCGCGGCAGAGCCTGGCCGGCAACGGCATCGCCGAAGCCGCCATCGACGTGGTCCGCGTGCCGGGCGCGTGGGAGCTGCCGCTGGTGGCCGCGCAGCTGGCCGCCGCCGGCAAGCACGCCGCGATCATCGTGCTGGGCTGCGTGATCCGCGGCGATACCCGCCATTACGAACACGTCGCCGACGGCTGCGCCGAGGGCCTGATGCGCGTGCAGTTGGACTACCGCTTGCCGGTGCTCAACGGCGTGCTGGCGGTAGAGCGAGTCGAGGATGCCGAGGCGCGTGCCGGCGGCAGCCACGGCAACAAGGGCGAGGAGGCCGCGCTGGCGGCCTTGGAAATGGTCAACCTGGTGGAGCAATTGCCATGAACAAGTCCGCCGGGCACAAGCCCAACGGTCCGCGCCCGCCGCGTCGCGACGGCGTCGACCCCGTTTTGCGTTCGCGCGCGCGCCGTCGCGCGCTGCAGGCGATCTACGCCTGGCAGATCTCCGGGGGCAACGCCAAGCAGGTGATCGCGCAATTCGCCCACGAGCAGGCGCATGAAGTCGCCGACCTGGCCTATTTCGAAGCGCTGGTCGAAGGCGTGCTGGCCCACCGCGGCGAACTCGACGAAGCGCTGGTCGCTTACCTGGACCGCACCGTCGAGGAAGTGGACGCGATCGAACGCGCGGTGCTGCGCCTGGCCGCCTTCGAACTGCGGCATCGTCCGGACGTGCCGTATCGCGTGGTGATCAACGAAGCGATCGAGACTGCCAAGCGCTTCGGCTCCGAACACGGCCATACCTACGTCAACGGCGTGCTTGACCGCGCGGCCGTGGACTGGCGCAAGGTCGAATCCGGCAGCTGAGGCGCGCTGCGCCATGGCCGAGTTCGCGCTGATCGACCGCCTCCGCGCGCGGACCCGCACACGCGCCGATGTCGTGCTGGGCATCGGCGACGATGCGGCGCTGCTGGCGCCGCCGCCAGGCGAGCAGTTGGCGGTCACCGCCGACACGCTCAACGCCGGCGTGCACTTCCCGCCCGAGACCCTGCCGGCCGACATCGGCTGGAAAGCCCTGGCGGTGAACCTGTCCGACCTGGCTGCGATGGGCGCGCAACCGCGCTGGTGCACGCTGTCGCTGTCGTTGCCGCACGACGATGCGGCGTGGCTGGAATCGTTCGCCGATGGCTTCTTCGCACTCGCCGACGCGCAGGGCATCGCACTGATCGGCGGCGACACCACGCGCGGCCCGTTGTCGCTGTCGGTCACCGCGATCGGCAGTGTGCCGGCGGGTGCGGCCCTGCGTCGCGACGGCGCGCGGGTGGGCGACGACCTCTGGGTGACCGGCACGCCGGGCGAGGCCGCGGCGGCTTTGTCGCTATGGCAGGCCGGCGCAATCGAAGTGACGCATGCGTGCGCAGACCCTGCGCGCGAAACGCTGCGGCAACGGCTGCTGCGGCCAGCGCCGCGCGTGGACGCTGGCCTGCGCCTGCGTGGCCTGGCGCATGCATGCGTGGATGTATCCGATGGATTGTTGGCCGACCTGGGCCACCTCTGCGCACGCAGTGGCGTGGGTGCCGAACTGCAGCTGGAGGCGTTGCCGATCCCGTTGACCTTGCGTGGCTTCGCACCGATGCAGGCGCGCTCATGGCAGTTCGCCGGTGGCGACGACTACGAACTGTGCTTCGCCGCCGCCGCCGCCGATCGCGAGAGCGTGGGGCAGGCGCTTGCGTTTGCCGGCATCGAGGGGGCCGTCGTCGGCCGCGTGATCGCCGGCGATCTGTTGCAGGTGCTCGATGCGGCTGGCCAGCCCTGGCTGCCGCCGCGCATGGGTTACCAGCACTTCGCCTGAGCGGCCAACTCGAATAAGCAACGCGCTGTGATCGCGTTCGCGTTCTTTCGACAAGACTACCGTTGTTGTCGGAATTCACTGATTTTTCAGATGGTGCCCGTCTCCGCAGCGATGCAAGGTGGAATCCGGCTGGCCAGCCGACCTTGCAATCGTCACCACATCGCCGATGTGGTCGGATCATGGAGGAAGGCATGAAGTACGCATTCGTGCGCAGCGCTCTGCTGTGCGTGTTGTGGTTGGGCGGTTCCGCGGTCGCGACCGCAGCCAGTTTCGACAAGCGCTACGAGCGCATCGAGAGTTGGGACGGCACCGCTTTGGGTGCGGTGGTGATGACGCCGAGCGGGCAGGGCAAGGGGCCTTTTCCCCTGGTCGTCATGCCCTCAAGCTGGGCGCTGTCGGATCTGGAGTATGTCGGGCGCGCCGCGCATATGGCCGGTGAGGGATATGTGGTCGTGAGCTACACCTCCAGAGGGTTCTGGGACTCGCAGGGCCGGGTCGACATCGCCGGCCCGGCGACGGTGGAAGACGTCAGCGCAGTCATCGATTGGGCGCTGGCGCATACGCCAGCCAGTCCCGAAGCGATCGGCTTGTCGGGCATTTCACTGGGCGCCGGCACGAGCCTGCTGGCGGCCGCGCGCGATCCACGCATCAAGGCGGTGGCCGCGTTGAGCGGTTGGGGAGACCTGGGCAAGTCGTTCTACGGCAACCAGACCGGCAGCAAGCAGGCGATGATC
>Ga0160436_1000809_pt1 | contig 10029 bp, 10 predicted proteins | sample HID1973M_E0MG_FD_108264 | JGI IMG/M metagenome (GOLD analysis project Ga0160436, IMG submission 108264) | Enriched mosquito-associated microbial communities from UW Madison campus, WI, USA - HID1973M_E0 MG | ecosystem: Host-associated > Arthropoda: Insects > Digestive system > Unclassified ...
GCCTCCGCTATGCGGCGCGCACCGCAAACAACTTGCGGTCCAACCGCAACAGCCACTCGCGCGCCCGCGTCCGCACGAACGACATCCCGGCCAGGACGCCCAGCGTATTGGCCAGCGCGTCGAATGGATCGGCACTGCGGTCGATGGTGAAAGCGCCCTGCGCAAACTCGATCCCCACACCCAGTGCCACCAGGCCAAGCCCGGCCAGCCACAGCGCGCGACGGGTGGCGAACAACTGCACCGCGCCGAAGGCGAGCAGCACGTAGGTCATGAAATGCTCGACCTTGTCGCTGTTGTCCGGCAACTCGGGAATCTGCGGCGGCGGCCCGAGGCAGACCGCGATCACCGCCACGATGCCCAGGCACCACAGCAGCACCCACGGTAGCGGACGTCGGAACGGGCGCAATCCAGTCATGCTCACAACCGCCAGGTCAGGTCGCCGACGAGGAACGCCGCCTCGAAATCGACATCACGCGAGAAGCCCATCACCTGGAAGCGCTCGCCCATCTCACTGGGCAAGGTCAACCGCTTGATCTGTTCGCGCAGGCGTACCCGGCCGACCTCGTCGGTGCGCGCATCGGCCGCCTCCAGCAGCTGGTCCAAGCCGTTGCCGAGCAGGAAGCTGGCCTGCGAGCAATACCCGGCCAGATCGAATCCCGCACCCGTGCCGGCCTCGGCCAATGCGGTGAAGTCCACCGACGCGGTGAGGTCCTGCAAGCCCGGCCAGCGATACAGGTCTTCATGCAGGCGATGGCGATAGAACGCACGCAAGGTGCCGTCATTGCGCTGCGCCTGGTAATACTCGGCACGCGGATAGCCGTAGTCGACGAACAGCATCGCGCCGCGCTGGAGGCCGCCGGCCACCGCCTGGATCCAGTACGGCAGCTGCGGCAGCAGCTCGGAGCGATAGCCCTCGGCGAAAGGCGCCTTGAGGTAATCCTCGACATGGCGCACCGCCGCCGACAGCAAGGCATCGGCCGCTTGCTCGGCGCGCACGAAAGCACCGTCTTTGTCGACGCGCACGGTCTCTTCGAGCACCTCTCCGTCGCGCAGCGTGAACCGCGGCGTCGGCAGCGCATCGATCACCTCGTTGGCGAACACCACACCGTCCCAATCGTCCGGGAAGGGACCGTCCAGCCATTCGACGAGGTCGAACACCGGCGGGATCAGCGAACGGCTCAGCCGCTCGCGCTGCCGCTCGCGCAGGTCCGCGCTAGGTTCGAGGATGGCGTAGCGCTCCGGCAAGGCATCCAGCTCGAGCAAGCGCTTGAGCATGACGTCGGCGAAAGCGCCGCTGCCGCCGCCGACTTCGAGCATGCGCGACTGCGGGCCCAACTGCTGCAACACCGGCGCCAGCGCACCGGCGATGGTGGCGGCGAACAGCGGCCCCAGTTCGGGCGAGGTGACGAAGTCGCCGCTTTCGCCGAACTTGCTCGCACCGGCGCTGTAATAACCCCAACCCGGCGCGTACAGCGCCAGCTCCATGAAGCGCGAGAACGGGATCGCACCGCCGCTGTTGGCGATCTCGGCACGCAGCATGGCCGCCAACTGGTCGCTGTGCGCCAGGGCGTCGGCTTCGGGGAGGGGCAGATCCGGGTGCATGGCCGGCTCGATTGCGTGGACAATGCACAGGATAACGGAGCAAGGAACGACAGATGAGCGAAACCGGCAGGGTCGTCCTCATCACCGGCGCAGCGCGGCGCATCGGTGCGGCCATCGGCCGCCGCCTGCACGCGGCGGGCTGGCAAGTGGCACTGCATGCGCATGCCTCCGGCGCGGACCAGGCCGCACTGTGCGCGGAACTCGAACGCGCGCGTGCCGGCAGCACCTTGGCGCTGCAAGCCGACCTCGCCGACACCGACCGGCTGGCCAGCCTGGTCGAATCGGCCGTGGCCCGTTTCGGCCGGCTCGATGCGCTGGTCCACAACGCCTCGAACTTCTTCGCCACCCCGCTGGAGACGGCCACCCCCGCACAATGGGATGCGCTGATGGCGGTGAACGCGCGCGCAGCCTATTTCCTGGCCCAGGCCGCGGCACCGCAGCTGCGCATGCACCGCGGCGCGATCGTCCATCTCACCGATGCGGCGCTGTCGCGTCCGCTGCCGGCGCACGCCCCCTACACCGCCGCCAAGGGCGCCCTGGCCGCGCTGACCGGTGCACTGGCGGTGGAGCTGTCACCGCAGGTGCGCGTGAATGCCGTGGCCCCTGGCGCGATCCTGTGGCCCGAAGAAGGCAAGGGCGAGGCCGAACGCAACGCCGCGCTGGCGCGGACCCCGCTGGCACGCACCGGCACGCCGGAGGAAGTGGCCGAGGCGGTGCGCTGGTTGCTCGAAGACGCCGGTTATCTGACCGGCCAGACGCTCACCCTGGACGGCGGTCGCGGCCTGGCCTGAACGGCTCCGCGCAAGGCCGTCCCGCCCGACTTCACTCGCCCAGTGCGACCGGCTCGAATGCCTCGCCATGCTGCGGGTGCGCGCTCCACAGCTGTGCCAGGCTGCGGCCGCTGAGCGGGTCGACGAAATCCGGCGCGATGTCCGCCAGCGGCTTGAGCACGAATGCGTGCTTGAGCTCGGGTCGCGGAATGCGTTGCTTGTCGGGGCCGCTGATGACCAGGTCGCCGTAGAACACCACGTCCACGTCCAGCGTGCGGTCGCTGAAGCGCGGCCCGCTGCGGTCGCGGCCGTGGCGATCCTCCAGCGCATGCAGCCAGGCTTCCAGTTCGTCCAGCGCGAGGTCGCTGTGCAACAGCACGCCGTTGTTGAGGAAGTCCGGGCCTTCGAAACCCACCGCGGGCGTGCGGTAGGCCGGTGACACGCGCAGCGGCCCGAAGCGCTCGCGCAGGGCCTGCACCGCTGCGTGCAGGTGCCGCGCCGGCTCGACATTGCTGCCCAGGCTGAGAAGGACGACGGTAGGGTTCATGCGATATTCGCGCATGCCGCCACCACGGGCGTCAACCGTGGCCTTCACGGACGGCGTTCTAGACTAGAGCCGTTTCCACCGCACCGATGACAGCGATATGACTTATTGCGTCGGCATCGAAGTGGACGAAGGCCTGGTCTTCGCCGCGGACACGCGCACCAATGCCTCGCTGGACGATGTCCGGGTGCATCGCAAGCTGCATCTGTTCGAGTATCCGGGCGAGGCGGTGTTCGCGATCATGGCGGCCGGCAACCTCGCTACCACCCAGCTCGCCCTGGCCCGCCTGCAGCGCGATGTAGACGAACACGCGCCGCGCAGCCTGCGCAGCTTCCGCCACCTGTTCGAGGTCGCCGAATACATCGGGCAGGTGCTGGTGGCGAGCCAGGTGCAGTGTCACGGGCTGCCGGAGTTCGAGGGCATCAGCACCCAGGCCACGCTGGTGCTGGGCGGCCAGATCGCCGGCGAACGCACCGGGCTGTACATGATCTACCCGCTCGGCAATGCGATCGCCTCCTCGCCGGAGACGCCCTATCTGCAGATCGGCGAGTCCAAGTACGGCAAGCCCATCCTTGACCGCATCATCCGGCCGGACACCCATCTGGAAGATGCCGCGCGCACCGCGCTGGTGTCCCTGGATTCGACGATCCGCTCCAACCTGTCGGTGGGCATGCCGATCGACCTGGCGCTGATCCGCCGCGACGACCTGCGCGTCACCGAGCGCATGCGCCTGCGCGCCGACACCCCGCTGTACTCGGACATCCACGAGAACTGGTCGCGCAAGCTCACTGAAGCGGTGCACACCCTGCCCCGCTTCCCGTGGGAACTGCCGCCGCAGCTCGGCGGCTAAACCAACCGTATTAGACCGCTTCCAGCGCGTGCGCCACGGCGCGGAACACGCGCCGCATTTCCAGCGGCTTGCGCAACACGTGGACCGGGATGTCCGGCGGAAAATGCTCGCGCTGCAGGGGCTGGCCGACGTCTTCGAGGACGATCGCCGGCCCTTGGTAGCCCAGTTCCTGCATGGTCAGCAGCAAGCTCACCGCCGACAACAGAATGATGTCGCTGTCCACGATCACCAGGTCCGGCAAGGCGTGCTGCCGCGCGTGCTGCAGCGCCGCCGCGCCATCGGCCGCCAGCTGCGGCAGGTAACCTTGGCTGGACAGTGCGTTGCCCAGCAACGACAGGCGCGTGGCCTCGCCGTCGACGAGCAGGATGCGCTGGCCGCGACCGAGCGGAATCTGTGCTTCCTGCTCGCTGTTGGCCGCCTCCTGGGATTGCAACGGCAGCACCAGCTCGAAGCGGGTGCCCTCACCGCGCCTGCTGATCACCTGGATGGTGCCGCCATAGCTTTCGACGATGCGTTTGCACGACACCAGGCCCAACCCGGTGCCATCGCTCTTGGTGGTGAAGAACGGGCTGAACAACCGCTCCAGCGTGTGCTCGTCCATGCCCATGCCGGTATCGGTCACGCTCAGTTGCAGGCGGTCCGGCCCTACCAGCGTCGCGCTGAGCACCAGCTGGCCGCCCTCGGGCATCGCCTGCAGCGCATTGAGGCCCAGGTTGAGCAGGCACTGCTGCAGCTCGGTGTAGTTGGCTTCGATGGTCAGATCGCCATCGCCGCCGTCGACCTGCAACGTCACCCCCGCCGGCACGCTGCTCTTGAGCAGCAGTTGCACGGCCTGGAACAGCCGCGCCACCGACACCTGCTCGCGCGGCTGGCTGGAGCCGCGCACGAACGACAGCATCGACTCGGCCATCTCATGGCCGCGGCGGCCGCATTCGGCGACGATATCGGCGAACTGGCGCAACTGCGGGTCGTCGGTGCGTCCGGCCAGCAGGTCCGGCACGATCAGCAAGGGCTGCAGGATGTTGCGCAGGTCGTGGCTCAGGCCGGCCGCCAGCAGCGCCAGGCTTTCCAGCCGTTGCGCGCGCATCAGCTCGGTTTCCACGCGCTCGCGCTCGCGTTCGCTGCGGGCCTCGCGCACCGCGCGTGCCACCGCCGCTGGCAGACGATGCGGATTGTGCTTGATGATGTAGTCGTTGGCGCCGTCCTGCAGCGCCCTGACCGCGGTCTCCTCGCCCATCGTGCCGGAGACGAAGATGAAGGGCATGCGCGATTCCGCCGCCCGCACGATGCGCAGGGCATCGTGGCCGGAAAAGCCCGGCATGCTGAGGTCCGAAAGCACGATGTCCGGCCGGAAATTCTCCAGGCACCGGCGCAACGCTTCCTCGCTGTCCACGCGCTCGAACACCGCTTCCAGCCCGGCCTCGAGCAATTGATCGGACAGCAGCTCGGCGTCTTCCGGCGAATCCTCGATCAGCAGGATCCGCAATTCGCCAAGCCGGGGACCTTCGTGGGGCATGCTCAATCGCGCTCCGGCGCCTGGTTGATGACCGCCCAGAAGGTGCCCAACGTCTTCACCGCGTTGAAGAACTGGTCCACGTCGACCGGCTTGACCACGTAGGCGTTCACGCCCAGGTCCCAGCTGCGCGCCAGGTCGCTTTCTTCCCGCGACGAAGACAGGATCACCACCGGCATGCGCTTGAGCTGATCGTGGGTGCGGATCTGCTTGAGCACTTCCAGCCCGTCCATGCGCGGCATCTTGATGTCCAGCAGCAGCACCGCCGGCAGGCCTTCCTCGCGATTGGCGAACGTGCCGCGGCGCAGCAGGTAGTCCATCGCCTCGACGCCGTCCTCGACGTGCACGATGGGATTGGCCAGGCGAGCCTCGCGGAGGGCGTCGACCGCCATCTCCGCGTCGGCGGGACTGTCTTCGGCGAGCAGGATGGTGCGGATGGCGGTCATGACTTGAACTCTTGGTTGGGCGCTTCAAGCGCGGAGGGAAGGATGAAATGGAAGGTGGCGCCCTGGTCGACGACGCCCTCGGCCCAGATGCGGCCGCCATGGCGGCTGAGCACGCGGCGCGCACTGGCCAGGCCGATGCCGGTGCCCGGATATTCGCTGGCCTTGTGCAGCCGCTGGAACACGCCGAACAGCTTGCTGGCGTAATCCATGTCGAAGCCGGCGCCGTTGTCGCGCACGCTGAAGTGGTGGCTGCCGTCGGGCAGCGCCTCGTAGCCGACGTCGATGCGCGCGATGTCGCGCTTGCCGCTGTACTTGACCGCGTTGCCGAGCAGGTTCAGCCACAGCTGCCGCATCATGTTCTCGTCGGCGACCAGGATCGGCAGCGGCGCGATGTGCCATTCGACGCGGTGCTCGGGATGCTCGGTCTGCACGTTGGCGTCGAGCACCGCGCGGGTCTCGGCCACCAGCGATTGCATGTCCACCGCCTGCATGCGCATCGCGCTGCGGCCCAGGCGCGAGTACACCAGCAGGTCGTCGATCAGCGCGGCCATGCGCTGCGCCGAGCCGCTGATCACATGCATGTAGTGCTGCGCCTTGTCGTCCGCGGCATCGCCCAGGTAGCGCGCGAGCTTGTCAGCGAAACCGGCCACGTGGCGCAGCGGCGCGCGCAGGTCGTGCGAGACCGAGTAACTGAAGGCCTCCAGCTCGCGGTTGACCTCCGAGACCTGTTCCACCTTGCCTTCCAGCTGGCGGTTCAGTTCCTGGATGCGCTGGTTGGCCGCCTTCTGCAGGCTGACGTCGCTCACCGTCATCAGCACGACCTGGTCTTCCTTGTCCGGCAGCGGCATGCGGCGCGCGTTGATCAGCATCGTGCGGGCGACACCGTCGGCGCCGTGCTGCTCATGCTCGAAATCCCACAGCTCGCGGCCGCGCAGCAGCACGTCGGCCAGGCGCTGGCGGATCGTCGGGTCGTTCCAGGCACCGTCGCCGATGTCGGCGAGCCGCTGGTTCGTCCCTTCCGCCTCGTCCAGTCCGTACAGCTCGGCGAAGGCGTTGTTGTAGAGCACCAGTTGCTGCTGCTCGTCCAGCAGCACGATGGGTTCGCGTACGGTCTGCAGCACCGAGGCCGCGCGGCCGGAGGAGCGGATCGAGGCCTGCTCGGCCACCAGACGGCGGTGGATCTGGCGCTGCAACAGCCACACGATCGTGCCCAGCAGGGCCAGCTGCACGATCAGTGCACCCCAGCTCAGCGCCGAATACTGGGTGCGCCGCGTCGCCGCCTCCGCGTCGCGCTGGGCCAGCAGGCGATCCTCCTCGGCCTGCATCTGGTCGAGCACGTCGCGCATCGGATTGGCGACGGTCATGTCCTGGATCAGGGCCCGCGTCGTTTCCGGGTCGTGACTGCGCGCGATGCTCTCGGCCAGCATCATGCGCCGCTCGATGGTGCTCTGCAGACGTCCCATGCGGACCTGCTGCTCGGGGTTGTCGCGGGTCTCGTTGATCAGGTCGGCGACGGCCTTCTCGGCGTTGGCACGGCCTTGCCGCATGCGCTCATTGAGCACCGGCAGTTCGACGCCATGCGAGCGCATCATCGCCGCCGATTCGAGGTCGCGCACGGACGACTCCAACAGCTGCGACAACTGCCGCACCTGCTGGCTGTGGACGACCCAATTTGAAGCCTGGTCCGAAGTGCGTGCCATCTGCTGCAACAGCAGCGACGGGACCACGACGATCAGGAAAATGGCGAGCGCCAGCACCGGCAGGCGCCAACGGTCCCAGACGTCCTCGTTGACTGGTGTCTGCATCTTCTCTTTCGCTCGTTCCACGGTTGGTCGAGGGCGTGGGATTGTCCCCTATCGCTCCCGAACCCGAGTTAATGATTCAGCTTTGTGCCCAGCAACCGGCATCAAGCTGAATGGGCCAATGATAAAGCCACCGAGGCCCTCTGTGGGGCCCCCAGGCCCCTCCCCGCCCCGCCTTTCAATCAACAAAAAGGCGCGTCCATCGGACGCGCCTGGAAGTCGCATGCCGGGCCGCCTCGCCACGGCCCGGCACGCGGTTCACCACGGCAATCAGTTGTGGGCAGCGGCCCCGGCGACCTTGAGCTTGCTGGCGTCAACCTTCTTCACGCCTTCGATGCCCTTGGCGACCGAAACGGCCTTGTCGTGCTCGGCCTGGGTCTTGACCGAGCCGCTCAGCCACACCACGCCGTTCTTGGTTTCGACGCTGACATCGGTCCCCGACACGTTGTCGGTGGCCAGCAGGTCGGACTTCACCTTCGTGGTGATCCAGGTGTCGGAAGCCGGCTGGCTGGATTCGGCCGGGGGATTCTTTTCGGCGGCCATCGCGGCACCGCCGCCGAGCAGCGTGCCAAGCGCCAGCGACAAAGCCAGGACATTGCGAATCTTGCGGTCGTTGCTCATGGGTCGATCTCCCGTTGGGTGTGGCGAGGAGTGTGTGCAGCGGGGCGTAGAGCGAACGTGACCCCGGCATGCAGGTGCCGTGAACCGCTCAGGTTCGATCCCTTAAGCTAGCCACGATTCATCGAGAGAACGCTTCCATGTCCGCCCTCAACCTGGCTTTGATCGGTTACGGCTACGTCGGTCGTGTCTTCCACGCACCGCTGATCGAAGCCACCGACGGGCTGCGCCTGCACAGCATCGTTTCCAGCCAGGAAAATCTCGCCGCCGCGCATCCGGGCACGCGGGTTACCGCCGATCGCTCGCGAGTGCTGAACGATCCACAGATCGATGCGGTGGTCATCGCCACCCCCAACGACACCCATGCGCCGATCGCGCTGGAGGCGCTGGCCGCCGGCAAGCACGTACTGGTGGACAAGCCATTCACCCTGGACCTGGCGCAGGCGCGCGAAGTCACCGACGCCGCACGGCGCGCAGGCCGCGTCGTCAGCGTGTTCCAGAACCGACGCTGGGATGCCGACTTCCTTACCGTGCGCCGCCTGATCGACGAAGGCACGCTCGGCGACATTGCCGAGTTCCACTCCCATTTCGATCGCCATCGCCCGCAGGTCCGCGACCGCTGGCGCGAGAGCGCCCTGCCCGGCGCCGGCCTGTGGTTCGACCTGGGGCCGCATCTGCTCGACCAGGCGCTGTGCTTGTTCGGCCGCCCGCAGGCGATCGCCGCCGACCTGCTGCGCCAACGCACCGGCGCACGCAGCGACGATTACTTCGACGTCACCCTGCACTACCCACGTCGGCGCGTACGCCTGCATGCCGGCTCGCTGGTCGCCGACGCGCGCCTGCGCTACGCCGTGCATGGCGAACGCGGCAGCTACCTCAAGCACGGCCTGGACACTCAGGAAACCATGCTGCGCGAAGGGCTGCGCCCGGGCATGCAGGATTGGGGGGTGGATGCGGACGACGGACAGCTGACCCTGGTCGACGCCGACGGCACTTCGCGCAGCGAACGGATTGCCACCGAACCCGGGGACTATCGCCGCTGCTATGCCGCTTTCGCCGACGCCATCGCCGGTCGCGGCGAAGGGCCGGCCAGCGTCGCCGAAGCGCTGCAAGTGATGGAACTGCTGGAGTTGGCCCAGCGCGCCGCCGCGCTGGGCCGCGTGCTGGCGGTGGACTGAGCGGGGCGTGACCATTCCCGCTGCGCGGGCTGTGGCCCCGCACGGTTGTGCTGTGCAAAGTCCAACGCGAGCGATACCGGCCTATCGCCTGCCGTGGGGACGGCATCATTCCGTTGACCCGGCATGCTTGAGGGCGCCCGGCCCCGACTTCGACCTTGCCTATCCCCGCGGCTGTCGCCGCGCGCCCGGACACAAATGTCGCTCGCTCTTTGTAGGAGCGGCTTCAGCCGCGACCGCGGGATCCGGCGGTCGCGGCTGAAGCCGCTCCTACATCGAAGCCGGGACAGGTGCCGATGGAAACTGGAAGCCTGGCTTTTCTCTTCCCCCTCTCCCGGCGCGCCTCGAACGAAGCTTGAAGCTCAAAGCGCCTAGCGCCGTCCTGCCGGGGTGGGCGCGTCAAGCGGCACAGGGCAGCCGCGCGGTGAGTGCGGACAGGATGTCCGCCCGAACCGAAAGCGGCTATCCGCTATCCCGGCAGGACGGGGCGCGCACCGTAAGCCGACAAAACAAACCGCCCACAGCGCGCCCCTCAATAAACCCCACCCTCGCAAGCCACAGAAACACAGAAATCCCGCTGAGGGGAGAAGAGCTCTAAAAAGGGCTGTCCTCCAGAAGCATCTGGAGGAACTGTGGCAGCCGCTTCAGTCCGGCTTGCCAGCCGGCGGCGCAGCGGCGCGCGTCGCGTGGCCGCCGAACTGGTTGCGCA
>Ga0160436_1000810_pt1 | contig 10025 bp, 9 predicted proteins | sample HID1973M_E0MG_FD_108264 | JGI IMG/M metagenome (GOLD analysis project Ga0160436, IMG submission 108264) | Enriched mosquito-associated microbial communities from UW Madison campus, WI, USA - HID1973M_E0 MG | ecosystem: Host-associated > Arthropoda: Insects > Digestive system > Unclassified ...
CAGCCGTCGGCATGGCTCGCCTGTAGCCGCTGATCCAGCGCGCCAGATAGTTGAGTGAAGCAGAGTTTCGGGGGTACGGCCGAATCATTCCCAGTGATCTCGATGCGCTACCCGCATCGCAGTTTGCCGGACCGCCTCGGCAACAGTGAACCCAGGCTGTTGACGTGAGCTGGTCTGGGTCCTAGTTACTGATAATGGAGATCTTATTGTTGCGCTCGATGATTGCGAGCGTGATCTGTTCAACCCGCTCAATCCCCTGCCCCAGTATTGCCGCCAGTGATCGCGGCTGGCTCATCGACGCGTATCAATCATCGTCACAACCAGCATGGCGATTCATTGCAAACCCGCCTACGCTTGTTGGATGCCCCCACGCCTTTACTCAGTTGAGGCAAAGGGTGGGGCAATCAGATTCCCTTCTGACTGTCCGTCCGCCGCGATCTGGACCTGCCCGCGTGTATCGCCAGCCACTGACCCCTTAATACGTCCCGCCCGACCAACATTTACCGCACAACGGGTAAACGTTTTAAGCACTCCCCACCTGTCGTTCTCAAGCGACCGATGCCGCAGCCCCGCTGGAAATGAGGCCGCTGTTCACGTTCTCCCATTGAGGAAAATCAGTATGTATCGGCCGAGCACCATTACTTATCAGCAGCATCGAGGGTTCAGCCGGACCTTCACTCAGGGGCATTTGAGCCTTGGATTGTTTTTCCCTTTGGAGGCTTTCGATGGGGACATGCCCAGCATGCTCAACCAGGTCGCTTTGGCCAAACGAGCGGAGGCGTTGGGTTTCTGCGCGCTCTGGTTTCGTGATGTGCCTCTTCGGGATCCCGGTTTCGGCGATGTTGGCCAACTGTTCGATCCTTGGGTTTATCTGGGCTACATGGCCGCGCATACGTCTGAGATTGCGCTTGGCACTGCGTCCATTGCCATACCGTTGCGCCATCCGTTGCACACTGCCAAGGCATCTGCCAGCGTCGATCAACTGAGTGCAGGTCGCTTGATTCTGGGGGTGGCTTCCGGCGATCGTCCGGTGGAGTTTTTAGCTTTCGGCGTCGATCCCGAAAGGCGTGGAGAGCTCTTTCGGGAGCACTACGAGGTTATTAGGAAAGCCCACAGCACCAGCTTCGAACCCATCCGCTGGAGCGGTGGTGAGATGCAGGGCGCTGACTTGATTCCCAAACCCACAACCCAATCCATTCCAATGCTTGTGACTGGAAACAGTCGCCAGTCGCTGGACTGGATCGCGCGCGAAAGCCTCGGATGGATCAACTATCCACGCATACCGAACATGCAGCGGCTGATCGTTGAAGACTGGCGACGTGAGGTCATGAAGCAATGTGGCGCCGTCTATAAGCCCTTCGCTCAGTCGCTTTATATCGACCTCGACGAGACTCCATCCACGCCGCCCACCCGCATTCATTTAGGGTTCAAACTGGGACGCTACCATCTGCGGTTTTTGCTGGAGTCGCTTGAGGAGATCGGGGTGGACCACGTTATCCTGAATCTCAAATACGGAAAGCGCCCTGCTGAGGAAGTCATTGAGGAGCTGGGTACTCACATTGTTCCGGAATTCGCAGTACAGCCGCGTCCTGAAGCGGACTGATACACCCACCAGCGCCACGCCCGGCCGATGTGATCTACGGCTGGGTGACCATGAGTTGCTTTCACCCGAAGGCGAAGCCCGCCAGGCTGGCCCTGTTCCAGCGCCATGGAGAGCACCAAGATAGCCGTCATGCTGGCGTTGACTTCGGTACTGATGACCCTGAGTTTGAGCGCTTGGCATTGGCACAAACACAATTTCGCCGCCCTGTGCCATCAATGGACCTTCAGGACCAGGCACCTCCTGAGCCTGCATCAAGAACGCAGCTTCGTCTGCCGGGCTCGTCCAGGCATCTGGGGATCCAGTGCTTCATTGCACGACGTCATCAACAGTCCTGCTACCCAATGACGGGAGCGCGTTGAGCTAAGTCCCTGTCCCTGCGACAGACACGCGATCATCAGGCTGGTCCGGCGGACTCATGTTTGCTGAGGCGTTTGACGCATCCAGCTTATTGAAGAGCACTACGTCACGGGCTTTGTCGTAACCGAGTTCAACGCTGTCGCCGGCCTGGAGCTTGCCAGCGAGCATTTCCTTTGCGAGCCGCGTTTCGAGGGTCTGGCGAATCTGACGCTTCAACTCTCGCGCGCCAAACTCGGGCTGATAACCAACATCCGCCAGATGATCAATGAGGGTGTCAGCCACTTTCACCGTGATGTTCTGGGCAGCCGCGATTCTAATGACCCGATCAAGCTGAATGCCCACAATCGATCGGATGTTGTCCCGAGTAAGGGCATGGAACACGATGATGTCGTCGATACGGTTCAGGAATTCGGGACGAAAATGCCCTTTCAAGACGCCCATCAATTCATCACGTAACGCTTTATCCGTAAGGCGTTCATTTTCTGGTCGCCCAAGATTCTGCATGATGACGGCAGAGCCCAGATTGCTGGTGGCGATGATGATCGTATTGCTGAAGTCCACAACTCGTCCCTTGCCGTCCGTGAGACGACCATCATCGAACACCTGCAGCAATACGTTGCTCACATCGGGATGCGCCTTCTCAATCTCGTCGAGCAAAATCACGCTGTAGGGCTTGCGGCGGACGCGCTCTGTCAACTGACCGCCTTCGTCGTATCCGACATAACCGGGTGGCGCACCGATCAACCGGGCAACCGCATGACGCTCCATGTACTCCGACATATCGATGCGAATGATCGATTGCTCGTCACCAAACACCGTCTCTGCCAACGCCTTGGCCAACTCGGTTTTGCCTACGCCGGTTGGACCAAGAAAGAGAAACGTGGCAATCGGTCTGTTGGCTTGTCCAAGGCCGGCGCGAGACAAACGAACCGCATCGCTGACCGCAAGCACAGCATCTTCCTGCCCGACCAGCCGATCACGCAAAGTGTCTTCCATATTCAGCAGCTTCTGACGCTCTTCCTGGGTGAGTTCGGTTACCGGAATACCGGTCAGACGGGACAGTACTTCGGCAATCGACTCAAGGGTCACCTCGAGGGTTTCGGAACCCGTTTTGCGCTCCCAGGCTTCTGTCTCCTCTCCCAATTGGGCTTGCTTTTGACCGATGCGCTCTTCGAAGCCTTTGGATTCATCGAAGCGTTTACGCGAGGATGAATAGTCCTGTTCGCGTTTGAGCTGGGTGATTTCTGCTTCCAGCTCCTGAATGCCAGCGGGCCTTGAGGAGGTGCTGATGCGCACGCGGGCCGCAGCCTGGTCGATCAGGTCAATGGCCTTGTCCGGCAGAAAGCGCGAGGTAATGTAACGATCCGACAGCTCCGCCGCTGCCACGAATGCTTCGTCGGCGAACGTCACCTGATGGTGCGCCTCAAGCTTGTCGCGCAGTCCACGCAGGATAATGATGGTCTGTTCCACGGTGGGCTCGGATATCAGGACGGGCTGAAAACGTCTTTCGAGCGCCGCATCTTTTTCGATGTGCTTTTGATACTCATTGAGCGTCGTCGCACCGATCAGACTGAGCTCCCCGCGTGCCAGTGCGGGTTTCAATACGTTGGCAATGTCCAGGCCGCCCTCTTCACCTCCCTGCCCCGCGCCAACGATCGTATGCAGCTCGTCGATGAACAGAATCAGCTCCGAGCTCTTTGCAGCCACTTCATCGAGCAGTTGCTTGGCGCGCTCCTCAAATTCGCCCCGGTATTTGGAGCCCGCGACCATTGAGTTCAGATTGACTTCAACCAGCCGTCTGCCACGCAGAATTTCCGGGACATCGCCCTTGACTATGCGCTGGGCAAGCCCTTCGACGATGGCTGTCTTGCCGACGCCGGGTTCACCGATCAGGACCGGATTGTTCTTCCTGCGGCGGGCCAGCACCTCGATGGTGTTTTCGATTTCCTGCGCGCGGCCCAATACGGGATCCAGCTTGCCCTCACGAGCCAATGACGTCAGGTCGCGACCGAACTTGTCGAGTGTCGGTGTTCCCGTGGGGGTATCGACTCTCCCGTCCTCAGCCCCCTTACCCACCACCTTGACCACCTTCTGCCGCAAGGCTTCAGGGGTCACGCCGTATTTTTTGAGCAGCGTTCCGGCAATGCTTTCGGGCACCGAGGAAAGCCCGATCAACAGATGCTCGGGGCCAACATATGAGTGCCCTAAATCACGAGATGCCTGGAACGCAAAATTGAACGCTTTTTTCAGTCGAGGCGAGATGCTCATCTGATCCACCGGAGCCTGCGCCTGCGCTGCGCCCCTTTGAGCGTGTTGATCGATGTAGCCTTTGATGTCGTCCGCAGAAAGCTTCAATTCCTTGAGCAACGCTGTGCCTACGTCGGTATCGGCAAGCACATACAACAGATGCTCAGTATCGAGCTCGCTGCGGTTGAACTCATGGGCTTTCTCTCCAGCGCGTTGCAGGATTTCCAGCGTCTGGGAGCTGAATGCATCGGTTGCATCGACAGATTCGCGAGGCACATGCGCAGAGAGCCTGAAGTCATCACCCCCCTGATCCGCTGCTCCGCCCATGTTGTCGAAAAAGCGGGACACGCCACCGCCCAGCAAAGAGTCGAAGGGGTTCAACATGCTTTGATGGCGTAAAAGTTGACGGTAGTCGTGGTCGCAAATGGACATTGTTCTCGCCTGACCATTTTGCGACACGGTCACTCGCGCGACAGCCGGTCTGGCGTTACAAATTTCACAGAGAGTAGCCATGATGAGTTGTCTCCAAAAATGGATAACACGGACTCATACAGATGGATCTACGTGCCCTGAACGATGCTCAGGAAACAGGGGCATGAGACCAGCAATACGTTGAGCTTGGTCGGGAAGACGATGACGTGGGAGGGAATGGCAGCTTTGAGAAACGATGCCACCCGATCAACATAGTCGCGATCTCATGACAGCGCGCCACGGCTACTTGATTACCGACGAACGACGTCTAGACATTTCGTGTGAATAAACAGCCTGTCGTTAGCTATCAACCCAGGCGCTAGCTAGCGATTGAGTCCACGCATTGAGGAAAGCTCAATCGCCTGACTCATCTCGGTGACCTCGGGAGGCCCGTCATAGCGAAGCCCGTCGATGTAGAACGCAGGCGTGCCGTTTACCCCGCTACGTACGCCGCCATTGAAATCGGATTGTATTTTGGGCAGATAGATATCGGTTTGCATCGCAACAACCAGTTCATCGCTGGAAAGGCCGTGTCTCAGTGCGATGGCGCCATACAGCGGCACGCCCAATCGATCCTGATTTTCATACAACTCGTCGTGGGCCTCCCAGAAGAATCCTCGACTCCCGGCATATTCAGCGGTGACAGCTGCGCCCAGCGCATGCGGGTGAGCAGTGGTCAGTGGAAAGTTGCGAAACACAAGCAACAGATCCTCGCCAAAATGCTGCTGCAGCTGCTTGACGACCCAGTACGCCAAACCGCAATAGGGGCATTCGTAGTCGCCATATTCCACCAGTGTGACCTTGGCATCCGCCCTTCCCTGGCGATGGTCGTTTGCAGTTACCGGGACTTTGAGAGTGGCCATGTGATCACCTACTGGTTTTTGGCGGGCGTGCTGTGTGGGGACTCTGCCAGAGCATCCAGCGCATCCAGAATGCCGTCCGCTCCAGGATTGATTGCCATCGGTGAAACGTAGCTCCAGGCGACCACCCTCTCCTTGTCAATCACGAACAACGCACGCTTACAAACTCCAAGGTGGGAATCGTACACGCCATACTGTCGCGCCACCGCTCCTTTGGGCTCGAAATCGGCAAGCAGGCTGAAGTGAAACCCACGATCTTTGACGAAGGCCTGATGACACCATGCGCTGTCGACGGAAATACCCAGCAGCGTCGCGCCGTACTCTCTGAAGGTGGGAAGCACCTGATTGTACAAGGTCAGTTGGTCGCCACACACCGAGCTCCAGTCAGCGGGGTAGAACGCCAATATTACGGGACTTCCCTTTAGCTCGTGCAGGGACAGCCGCTGATCGGGCGTTGCGTACAGGGAGAAATCGGGGGCGACAGTGCCGGCTGGAAGTGGTCCTTGAAGCAGGCGGTCGGTCGTTTCTTTTGCATCATCCAATGCTGAAGTGTTCATTGCTTGAGCCCTGATACGTGGGGTGGGTTCTGTACAACCGGATACGACTCGCCCGGCGGGGTAATTCCATCCACCGTCAAGGGGTTCAGAATGGCGAAGAGGCCTCGTGACAAGCCTGAGTGTCTTCGGTTGCGAAAGTATGGCCGCATTACGAGCACGAGGTGATCCGCCGTGCTTTCGCGGAATGGGGGTTGAGGCCAGGTTGGCAGCGCAACGGCTGATTTGATCTGACGCACCAATGACTATAGTCGCTGTAGGCACCTGCCCGCCGAAAAGAGACCCGCGGTAACGTCCAGACTCAGCCGCGTCCCTGAGGCTGCAAAAAGGCGGCAGGGACGGGTTGGAGCCTTGTCGGGCTTGCTTAGCCGGGCAGCTTAGCCGCAAGCACGTCAACCTTCTCGATTGACGGCGGTTCGGCAAACAGCTCGGCAGCCTTTGCCATAAGCGCGGCGGCGACCTTGCCCGAAAGATGAGCCTGTCGGCCTGCTTCATCCGGGAAGGCGTCAAAGATGCCAAAGGTGGAAGGTCCCAAGCGGATGGCGAACCAGGCCGTGGTGGCTGGCTCCTCCGCCACGATTGCAAGACCACTCATTAAAAAGCTCTCAACCTCTCTCTCTTTCCCGGGTTTTGCTTCGAGACGAACGAACAACGCTACGTTGACCATGACGTGTCTCCTCTTGTTATGACCAGGTCATCATGCGCCATGCTTTCCAGTAAGCCCAACGGGATATTTGCCGACTTGCCAGCAAGCTCCAGCGTCGTGGGGATGGAAGATAGCGTCGAGTCATTCCGCCGGCAGAGCAAACGGCCAGAAGCAGACGCCGGACCGCCTCGTCACCCGTCATTAGCTGCACCCAGCCCATTTACTCGGCAGCGGCGCCCTTTCCCTCAGCATCCGATGTTCAAGACGCAGACCAACCGAACGGCCGGTCAGCGATGAAACTCTGGATGGCCCAGGAACGCTTCGAGGGTGGCAAACGGCATCGGTCTGGCGAAGTGATAACCCTGAAAAATATCGCAGCGACTGCCTTTCAGGAATTCCATTTGAGACGCCGTTTCCACGCCTTCGGCGACCACAATGAGGCTGAGGTGGTGGGCCATGGAAATAATGCCCTGGGTGATCGCTGCATCGTGGTGATCGGTAACGATTTCCCGGATGAACGAACGGTCGATCTTGATCTTGTCGATCGGCAAGCGCTTGAGGTAGCTGAGGCTGGAAAAACCGGTCCCGAAGTCATCGAGTGCAATGCGCACCCCCAATGCATTGAGCCGGTGCAACGTCTCGATCGCCTGATCAGCGTTATGCAACAGCAGCGACTCGGTGATCTCCAGCTCCAGTTGTTCACCTCGCAGACCGTGTTTCTCCAGCGTGGCCTGGACATACTGCACGAAATGGCCACGCTGGAAATGCATTGGTGAAATATTGACGGCCATCGAGATGCCCGTGATGCCCTGGTCGTCCAGCTGGCGCAACTGAGCGCAGGCCGTATCGAGCACCCAAAGGCTAAGCGGGATGATCTGACCACTGTCCTCGGCCACCGGAACAAACACCGCTGGGGGGATAATCCCTTTTCCGGATGCTCCCAGCGCAGCAACGCTTCGATCCCGACCACACGCCCGGTACGTGCGTCGATCTGCGGTTGATAATGCAGCTGTAACGACTGAGTCTCGATAGCCTTTTGCAGGTCATTGCGCAGCCTGGCGTGCTCGCAAACGCGCTGATTCAGGTCGCTGGTGTACCACTGAAAATTGTTGCGCCCTTGTTGTTTGGCTTTGTACATGGCCATGTCAGCCTGTTGGATCAACTGCATCGGCTGCTCAAGGTGACCATCGCTCAGGGTGATACCGACACTTGCGCTCACGTGCAGGTCGATGCCCTGGATGCAGTAGGGTCTGGCAATGCTGGCCATCAATCGCTCGGCCACTGGCACGACGTCCTCATCACGCAGCAGGTCCGGCAGCAGAACGATGAATTCGTCACCGCCCATGCGCACGATCGTGTCAGCGGGCCTAACCTGCTCTGCCATGCGTCGCGCTACCTCGATCAGCACCTGATCGCCAAAGTAGTGCCCGATAGAATCATTGATGGATTTGAATCCATCCAGATCAATGCACATTACCGCCAGCAGCCGCTTTCGCAGACGACTGAGGCGACAATCCAGAATAAGCTGGTCTTCAAGCGACACACGGTTAAGCAAGCCGGTCAGTTGGTCATGGCTGGCGTTGAAACTCAACTGGCGCTCGAAATGCTTCTGATCGCTGATGTCACGGGCAATGCCAAACACACCAACGATCTCGCCGTTGACCATGATGGGCAGGTTCGAAATGTCCATGGTCAACAGTTTTTCACTCTCGTCTCGAAGCCGTGCCTCGAAGCGTTGAGGGGCTCCGGCGCGCGCTGCGGAAAAATGCTGACTGACCCGCATCAGGTCTTCCTCAGGCACCAGACGGGAAAAGTGATGGCCAATGAACTGGGTTGCAGTCTGCGGCTTAAGCTTCAGGCCTGCGGGATTCACACTCTGGATGTTGCCGAGCAGATCGAGCGCGAACACCGGGTTGGGGTTATAGGTGAACAGTGAACGAAAGCGTTGCTCGCTCTCCTCCAGGCGCTGACCGTCACGCTCATGGCGGATTGCGATGACTGCCAGTTGGGCGGCGCAGGCAAGTTGTTGAATCTGTAATTCGTCTGGCGTATGGGTGCGATTCTGATACAGGGCAAATGTGCCCAATACGCTGCCTTCATGGGAGAGCAAAGGAACCGACCAGCAGGAATGCAAGTTATGCCCAAGCGCCAGGCTGCGGAAACGCTCCCAATTCGGATCTTGAGCGATGTCTTCAGTGACCACCATTTCGCGCCGGAACGCTGCCGTGCCGCAGGTGCCTTCCCGTGGACCGATCGCCATTCCATGAATCGCCTCACTGTACTTGGCCGGCAGGCCGGGCGCTGCGCCGCTCAGCAAGTGCTTGCCCTCGGCGTCAGTGAGGAGAATGGAACAGAACGTATCGGGGCTCTGGGCGTTTTGCATCTGGCAGATAGCGCTAAGTATTTCGTCCAGATGTTGGTCGCTTGCGATCATGCCGAGAATGTCACGTTGCGACTCGGGGAACGTATTGCTGTGAAAATCGGGACGAGTATTCATGGTGGTTCCTGAAGACTCTCGAGGTCGTCCGGTCTACAGAGAGCCATAAATAGCGGGCGGCCGATCACTGTCCACTAGTGCGTCGGTCGCGCACTGTAGGCAGCTGCGCCCCGCTGAAGAAAGGCTCAGAGGTGACATAAAAAGCAGTGTCAGATTGACGCCGTTTGGCGGTGAAAGGACCACGACCATTCCGCCGATGTGATCGCCCTCTGCCCGAACGATCATCGTGAAGCGCACTATCGAAGGAACAAGGCAGAGGTGCGCGAATTTCCTCACCTTGGCCCTGGGTTTTACCTGATCGTCACATGTTCGAGACGTGGCTCTGGTCAATTTCTGGGTGTCGTAACGGGCAGCAATTGTCCCCCAGAAAGCAGAAGTATCCTCGACTTTAGTAGCGCAACAGCCGCAAAAACCATCGAGTGAAAAAGCCGCCTAAAACTGCAGCAAGATAAGTGCGCGAACTGCTGGTGGTCTCGGATGCCGAAAATTCGTTCTACGGCTACGGTAAGTGCAAAATACGACTATAGTCACTGGTGAGCCAGGGAGCATCCAGCCGTTATGTTACACGCCTGGCCCTCAATCCAATACCGCGAAGACACGGAGGATTTCCTCGTGCTTCTTAATGCGAAATTTCTACGTTCTGGCTGCCGAAAACACTTAGGTTCAGGCTGAGATATAGGCCTCGTTTCTTATGTGAATCCACTGATGGTGGATTGAGTTATCCCGCCGGGCACGTTGTATCCCGCCAAGCACGCCCCCACCACCCATCTATCAAGGTTCAGGCAATGGA
>Ga0160436_1000815_pt1 | contig 9991 bp, 6 predicted proteins | sample HID1973M_E0MG_FD_108264 | JGI IMG/M metagenome (GOLD analysis project Ga0160436, IMG submission 108264) | Enriched mosquito-associated microbial communities from UW Madison campus, WI, USA - HID1973M_E0 MG | ecosystem: Host-associated > Arthropoda: Insects > Digestive system > Unclassified ...
ATCACTGGCGTGATCCCCGTTGAGGGCGGCATTGACACCGCAGGAACCTCCAAGCTTATACCAATCCCGGGCCCTGTAGCCACTTATGCACAGGGACTCCGGGCGTTTTTTTACGACTTACTTCCCGTTGATGATCTTCTTTGCATCATCTGGCTTTTTCACGCCCTTGGCCAAGGCCTGCTGGGCGGCCTGCTTGGCCTCGGCAGTGCGTCCTTCGTTCTTGAGCACCTTCGCCAGGTTCAGGTAGGTCTCGCCGTCCTTGGAAAGCGGGGCGGCCTTCTGCCAGTTTTCAATCGCCTGCGGAAGCTGGTCCGTGTAGTAGTAGGACTGGGCCAGGGCCAGGTAGGTCTGGTAGTCCGGCTTCAGGATTCCCTTCTGAAAGCCTTCGTTGATGACGGCAATAACGTCTTTTTCTTTATTGTCGGTATTGGCGTAGATCGAATACAGCTGCTTGTATTCCTTCTCGTCGGTGAGCTGGCCGGCTGCGCGCAGCTTGTCCATTACCGCGGCGGCCTTGTCCATCTGGTCGGCCTGCATGTACATGCTGGCCAGGTTGAGCTGGGCCTTCTTGTCGTTCGGCGTCTTGGCGGCGAGCTGCTCGGCGGCGGTCACGGCCTCACCGGTCTGCCCGGCTTCCGCGTACGCGGCCATCAGCAGCTGGTTCCAGCTGTCCTTCGGCTCAGACGAGGCCGCAATGGCCTGCTTGATGACCGGAATGGCTTCCTGGTAGCGCTCGGTCTGGTACAGCGCCTGGCCCTTCAGGATCAGGTCTTCCGGGCGCTGCGACTTGGTTTCGGTCAGGTACTTGTCCAGCGTCGCCAGGCCTTCCGGATACTGGTCGTCCTGCAGCTGCAGCTGCGCCAGCATCAGCATCGCCTGGAAGTGGCCGTTGTTGTCCAGGCCGTTGAACTGGATCGCCTGCGCCAGGTAGGTCTTGGCGGCGGCGTTGTCGTCCATGTTGTAGGCCGACTGCGCGGCGAGCTGCGCGGCGATCGACTTGTCGGCGGTGTTGGCGGCCGGATTGGCCAGGATCTCATCGGCCGACGCGCGCACCGCGGGGTAGTCCTCACCCTTGTTGAAAGCATCGATCAGCTTCTGCAGCTTGCTCCCCAGCTTGGCCGAGGTCTTCTCCTTCGGCTCCTCGCGCGTGGCGTTCGGGAACAACACCTCGGCCTTGGCGCTGGCCCCCTTCGACGACTTGCGGCTGCTGCTGCGCGACGAAGGATCCGACGCCTGCGCGACCGCATCCGTAACCACGGCGCCGCCAAGGGCGGTGGCGATGAACAACGACAGCAGAGCTTTGTTGCGATGGGGCAGTTTCATGGTCACCTCGGATCGGGCCGCCGGGCTTGATGACTCGGCGCTAAGGGAAACGCTGGGTGTACGAAAAAACGAGCCGGCAAACTTAGCAGAATCTTTCAGCCACCGAAAACGCTTTCTATGCTGGGGTGCAGCAATACGCAGGCGTCTAGCCACAGCGCGGTTTGCGTCCGGCGCGCTGGGCCTGCTCGAATACCGGCATCAGGCTGGGCGCATCACGCTCAAGTTCACGGATTCGATTGACCGGATCCGGATGGGTGGACAGCCATTGGGGCTGCCGGGTTCCGCTCGCGGCCATCATGTTCTTCCAAAGATCCACTGCTTGTGAGGGATTGAAGCCGGCGTCGGCCATCAGGCGCTGGCCGACGATATCGGCCTCGCTCTCCTGGGTCCGCGAACCAGGCAGCAGAAAAGCCGTCTGCGCGGTCATGCCGCCGAGCTGGTTCACCGCGCTGGCCGCCGTACCGCCATAGGCCGCACCGGCCAACGCTCCCAGCACCGACAGACCCGTCTGTGCGCCCATCTGGCGGGTGATCCGTTCTTCGTGATGACGGGAAATGACGTGGCCGATTTCGTGGCCCAGAACCGCCGCGAGTTGGTCCTGGCTCTTGGCCACCTTGAAGATGCCGGTGTTGACGCCGACCTTGCCGCCGGGCAGGGCGAACGCATTGGGCTCGTCGTCCACGAACACCGCCACTTCCCAGGGCGTGTTGCGCCACTGCGGCGGCAGCTGCGCGACCAGGTCGTCCACAACGCACTTCACATAGGCGTTCTGCTGTCCATTGGTGCTGATCTTTTCCTTCGACTTGGTCTCGGAGAACGCCTGTGCGCCGAGCTGGTCCAGCTGCTGCTGCGACACACCGCCCACCATCTGCTTGCGCCCGGTGGGCGACGTGGTGGTGGCGCAGGCGGCCAGCGTCAGGGCCAGCATCGTGCCAAGTACGACGGGTTTGCTCATCAGAATTCCCCGGGAGGTCAGGGAATTCTGGCAGGGACGGCTTAACTTTTCGTCAAGCAAACTTCACTGCAAGCCGAAGCAGTACAGCGCCGCCAATGCAATCCCGTTGTGCAGGCCATGGCCGAGGATGGAAGCCCACAACGTTCCGGTGCGCCAGTACAGCCAAGCGAAAGCGGCGCCCATGCCGCCGTATACCAGCCACAGCTGGACGATCGCCAGCGGCCCATTGCCGCTGAGCCCGGGGATTTCATGCAGCAGGGCAAAGGCAATGCTGCTCAACACCAGGCCCAACCAAGGCCGCCCGGCGCTCAACAGACGCCCGAACAGCACCCGCCGGAACAGCAGTTCCTCGCTGGCAGGTGCCAACACCACGGCGAAGGCAATGAGGAACACCGGCCATTCGCGCAACCCCTGATCGACCATCGACAGATTGGTGGGCACCGGCTTTATGCCGGCCCGTTCGGCCAGGAAGCCGATCAGATTGCTGAGGATGAAGACCAGCACGGCGACCAGTACCGCCCAACCCCAGGTCGCCGGCCGCAGGGCCGCGGCATGTGACTGAGTGCGCTCTTGTGGCGAGGCGCGCCGGCGCCAGAAGTACAACAGCAGAGCGGCCGCTGAGGTGCTGGCCAGCGCCATCAGCATCTGCGCCAGTACGCCCGGCGCGCCCAGCGAAGCCATGATGGCGTGCGGGTCGGGCGGCAAGCCTTGCTGCTTTGCGTGCCGCGCCAGCTGGAAACTGCGCCAGATGCCCCACACGGCCGCCGTGCCGATGCTGGTCAGCAGCAACGCCGCCAACCCGATCAACGCATCCACGAAGAAGTTCAGCAGCGGTGCGCGATCAAGCGCGGGAGGACGCTCGCTCGCGGGTACGGCCAGGGCCTCCGCGGACGAGGGCGGTGGCGACGACGAAGTGCTCATCGGAATCCTGCAGACGGAAACTGGCCATCGCCTCGTCCTGGATGCGATGGCCACTCGGTGGGTCGATTGGGTCAGATGTCGAGGTTGGCGACCTTCAGCGCGTTGTCCTCGATGAAATCGCGGCGCGGCTCGACCACATCGCCCATCAAGGTGCTGAAGATCTGATCCGCGGCCACGGCATCTTCGACGCGGACCTGCAGCAGGCGACGCGTATCCGGATTCACCGTGGTATCCCACAGCTGTTCCGGGTTCATTTCGCCCAGGCCCTTGAAGCGCTGGATCTGCCGACCCTTCTTGGCCTCCTCCAGCAGCCAGGCCTGCGCCTGCGCGAACCGCTCGATCGGTTGCGCCTTGCTGCCGCGCACGATCTGCGCGCCATCGCGCACCAACCCGTGCAACAACTTGGCGGCCTCGTGCAGCGGCCGCAGCTCGCCGGTTTCGAAAGCAGACAGCGGCAATATCTGGATCAGCTCCTCGCCCATGTGGCGACGGGTCACCAACAGCGCCGCCGGTCGCTGATCGTTCGGCTCCTGCAGCTCGATCGAATAGCGCGGCGTGCCCAGGCTGGCCTGGTTGAGACGCGTGGCCAGCGCGCCCGGGCCTTCATCCGGCCCGGCGGTGCGCAGGTGTTCCAAGTCCAGCGGCGTGAAGTCGATCAGCGCCTCAAGCACCCGCGAATCGTAGCGGTGCGCGTTGCGTGCGATCGCATCGTTGGCCGAGGCATAGGCGATGAGCAGTTTCTCCAGCGCCAGGCCTTCGATGGCCGGTTCACCCGCCGCCGGCACCAGCGCGGCGCCCTCGACTGCACTGTTGGCCAGGTACACGTTGAGCGCCGCGTCGTCCTTGAGGTAAAGCTCCTGCTTGCCCTGCTTGAGTTTGTACAGCGGCGGCAAGCCGATATAGACGTGGCCGCGCTCAATCAGCTCCGGCATCTGGCGGTAGAAGAACGTCAGCAGCAGGGTGCGGATGTGCGAGCCGTCCACGTCGGCGTCAGTCATGATGATGATGCGGTGGTAGCGCAGCTTGTCCGGGTTGTACTCGTCTTTGCCGATGCCGGTGCCCAGCGCGGTGATCAGCGTGCCGACTTCGGCGCTGGCGAGCATGCGATCGAAGCGGGCACGTTCCACGTTGAGGATCTTGCCGCGCAGCGGCAGCACGGCCTGATTCTTGCGGTTGCGTCCCTGCTTGGCCGAGCCGCCCGCCGAGTCACCCTCGACGATGAACAGTTCCGACAGCGCCGGATCCTTTTCCTGGCAGTCGGCGAGCTTGCCCGGCAGGCCGGCGATATCCAGCGCGCCCTTGCGGCGGGTCAGGTCGCGCGCCTTGCGCGCCGCCTCTCTCGCGCGCGCAGCGTCGACGATCTTGCTGGTGATGGCCCGTGCTTCGTTCGGGTTCTCCTGCAGGAACTCCTCCAGGCGCGCGCCAAAGGTCGCTTCCACCGCCGGCTTGACGTCGGAGCTGACCAGCTTTTCCTTGGTCTGCGAGGAGAAGCTCGGATCCGGCACCTTGACCGACAGCACCGCGATCATGCCTTCGCGCATGTCGTCGCCGGTCAGGCTGATCTTGGCCTGCTTGGCGATACCGTTCTGCTCGATGTAGTTGCTGAGCGTGCGGGTCAAGGCCGCGCGGAAGCCGGCCAAGTGGGTACCGCCGTCCTTCTGCGGGATGTTGTTGGTGAAGCAGTACATCGTCTCCTGGTAGGCATCGGTCCACTGCAGGGCGACATCGACGACGATGCCGTTGCTTTCGCCGGTGACGGAGATGACGTTCGGGTGCAATGGGTTCTTCAACTGCGCCAGGTGCTCCACGAAGCTGCGGATGCCGCCTTCGTAGTGGAAATCGTCGCGACGACCTTCGCCTCGCTCGTCGATCAGCGTGATGCGCACGCCGGTGTTGAGGAAGGACAGTTCGCGCAGGCGGCGGGCGAGGATCTCGTAGTGGAATTCGACGTCACTGAAGATTTCCTGCGCCGGCTTGAAGCGCAGCGTCGTGCCGCGCTTCTGCGAGGGCTCGAGCTGCTTGAGCGCGTAGAGGGGCTCACCCAGCGAGTATTCCTGCTGGTAGTGGTGACCATCGCGCCAGATGTCCAGCCACAGATGCTCGGACAGCGCGTTGACCACTGACACGCCCACGCCGTGCAAGCCGCCGGAAACCTTGTAGCTGTTGTCGTCGAACTTGCCGCCGGCGTGCAGCACGGTGAGGATCACCTCCGCCGCCGAGACGCCTTCTTCCTTGTGGATGTCCACCGGAATGCCGCGGCCGTTGTCGGAGACCGACACCGAGCCATCGACGTGGATCTTCACCACGATGTCGTCTGCGTGCCCTGCCAGCGCTTCGTCGACCGAGTTGTCGACGACCTCGAACACCATGTGGTGCAGGCCGGTGCCGTCGTGGACGTCGCCGATGTACATGCCGGGACGCTTGCGGACCGCCTCCAGGCCACGCAGGACCGTGATCTTGCTCGAGTCGTAGTTGTTGCCGGTCGCCGGCGTCGGGTTTAGTTCTTCGGTCATGCGCTTGCAGAAGCTCCGCTGCGCGGGTGGCGACGACCAAGTCGTGCCACGCCGGGAATGAGTGGTGAGAGCAAGTGAATTATAGCAGCCGAGCCCCGGCTGCCCCGGACCAGGCGGTGTCTAGCGGGCTACGAGCCCCTGAGCAGGCCGTGTTCCACGTGGAACTTGGTGGTACCCAGGTCGTCCAAACCGGGTGGCGCTTCGGTAGCGGTGATCAATACCTGTGCCGGCCCCTGGCCGAGGCGATCCAACACACGCCGTTGATGATTTCGGTCGAGCTCGGAACCCAGGTCGTCCAAGGCAATGACGGGCCACTCGCCGCGGCGCGCGGCAAAGTCTTCAGCCTGCGCCAGCAGGCATGTCAGCGCGGTCAGCTTAGCCTGCCCTCGCGAAAGCACATGAACGCCTTCCAGCGCGGCAAAGACTGGCCGCCAATCTGCCCGATGCGGCCCGACCGAGGTGTAGCCGTATTGGCGATCGCGCTCCCTGGCCAGCAGCAGGGCGTCCGCCAGGGAGAGCTCCTGCCGTCGCCATCCAGGCGAGAACTCCAGCCCGAGCAACGCCAGCGTTGGAGCGATTTCGCCGGCCAGAGGAGCCGCCCGCTCCTGCAGCCGTTCCAGATACAGGCTACGGCGCGAAGTCAGCACTTCGCCCGTTTCGGCTAGTTCCCGGTCCCAGGCATCGAGGAGGGAGCCCGCCGCGCCCTGCTTCAGCAATACGTTGCGCTGCTTCAAAGCGCGGGAATAGCGTCTCCACAGGCCGAGGAAATCCGGTTCCACGTGGAACAACGCCCAGTCCATGAAACGCCGGCGCGATTCGCCGCTTCCATTGATCAGAGCATGGCTGCCAGGCTCGAAGGTCACCACTGCCAATGCGGCGCAAAGGTTTCCCAACTGCTGGACGTCCTCTCCGTCGAGGCGTCCGCGCCATTGCTGCCCACTGTGTTGCAGGCCAGCCCGCCGTCGGCGATCCGTGGCGGCGCCTTTTTCGGTCCACTCGACGAACACTTCCAGCTCGCTTGCGCCGGTTTGGATCAGCCCATCACGGACCCGCCCGCGAAAACTGCGGCCGTAGGCCATCAGGTGCAACGCCTCCAGCAGGCTGGTCTTACCCGCCCCATTGTCGCCTGTCAGTAGGTTGATTCCGGGTGCCGGAGTCCAGTCCACGTGTTCGAAACGACGAAAGCGGTGGAGAGCGAGGCGGCTGATCTGCATGGAGGGTTCTGCCGCACTCGGAGCGTCTGGTACACCGGCAGGATAACGCGAAGCGCATTCATCGTGGCGCGCAGTCTTGTGGATAAGTTGGGGGCTATTGAGGCTCTGCGCAACTTAGTGGGAACAATCCCCAGGCCATCCACAGGTTTGAGGCCCTGGACACAGGGGGTTTCAGACGTGAAATGTCATTAAGAATCAACTGGTTGGCTATGCAATCCACGAAAAACAGCCCTACCACCACTACAAAGCTCTTAAGTATTTAGCTATTTAAAGCTGGTAAGACAGAGTCTCTAGATCCATAAAAGAAAAAGCCCGGCGCTATGCACCGGGCTCTTGTTCCACGTGAAACACACTCTCAGAGACGCAGCGGCATCACCACATGACGCGACTTCTCGTTCGCCGCTTCGCGAACCAAGGCGGATGAGTTTGCATCACGCAACTGAATCACGACGTGTTCGTCGCGCAATGCCGACAGTGCATCCAACAGGTAGTTCACGTTGAACCCGATCGCGAGGTCCGAGACCTTGGTGTCGGCCTCGATCTCTTCCTGCGCTTCTTCCTGCTCCGGGTTGTGTGCGCTGATCTTCAACTGGCCCGGTGAAACCTCGACGCGCACGCCGCGGTACTTCTCGTTCGAAAGAATCGCCGCACGCTGCAACGAAGCACGCAGTGCCTCGCGATCCACGCGGACTTCTCGGTCTGCACCGATCGGGATCACCGCCTCGTAGTCGGGAAAACGACCGTCGATCAGCTTCGAGGTAAAGGTCACATCGTCCCGTTTCATGCGCACGTGGCTGCGACCGACTTCCAGTTCAACCTGGCGGTCACCGCCCTCCAACAAGCGCTGCAGCTCGGTCACACCCTTGCGCGGCACGATGATCTGACGCTTGGTGGTGCTGCCGGACTCCAGCGCGGTCTCGCACAGCGCCAGACGGTGGCCATCGGTGGCAACACAGCGCAAGGTGGAGTCGCGCAGATCGAACAACAGGCCGTTGAGGTAGTAGCGAACGTCCTGCTGCGCCATGGCGAAAGCAGTCCGTTCGATCAGCTCCTTCAAGCCGGCCTCCGGAATCGCGACACGCTCGGTGGCTTCGACCTCGTCCACGGACGGGAAATCGTTCGCCGGCAAGGTGGCCAGTGTGAAACGGCTCCGTCCAGCCTGGACGGTCACCTTCTCGCCGGACTGCGACACCGTGACACGACTGCCGTCGGGCAGGGCGCGCACGATTTCGAACAGTTTGCGGGCCGGAATCGTGGTTTCGCCGTCCTGGGCATCCTCGACCGAGATCCGCGAAATCATTTCGACTTCCAGATCCGTGCCGGTCAGCGATAGCTGGCCGTTCTGCACCTGGACCAGGAAATTGGCCAGAACCGGCAGTGTCTGACGGCGTTCAACCACATTGACCACTTGAGCCAACGGTTTGAGAAAGGCTTCGCGCTGCAGTGTGAAACGCATGTGGTTCCGTGCCCCTATGCTTTTAAAGATGTGGAATAAATCAAAAGCTTGGTGGTGATGGTAGGCGCGTTTTTCGCGGAAAACTACCCTAAGACTTTGATTTACAAGGGTTTTGTTGACATGAAACCCTTGGGATTAGTGCCCCTGTCCAGTGGGTAAAACCTGTGGACAACTTTTGGCGCCCCGAGAGGCCGCTTTTTATCCACAGATTCTCCCGCTGTTGCGCGCAGATCATGCACTGAATTGTGCACGTGTGCTTGGGCGGGCGGGAGCCTTACTCGCTGAGCTTGCGGATGAGCTTGTCCCAGTCCTCGCGCAGCTTGCCGTCAGTTTCCATCAGGCTGCGGATCTGCCGGCAAGCGTGCAGAACGGTGGTGTGATCGCGGCCGGCGAAAGCGTCTCCGATCTCCGGCAGGCTGTGCTCGGTGAGTTCCTTGGCCAACGCCATGGCAACCTGCCGCGGCCGCGCCAGCGAACGGGTCCGGCGCTTGGACAGCAGGTCCTTCATCTGCAAACCGTAGTAGTCGCCCACGGTCTTCTGGATGTTGGGGATGCCGATCGCCTGCTGCTGTGCACGCAACAGATCGCGCAGGGTCTCCTGCGCGAACTCGACAGTGATCGCGCGCCCGGTGAAGTTCGCGCGGGCGGCCAACGTGTTGAGCGCGCCTTCCAGGTCGCGCACATTGGAGCGCATCTTCTTGGCGATCAGGAACGCGACGTCGTCGGGGATGTCCGCGCCGCGCTCGCGCGCCTTGGCGAGCACGATGGCCGCGCGGGTCTCGAAGTCGGGCGGATCAATCGCCACGGACAAGCCCCAGGCAAGGCGTGATTTGAGGCGGGGTTCCAGGCCTTCGACTTCGCGCGGATACCGGTCACAGGTCAGGATGATCTGCTGGCGGCCATCGAACAGTGCGTTGAAGGTGTGGAAGAACTCTTCCTGCGTGCGGTCCTTGCCGGCAAAGAACTGGATGTCGTCGATGAGCAGCGCGTCGATCTGCTGGAACTGGCGCTTGAACTGGTCCATCGCCTTGTCCTGCAGCGCCCGGATCATCGCGCTGAAGAACTGCTCCGAGCGCAGGTACATGACCTTGGCATTCGGATTGGCCTGCCGCATCGCGTTGCCGGCAGCAAACATCAGGTGGGTCTTGCCCAGACCGGTGCTGCCGTAGAGCAGCAGCGGGTTGTGGGCGCGATCGCCCGGCTTCTGCGCCGCCTGCAGGGCCGCTGCGCGGCCGAGCTGGTTGCTGCGGCCTTCGACGAAGTTGTCGAACGTGTAGTGCGAGTCGAGATTGCCGGCAAACGGCACGACGTTGATCGGCGCGGACGGCTCGGCGACGAAAGAGGCGACAGGCGCCACTGGTTCGACCGGCTTGGGCCGTGAGCCGACAGCCAACGCCACTTCGCCGTTGCCGACGTAATGGGCGAGCAGTTCGCGGATCCGGACCAGGTAGCGTTCGCGTACCTGCTCGACGATGAAGGCGTTCGCGGCGTACAGCACGAGGCTGTCGGCGCGCTGGTCCGCCTGCAGGGGTTTCAACCAGGTATGGACGTCTTCGGGCGGAAATTCCGCTTCGAGGCGTTCCAGGCAACGGGGCCAAGCATCCATCAA
>Ga0160436_1000818_pt1 | contig 9960 bp, 6 predicted proteins | sample HID1973M_E0MG_FD_108264 | JGI IMG/M metagenome (GOLD analysis project Ga0160436, IMG submission 108264) | Enriched mosquito-associated microbial communities from UW Madison campus, WI, USA - HID1973M_E0 MG | ecosystem: Host-associated > Arthropoda: Insects > Digestive system > Unclassified ...
CAAGCACAAGCTGTCGTGGTTCGAGAACATCCCGCTGATCAGCTGGCTGGTGCTGCGCGGCCGCTGCCGGCACTGCAAGGTGCCCATCTCGCCGCAGTATCCGCTGGTGGAGCTGCTGACCGCCGTCTTGGTGGTGGCCTCGGTCTGGCGCTTCGGCTTTGGCTGGCAGGGCTTTGGCGCCAGCCTGCTCAGCTGTTTCCTGGTGGCGCTGTCGGGCATCGACCTGCGCACTCGCCTGCTGCCTGACCAGTTGACCCTGCCGCTGATGTGGCTGGGCCTGATAGCCAGCGTGGAAAACCTGTACCTGCCGCCCAAGTCGGCCGTGCTGGGTGCGATGGCCGGTTATATCTCGCTGTGGTCGGTGTGGTGGCTGTTCAAGCAGCTGACCGGCAAGGAAGGCATGGGCCATGGCGACTTCAAGTTGCTGGCCGCCATCGGCGCCTGGACCGGCTTGAAGGGCGTGCTGCCGACCATCCTGATTTCCTCGCTGGTGGGGGCCATCATCGGCTCCATCTGGTTGGCGGTGAAAGGCCGCGACCGCGCCACGCCCATCCCCTTCGGGCCGTACCTGGCCATTGCTGGCTGGATCGTGTTCTTCTGGGGCAAGGATTTGATCAACGCATATCTGCATTTTGCAGGGATGCGATAAAGGGTCGGCTTCGGTTTGCCCCCATCCAAGCCTTCCCCCGCAAGCGGGGGAAGGGGCAGAATCCAGGCACTCCCTGCTTCAATGCCCCTATGAGCCACTACGTGATTGGACTGACCGGCGGCATCGCCTCTGGCAAGAGTGCGCTGGAGCGCTGCTTTGCTGCGCGCGGGATTGTCATTGCCGATGCGGATTTGATTGCCCGCGCCATTGTGGAGCCGGGTGAGCCGGCGCTGGCCGAGGTGGCGGCGCGCTTCGGCGGCGGCATGCTGACCGCCGAAGGCCGCCTGGATCGGGCGGCGCTGCGCGCGCATATCTTCAATGACGAAAACGAGCGGCGGGCGCTGGAAGCCATCCTGCACCCGCGCATCCGCCAGCGCATGCATGACATCTGCAGCGCGGCTGACAGTGTCTACGCGCTGGCCACTATTCCCCTGCTCACGGAAGGTGGCGGACGGCAGGCCTATCCGTGGCTGGATCGCATCCTGGTGGTCGACGTGCCGCGGGCGACCCAGCAAGCACGGCTGATGGAGCGCGATGGCATCGATGCCGCATTGGCGGATCGCATGATCGACGCCCAGGCCAGCCGCGAGCAGCGCCTGGCCCTGGCCGATGACATCGTGATCAACGATGGCCACTGGGATCACTTGGATCAGGCGGTGGGCGACCTGGATGCGCGCTACCGCGTGCTGGCGGCTGCGGCTCTGAGCTAGCAGGCAAGCAGACGGTCGCTCAGCTGAAGCTCGTGGCCGCGGCTTCCACCGTCGCCGGCCAAAGCCCACGAATTGCCGCGATACCCTGCGCGCCCTGCTGACGGGCGTGCTCGATATGCGCCGGTTGCATGCCACCAATCGCATAGATCGGCAGCGACACCGATTCGCGTAGTCGGGCAAATCCTTCCCAACCCAGCGGCGGCGCGCCTGGATGGCTGACGGTGGCCTGCACGCTACCCAGCACTACGAAATCGCAGCCCAGGTCCTCGGCGCGGCGTAATTCTTCGGCGTTGTGGCAGGAGGCAGCCACGTGCACGCCATCGGCCAAGGGTCGCAGCGACAGCTCCGGCAGCTGCGCGGCGCGCAGGTGCACGCCGGTCTCCAGTTCGCGTGCCAGCCGCAGATCGCCGTTGATCAGCACCTCGGCATTGGCCTTGCGGCACAGGGCCACGGCCAGCCGAGCGAGGCGGCGGCGGGCGTCTTCGCCCAGGCCGGGCAGACGAATCTGCAGCCGGCGCACGCCAGCCGCGAGCGCGGCCTCGAGCTGCGCCAGCCAGGCGGTGTCCTCGCCCGCAGCTGGCACGGGGGTGACCAGATAGCGATCCGGGTGCAGCAAGGCGGCGACCACCGGCCGATCCGCCGGCGGCATCGCATAGCGCGGCAACTTGTCGGGGGCGACCCAGGCCAGGGCCTGGCCTTCGTGGCCGCGCGGTGAGCCCTTCCACGACAGGATGCGGCGCACGTCCAGGCGCAGGCGCTTGTCGGGGTACTGCTGGGGCACGGTGATCAGCGGCTCGCCCACTTCCACCTGGATGCCCAGTTCTTCCTGCAACTCGCGGGTCAGCGCTTGCGCCTCGGTCTCGCCGGGTTCGCGCTTGCCGCCCGGAAACTCCCAGCGACCGGCCAGATCACGGCCTTCGGTGCGGCGGGTCAGCAGGATCCGGCCGCGCGGGTCGGTGATGACCCCAGCCATGACATGGATGGATCGCAGCGGTTCGGAGGACATGGCCGAAGCTTGCCGGTAGATGCCCGGTGAATGCAACGCCGGAAGTCATGGGGTGAGAAACAGAAACAAAAAGGCCGCCTTGCGGCGGCCCTTCTGTATCGCAGCGCGCCATGGCGGCGCGGTTTGAGCAATGCCTCAGCCCAGCTGGCCGTGGCAGTGCTTGTACTTCTTGCCGCTGCCACAGGGGCAGGGATCATTGCGACCGACCTTCGGGCCGGCTTCCACCGGCAGCGGCAGCGGGCGACCGGCCTGGGCCAGCGCCTGGGCGGCGGCTTCCTCGTCGGCGCCGTAGCCGCCGACATCGGCGTGCTGGAACTGCATCTGCCGGGCCTTGGCCTCGGCCAGGGCGCGTTCCTGCGCTTCCAATGCGGCCACTTCTTCCTCGGTGCGGATGCGCACGCGCGACAGCAGGGTCACCACTTCGCGCTTGACCCGCTCCAACATCTCGGAGAACAGCTCAAAGGCTTCCTTCTTGTACTCCTGCTTGGGCTGCTTCTGCGCATAACCACGCAGATGGATACCCTGGCGCAGATAGTCCATGCGGGCCAGGTGTTCCTTCCAGTTCTTGTCGAGCACGGTCAGCATGATGTGCTTCTCGAGCGCACGCATGGTGTCCGGGCCGATCTGCGCTTCCTTGTCGGCGAAGTGCGCGTCCATGGCCTGCTGCACGCGCTGCTCGATGCCTTCAGCATCCAGCTCTTCGATTTCCTGCGGCCAGCGGCTGACCGGCAACGGCAGGGCCATTTCCTCGGCCAGTTCGGCTTCCAGCGCGGCCAGGTTCCACTGCTCGTCGACCGAGTTGGCCGGCACGAAGCGGTAGACGGTCTCGGCCACCACGTCGCCGCGGATGCCGTCGATGTTGTCCTGCACCGACTCGGCTTCCAGCAGCTCGTCGCGCTGGGCGTAGATCACCTTGCGCTGGTCGTTGTTGACGTCGTCGAAGTCCAGCAGGTTCTTACGAATGTCGAAGTTGTGCGCTTCGACCTTGCGCTGGGCCTTCTCAATCTGGCGGCTGACGAGGCGATCTTCGATCACATCGTCCTCCTTCATGCCGATCAGCTTCATCGCCTTCTGGACCCAATCCGAGGCGAAGATGCGCATCAGGTTGTCTTCCAACGACAGGTAGAAGCGCGAGGAACCCGGGTCACCCTGGCGACCGGAACGACCGCGCAGCTGGTTGTCGATACGGCGCGATTCGTGGCGTTCGGTGCCAACGATATGCAGGCCGCCGGAAGCCTTCACTTCCTCATGGCGCTTCTGCCACTCGCTCTTGATGCGCGCGCGATCAGCGTCGGTGGCGTCTTCGGCCAGGGTTTCCAGCTCGGCTTCCAGCGAACCGCCCAGCACGATGTCGGTACCGCGACCGGCCATGTTGGTGGCGATGGTCACCGCCTTCGGGCGGCCAGCCTGCGCGACGATGTGCGCTTCGCGCTCATGCTGCTTGGCGTTGAGCACTTCGTGGGTGACGCCGGACTTGTTGAGGAAGTCCGACAGCATTTCCGAAGTTTCAATCGAGGTGGTACCCACCAGCACCGGCTGGCCACGCTCGTAGCAGTCCTGGATGTCGGCCAGCACCGCGTTGAACTTGCCCTTGCGGTTGAGGAACACCTGGTCCGGCGAATCCTTGCGCACGGTCGGGCGATGGGTCGGGATCACGATCACTTCCAGGCCGTAGATGCTCTGGAATTCGTAGGCTTCGGTGTCAGCCGTACCGGTCATGCCGGACAGCTTCTTGTACATGCGGAACAGGTTCTGGAAGGTGATGCTGGCCAGCGTCTGGTTCTCGCGCTGGACCTGCACGCCTTCCTTCGCTTCCACCGCCTGGTGCAGGCCGTCGGACCAGCGACGACCCGGCAGGGTACGACCGGTGAATTCGTCAACGATCACTACTTCGCCATCGCGCACGATGTAATCGACATCGCGCTGGTAGATGGCATGCGCGCGCAGCGCGGCGTTGAGGTGGTGGACCACGGAAAGATTGTTGGCGCCGTACAGGCTGTCTTCGTCGTCCTTGAGGATGCCGGCCTTGAGCAGCAGCGCTTCGGCGTGCTCCATGCCCGCTTCGGACAGGTGCACCTGCTTGCCCTTTTCATCGACCCAGAAGTCGCCTTCGGCTTCTTCGTTCTCCTGCTTCACCAGCTGCGGCACGATCTGGTTGACGCGCAGGTACAGCTCGGGCGATTCGTCGGCCGGGCCGGAGATGATCAGCGGGGTGCGCGCTTCGTCGATCAAGATCGAGTCGACTTCGTCGACGATGGCGTAATGCAGGCCGCGCTGGAAGCGATCTTCCTTGGCCATGGCCATGTTGTCGCGCAGGTAGTCGAAGCCGAATTCGTTGTTGGTGCCGTAGGTGATGTCGGCGGCGTAAGCGGCATGTTTGTCGCTGTGCGGCATGCCCGGGTAGACCACGCCCACCGACAGGCCCAACCAGTTGTACAGGCGACCCATCCAGGCCGAGTCGCGGCGGGCCAGGTAATCGTTGACCGTCACCACGTGCACACCCTTGGCTTCCAGGGCGTTGAGATAGACCGGCAGGGTGGCGACCAGGGTCTTGCCTTCACCGGTGCGCATTTCCGCAATCTTGCCCAGGTGCAGGACCATGCCGCCGATCAGCTGCACGTCGTAATGGCGCATGCCCAGCACGCGGCGGCTGGCTTCGCGGCAGACCGCGAAAGCTTCCGGCAGAATCTTGTCGAGCGACTCGCCGTCCTGGATGCGCTTCTGGAATTCCGGGGTCTTGGCCTTCAGCTCCTCATCGGAGAGCTTTTCCATCTCCGGTTCCAGGGCATTGATTTTGCTGACGCTGCGCTGCAGCTGCTTCAGAAGGCGTTCGTTGCGGCTGCCGAAGACACGGGTAAGCAAGTTGTTGATCATGTAAGGAACCGGTTGGAAATGAGCGTTGGGCCGGCAAACGGCCCAAAACGAAACAGGGCGCTAGGCGCCCTGTCTGGCAACACCGCATTGTAACTTGGGGCGGGGGCTGGCGAATCAACCCTGACACCCTTCCCCGCTGCGGCATCAGCCGCGCTGCACCTTGCCTACCGGGGTGGGGCCATCGCCCAGGAACTTGCGCGGGTTGACCACTCGGCCGTTTTCCCACACTTCAAAGTGCACGTGGGCACCGGTGGAGCGGCCGGTGGAACCGGCGCGGGCCACTTCCTGGCCTACACGCACCAGATCGCCAGCCTTCACCACCAAGCGCGAGTTGTGCGCATAGCGGGTGACGTAGCCGTTGCCGTGATCCACATCGACCACGTTGCCGTAGCCGCCTTTGACGCCGGCAAAGCTGACCACGCCATCGGCCACGGACAACACCGGGTCGCCCACCTTGGCCTTGAAATCGATGCCCTTGTGGTACTGACCGCCGCCGCCGAACGGATCGGCGCGGCCGCCAAAGCCGGAGGTGATGTAGCTGTTGGCGATCGGCATGCGCGAGGGCGTGGCGTTCTTGTCCAGCTCGCGGTTGAACAACAGCGACTCCAGCACCGACAGCTGCTGCCCGGAGGCAGCGAACTGGCGCTCGAGCTGGCCGACTTCGCGATTCAACTCCGAAGGCGACATGTCGTAGGTGACGTCGTTACCACCCACGCCCACCGGCTCTTCGAAATCGAACTCGCCGTCTTCCAGCTGGCCCATGCGGGTCAGTCGCTCGCCGAGCGCGTTGAGGCGGTTGGACTGTGCCTGCAGCTCACCCAGGCGGGCGGCCATGGCGTTGATTTCCTGCTGGGCGCCGCGGCGCACCTGCTCCAGTTCCGCGCCCTGGCGATCCGCCTTGGCCTGCAGCAGCGAGACCTGGGCCATGCCCAGTGCACTGCGACCGGTCAGGCCGGCGACCAGACCCACCGCCAGCAGGCACGAGGCCACGGTCAGCGGGCGGGTGTGGATGATGCGGCGGGCCTGGTAGGACGGACCAGCAAGGTGCTGTCCCAGCCAAGCACGCGTATTGTTGAGGATGTTTTGGAAAGCCATAAATACCGATGTCTGATTCGAAGTCCAAGCCGCGTGGTCCGAACGTTCCGCAAAGGGCCCTGCAGGCCGCTCTGACGGAGTCCGCTACCGACCCGGTCCGCCGCGCCCTTTGGCTCGACGACTTGGAACAGCAACTTCGCCCCTGTCTCCCGCCCGCCCTGGCCCCGCATTGCCGATTGGCAAATGTGGCCGGCGAACGGCTCGTTTTTATCGTCGACTCCCCCGTGTGGCGCGCCAAACTCAGGCTTGCCTCGGCCGAACTCCTTGGTGCGGCCCGATCCATCGGCCTGACAGTCACCGAAGTCACCGTCAAAATTTCTTTGGCTCCACTCCATCCGCCACTCCGGGCCAATGGACCTGCAACAACCCCTGTCACTGACGCGTCGCGCAAAGCGCTTGCAGCCGTCCTGGCGTCCCTGGAAACCCCGAACTCTTCCGGGGACACAACTCCTGGCAGCCGGCGCGGCGGGCGAAAGCGGTAGGGGACCCGCGGCGCGAAGCAGGGGGCATAGTACCGGCCACCGCTGGTCGGGTCGTTAGCCAAAAGTTAAAACGGCGTTAACGTTCACAACAAAATCAGACGCACGTCTCAAAAACGACCATGCGTAGCGGCGGTTTGCCGATCGAACAGGGATTTCGGATCAGATTTGTCGTGAAGCCGGCGTCGAATGAGCCGGCTCAATCGAGGCGCGGTCAGGCCGAGGCGATGGCCGGCGTGCCGTAAAGCACCGGCGAAGGACGGTGGGCGCCTTCAAACGTCACTTCTTCCCAGGCCTGCGGCTGCGCCAGCAGGGCGCGGACCAACTTGTTGTTGAGCGCATGGCCGGACTTGTAGCCCTCGTAGGCACCCAGGATCGGGCGGCCTGCCAGGTAGAGGTCGCCGATGGCGTCGAGGATCTTGTGGCGGACGAACTCGTCGGCATAGCGCAGACCGTCGTCGTTGAGCACGCGGAACTCGTCCAGGACGATGGCGTTGTCCATCGACCCGCCCAGGCCCAGGTTGCGCTCGCGCATGTATTCCAGGTCGCGCATGAAGCCGAAGGTGCGGGCACGCGAGACTTCCTTGATATACGCGCCAGTGGAGAACTCCACCTCGGCGCGCGACTGCGAGGCCGGGATCATCGGATGGTCAAACTTGACCGTGAAGCCGACCTTGAAGCCGTTGTACGGGGTGAAGCGCGCGACCTTGTCGCCGTCGGTCACTTCAATCGGCGCGGTGATGCGGATGAAGCGCTTGGGCGCGTTTTGCTCGGCGATGCCCGCCGACTGCAGCAGGAACACGAAGGGACCGGCCGAGCCGTCCATGATCGGCAGCTCCGCCGAGGACAGTTCGACATACACATTGTCCACGCCCAAGCCGGCCAGGGCCGACATCAGGTGTTCAACGGTCTGTACTTTGGCGCCCTGGCAGGTCAGGCCGGTGCACAAGGTGGTCTCGGTGACCAGCTCGGCACTGGCCGGCATTTCCACGGTCGGTTCCAGGTCGACGCGACGGAACACCACACCGGTATCCACCGGGGCCGGACGCAAGGTCATGTAAACCTTTTCGCCACTGTGCAGGCCCACGCCGGTGGCGCGGATGATGTTCTTGAGTGTGCGTTGCTGGGCCATCGGGTGTGGGAACCGAGGAATGTGCGTCCAAGGGCGGCGAGAATACCACGCAATTAGCTGAATCTTAACGGAAGAATCGCTGTGTCCCAGCAGTGAAACATCCACCTCCGAAACTGGCCGGTCGGCCCTTCGGAAAAGGCTGCCGGACCGGCGGTCCGGCAGCTAAGGACAAGGCGATACTGCCACCCTCCCCGTCGCCAGGGAGGGGTGTTGCTTTACTCAGTCAGCCTGGCGGCGCAGGAACGCCGGGATGTCCAGGTAGTCCGCCGGCAAATCAGCCGCGGCAGCCACCGGAGCCGGCGACATGCTCGGGGCCGGGCTGGCCGAACCACGGCGCAGGCCCAGGCCGCCGACGGCGTCGGCCACCGGGTCCAGATTGGCCATGGCGTCGTAGGCCGGCAGGCCGGTGGTGGCATCACGCACCAGCTTGATCGGCGCACGCACGGTCTCGCGCTCCATGCCGCCGCGACCACCCACCGCCTGACGGCCGGCGCTGCGGTTCAGGCCGGTGGCGACCACGGTCACGCGCACTTCGTCCTGCATTTCCGGATCCAGCACGGTACCCACGACCACGGTGGCGTCTTCGGAAGCAAAGCCTTCGATGGTGCGGCCCACTTCGTCGAACTCGGCCATGGTGAAGTCCGGACCGGCGGTGATGTTGACCAGGATGCCGTTGGCGCCGGACAGGTTGACGTCGTCCAGCAGCGGGTTCTGGATCGCGCTCTCGGCCGCAGCCTGGGCACGATCATCGCCACGCGCGTGGCCGGTGCCCATCATCGCCAGGCCCATTTCGCTCATCACGGTGCGCACGTCGGCAAAGTCGACGTTGATCAGACCCGGACGCACGATCAGATCGGCGATGCCCTGCACGGCGCCCAGCAGCACGTCGTTGGCGGCGCGGAAGGCCTGGATCATGGTGGCGTTGCGGCCCAGCACGGTGATCAGCTTTTCATTCGGGATGGTGATCAGCGAGTCGCAGTGGTGGCTCAGTTCCTCGATGCCCTTGAGCGCCACCTGCATACGGCGACGGCCTTCGAACGGGAACGGCTTGGTGACCACGGCCACGGTCAGGATGCCCATTTCCTTGGCCAGCTGCGCCACCACCGGCGCTGCGCCGGTACCGGTGCCGCCGCCCATGCCGGCGGTGATGAACACCATGTCGGCGCCGTCCAGCGCTTCGATGATGCGCTCGCGATCTTCCAGCGCGGCCTGGCGACCCACTTCCGGGTTGGCGCCTGCGCCCAGACCCTTGGTGACGTTGCCACCCAACTGCAGTTGCAGCTTGGCGCCGCAATTCTTGATGGCCTGCGAGTCGGTGTTGGCAGTGATGAACTCAACGCCGTCCACGCTGCTGTTGACCATGTGCGCCACGGCGTTGCCGCCGCCGCCGCCCACGCCAACGACCTTGATCACCGCATTCGGTGCCATCTTTTCAACCAGTTCGAAATGTGCCATGTCCGTTGTCCTCATTTATTTAGTTATGTGTTGCTTGCTGACCACTTCAATCGGAACCACAACTTGCCTGCTCTTCCCTGTACCGCCCTGCCGCACTACCCGCTCTTTCAGAACTCACCGCGATACCAGTTCTGGATCTTCTTGAACCAACTGCCGGCCTTGCCGGTGGGCAAGGACGGACGCCGCGGATGCTCAATCTGGCTGCCCATCAGCAGCAGACCCACGCCGGTGGCGTGGACCGGATTTCCGACCACTTCGCCCAGACCGGTGACGTGCTGCGGAATGCCCACACGCACCGGCATCTGCAGCATTTCCTCAGCCAGTTCGACCACGCCTTCCATCTTCGAAGCGCCGCCGGTCAAGACCATGCCGGCGCGCACGCGCTCTTCGAAACCGGAGCGGCGCAGTTCGGCCTGCACCATCTCGAAGATTTCCTCGTAGCGCTGCTGCACCGCCTGCGCCAAGGAGTGGCGCGGCAAGCGGCGCGGCGGACGATCGCCGACGCTCGGCACCTGGATGCTTTCTTCGGCGGTGGCCAGCTGCGCCAACGCGCAGGCGTA
>Ga0160436_1000820_pt1 | contig 9938 bp, 6 predicted proteins | sample HID1973M_E0MG_FD_108264 | JGI IMG/M metagenome (GOLD analysis project Ga0160436, IMG submission 108264) | Enriched mosquito-associated microbial communities from UW Madison campus, WI, USA - HID1973M_E0 MG | ecosystem: Host-associated > Arthropoda: Insects > Digestive system > Unclassified ...
CGCCTGTATCAGCTGGCCGAGGCCGGCAGCCTGCTGGTGCCGTCGATCAACGTCAACGACTCGGTCACCAAGAGCAAGTTCGACAACCTGTACGGCTGCCGCGAGTCGCTGGCCGACGGCCTGAAGCGCGCGATGGACGTGATGCTGGCCGGCAAGGTCGCGGTGGTCTGCGGCTACGGTGACGTCGGCAAGGGTTCGGCGCACTCGCTGCGCGCCTACGGCGCACGCGTGGTGGTCACCGAGATCGACCCGATCTGCGCATTGCAGGCAGCAATGGAAGGCTTCGAGGTCAACACGGTTGAATCGACGCTGGGCCAGGCTGACATCTACGTCACCACCACCGGCAACAAGGACATCATCACCATCGAGCACATGAAGGCGATGAAGGACCAGGCCATCGTGTGCAACATCGGCCACTTCGACAACGAGATCCAGGTCGATGCGCTGGTCAACTTCCCGGGCGTGCAGCACGTCAACATCAAGCCGCAGGTGGACAAGTACATCTTCCCGGCCGGCAATGCCCTGTTCCTGCTCGCCGAAGGCCGCCTGGTCAACCTGGGCTGCGCCACCGGCCACCCGAGCTTCGTGATGTCCAACTCGTTCGCGAACCAGACCCTGGCGCAGATCGACCTGTGGCAGAACAAGGATGTGTACGAGAAGGCCGTCTACCGTCTGCCCAAGCACCTGGACGAAGAAGTGGCGCGCCTGCACCTGGAGAAGATCGGCGTGGTGCTGACCAAGCTCAGCAACGATCAGGCCGCCTACCTCGGCGTGCCGGTGGAAGGCCCGTACAAGCCGGACCACTACCGCTACTGATCCGCACTGCTGCGGTATTGCAAAAAAACGGGGCCTTCGGGCCCCGTTTTCGTTCCGTATGATCCGCCTTCATCGCTCCGGCAGGAACTGCAGCGAGTCCAGGTCGCTGCGGCCCTGTGTTGCGCCGACCACGATCGTGTTGCGTCCCTGCTGCAACTCCAGCGCCACGCGCCCGCCGTTGGCCGGCACGCGATCGTCCAGCCGCTGTCCGTTGACCTGCAGCCACAACTGACCCTCGCCCTTGCCGCGCAGCTGCAGCGAATAGACGCCGGCCTGCGCCGCATCAACCGTGTACTTCAGCCATTCGCCGGACTCCAGGCCCGTCACGTACAAGCGCTCGCCGTCGCGGCCCAGGTCGACGCCATCGTTGCGATAGGTCTGCGCCGGATTCCAGTCCACCCGCTCGCCGCCGTCGCTGACGTGCTGGTTGGCGGGCGTGAGGTCGTGGTACGCGACGCCGTCGCGGCCCAGGTCGAAGTCCACCGCGGCCACTTCGCCACCGCCGGCGCCGATCGCGTGATGCTTGAACGGCACCGGCTGCAGCGAATGCGGCGACCGGAACAGCGCATCGATGACATCGGGATGCGGGATGTTGTTCTCATAGCGCACGTCGTGGCGGGCGAACTGCATCAGCGCGCGCTCGGCCTCGGCGACCGTGGGCTTGGGGCCTTGCTTGCTCCAGTAGGCGAGCAGGCGACGGTAGCCGTCGTTGGGCACGATCTGCAGCGGATTGTTGTAGCGGATCTTCTTCAGCGGCCACCACGACCAGCCGATGCCCTCGCCCTCCGCCAACTCGATCGCGCGCGCGAACCAATCATTGGAGTTCTCGCCGCTCTCGCCCAGCCACACCGGCACCCGGTAGCGATCGCGCAGCGCCAGGATCTTGGACAGGGTGTCCGGCGTGGTCGCGTCCCAGTACTTGTGGAAGCTGAGCACCAGGTTGTCGTCCCACATGCCGCCCTCAAACACGCCGGCATAATTGTTGCCCCAGCAGTTGCCTTCGACGATGACGATGTGGCGCTTGTCGACCTCCCGGATCGCCGCGGTGGTGCGCACCAGAAGATCGCGCAGCGGCGCGTTGGCGGCTTCTTTGCAGCCGTTGCGGTCGGCCTTGTCGGCAAAGCCCCAGTTCGGCTCGTTGATGATGTCGTAGGCGCCGATGTAAGGCTCGTCCTTGTAGCGCTCGGCCAGCTTGCGCCACAGCGCGATCATCTTTTCCTGGTTGGCCGGGTCGTCCCACAACGACTTCTTGGCGGGGTCGCGGTCGGAAATGTTGATGTCGTTGCCCTGCCCACCCGGCGCGGCATGCAGGTCGAGGATCAGGTAGACATCGTTCGCCTTGGCCCACGCCAGCAGTTCGTCGGTGCGCCGGAACCCTTCCTCCAACCACGTCTGCTGTCCCTTCACCGGCTCCTGCTCGACCGGCAGCGTGTAAAGGCCGTAGTGCATCGGCAGGCGGATCGAGTTGAAGCCCCAGCGCGCCATCGCATCGACGTCGGCCTTGGTGGTGTGGTTGTCCAGCCAGGCGGTATAGAACTCCTGGGTCTTCTGCGGACCGATCAGTTGCTGGATGTTGTCGCGGATCACCCGCTGGGTGCCGAATTGCGGCAGCTCCAGCATGTAGCCCTCCTGCAGCATCCAGCCGCCCAGCCCCATCCCGCGCAGCAGCACCGGCCGGCCGTCGGCATCGACGATGCGCGTGCCGTCGGCGCGCAGGAAATCCTTGGCTTCCGCGCCGGACGCCAGCAGCGCGGCGAGGCCAAGCAATACGGTCGACAGGCGCCGTGGGCGCTTTCGATCATGAGTCATCGCCAATCCCCTCCAGGTGTGCGATCGCCGCCCTCCGCGGCAGAGCCCGGATAATGGCATGACAGCGCAAGACAATGAGATCGGCGGTGCCGGAATGTGCGCGCGATCCGGTCTTGGGCCGCCCGGGCCCGCGCCGTGTAGCCGCAGTCAATGAATCCATCGCGATGAAGAGATACAATCGCCCCGACCGCCCCGCCCAGACCATGCGATGACCCCGATCAGCTTCGAGTTCTATCCGCCGAAGACGGACGAGCAACGTGCCCAGCTCGACCGCACCGCGCAGCGCCTGGCGCGCTATGCCCCCGAATACGTCTCGTGCACCTTCGGTGCCGGTGGCTCGACCTTGAGCTACACCTCCGAGACGGTGCGCCACCTCAACCAGCACCACGGTTTCGATGCCGCGCCGCACCTGTCGTGCGTGGGCGGCAGCCGCGAGGAAATCCGCGAGCTGCTCAAGCTTTATCGCGCGATCGGCTGCCGCCGGCTGGTGGCGCTGCGCGGCGACCTGCCTTCGGGCATGGGCCATCCGGGCGACCTGCGCTATGCCTCGGAACTGATCGCTTTCATCCGCGCCGAGCACGGCGACGCTTTCCACATCGAAGTCGGCGCCTATCCGGAGACCCATCCGCAGTCGCCTGACGCGCTGGTCGACCTGCGCCACTTCAAGACCAAGGTCGATGCGGGCGCGAACGGCGCGATCACCCAGTACTTCTACAACGCCGACGCCTATTTCCAGTTCGTCGATGCGGTCCGCGGGCTGGGGGTGGAAATCCCGATCGTGCCCGGCATCATGCCGATCTCCAATTTTTCCCAGCTGCGCCGGTTCTCCGAGCAGTGCGGGGCGGAGATCCCGCGCTGGATCGCCAAACGCATGCAGGCCTACGGAGACGATGTCGAGTCGGTGCGCGCGTTCGGCGCCGACGTGGTGGCCGGCCTGTGCGAACGCCTGGTCGCCGGCGGCGCGCCGTCGCTGCACTTCTACACGCTCAACCTCGCCCGGCCCACGGTGCAGGTGCTCGAACGCCTGGGGCGCTGAGGCGCTGAGGCGCAGCGGTCGCCATGGCCGGCTGGGCCGGCTACGCTGCGCGGATGACTTCGTTCCTGCGCGCGCTTTCGCTGCTGGTCTGCCTGCCCTTGTGCGGGTGGGCCCCAGCGGCGAACGCGCAATCCGAGATCCATCGCTGCACCGGTCCCGACGGCCAGACGGTGTTCACCGATCGGCGCTGCGAAGACCTGGGCGCCAGTTCGCGGATGCCGCCACCGGCGCTGCGTGACGGCGAGACCGGGCTGTATCGATACGGTTGCCCGCGTCGCCTGAGCGAGTTGGTCGGCCTGCTGCGTACGGCGATCGAAACCCACGACGTCAATCGGCTGTCCAGCCTGTATCTGTGGAACGACATCGGCGATCCGGTCGCCAATCGCATCCTCACGCAGTTGGAAGCGATCGCCGAGCGGCCGTTGCTCGATATCGCGCCGATGTATCCGGATACGCCGGTGGAAAGCTATATGCCAGCGCCTGCCACAGCACCGGCCATGCCGCCGCCGGACGCGCCACCGCTCAGCGAAGCCGATGCCGCCGTGGCCGAAGCCGAAGCGATGCCGGTGGCCGTGCGTCCTCGTCCATGGGGCTTGCGGCTGGAACAGGTCCTGGCCAATGGCAGCACGCCATCGCGCACGGTGCTGCGCCTGCGCCGGCAATACAACTGCTTCTGGGTGAGCTTCTAGGCTACGTCGGCCAACGGCTAGCCGGCGCTCGCGGCCGACCAGAGTGCCCTGATCGCCGCAATGCCTTGTGCGCCATGCCGGCGGGCGGTTTCCAGCTGTTCCGGCGTCAATCCGCCGATCGCGTAGATCGGCAACGACACGTCCTCGCGCAATTGCTCGAAGCCTGCCCAGCCGATCGGTTCGGCCTGCGGATGCGTGGCCGTATGCAGCACCGGCCCCAGCACGGCGAAGTCGCACTGCAGGCGTTGCGCATGGCGCAGTTCTTCCAGGTTGTGGCAGGACGCCCCGACCGGTACGTGCACGGGCAGCGGGCGTGATTCCAATTGCGCCAGTTGCTCGGAGCCCAGGTGCACGCCCATCCCGAGCGTGCGCGCCAATTCGATGTCGCGATTGAGCAACCACTGCACGCGTTGCCGCCCGTAGCGCGCATGGACCTGCTGCAGCAGCTGTTCCTTGCGGCCACGATCATGGTCGAGCAGGCGCAGTTGCACCTGCTGCACGCCTGCTTCGAGGGCCATGCCGAGCCGGTCCAGCCATTCGCCGGTATCGGTCGGCTCGGGTGTGACCAGGTAGTGGTCTGGTCGGAGCAGTGCCGCCACTACCGGCAGGTCGGCCGGCGGCATCGAGTAGCGGCTCAGTTGCTCCGGTGCCACCCAGGCGAGGGCCTGTCCCTCGCGACCGCGCGGCTTTCCCTTCCACGCATCGATCCAGCGCACTTCCAGGCGCAATCGCTTGTCGGGATAGCGCTGCGGCACTTCCATCAGCCAGTCGCCCACATCGGCATCGATGCCCAGCTCCTCGTGCAGTTCACGCGCCAGCGCCTGCTCGGAGCTTTCGCCCGTTTCGCGCTTGCCGCCGGGGAATTCCCACAGTCCGGGCATATCGCGGGTTTCGGTGCGGCGGGTCAGCAGAATGCGGCCGCGTGCGTCACGAATGACGCCGGCCACGACATGGATCGATCGCAAGGAATCAGGCATGCCTGGACTTTGCCGTGGGAAATGGCCGGTGGGCAATACCGGCGGAGAACGTCATGAGCGGCGACTGGACTCGGCCCCGGCCGGGAAACGCCCTGAATCCATCCCTGGAGCCTCATACGCCGTCCATGGCGCGTATGGTCCCGGCCAGGGCCGAACCCACCCGCCCGACCGCTCGATGCGATCTGCTGGACGCTTCCTCCGCGCGCTGATCTGGCCGGAGGAAAGCCCCCCTCTGTTAAGGGGGCGCGGCGACAGCCGCGAGGATAGGAAGCAAAGAACGTGGGGCCCCGAATTCCGCTACGCGGACTTGGGGGGATGCCGCCCGCTACACGGGCGGCATCGCGGACAGCTCAGCTCAGCTGAGCTGTCCGTGGCAATGCTTGAACTTCTTGCCGCTGCCGCACGGGCACGGATCGTTGCGGCCGACCTTGGGCGCCTCTCGCGTCACCTGCGCAACCGCCGCGCCGGCGCCGCCGCCCTGCATTTCGGCGACCTCGTCCTCGGTGCCATAGCCGCCCGCCGCCTGGTGCTGGAACTGCGACTGCCGCAGCCGCGCTTCGGCCTGCAAACGCTCCTGCGCTTCCATCGCCAGCACTTCCTCTTCGCTGCGGATGCGCACGCGCGCCAGCAGGTTGACGACTTCGCGTTTGACCTCTTCCAGCATCTCGGAGAACAGCTCGAAGGCTTCCTTCTTGTATTCCTGCTTGGGCTGCTTCTGTGCGTAGCCGCGCAGATAGATGCCCTGGCGCAGGTAATCCATCTTGGCCAGGTGCTCCTTCCAGCCCTGGTCGAGCACGGTCAGCATCACGTGCTTCTCGAGCGCGCGCATGGTCTCCGGACCGACCGCGTTCTCCTTGTCGCCGAAGTGCGTGTCCACGGCCTGCAGCACCTTCTGCGCGATCTGCTCGGCGTCGAGTTCTTCCTGGCCCTTGGCGAAGGCGACCAGCGGCACGTCCACCCCCAGTTCGGATTGCAGGGTGGCTTCCAGGCCGGGCAGGTCCCACTGGTCGTCGATCGAGTTCGGCGGCACGAAGCGTGCGACCAGGTCGTAGATCACGTCGCTGCGGATGCCGTCGACGTTGTCCTTCACCGACTCGGCGTCCAGCAGCTCGTCGCGCTGGGCGTAGATCACCTTGCGCTGATCGTTGTTGACGTCGTCGAAGTCGAGCAGGTTCTTGCGGATATCGAAGTTGTGCGCTTCGACCTTGCGCTGCGCCTTCTCGATCTGGCGGCTGACCAAACGGTCCTCGATGACGTCGTCTTCCTTCATGCCCATCATCCGCATCGCCTTCTGGACCCAGTCCGAAGCGAAGATGCGCATCAGGTTGTCTTCCAGCGACAGGTAGAAGCGCGAGGAACCCGGGTCGCCCTGGCGGCCGGAACGGCCACGCAGCTGGTTGTCGATGCGGCGCGATTCGTGGCGTTCGGTGCCGACGATGTGCAGGCCGCCGGCGGCCTTGACCGCATCATGGCGACGCTGCCATTCGGTCTTGACGCGGAAGCGCTGGTCTTCGCTGGCTTCCTCGCCCAGTTCGTGCAGTTCGGTCTCCAGCGAGCCGCCCAGCACGATGTCGGTACCGCGGCCGGCCATGTTGGTGGCGATGGTCACCGCGCCCGGACGGCCTGCGTTGGCGACGATGGTCGCTTCGCGCTCGTGCTGCTTGGCGTTGAGCACTTCGTGGGCCACGCCGGCCTTGCGCAGATGCTCGGAAAGCATCTCCGACGTTTCGATCGACGTCGTGCCGACCAACACCGGCTGGCCACGCTTGTTGCAGTCCTGGATGTCGGCCAGCACCGCGTTGAACTTGCCCTTGCGGTTGAGGAAGACCTGGTCCGGGTGATCCTTGCGCACGGTCGGGCGGTTGGTCGGGATGACCACCACTTCCAGGCCGTAGATGCTCTGGAATTCGTAGGCTTCCGTATCGGCCGTGCCGGTCATGCCGGACAGCTTCTTGTACATGCGGAACAGATTCTGGAAGGTGATGCTGGCCAGCGTCTGGTTCTCGCGCTGCACCGGAACGCCTTCCTTCGCTTCCACCGCCTGGTGCAGGCCGTCGGACCAGCGGCGACCGGCCAGCGTACGGCCGGTGAACTCGTCGACGATCACCACTTCGCCGTCGCGGACGATGTAGTCCACGTCGCGCTGGAACAGCGCGTGCGCACGCAGCGCGGCGTTGAGGTGATGGACCACGCCCAGGTTCTGCGCCGAGTAGAGGCCATCGTCATCGGTGAGGATGCCGGCCTTGCGCAGCAGGTCTTCGGCGTGCTCCATGCCGCTTTCCGACAGGTGGACCTGCTTGCCCTTCTCGTCGATCCAGAAGTCGCCCTCGGCTTCTTCGTTTTCCTGGCGGACCAGCTGCGGGACGATGCGATTGACGCGGATGTACAGCTCCGGCGATTCATCGGCCGGGCCGGAAATGATCAACGGGGTACGCGCTTCGTCGATCAGGATCGAGTCGACTTCGTCGACGATCGCGTAGTGCAGGCCGCGCTGGTAGCGGTCCGCGCGCGACAGCGCCATGTTGTCGCGCAGGTAATCGAAGCCGAATTCGTTGTTGGTGCCGTAGGTGATGTCGGCGCCATAGGCGGCGTGCTTGTCGCTGTGCGGCATGCCCGGATAGACCACGCCCACGCTCAGGCCCAGCCAGTTGTAAAGGCGCCCCATCTGGGCGGCGTCGCGGCGGGCCAGGTAGTCGTTGACGGTAACCACGTGCACGCCCTGGCCTTCGAGCGCGTTGAGATAGACCGGCAGCGTCGCGACCAGGGTCTTGCCTTCGCCGGTACGCATTTCGGCGATCTTGCCCAGGTGCAGCACCATGCCGCCGATCAGCTGCACGTCGTAGTGGCGCATGCCGAGCACGCGCTGGGACGCCTCGCGGCAGACTGCGAAGGCCTCCGGCAGGATCTTGTCCACCGTCTCGCCGCCGGCAATACGCTGCTTGAACTCTTCGGTCTTGGCCTGCAGCTGCGCGTCGGTGAGCTTCTGCATTTCCGGCTCGAGCACATTGACCTTCGCCACGATGCGGTTGAGCTGACGAAGCTGGCGTTCGTTACGACTGCCGAAGACGCGGGTAAGCAGACTGTTGATCATTGAAGAAACCGGTTGAATTGCACCGAGAAGATGCGCCGAAAAGGAGGAACCGTTTGACCGACGCCGGCTCCCCGACGACCGCCGCAAACAAGACAGGGCGCAAAGCGCCCTGTCTATGGCAATGCCTATTGTAGCTTGGGGCGGGGTCAGGCGAACTCAAGCATCGCCGAATAAGGCCCCCGGCCCGCTCAGGCGCGGCCGCGGCGGCCCACCGGCGTGTTGTTGTCGCCGAGGAATTTGCGCGGATTCATGACCCGGCCGTCCTTCCAGACCTCGAAATGGACGTGGGCACCGGTCGAACGCCCGGTCGAACCGGCCTTGGCCACTTGGCTGCCGGCCCGGACCAGGTCGCCGACCTTCACCGTCAGGCGCGAGTTGTGGGCGTAGCGGGTGACATAGCCGTTGCCGTGGTCGACCTCGACCACATTGCCATAGCCGCCGCGCACGCCGGCATAGCTGACCACGCCATCGGCCACGGCCATGACCGGGTCGCCGACGCTGGCGTGGAAATCGATGCCTTTGTGGTTGGCGGCGCCGCCGTTGAACGGATCGGCGCGACCGCCGAAGCCGGAAGTGATGTAGGTGTTGCGGATCGGCATCCGCGAGGGAACCGAATTCTGTTCGAGCTGGTGGTCGAACATCAGCGACGCGAGGACGTTGAGCTGTTGGCCGGAGGCGGAGAACTGCTGCTCGAGTTGCCCTAGATCATCCTTGAAGTCGGTGATCGGCATATCCTGCGCAGGTTCGTCGCCGCCACCGACGCCGACCGGCTCGTTGAAGTCGAACTCGCCATCCTGCAGCTTGCCCATCTGCGTCAGACGTTCGCCCAGCGCATTGAGGCGGGTGGCCTGGGCCTGCAGTTCGCCCAGCCGCGCCGCCAGCGCGTTGACCTGGGCTTGCGACTCGCGCTGCACCTTGGCCAGTTCGGCCTGTTGGTGGGCGACCTGCGCCTCGAGGCCGGACTTGTTCGCCATGCCGATCGCGCCGCTGGCGCCGAACCCTGTCAGCATGCCGACGCCGAGCACCACGCCCAGCACGGTCAGCGGTCGATTTTCTGCGAAACCCTGCAGCTGGCGGACCAGTCGCTGGCTCCGGGTTTCACGCGATTTGATTACGATCTTCTTGAAAGCCATAGGTTTATTCATGTCCAAGTCCAGATCCAGCGCACGCGGCCCTTCCCTCCCGCAGCAGGCCATCGAGGCCGCGCTGTCGGAAAAAGCCGGCAACCCCTTGCGCCGAGCCTTGTGGCTCGATGCGCTGGACAGGCAGTTGCGCCCCCATCTGCCCCCTTCACTGGCGACCCATTGCCGATTGGCCAACGTGAAGGATGAGCAGCTCGTTTTTTTGGTCGACTCGCCGGTCTGGCACGCCAAATTGCGGCTGGCCGAACAACAACTCATCGATGCGGCCCGATCCATCGGGCTGAAGGTCACACGGGTGACCCCCAAGACCGCCACTGCTTCGTTGCATTCCCCAATGCCGAAGAATCCTGGTCAGTCGAAGCCGGTTTCAGCAGCCAC
>Ga0160436_1000822_pt1 | contig 9931 bp, 7 predicted proteins | sample HID1973M_E0MG_FD_108264 | JGI IMG/M metagenome (GOLD analysis project Ga0160436, IMG submission 108264) | Enriched mosquito-associated microbial communities from UW Madison campus, WI, USA - HID1973M_E0 MG | ecosystem: Host-associated > Arthropoda: Insects > Digestive system > Unclassified ...
CGCACCAACGTCACCGGCAGCGCGCAGTTCCGCAAACTGGTCAAGGAAGAACGCTACGAAGAAGCGGTCGAAGTCGCCCGCCAGCAGGTCGCCAGCGGCGCGCAGATCCTCGACGTCAACATGGACGAGGGACTGATCGATTCGGAAAAGGCGATGGCGCGCTTCCTCAACCTGATCATGTCCGAGCCGGACATCGCCCGCATTCCGGTGATGGTCGACTCCTCCAAGTGGAGCGTGATCGAGGCCGGCCTGAAGTGCCTGCAGGGCAAGAGCGTGGTCAACTCGATTTCGCTCAAGGAAGGCGAGGAACAGTTCATCGAGCACGCGCGCAAGGTGTTGCGCTATGGCGCCGCAGCGGTGGTGATGGCCTTCGATGAGACCGGCCAGGCCGATACCTGCCAGCGCAAGGTCGAGATCTGCACGCGCGCCTACCGCATCCTCACCGAGCAGGTCGGCTTCCCGCCGGAAGACATCATCTTCGACCCGAACATCTTTGCCGTCGCCACCGGCATCGAGGAGCACGACAACTACGCGGTGGACTTCATCGAGGCCACCCGCATCATCAAGCGCACGCTGCCGCACTGCCACGTGTCCGGCGGCGTCTCCAACGTGTCGTTCTCGTTCCGCGGCAACGAGACCGTGCGGCAGGCGATCCACTCGGTGTTCCTCTACCACGCCATCGCCGCCGGCATGGACATGGGCATCGTCAACGCCGGTGCCATGCCGATCTACGACGATCTCGACCCGGAGCTGCGCGAGCGCGTCGAGGACGTGATCCTCAACCGCCGCCGCGACGGCACCGAACGCCTGCTGGAGATCGCCGAGCGCTACAAGGGCAAGAAGGGCGAAGCCAAGGTCGAAGATCTGGCATGGCGCGAAAAGCCCATCGATGCGCGCCTGGCGCATGCGCTGGTGCATGGCATCGATGCCTGGGTCGAAGCCGATACCGAAGAAGCGCGCGCGCGTTCGAGCCGCCCGCTGGATGTCATCGAAGGCCCGCTGATGGACGGCATGAACGTGGTCGGCGATCTGTTCGGCGCCGGCAAGATGTTCCTGCCGCAGGTGGTCAAGTCGGCGCGCGTGATGAAGAAAGCGGTCGCCTACCTGCTGCCCTACATCGAAGCGGAGAAGGCGCGCAGCGGCGACACCGCCAAGAGCAACGGCAAGATCATCATGGCCACGGTCAAGGGCGACGTGCACGACATCGGCAAGAACATCGTCGGCGTGGTCCTGGCCTGCAACAACTTCGACGTCATCGACCTGGGCGTCATGGTCCCGACCCAGACCATCCTCGACCGCGCGCGCGCCGAGGGTGCGGACCTGATCGGCCTGTCCGGGCTGATCACGCCCTCGCTGGAAGAGATGTCGCACGTGGCCCGCGAACTGCAGCGCCAGCAGTTCGATATCCCACTGCTGATCGGCGGGGCAACCACTTCGCGCGCCCACACCGCGCTGAAGATCGATCCGCACTACAGCGCACCGACGGTCTGGGTGAAGGACGCCTCGCGCGCGGTCGGCGTGGCGCAATCGCTTATTTCGCGCGAGCTGCGCAGCGCATTCGTTGCCGCCAACGATGCCGACTACGCCGAGATCCGCGCCCGCCACCGCAACCGCGGCGACGCCAAACGCCTGGTGTCGTTGCAGAAGGCGCGCGCGCAGCGCTTCGACGGCGGCTGGGACGCCTATCGCCCGTCGGCCCCGAAACAGCCCGGCCTGCATGTGTTCGACGATTACCCGCTACAGGACCTGATCGAGATCATCGACTGGACGCCGTTCTTCCAGGCCTGGGAACTGGCGGGCAAGTTCCCGGCCATCCTCGATGACGCCATCGTCGGCAGCCAGGCCACCGAGTTGTACCGCGACGCGCGCGCGATGCTGGACCAGATCGTCGCCGAGCGCTGGCTGACGGCGCGCGCGGTATTCGGCCTGTGGCCGGCGCAAGGCGTGGGCGACGACGTGGAAGTCGTCACCGAGGCGGGCAGCACCACCCTGCACTTCCTGCGCCAGCAAGTCGACAAGCCGGTCGAGCGGCCGGATTTCTGCCTGGCCGATTTCATCGCGCCGCGCGACACCGGCGTGCCGGACTGGATCGGCGCCTTCGCGGTCACCGCCGGCATCGGCATCGAGCCCCACGTGGCCCGTTTCGAAGCCGCGCACGACGACTACAACGCGATCCTGCTCAAGGCCCTGGCCGACCGTCTGGCAGAAGCATTGGCCGAACGCCTGCACCAGCGCGTGCGCACCGAATTCTGGGGCTATGCCAGCGATGAAACGCTGGACAACGAATCGCTGATCTCCGAACAGTACGTGGGCATCCGCCCGGCGCCGGGCTATCCGGCCTGCCCCGAACACAGCGAGAAACAGACCTTGTTCGCACTGCTCGACGCCGGCCGCAACACCGGCATGTCGCTGACCGAAAGCTTCGCGATGCTGCCGACCGCGGCGGTCTCGGGCTATTACTTCAGTCATCCGCGCAGCCAGTACTTCGTGGTCGGGCGGCTGTCGCGCGAGCAGGTCGCCGACTATGCGCGGCGCAAGGGCGTGGAGCTGGCGCAGGCCGAGCGCTGGCTGGCCTCGAACCTCGACTACGACCCGGAATAGCCGCCCGTCATTGCGCCGGAGCCGGCAACCGGTCCAGGTGCTCGCGCAGCGGCGGCAACAGGAAGCGATTGCCATATCCGCTCAAGTGGTCGGCATCGAAGTACAACGGGCGGCCGTCGCGGATGGCGCTGCAGCGTTGCGGCTCGCATAGCAGCGGCAGCGGATCCCACAGGCTGGCGTGCGGCAGCGCCACGACGATCACCTGCAACGCCTCCAGGGCGGGGCGGCGGTAAGCCTCCATCTGCTGGCGATCGATGGACAGCCCGCCGGCGCAGAGTGCGTTGCCGCGATTGAAGCCATCCGAGCAGCGGTAAGGCGGCGCGGGTAGCACCGGTTTCGGTGCCTCGAAGACGATCCGCACGCCGCGCTCGTCCAGCGGCCGCAACATCGCCACGGTCGCCGCGACGTCTGCCTGGCGCTCGCGCGCGGCCTCGGCACTGTTGATCCGGTCGAGGTTGTCCTGAATGTCGAACACCCGGTCCTGATCGGCGATGCGCGGCACGCGCAGCCCCGGCAGCAGCAGGACGTCGCCGGGATGCGCCAGCGCCAGGACATCGGCCAGCGATGCGCGCAGGAAGGCCTCGCATCCGGCATTGGGAGGACCCTGCAGGCCGGCGACCGCGCAACCGCCCACGGCATACAGATGCACCGGGCCGCCATCCAGCACCGCGTAGCGGCGCAGCAGCTCGTTGTAGGCCACCGCATGCGAATCGCCCACGACGAAGAGCTGGCGACCGCTGCCGGCCGGCAATGTGCATTCGCCGCGCATGAACTTGCGCACCAGCACGCCCTCGACCTGCCGGTTCTCCGAGACCTGGCGGCAGTGCGGGAATTCCTTGCGCATCCCGCGCGCGTAGGCATACCAGTCCAGCGGATGGCGGCTGACAGTACTCAACGACAAGTAAGGCGTCGCGGCGACCAACGCCGCCTGCAGCGCCGCCGCCAGGGCCAGCGTGCCGATGCCGGCGACGACGATGCGGCCATGGCGCCAGTCCTGCAGGCGACCGTGTCGCCAAGGCGTCTCGACCCAACGGAAGGACGCGGCTGCCAACCCGAAGGTCAGCAGCAGGCCGAACAGTTTGCTGGCGATGGAATCCAGGCCCACGGTCCAGCGCAGCACCACCAGCACCGGCCAATGCCACAGATACAGCGAATACGACCAGCGGCCGATCGTCACCACCGCCCGCGCCTGCAACGCACGCCCGACCCAGCCTTGGTTGTGCCGATGCAGCAGCGCGATCAGGGCAAGCGTGCCCAGCACCGGCCACAGCCCATCGATCCACGGCGAGTGGCCCGGGCGCGCATGCCACAGTCCATAGCCCACGCTGGCCATGGCCATCGCCAACAGCAGGCTGCGCAGCAGGCGCGGCAGCGGCACGCCGGCTTCGAACCACGCGCTGCCATCACGCCGGGACAGCATCGCCAGCAGCTGGTAAAGCAATACCCCCAGGCCGAGCTGCCAGAACCGGGTCGTGGTCAGGTAGAACGCCGCGATTTCGTTGCCCGGCACCCTCGCCTGCCACCCCGCATAACCCATCGAAGCAACGGTCGCCAACGCAAACAGCGACAACGCCCAGCCGCGCTTGCAGCGGCTCCAGGCCAGGAACAGCAGCGGGAACAACAGGTAGAACTGCTCTTCCACGCCCAGCGACCAGGTATGCGTGTAGGGGTTGAAGTCGGTGCGCGGCGAGAAATAGTCGTTGCCGGTGGTGGCCAGCACCCAGTTGCTCAGGCCGAAGAAGGCCATCCGCCCGGTCCTTTCGCTGGTTTCGCTCAACCAGGACACCGGGATGAACAACATGCTCGCCAACGCGGTCGCCAGCAGGCAAGCGATGAGCGCCGGGGCAATGCGGCGCAGCCGGCGCGCATAGAAGCGCAGCAGTTCCGCGCCGCTGCCCACGCGCGGCAGGCGGTCGACCGAGGCACTCACGACAAAGCCGGAGATGGCGAAGAAGATATCCACGCCGGTGAACCCGCCGGGCAGCCAGGCGGCCTCCAGGTGGTAAACGATGACCGCCAGCACCGCCAACGCGCGCAGGCCATCGATATGGGGGAGATAACCGCCGCCTTGCGTGGACCCGTGCATCCGTATCCCTGTCATGGAGCGGGACGCATCCCGTAGCGTCCCGGAGGCCCTATCGCGGTGGTTCGCCAACGCAGGGATCTTGCTCGGCCTGCGTGCGCATCGACCTTCCCGCGCGGTCACTGTCACGAACATTGCTCGAAGTCGCGGAGTATCGCGGTCGCCCCCGGCACGTCGCAACCGTCCAGCTCATGGAAGTGCCTGGCGCGGCCTACTGCAGGGCGATCGACACGCCCACGCCTCCCTGCCAATCGGTGCTGTCCCCACTCAAGCCCCGCAGCAGCGAAGCGTCCAGCTGGAGCTGCGGACGCCAGCGCCAGGTGACCCCGCCACCAGCCACGCGTTCGCGCTCGCTGCCGGCGCTGAGGCCGGCCTCCACGTAGGCGGCCAAGCGGCCGTCGTCGTACCAGGTGTAGTTCGGCGAAAACGTCCACACGTGTCCGTGCGCCGCATCGAGATAATCCAGATAGATCGCGACGGCGCGTTGCGCGGGTAGTGCCCAGGACGCAGTGACCCCCAGCTCGCGGCTGGAACCCTCATCGGAGAACGGCGCCTGGCCCGTAGCGAGCCCGTAGGTGCCGAGCACGGCCCAGCCGAAGCTTTCGCCGCTGCCGGGCAACTGCCATTTCAGGCTTGCGCTGCTATCGCCGCGCACGCGTAGTCCCGCGTTGCCAGTTGTAACTGTCGCTGGCGACCTGCAATTCCAGTCCCGCGCCCAGGCCCACGCGCAACCGACTGTCGAGCACGTACTGGCGCGTGTCGACGCCCTCGCTGCGGTCACTGCTGAAGTCCGGCAGGCCCTGCTCCCAGGCAAACCCGCGTGCGCCCAGCACCTCGGTGGCGAATCCAATCCCGGGACGGTCGAACGGTGCCGCGTCCTGCGCGGCCGCCATCCAAGGCAGCAGGGCCAGCGCGCCGCCCAGCAGCACGCGCCCCAGCGGCTTACCAGACCAGGTCGTCGGGGACCTGGTATTGGGGGTCGGCATAGGGATCTTCCTCGGCCGTTGCATTCGGATCGACCTTCAGCGCGATCGCCGGCGCGAACACCGTCTCGGCCTCGGCCAGCACCGCGGCGGTCACCAATACGTAGCGGCCGTTGAACTGGATCACCCCCAGTTCGCCCGCATTGAGCAACTTCAACTGGTCGGCGCTGACATAGATGCGCTTGATCTTGCCGCCATAAGGGAAATGGCGCGCGATATCGGCGTCGGGCAGGTTGAGTGCCTTGTCCTTGAGCAGTTCTTCCAACTTCGCCTTGGCCTCGCGGCGCTGGCGTGCTTCTTCCTGCTTGAGCCGCTCGGCCTCGATGCGCTCGTCCTTTTCCCGCTGCGCGCGGATCGCATAGGCCTTGGCCAGGTCGATGTCCTCGCGCGTACGCGGCTTGGCCGGGCCATTGCCCGGCCTACCTTGTCCCGGCCGGCCCTGCCCGGGCTTGCCGGCGCTGGCCTGCGGGCCTGGCGCGTTTGCGTCCTGGCCCTGCGGTGCTCGGCCCTGCGAGCGCTGCCCCTGCGGACCCGACGCACGCGCGCCCGGCCCGGGCTTGCCGGCGTGCGGCCTGCCCGGATGCGGCTTGCCGCTGTTGCCCTGCGGGCGGGAATCATTCTTGCGTTCGGGCTTGGGCGCGGGCTTGAAGCCCAGCCCGAGCAGCTGGTCGCGGAGGGTATCGCTCATGGCGGCAGATCAGGACTTGATGCGTGAGAACGTGGCTGGGATCAGTAGTGCGGCGGCGGTGGCTCGTCGCCCGGATCGGCGAAGAGCGTGCTGCGCACCTTGCCCAGGTCATCGAGCAGATGGCGGATGAGTTCGGCGTTGCGCGCCCCGGTGAGGCGCGCGTCCGCCAGCGCTTCGCTGAGTTCGGCCAGCGCCTGCTCCTGGAAGGAGAGGCGCATTTCCAGCTCGACCAGGCGCGCTTCGAGCGCCGGGTCGACTGCCGATGACGGCTCATGCATTGGGAACGTATCCCTCGACCGATCGGCCGCGGCCGATCGCATAGTAGGCCAGGCCCGCCGCCTCGATGTCCGCCGGCTCATACAGATTGCGGCCGTCGAACACCACGTCGTCCTTCAGCGCCTGCTTGATGCGCGCGAAGTCCGGGCTGCGGAACTGCTTCCATTCGGTGACGACTACCAACGCATCGGCACCCTCCAGTGCATCGAAGGCGTCGTCGCAGAACACCAGGTCCTCGCGCTGGCCGAAGATGCGCTCGGCCTCGTGCCGCGCCTCGGGGTCGTAGGCCCGCACGCGCACGCCGGCCTCCCACAGCTGCGCCAGCAGGCGGCGGCTCGATGCTTCGCGCATGTCGTCGGTGTTGGGTTTGAACGACAACCCCCACACCGCGAAGGTCTTGCCGGCCACGCCTTCGTCCTCGCCACGGTCGTAGTGGCGCTGGATCAGCTCGAACAGGTGGCCCTTCTGCGCATGGTTGACCGCCTCCACCGCGTTGAGCAGGCGCGGCTCGTGGCCGTACTGCTGCGAGGTGCGCGCCAGTGCCTGCACGTCCTTGGGAAAGCACGAACCGCCGTAGCCGGCACCGGGATAGATGAAGTGCCAGCCGATGCGCGGATCAGAGCCAATGCCCTTGCGGACCTGCTCGACGTCGGCGCCCACTTTCTCGGCGATATTGGCGATCTCGTTCATGAAACTGATCTTGGTCGCCAGCATCGCGTTGGCCGCGTACTTGGTCAGCTCGGCCGAACGCACGTCCATGACCACGATGCGGTCATGGTTGCGGTTGAACGGCGCGTACAGCCGCCGCATCTGCGAAATCGCCTGCGCCTGGCTGGCGCCGATGACGATGCGGTCCGGGCGCATGCAGTCGGCGACCGCGTCGCCTTCCTTCAGGAACTCCGGATTGGAGACCACGTCGAACGCGTAGTCCACGCCGCGTGCGCGCAGCGCTTCGCCGATCGCCGCGCGGACCTTGTCGGCGGTGCCCACCGGCACCGTCGACTTGTTGACCACCGTGGTCGGCCCTTCGATGTGCTGGCCGATCGTGCGGGCCACCGCCAGCACGTACTGCAGGTCGGCACTGCCGTCCTCGTCCGGCGGGGTTCCCACCGCGATGAACACGACTTCGCCATGGGCGATCGCCGCGGCCGCGTCCGTCGTGAAACGCAGGCGGCCGGCGGCATGGTTCGCCTTGACCATCGGCTCCAGGCCGGGCTCGTAGATGGGGATCACCCCACGATTCAAGCCTTCGACCTTGGCCTGGTCGATATCGACGCAGACCACGTGGTGTCCTACTTCTGCCAAACAGGTGCCGGTGACAAGACCGACGTAGCCAGTGCCGAAGATCGCAACGCGCATGGAGGGGGGGACTCCGTTCTTGCTGGGGGGATTACGGCAGGATACCCAGCAATTCGACGTCGAAAGTCAAAGTTGCGTCAGGACCGATCGGACCACCCGGCGTACCGTTGGAACCGTAAGCCAGATTCGACGGAATCCAGAAGCGGTACTTCGAACCGACCGGCATCAGCTGCAGGCCTTCGGTCCAACCGGCGACGACCTGGTTCAGGCCGAACTCGGCAGGCTCGCCACGACCGTACGAGCTGTCGAACACCTGGCCGTCGAGCAACTTGCCTTCGTAGTTGACGCGCACCTTGCTGGTGGCGGTCGGGCGCTCGCCGCTGCCCTGGCGCAACACCGTGTACTGCAGGCCCGACGCGGTGGTGACCACGCCCTTCTGCTTCTTGTTCTCGGCCAGGAAAGCATTGCCCTGGTCGCGGTTCTTGCCGGCGACGGAGGCCTGCTTGGCGGTGCCGAATGCCTGCAACGTGGCGGCGGCATCCTGCTGGCTCATCAACGGCGTGCCCTTCTCGAACACCGTGCGCACGGCCTGGATCAGCACCGGCAGCTCGATGTCTTCCTTGATGCGCACCAGCGACGGGCCGACCGCGCGATCGCCGAGCATCAGGCCGACGTTTTCCTTGTTGACGGCCGGCGGCTGGCTGCCCGGTGCCATGCCCGGGATCGGCTGGCCGTTGCGCGCCGCCAGGCTGGTGCGCAGCGCGGTGTCGGTGGCCTGCGTCTGCTCATCGGACAACAGCGGCTTGCCGCCGGCGAACGCGTTGGCGATGGCGCGCTGCAGGGCATTCAGGTCGATGTCCTGGGCAACGGGCTCGAACGAACGGGCCACATCCAGGCCGATGGCGTAGCTGACTTTCTCGCGATCAGTGGTCAAAACGGACTTCTCCTTGGCTGCCGCAGAGGTCGCGGCCGGTTGCTGCGACATCGCCGGCGTGGAGGCCGCCATTGCCACGATCATCAGCGACGCTGCCGCGCCGCGCATTCCCATCTTCATTCGCTGCGATTTCCTGGAGTGTTTAAAACGCCGCCGCACGGCGAGGGGCCGGCATTGTCGCATGCGCGGCCGGCTTGTGAACGACCTCAGCGGGGCTTGGCGGGCGCCTGCAGTTCGTGCTCGATAGCCGCAATCACGGCCGGATCATCGGGCTTGATCTTGCTCGGGAACTGGGCAACCACCCGGCCGTCCCGCGAGACCAGATATTTGTGGAAATTCCAGCCCGGGGCCACCCCGGTCGACGCGGTCAGGCGCTGGTACAGCGGGGTCGCCTCGGCGCCGAGCACGTGCACCTTCTCGAACATCGGGAATTTCACGCCGTAGGTGAGCGTGCAGAACTCCTGGATCTGCTTCTCGTCGCCGGGCTCCTGTCCCTTGAAATCGTTCGAGGGGAAGCCGAGCACGTCGAAACCCTTCGCGGAAAAACGCTGCTGCAGCGCTTCGAGGCCTTCGTATTGCGGCGTGAATCCGCACTTGCTGGCCGTATTCACCACCAGCAGCACCTTGCCGCCGTAGGTCTTGTTCAGATTGACGGGCGCCTTGCCGGCCAGCGGACGGTAGTCCAGGTCCAGCAATGCCGGCGCCGCCGCGGCCGCGCCGCCGCAGATGACCGCCATAAAACCCAGCAAAAACAACTTTTTGCGTGAAAACATCGGATTCACCCTATTGATTTTGAGGCTGGGAACGACCCCTGCCATTGGTTGGGTATGACAGCCGCTTGACTCCGTGCGTGTTGGTGTTATAGTTACATACAACACCAGCCATCCACTGCAGGGGGACCGCAATGAACAGCAAGCTATTCAGGCGATCGCTTCCATTGATGTTGCTGCTGACCGGCGGCGCCCTGCTCACGGGTGGCTGGCTGGGAACCGCTTCCGGTCGGACTACGGACACCGGCGCCGATTATGGCGTTTCGGGAGCGGACGAGGAAAACGCAGCGACGCCAA
>Ga0160436_1000827_pt1 | contig 9906 bp, 6 predicted proteins | sample HID1973M_E0MG_FD_108264 | JGI IMG/M metagenome (GOLD analysis project Ga0160436, IMG submission 108264) | Enriched mosquito-associated microbial communities from UW Madison campus, WI, USA - HID1973M_E0 MG | ecosystem: Host-associated > Arthropoda: Insects > Digestive system > Unclassified ...
AGGCGGGCAGCTCCAGCACCTGGCGCGCGAGGATGTTGCGCTGGATCTCGTTGCTGCCGCCGTAGATCATGGCGGAGGTGGAACCGATCAACGGCGCCAGCGCGTTGAACGGCTGGCCGTCGAGTTCCTGGTCGCCGGCGATGGCGCCTTGTTCCTCGCAGGTCTGCACCAGCAGTGCGCCGATGCGGTGATACGTCTCGCTGGCCCAGATCTTGAGCAGCGACACCGAGGGAGGCAGCGGCTTGCCGGCCTTCACGATGTTGGCAAAGCCCGTGTAGGCCGCACACAGGTCGGCCACGTCCAGCCGCAGGGCGGTGTAGCGTTCGAGGAAGACCGGCTCGGCGAACAGGCGCCGCGACCGTGCGAAGCGGGCCAGCTGGCCCAGCGCGTACTGGCTCTGCTTGGGGCTGCCCAGGAAGATGCGCTCGAAGCCCAGCAGAGCCTTGGCGATGCTCCATCCGCCGTTGAGGCGCCCGACCAGGTTCTCGGCCGGCACGCGCACGTTGTCGAAGAAGACCTCGCAGAACTCCTCTTCGCCCGCCAGCGTGCGGATGGGCCGGATGGTGATGCCGGGCGTCTTCAGGTCGGCCAGCAGAAAGCTGATGCCTTCCTGCTTGCGGGCCGACTTGTCGGTGCGCACCAGCATGAAGATGTGGCTGGCATCCTGCGCCAGCGTGGTCCAGATCTTCTGGCCGTTGACGATGAAGTGATCGCCGTCGAGCACGGCCTCGGTGCGCAGGCCGGCGAGGTCGGAGCCGGCGTTCGGTTCCGAGTAGCCCTGGCACCAGACGTGCTCGCCGCTCACGATGTGCGGCAGGAAGCGCTTCTGCTGCTCGGGCGTGCCGTGCTGGATCAGCAGCGGGCCGATCATGACGATGCCCTGGTCCGGCGCGCGGGCGACCCCGTACTGCTCCAGCTCCTCGATCCAGGCGATCAGCTTGTCGGCCGGCAGGCCCATGCCGCCATGCGCCTGCGGCCAGGCCGGCGCAATCCAGCCCTGGCGCGCGAGCGTGAGGGTCCAGTCGAGCATCTCGGCTCGGCGGGCCCTGTGCGACAGGTAGCGCAGGTTCTCGGGATAGTGCAGCTGCAGGAACGCACGCACCATGGCGCGGAACTCGGGTTCGGCCATGGCCGACCAGTCGGCCTGACGCGGGAACTCGCCGCTCCAGCCGCCGCGCTGATCGGTCCCCGGGCCGTCGTCGGCCAGGCCGGCGTAGCGGCGCTGGTGCGACGGCGCGTTGCCCAGCCAGGCGCACTGGCAAAGCACGCGCTTGTAGTAGAGGCTGACGTCGCACTCCTGCGTGTAGCCGATGGCGCCGTGCAGTTGCACCGCCGAGCGCGAGGCCTGCAGCGCGGCGGCGGCGCAGCGCGCCTTCGCGCGGCTGGCCTCGGCCTCGAGCCGATTCAGCGGCAGTTCGTCCGGCGCGCTGGCCAGTGCCAACACTTCGTCGAGTGTGGCCCGGGCGATCTCCAGGTGGATGAACATGTCGGCGCAGCGGTGCTGCAGCGCCTGGAAGCTGCCGATGGGCTTGCCGAACTGCGCGCGCGTGCAGAGGTAGTCGCGCGTGCGGGCCAGGAGTGCCTGGCCCAGGCCCAGCAGTTCCGCCGCCTGCAGGATCTGCGCGAAGGCCAGGGCGCGGCGCAGCGCCGCCTCTGCGCGGTCGCCGCGCCCCAGGACGGCGGACGGCGGCAGCGCCACGCGCTCGAAGCGCAACTGGCTGCACCGGTTGCCGTCCACCAGGGTCACAATCGACTCCTCGACGCCGGCGGTGCCGCGTGGCACCCACAGAACGACCGTCTCTTCGCTGTCGCGCGCGGACACCAGCCACCCGCTGGCGGCCGGGCCGGGCTGCACCATCGTCTTGTCGCCCTGCAGGACCAGGTGGCCGACCTTGTCTGGGTCGGGCTCGCAGCCGCACGACAGCGGCTCGGCGCTGAGTTCTCCCGCGCTCTCCTGCCAGGCCAGTGCCGGCAGCAGGCGGCCGGCGGCGAGCTCGGCCAGCAGCTCACGGGCCGCGGGAGTGTCCAGCCTTGCAAGCAGGGTGGCCGCCAGGCCGGCGACCGCCAGCAATGGCTCCGGCGCCACGTGTTCGCCGGCCGCGCGCAGCACCTGCGCTGCAGCGGTCAGGTCGAAATCGAGGCCGCCGACGGCCTCGGGCGCGAGCATGCCGGGCCAGCCGAGGGCCGCCAGTTCACGCCAGGCGCCGGCCTGGGCGTCGCTCTGGCTTTCTTGCGCCTGGGACTGCTCGAGCAGGATGCGGCTTCGCTGAACACTCTTGCTGCGGGTGAAATAGTCGATGGCGGCATCGCGGATGGCGGCCAGCGATTCGGTGTCCATGGACATGCGCGGTCCCTCTTTGTTGATGGACCTCAGCGTGCCAGAAGGGTCGTGTTACCGGCTTCGGCTTTGCCAAAGGGAGCCTTTCGCAATCGAGAAGCACCGACGCGCCGGATTGGACTAGATTCAACCGTGTCGCATTCCGAATGAATCCGCCGCATGAGCACCAAGTTCAACAAGCCCCCGCAGCCCGGCCTGGACAGGCGGGTCCCGCGATGACCGCATCGACGCTCGACCTCGAACACCTGCGCGGCTGGATCGACCGCACAGAGACGCGCGACGACGCCCTGTCGCCCTGGACGGCCAGTGCCATGGCCGCCATGTTGCGAAACGATGACCGCGCCTGGCTGGCCGGCGACGCCTTGCCGCCGCTGTGGTACTGGAGCTACTTCCTGCCGGTGGCCGCGCAGAACGGACTGGGTCCGGACGGCCATCCGGCCCGCGGCGGCTTCCTGCCGCCGGTGCCGCTGCCGCGGCGCATGTGGGCGGGCAGCCAGCTCGAGTTCCTGGCCGACCTGAAGGTGGGCCAGCCCGCGCGCAAGACATCGCGCGTGGCCGATGTCTCGCTCAAGCAGGGCAAGGGTGGGGCGCTGGTCTTCGTGAAGGTGCAGCACGAGGTGCATGACGCCAAGGGCGCGCTGCTGCTGCGCGACGCGCATGACATCGTCTACCGCGAAGCAGCCCGCGCCGGAGACCCCGCGCCGCCCCCGCAGTCGCCTCCGGGAGCGGCCGCCTGGGAGGTAACGCACCTCCCGGACCCGACCCTGCTGTTCCGCTACTCGGCGCTGACCTTCAACAGCCACCGCATCCACTACGATTTTCCCTACGTGACCCAGGTCGAGGGCTATGCCGACCTGGTCGTGCACGGGCCGCTGATCGCCACGCTGATCCTCGAGGCCGCGCAGGCGCAGAACCCGGGCCGCGCCGTGCGCGCCTACCGCTTCCGGGCCGTGCGGCCGCTGGTGTGCAACCGCCCGATGCGCGTGTGCGGCCAGGTACTGCAGGCGGACGGCAGCGTCACCCTGTGGGCGCAAGACCATGACGGCGCCCTGCTGATGCAGGCCAGCGCGCAGTTCGCCCCCGCCACCTGATTCAATCTCCAATGCCATGACCGCTTCTTCCAGACACGCCTACCAGGACATCCGCGACGCGGTGCGCGACCTCTGCGCGCAGTTCCCCGACGAATACCACCGCAAGGTCGACGAGCAGCGTGCCTACCCCGAGGCCTTCGTCGACGCACTCACCAAGGCCGGCTGGATGGCCGCGCTGATTCCGCAGGAGTACGGCGGCTCCGGCCTGGGCCTGACCGAAGCCTCGGTCATCATGGAAGAGATCAATCGTGCCGGCGGCAACTCCGGCGCCTGCCACGGGCAGATGTACAACATGGGCACGCTGCTGCGGCACGGCTCCAAGGCGCAGAAGGAACACTACCTGCCGCGCATCGCCAGCGGCGAGTGGCGCCTGCAATCGATGGGCGTGACCGAGCCCACCACCGGCACCGACACCACCAAGATCAAGACCACGGCCGTCAGGAAGGGTGACCGCTACGTCGTCAACGGCCAGAAGGTGTGGATCTCGCGCGTGCAGCACTCGGACTTCATGATCCTGCTGGCGCGCACCACGCCGCTGGCGGACGTCAAGCGCAAGTCCGAGGGCATGTCGATCTTCATGGTCGACCTGCGCGAGGCGGTCGGGCAGGGCCTGACGGTGCGGCCCATCCTGAACATGGTCAATCACGAGACCAACGAGCTGTTCTTCGAAAACCTGGAGATCCCCGCCGAGAACCTCATCGGCGAGGAGGGGCAGGGCTTCAAGTACATCCTCGACGGCCTCAATGCCGAGCGCACGCTGATCGCGGCCGAGTGCATCGGCGACGGCTACTGGTTCGTCGACCGGGTGAGCAAGTACGTCAAGGAGCGCGTTGTGTTCGGCCGGCCCACGGGCCAGAACCAGGGCGTGCAGTTTCCCATTGCCGAGAGCTTCATCGAGGTTGAGGCGGCCAATCTGATGCGCTGGAAGGCATGCGAGCTGTTCGATGCGCACCAGCCCTGCGGCGCCGAGGCCAACATGGCCAAGTACCTGGCGGCCAAGGCGAGCTGGGAGGCCGCCAACGTCTGCCTGCAGATGCACGGCGGCTTCGGCTTCGCCTGCGAATACGACATCGAGCGAAAGTTCCGCGAGACGCGCCTGTACCAGGTGGCGCCGATCTCCACCAACCTGATCCTCAGCTACGTGGCCGAGCACGTGCTGGGGCTGCCGAGGAGCTTCTGATGTACCCCTCGCGCCCACGTTCGTGGCTTTGCGTATCGCTGCCCCCCGAAGGGGCGCGCCAGTGCCTTCGGGCGGCGGAGCGGCACTGACATGCGCCCTCTCGAAGGCATCACCGTCGTGACGCTGGAGCACGCCATTGCCGCTCCGTTCTGCACGCGCCAGCTGGCCGACCTCGGCGCGCGCGTGATCAAGGTCGAGCGTCCCGGCGTCGGCGACTTCGCGCGCGGCTACGACGAGCGCGTGCACGGCCTGGCCTCGCACTTCGTGTGGACCAATCGCTCGAAGGAAAGCCTGACGCTCGACCTCAAGCACGACCAGGGTCGCGAGATCCTGGCGCGCCTGGTGGCCAGGGCCGACGTGCTGGTGCAGAACCTCGCGCCTGGCGCCGCCGCGCGCATGGGCCTGTCGCACGAGGCCTTGTCGCCCGGCCACCCCGGGTTGATCGTGTGCGACATCTCCGGCTACGGCGACGACCCGGCGCAGCCCGGGCCGTACCGCGACAAGAAGGCCTACGACCTGCTCATCCAGAGCGAGTCGGGTTTCCTGTCGGTGACCGGCACGCCGCAGGAGATGGCAAAGGCCGGCTGCTCCATCGCTGACATCGCGGCGGGCATGTACGCCTACAGCAATATCCTGGCCGCACTGCTGCAGCGCGGCCGAACCGGACGCGGCACACGCATCGACGTGTCCATGCTCGAAGGCATGGCCGAGTGGATGAGCTTTCCCATGTACTACGCATTCGAGGGCGCGCCGCCACCGCCGCGCGCCGGCGCGGCGCATGCCACCATCTATCCGTACGGGCCGTTCCCGGCCGGTGACGGCAAGCTGGTCATGCTGGGCCTGCAGAACGAGCGCGAATGGCAGGCGTTCTGCACCAAGGTGCTCGAGCAGCCCGGCCTGGCCATGGATGCGCGCTTTGCCTCCACCTCGCTGCGCGTGGCCGCGCGCGAGGAATTGCGGGCGCTGATCGTGCAGGCCTTCGCACCCTTCACCGCCGAGCAGATCGTCGCCCGGCTGGAGGCCGCGCAGATCGCCAATGCGCAGGTCAACACCATGGCCGACCTGTGGGCCCATCCGCAACTGCGCGCGCGCGAGCGCTGGACCGAGGTGGACACCAGCGCCGGTCCCATTCCCGCCCTGTGGCCACCCGGCATGCCGCGCGAGTGGCAGCCGCGCATGGACCCGGTGCCCGCATTGGGCGCCCACACCGACGCGATCCTCGCCGAGATCGGCTATGACGCGCAGGCAGTCGAGCGCCTGCGCGAGGCCGGCGTGGTCTGAACTCCGAGTACCCGTTTTCCAAGGACACTTCCATGAACTCCAACAGCGACCATCCCAGCCAGGTGTTGGCGGAATTCGCAGCCCGGCTGGATGCCACCGACATTCCCGCGCCGGTGCTGCGCCGCGCCGAGGATCTCGTGCTGGACTGGCTCGGCTCGGTGCTCGCCGCACGCCAGGCCCGCCCGGTGCGCAGCATCGATGCATTCGCCCAGGCCATGGGTCCGGCGCAAGGCGACAGCGAAGTGTTCGGCTCGGCGCGCACCACGTCGCCGTTGTTCGCTGCGCTGGTCAACGCCGCGGCTTCGCATTTCGTCGAGCAGGACGACGTGCACAACGGCTCGGTGTTCCATCCGGCCGCGGTCGTCATCGCGCCCGCGCTCGCGGTGGCGCAATCCATCGGCGCCAGTGGGCGCGAGTTCCTCGCGGCAGTGGTGGCGGGCTACGAAGTCGGCATTCGCGTGGGCGAATTCCTGGGGCGCTCGCACTACGTCATCTTCCACACCACCGCGACAGCCGGCACCCTGGCCGCTGCCGCCGCCGTCGGGCGCCTGCTGCGCCTGGACGCAGCGCAGATGCTGCACGCCTTCGGCTCGGCCGGCACGCAGTCGGGCGGCCTGTGGGAGTTCCTGCGCGACGCGGCCGATTCCAAGCAGCTGCATTGCGCGCATGCGGCATCGGCGGGCCTGATGTCGGCCTACCTGGCCAAGGACGGATTCACCGGCGCGCGGCGCGTGCTGGAAGGCGCGCAGGGGCTGGCCGCGGGCATGTCCACCGACGCCGATCCGGCACGCCTGACCGACGGTCTCGGCACCCGCTGGGCACTGGCGGAGACTTCGTTCAAGTTCCATGCGTCCTGCCGTCACACGCACCCGGCCGCCGACGCGCTGCTGCAGGTGATGCGGGCGAACGGCCTGACGGCCGCCGACGTCGAGCAGGTCACGGCGCATGTGCACCAGGGTGCGATCGACGTGCTCGGGCGCGTGGTCGTGCCGGCCACCGTGCACCAGGCCAAGTTTTCCATGGGCACCGTCCTGGGCCTGATTGCGGTGCATGGCCGTGCCGGCCTGGCCGACTTCGACAGCGAATTCCTGGCGCCCGCGGTGGCCCGCGTGCGTGATCGCGTGAAGATGCAGCTCGACCCCGAGGTCGACGCCGCCTACCCGGCGCGATGGATCGGCAAGGTCACGCTGACGACGACCGACGGACGCCGGTTCGACGGGCGCGTGGACGAGCCCAAGGGCGACCCGGGCAACACGCTCAGCCGCCCCGAGCTGGAGGACAAGATGCGCCGGCTCGCAGCCTACGGCCAGGGCGTCACTGCCGAGCAGGCGAAGGCGCTGTGCCAGCGCGTCTGGCAGCTCGAGCAGGCGCCCGAGGTGGGCCGCTGGCTGGCCTGAGCGGCGGCTCAGGGCTGCTCGCCGCAGAGGTGGTCGAACAGTTCGCGCGCCGCGGCGGGAAGCGTCTCGCGGTTGCGCACCACCACTTTCAGGTCGCGGCTGGCCCAGGCTTCCTGCAGCGGAACGATGGCGATGCGCATGGCTCGCGCCAGGCGCCGCGCTGACGAAGCGGGCAGCACGCCCAGGCCGACGCCGGCCTCGATCATCAGGCAGATGGCCTCGAAGCTGTTGACCTGGATGCGCGGATTGAAGTTGCGCCCCGCCGATTCGGCGCGCAGTTGCAGGAAGCGGTGGATCGCGCTGCCATGATGAAGGCCCACGTGCTGGTCGTCCAGCGTGTCGATGAACGCCACCGACGCGGCGCCGGCGAGCGGATGCGCCGCCGGCACAACGAGCACCAGTTGGTTGCTGCCGAACGGTCGCGATTCGAACTCGCCCGTGTGCACGTCCCCCGCCAGGATGCCGATGTCGGCCTCGCCATCGCCCACCGCTCGCACGATCTCCTCGGACAGGAATTCGCGCAGGTCGACCTGCACCGTGGGATGGCGCGTGAGAAAGCCGGCCAGCTTCTCCGGCAGGTATTCGGTGATCGAGGTGGTGTTGGCGAACACCCGCACATGGCCCTTGATGCCCTTGCCGAAGTCCTGCATGTCGCAGCGCAGGTGCTCCATCTGCTGGAGCACGCGCTTGGCGTGATAGAGCAGGGCCAGGCCGGCGGGTGTCGGGTCGACCCCTTGCGCATTGCGATACAGCAGCTTGGCGCCCACCGATTCCTCCATCTGCTTGATGCGGGTGGAGGCGGCGGTGAGCGAGATGCAGGCTTTCTCCGCGCCGCGCGTGAGGCTCTTGGCCTCGGCGACGGCGGCAAAGAGCTTGAGGTCGAAGAGGTCGACGTGGAGGTTCACTTGGGGCCGGTTCGCAGCTTGGTTGCCAGCCTGCGATTGTCCCTCAGCGGCCAGCGGAGCGCTTGCTCAGACCGGATCCCAGCTGAACACGTCGGCCGAGCGGTCCAGGTCGAAGAAGGAGGCGCGCAGCGCCGGCATGGCGTGCTCTGCAATGGTCTCGGCCGTCCAGCCCTCGGCGCGATGGACCGAGCGCACCGGGCGCGGCTGGCTCATCAGGAAGATCTCGTTGTTGCGCACCGTGAAGACCTGTGCGTTGACGTGCGCCGCCCGGTCGCTGAGCAGGTAGACCGCCAGCGGCGCGATCTTGGCCGGCGTCATCTGCTGGATCTTGGCCACGCGCACGCGCTGCTCCTCCGTGTCGACCGGAATGGCGCCGATCATGCGGCTCCAGGCGAACGGCGCGATGCAGTTCGAGCGCACCTTGAATTTCTGCATGTCCAGCGCGATGGATTTCGACAGCCCCACCAGGCCCAGCTTGGCTGCGGAGTAGTTGGCCTGCCCGAGGTTGCCGATCAGCCCTGACGTGGAGGTCATGTGCACGAAGGCGCCGCTCTCCTGCTCCTTGAAGTGGTTGGCCGCGGCCCGGCTCATGTAGTAGGAGCCGTACAGGTGCACCTTGAGCACGGCGTCCCACTCGTCGGTCGACATCTTGTGGAAGAAGCGGTCGCGCAGGATGCCGGCGTTGTTGACGACCGCGTCGATGCGGCCGAAGTGATCGAGCGCGCACTGCACCACGCGCGCGGCGCTGGCCGATTCGCAGACGCTGTCGGTACTCGCCGCCGCCTGGCCACCGGCCTCGCGGATCTCGGCGACCACCTGCTGCGCCGGACCGTCGCTGCCACCCGCGCCATCGACCGCGGCGCCGATGTCGTTGACCACCACGCGCGCGCCATGGCGTGCCATGGCCAAAGCCATGTCGCGGCCAATGCCGCCGCCTGCGCCCGTGACCACCACCACCTTGTTCTCAAGCATTCGTCTGGCCCTTGTTGTCCTGAAGCGCGATTCAGTATGCCAGCCGGTATCGGGCGCGGCTTTGCGATTCAGGAAGGGGGCCTTCCGTTGGCGCGGAGACGATCGCAGCCGCCGTGCGCGGCGTCAGCGGGCCTGTTGCGCGAGCAGTGCGCCTTCGGTGCGCAGCGCGTCGATCACGCGCAGCACGGCCGGCGCCGGATGCGCATCTCGCCACACGACCCCCACCGGCGCGTCATGTCCGGCCAGTGCCAGCGGCAGCGTACGCAGCAGCCCGTCGGCCTGCGCGATCCGGCCGGCGGTGCCCGACATGACGCCCAGGCAATCGCTGTCGCGCAGGATCGCCTGCGTCGCGGCGAGCGAACTCGATTCGACCTGCGGCCGTGGCGCCGGCAGGCCGGCCGCGCTGAAGGTGCCCACGACGGCCCGGCGCAAGGCGGTGTCGTCCGGGGGCAGCACCCACGGATAGGCCAGCGTATCGGCCCATGAGGGACGGCGCCGCCGCGCCAGCGGATGGCCGGCGCGCAGGGCCACGCAGTGGCGGTCGGCAACCAGTGGCAGGTTGGGAAGCCCCGTCGCGTGCACGCGATCGTCGATGCGGCCGACCATCAGGTCCAGCTCGCCGTCCACCAGGCGTGGCCACAGCCCTTGCAGGATGTCCTCATGCAGCGCCAGACGCAGCGCCGGATCCTCGCGCGCCACCCGGGCCGCGACGCGCGGCACGAGTTCCAGCGCCGCCACCAGC
>Ga0160436_1000830_pt1 | contig 9855 bp, 12 predicted proteins | sample HID1973M_E0MG_FD_108264 | JGI IMG/M metagenome (GOLD analysis project Ga0160436, IMG submission 108264) | Enriched mosquito-associated microbial communities from UW Madison campus, WI, USA - HID1973M_E0 MG | ecosystem: Host-associated > Arthropoda: Insects > Digestive system > Unclassified ...
CAGTCCGGGCGCACCAAGGTCGATGGCCTGCTCACCCTCAGCGACAGCACCTACTCGCTGTTCCGCGACGAGTACGCCGTACCGTTGCTGTCGCCGGAAGTGGCCGCCCATTTGGCGACCTACGCCGAGCACCTGTTTCCCATCCTGCTGGTACTCGGGCTGTTCACCCGCTTCTCAGCGCTCGCCCTGCTCGGCATGACCGCGGTGATCCAGGTCTTCGTCTATCCCGACGCCTGGACTACGCACCTGAGTTGGGCGGCACTGCTGTTGTTGCTGGTCTCGCGCGGCGGCGGCGCGCTGTCGCTGGATCGTCGTCTTGGAATTTCCTGAGCCATCGCTGTAACCGAACGCATCCTGCGCTCGAATCTCTTGTTGCCAATCCGGCAAGTACACCCAACTCCAGGAAACCCCAATGTTCGCCAACGCCACCGTCGTCACCGGCTTCGCCGCCTCCGCTGCACTGATCGCCATCGCCACCGCTGCCACGCCCGCCTCGGCCACGGCACGCGCCGACAACAAGGTCGTGGCCTGCTACGGCATCAACAGCTGCAAGGGCACCTCGGACTGCAAGACCGCGCACAACGACTGCAAGGGCATGAATTCCTGCAAGGGCCAGGGCTTCAAGGAAATTTCCATGAAGGAATGCAAGGCCGCCGGCGGTTCGCTGGAAGCCAAGTAAGCCCACCACGACCCGCCGGTTCGCCGGCGGGTCCAGGAGTCGCCATGCAACTGCCTTCCCTGTTCGAAGGATTCGGCCTCGGCCTGCGGCCGCAGCACTATCCGCAGTTCCTCGACGCAGTCCAGCCGGTGGATTTCGTCGAAGTGATTTCGGAAAACTTCATGGTGGACGGCGGCCGTCCGCTACAGGTCCTGGAAAAAGTGCGTGAGCGCCTGCCGGTCATCCTGCACGGCGTGAGCCTGTCGATCGGCGCGGCCGACGGCCTCGATGCCGCGTATTTGCGCCGGCTGCGCCGCCTGGCTGACCGCGTGCAACCGCTTTGGGTATCCGACCACCTGTGCTGGACCGGCGTGGACGGTTTCAACTCGCACGACCTGCTGCCGCTGCCACACGACGATGAAACGCTCGACATCGTCTGCGCCAACATCGATCGCGCGCAGAACGCCCTCGGCCGCGCCTTGCTGCTGGAGAATCCCTCGACGTACCTGGCGTTTCCCGGCAGCGTCCGTGGCGAGGCCGAATTCATCAGCGAGATGTGCCGTCGCAGCGGCTGCTTCTTGGTGCTGGACGTCAACAACATCTACGTCAGTGCGACCAACCAGGGTCAGGACCCGCGTCGCTGGCTCGAGGGCATGCCGCTGGAGCGCGTCCGCCAGATCCACCTGGCCGGCCACAGCCAGGGCAGCGAACTGCTGATCGACACCCATGACCAACCCGTCAGCGATCCGGTGTGGGCGCTGTATGCCGAGGTCTGCGCGCGCATCGGCCCCACCGCGACCATGATCGAGCGTGACGACCACATCCCGCCACTGCCCGAGCTGCTGGACGAGCTCGACCTCGCACGTGGCATCGCCCACGACGCGCAACGCCGCGCCGCATGAGCCTGCTGCAGCTGCAACGCGAGTTCGCCGAGCGCCTGCGCGCGCCGGCCGCAACTCCCTGGCCGGACCTGGGAGCCAATGCCCAGCCCGGCTGGGCGGTCTATCGACACGCGTATCGCGCACAGTTGCGCGAAGCCTTGCGCGACACCTACGCGCGAACACTGGCAGGGATGGGCGAAGACGCCTTCAACGCCGCCGCCGATGCCTATGTCCAGGCCCATACCCCGCGCACGCGCAACCTCGGCGACTACGGGCGCCAGTTTCCGCAGTGGCTGGGCGAGCAGCATTCCGAGCAGCCGTGGCTGGCCGAACTGGCCTGGCTGGACGGCGCCTTGCGCCAGGCCTTTGTCGCCGCCGACGCGCCACCGCTGCGGCCGGCGGCGCTCGCGTCACTGGACTGGGAGCACGCGGTATTGCGCTTCGTCCCGACCTTGCGGCTGCACTACCTCAACACGAATGCCGCGGCGTTGTGGCGTGCACTGCATGAAGCGTCCGAACCGCCGGCACCTGTGTGCCTGCCGCGACCGCAGGCGGTGAGGTTGTGGCGCCAGGATGGCTCGCCGCGTTTCGCCAGCATGGCGCCGCAGGAGTCCGCCGCGCTGCAGTGGTTACTCGCCGGCCTGCCTTTCGGGCAGGTCTGCACGGCGCTCCACAGCGAGGATCCAGCAGTGGCCGGCGAGTTGCTCGGCGGCTGGCTGCGTGATGAGCTGCTCAGCGCAGTGGAGAACGGTGCTCACGGCAGCTGAGCTTCAACCTGGCCCGGAACTCGCCCACGCTCCGGGCCTGCGGATCAGCCGCGCGCCCGCACCACGCCCAGCACTTCGTGACAAGCGCCCATCGTGTGGTAGTCGGTCTTGCCGGCAGGGCTCTTCTCGTCGCTGTACTTGCGGTTGTCCGCATCGAGGATGCGGTACCAGGCGCCGTAGCGGTGGTCGACGAAATGCCGCCACGAGTAGGTCCACAGGCGCTCGTACCAATCCCAATAGCGCGCCTCGCCGGTGCGCTGCGCCAACAGCGCGGCGGCGGCCAGCGACTCGGCCTGCACCCAGAAGTACTTGTCGTCGTCGCAGACGCGGCCTTCGGTGTCGAAGCCGTAATACAGGCCGCCACGCACCTCGTCCCAGGAGCGTGCCACTGCAGTGTCGAACAGATGCTGCGCGGTGGGCACCAGCCAGTCGGCGCGCACGTGGCGATCGAGGATCAGCAGCAGCTTGGCCCACTCGGTCTGGTGGCCGGGCTGGAAACCCCACGGCCGGAACAGATGCTTGGGATCGTCGCGGTGATAGTCCCAGTCGACGTTCCAGTCGCGGTCGTAATGCTCCCACACCAGCCCACCGGCCAGCGCGGCCTGGTCGCGGGTGATGCGGTCGGCCAGCAGCAGGGCGCGGTCGAGATAGCGGCGCACGCCGGTCGCCTCATAGGCCGCCAGCATCGCCTCGCACATGTGCATGTTGGCGTTCTGGCCGCGATAGTCGCTGAACTGCCATTGCGGGTCGGCCTCGTCGCGGTACAGGCGCGCCTGCGCGTCCCAGAAATGCAGTTCCAGCAGATTCCAGGTCTCGTCCATCCAGGCGCGCGCTTCCTCGACCCCGGCCTTCACCCCGCAGGTATAGGCCAGCAGCACGAAGGCCATGCCGTAGCAATGCCACGTCGCGTCTTCGACCTGGCCGTCGCGCAGCGTCCAGGCATAGCCGCCGGTGGCGGCATCGCGGTGCACCTCGCGCAGGTAGCGCAGGCCATGCACGACCGCGTCGCGATAGGCCGCATCGCCGAACTCGCGGTAGGCCATCGCATAGTTGAAGACGAAGCGCGTGCTGCTGACCAGGTGGCGATGGCTGGCGTCATAGACGCTGCCGTCGTCGCGGAAGTAATGGAAGAACCCGCCGCGCGGATCGATCGCGTGCGGATGGTAAAACGCCATGGTGTCGGCGATATGGGCGCGCAGGAAATCCGCGCTGCGAAACTCTGGAAGGGGCTCGGCCGGCAGCGGCTTGGCAGGCAAAGAGTCAGGCGTCAGGGGCATGGGCATTCCGCAACAGTTGATCGATATCGCTCAGTGAGGGCATCGCGGCGAACGCGCCCTGGCGGGTCACCGCCAGCGCACCGGTGGCCGCGCCAAAACGGACCGCGTCCTCCACCGCCTCGCGGCGGCGGGCGAACTGTGCGAACGAGGCGCCGTGGCCGCCGCGCTCGCCGATCCGGTACAACAGGCCGCCGACCAACGCATCGCCGGCGGCAGTGGTGTCGCGCACCACGACTTCGAAACCCGACAGCCAGCCGCTGTCGTCGCGGGTGAACCACTGCAGCGGGTCGCCGCCATCGGTGACCACCAGGCAACGCATGCCCGCCTCGAACAGGCGACGACGCACCGCCTCGGCACCGGACGCGCCGCCGCCCTCGCCCGCGGCCAGGAACTCCAGTTCCTCGCGCGAGAGCTTGACCAGCTCGGCCAGCGACAACGCACGCCACAGCGTGGGCAACGGATCGCTGCCGCCCGGCCACAACGCCGGGCGCAGATTGAGGTCCAGGCTGACCAGCGCACCGGCCGCGGCGGCGCGGCGCATCCCGGCCAGCGTCACCTCGGCGATCGCCGGCTCGGTCAGGCTGTTGGAGCACACATGGAAGGCGCCAGTGCCGGCGAAACAGCCGGCGGCGAAATCCGACTCGCGGAACAGCAGGTCAGCCGCCGGCGGCCGGTAGAAACTGAAACTGCGCTCGCCATCGGCATCCAGCGCGACGAACGCCAGTGCGGTCTTCGCCTTGCCGGTGCGCACCACCAGGTCGGTGGCCACGCCGGCCTTGGCCAGGCTTTCCAGCAGGAAGTCGCCGAACATGTCCCGGCCCAGCATCCCCGCGAAATGCGCATCCCCGCCCAGCCGGGCCACCGCCACCGCCACGTTCGCCGGCGCACCGCCGGCGTACTGCAGGAAGGCGCGCGGCTCATCCATGCTGGCCGCGGGACGGGCCAGCAGGTCGATCAGCGCCTCGCCGAAACAGACGATCCTCGGCACGCGCTCAGGCTCCCTTCGGCGCCTGCAGGCGGCTGCCCGAGACACCGAAGAACACCACGTAGGCGTAGCACAGCAGCGGCAGCACGAACGAAGGCTGCAGGCCGATGCGATCGGCCAGCAAGCCCTGCAGGAACGGCACCAGCGCGCCGCCGACGATCGCCATGATCAGCAGGCTCGAGCCCTTGTTGGTCAGCGGGCCGAGGCGCTCGATGCTGAGCGCGAAGATGGTCGGGAACATGATCGAGTTGAACAGGCCGATCGACACCAGGCTGTACATCGCCAGCGGGCCGCTGCTGGCCATGGTAGTGACGAGCAGCAGCATGTTCATCGCCGCGAAACCGGCCAGCAGCTTGTTGGGCGAGAACTTGGCCAGCAGCACCGAACCGGCGAACCGGCCAACCATGGCCAGGAACCAGTACGCGCCCAGGAAATGCGCCGCCTGCTGCTCGCTGATCCCGCCGATCTTCGGCAGCGACAGGTAGTTCACCATCAGGCTGCCGATGGCGACCTCACCACCCACGTAGAAGAAAATCGCGCCGACACCGAAGAACAGATGACGGTGGCGCAGCGCCTGGCCGAGCGTGTGCTTCTGGTGGTCAGCCTGCTCGGTGGTCTCGGTCAGCGACGGCAGGCGGAACAGGTACACCACCACCGCCAGCACGAACAGCACGAGTGCCAAGCCGACGTACGGGCCCTGCACCGACTGCGCTTCCTGCGCGCGATAGGCCACCTGCTCGGCCGCCGACAATGCCGACAGCTCGTCGCCGCTCTTCACCGCGCTCGACAGGATCAGGAAACCACCGAAGAACGGCGCCAGCGTGGTGCCCAGCGAGTTCAACGCCTGCGCCAGGGTCAAGCGGCTGGAGCTGGTGCTTTCCGGCCCGAGCAGCGCCACGTAGGGGTTGGCCGCGACCTGCAGCACGGTGATGCCGGTGGCCAGCACGAACAGCGCGGCGAGGAACGCCTCGTACACACGCATCGAAGCCGCCGGCCAGAAGCCGAGCGCGCCGATGCCGGCGATCGCCAGGCCCGCGACAATGCCTTTCTTGTAGCCCAGGTGCGCAACCAGCCGGCCGGCCGGCAGCGACATCAGGAAGTACGCGCCGAAGAAGGTGAACTGCACGAGCATCGCCCGCGCGTAATTCAGTTCGAAAACCGCCTTCAGGTGCGGGATCAGGATGTCGTTGAGGCAGGTCAGGAAGCCCCACATGAAGAAGATCGTGGTGACGACCGACAAGGCGACCTTGCGATTGACGGTGCCGGCTTCAAACGGGATCGCGGCGCGGGGAGGATTGGGTCCGGTGGAAATGGGCATGCGTTCGGCCTGCGGGCTGATGAGGGTGGAAGGTGAGGGTTGGAGGATTCGGTCAGGCGCGCGGCGGCGCGCTGCTGTTGCGCACGCGCAGTTGCACCGCGGCAATGGTCCGGTGCACCGGGGCCTGCGGCGCGGCGATGCGCTGCAGCAGCAGGTCGGCGGCCTGGCGCCCGCGCTGGCGCGGATCGGCGGCCAGGGTGGTCAGCGACGGCGAACTCAGCGCCGCCTCGGGGATATCGTCGAAGCCGGTGACGGAGAAGTCGCGTCCCGGCTGGATGCCCCTCGCCGCCAGGCCCAGCATCAGGCCGAGGGCGACGTTGTCGTTGTAGCAGACCGCCGCGGTCGGCGCGTCGACGCCGTCGAACAGGCGCGGGGTCAGCCCGGCGGCCTCGGCCCGGGTCGGCGCGCACTCGATCATCCGTGTCTCCACCACCGGCAGGCCGGCCTCGGCCAGTGCCGCGGCGTAGCCGGCCCGGCGTTGCTGGCAGGAGCTGGAATCGGCATGCCCGCCGAAGAAGGCGATGTCGCGGTGGCCCAGCCCGATCAGGTGCGCGGTCGCCTGGCGCGCGCCCTGCTCGTTGTCCAGCGCCAGGAAGTCCCACTCGCCGCCTTCCAGCTCGCGGTTGAACAGCAGCACGCTGCCATGCCAGCCGATCACCTCGCGCAGCGTCTGCGCCTGGCTGTGTTCGGCCGGCGACAGGATCAGCCCGGCGGGGGTGTGCTCCATCAGCGAGGCCAGCACCGCCTGCTGGCGCTGCGGCGACTCGCCGGTGCTGCCCAGCAGGGTCACGTAGCCCTGCGCGCCCAAGGCCTCGTCCACGCCGGCGGCGAACTCGGCGAAGAACGGGTTGGACAGGTCGTTGATCACCAGCGCGACGCTGGACGACGTCTGCCGCCGCAGGTTGGCCGCGCTGCGGTTGTAGACGTAGCGCTGGCGCCGCAATTCCGCTTCCACCCGGGCGCGGGTGTCCACGTGCACCAGCGGGCTGCCGCGCAGCACCAGCGAGACGGTCGCGCGCGAAACACCGATCGCCCGCGCGATGTCGGTCACGGTGGCCGGCCGGCGCGCGCCGCGTGCGGCGTCGCCGCGGTCTTCCGCGTCGTTATCTGTCATGGATCTCCCCCCTGTCCCTGCGGAGCAGCGAGGCTAACTGATTGGCCGGGCCCGTGGCGGCGGCGGCAGCCGGAATCTCCGGGCGCGCAGGAAGAATCGCCGACGATCGGCCCGCCCAAGCGCCAGTCCCCGATTTATATCGATTCAAATCCATGACCCGGAAACCCGCGTGCGAAGCCGCGACTAGAGCATGCCAGGCGCCGGGGATGCATGCTGCAGCGCAGCATTCGCGTGGCCAGGAAAGCCTTGCTCGCCCCGCGTGCCGCCGCTCAGACGCTGGCCAGGGCCCAGGTGATGATGCCCGTCGCCACCGCGCTCAGCACCAGCCCCAGCAGAAAGGCGCCATCGGCGATGCGTTCCAGCACCCGGTTGCGACCACGGTGCCGCGTACGCAAGGCCCAGTAGGCCACCAGGCACGCCACCAGGTAGATGATCGCGTCCACGCTCAGCAGGTCATCGGCGATCGTGTCGACCTTGCGCAGCGCGGTGATCACGTTGAGCACCCCCACGACCGTCATGCATACGCCCAGCATCGCCGCCGAGGTGGTGAAAATATGGACGCAGATGTTTTCGTCCAGCTCCGGACGGACGGCGGGGTCGTTCTTCATGCGCAACTCCTGGACCAGGCGGGCATTGCAACCGGCAACTCGCGAAGGATGGCTGAACGGATGACGGTCTGCATGGCCGCCCTGGCCGACCGCTGCCACATGGGCGGGCCGCGCCGCGCCTGGCTTCCGGCGCCGCCGCCGTACTCCGCGTTGACGCGCCAGCGGCGATCCTTGCACGTCCGCGTCACCCCCGCGCTGGTTCGCTAGGGGCAACGCCTGCGGTTGCGGGCATTGTCGGGAGAATTCCATGGACGTCGGTGCCAACCTGATGCCGGTCTTTCTGGGCCTCATCGTGGTCGTGATCGCGGTCGCGGTGACCCTGGTCACCCGCGCAGTCATCAAGCGCAACCGCGGCGGCGACAGCCATAACAACTGACCGTTGGCGGCGGGCTGGCCCGATCGATGCGGGCCTCGCCCGCCATTGCGTTGGCGGGGGCGCTTCGCGCAAGCTCTGCGCTCCTTCACCACCCTGCCCCCAACCCATGCAAGACAACATCATCCAGATCATCCCCGGCACCGATTGGGTCGCCGTCTTCGACGAGAACGGCGAGGAAAGCGCGCAGTCGCTGATCTGCTTCGCCATCGTCGAGAACGCCGGCAAGCGCGAAGTGCGCCCCATGATCGCCAACGGCAAGCAGATCAGCTTCGCCGACGCCCTGCCCGGCTTCGTGCGCGTTGAAGAGTTGGACGCGTTCGAAGACGAGGAAGAAGAAGAGGAAGAAGAGGAAGAAGACGACGAGGAGTGATCCTCGCTGAGCTTCCCCACGACGGCCAGCCTTGCTGGCCGTCATCGTTTGCGGCCATCCGTTCAAGCGGCCGCTTACGGGTGTCTCGGTGACGGCCCCTGTTGTTCAAGGAGCCGTGGCACCTGCGATTGCAGCAAGGCGGCGTGCAGTTCCCGGATATGGAACGGCTTCTGGACCGTGGCGCGGTCGCGGAATCGCTCCGGGATGCCGGCCTGCCCGTATCCGGTCACGAAAATGAAAGAGATGCCACGTTCTGCCAGCGCATCGGCAATGGGAAACGACATTGTCCCGCCCAGATTGACGTCCAGCACTGCCAGATCGATGGCCTCGCGCGCCAACGCAGCCAGCGCGGCGGGCACGTTCGATGCACTGGCAGCGACCTCGTAACCGAGCTCAACCAGGCAGTCCTCCAGCAACATGGCCACCAGCGACTCGTCCTCGACCAGCAGGATGTGCTTCTTCATCGCAGCTCCTGGGCAACGTCCGCGCGCAACGGCATCACGATGCGGAACGCAACGCCTTCGGGGTCGAAAGCCAGGCTCACATCGCCGCCCAAGTCGTGCTTCAGGCCCCGCTCGAGCAGCCGGGAACCAAAACCGTGCCGCGCCGGCGATTGCACGGTCGGCCCGCCGACCTCCTGCCAACGCCACTCGATCCAGTCGTCGCCCTCTATGCGCCGACGCTCCCAGCTGACCCGCACAATGCCATGGGGCACCGACAGCGCACCGTACCTCACTGCGTTGCTGCAGAGCTCGTGCAGGGCCAGCGCCAGGGCGAGCGCACGACGCGGATCGAGCCGGCAGGATTCCCCCTGCACTTCGAATCGGCGGCCGTCGTCCGACTCATAGGGCGCGGCCGCTCCGCGGGTCAACTCCAGGATGTCCGCGCTGTGCCAGTTCTCCCGGGTCAGCACATTATGCGCGTTCGACAGGGCCAGCAGGCGCGATTCGAATTTCTCGCAGGCGTCGCCGAGGTCGGTCGCGGTTGCAAAGGTCTGCCTGTTCAGCGATTGCACCATCACCAGCGAATTCTTGACGCGGTGATTCAGTTCGTTGATCAGCAGCTGCAGGTGCTGCTCGTGCTGTTGGCGCTCGGTGACATCACGGGTGCTGCCGGCGATGGCCTCCACCTCACCGTCCAGACCGATGACCGGAGTGAAGATGTAATCGTAGATCCGCGTGCCCTTGTCCTTGTGAGGGAACGGCACGTCGCCGCGGACCGGCTGGCGGGTGGCGACCACGCGATCGATTTCCTCATCGTGCATCGCCGCGTGCCACGGCTCGTAGCCCAGTTCCAGGCAGGTCTTGCCCTTGGCCTCATCCCAGCTCATGCCCCACATGTTCAACAACGCATCATTGGCATAGATGAAACGGTGCTGTAGATCAAATACGTATAGCAGGTCAGGCGTCGTCTGCAGCAGCGCCTGATAAATGCGCTCCTTCGCAGCGTCACTTTCCTGCTCCGGCATAACGATGTTCATCGGCTTCCTGAACGTTTCACC
>Ga0160436_1000839_pt1 | contig 9776 bp, 11 predicted proteins | sample HID1973M_E0MG_FD_108264 | JGI IMG/M metagenome (GOLD analysis project Ga0160436, IMG submission 108264) | Enriched mosquito-associated microbial communities from UW Madison campus, WI, USA - HID1973M_E0 MG | ecosystem: Host-associated > Arthropoda: Insects > Digestive system > Unclassified ...
CTTCCTAGGGGCGGGACTGCTGCCCATGATTGACGGTTGGGAGGACGCGGGGAAGATCTTCCCCTGGTACTACATCGATGGCGCATCGCCGCTGGTAAACGGCGTTGATTGGGCGCAGATCGGGGTGCTCACGGCGGTGTGGGTGGTGTTGCTGGTTGCCGGGGGGCTCGCGCTCTCGCGTCGGGATCTGCTCGCAGGCGCGGCCTCGAGAAGCCTCGCGGACCGCCTTCGCGACAATCCCAAGTACGCGGCATATGTGGACAAGGTGCGCGGCTCGGGCTCCACCAAGAGCCTCGCCGCGAAGGCGCTCAGCGACAAGCAGGGCGTGGCGCTACTGGCGGCTTACGGGCTGTTCGTGCTCGCGATCTTCATGGCGCCCATGTTCAACGCGCTCGCGGACAACATCGGCACGGTCGTCGACAGCATGCCCGACGCGGTTCTCGCCATGGTCGGATTCGCGGACTACTCGACGCCTACGGGTTGGTATCACGGCGAGATGCTGTCGATCACGGGGCCTGCGGTCTTCGCGATCGTGACGGTCGGGGCTGGCGTGGCGCTCGCGACCGAGGAGAAGCGGCGGACTATCGGCGTGATCCTGGGCGCGCCTGTGTCGCGCGGGAGCGTGGCTGGGGCGAAGCTCACCGCGCTCGTGGAGCTCACGGCGCTGTGCGGGACATTGCTGTTCGGCGGGATCTGGCTGGGCTCGACGTTCTTTGGGCTGGGGATGGATGTCAGCAACATCGCGGCCGCGGCGACGCAACTGGCCGCGCTTGGCCTGCTCTTTGGTGCGGCGGCGTTTGCGACGGCCGGGCTGTCCGGGCGTTCCTCGACGGCGGCCTGGGTGGGCACAGGCGTAGCCGTGGGCGGTTGGGCGATCAACACCTTCGTTGGCGTGAACCCGGACCTCGAGTGGTTCGCGAAACTCTCGCCCTTCCACTGGGCGCTCGGCAATTACCCGCTGGATAACGGCATCAACTGGACTGGCCTCGCGGTGCTGCTGGCGGCGTCCGCCGTGCTTGCGATTCTTGGCTGGCTTGGCTACCAGCGGAGGGATTTGCGCGGCTGACCCGCCTAGTCTTGGGCCATGCCCGCCCGCCTCCTCGCCCGCGCGTGGTGGCCCGCGCTAGTGGTCATCGGGATCGGGGTTGCGGGCTACCTGGTGCTGCTGGACTGGGTCACCGAGCAGGAGTGGCTGTGGTCGCTTGACGACCCCATCTTGGAGTGGATGGCCGCGCATCGCTCGTCGGGGCTTACGTCGTTCATGGTCGCCGTCTCTTGGATCTTTGGGCCCGTCGTACTGCCCCTGCTCGTCGCTGTAGGTGGCGCGGTGTGGGGCTGGCGCACGCGGCAGTGGTTCAACGTGTGCGTGCTTGTGGGGTCAATGGCCGCGGCGGGCCTTCTGTCCCTGGTGCTCAAGTACACGGTGGACCGGCCCCGCCCGCCGGAGGAGTTCTGGCAGGAGCCTGGCGGCACCCACACGCCCTCATTCCCTTCTGGGCACACGCTGTGCGCCACCACGTTTGTGCTGGTCACGGGGTACCTCGCATGGCGCACCGAGCGTTCGCTGCGCGTGTTTCTGTGGTGGGCGGCGGTGTCGGTAGCGGTCATTGGCGCGGTGGCCCTATCGCGGCTCTACCTGGGATATCACTTCCTGACCGACGTGGTGGCTGGGTTCTTCGCGGCGCTCACCATCCTTGGGATGGCGATCGGGGTTGTGAGGACTCACGACCTGCGCGATGACGTGGCGCCGGCGCCTCCTGGCGGTCAAGAAGCGCTGCCATCCGCTCCATGACAGCGTTTTTCGACCGCTAGCGCGCGAGCGCTGGATCCGCGATTTCGCGCAGCCACTTAAGCGCCGGGAGTGCTTGGGCGCGCTGGAACTCGCGGAGGCCAGGCAGTGCGGCGACGGGTGGTTCGGTGGACTGAAACGTGAAGTAGCCCGCGAGCGTGCACACGAAGAGTCGCTCGGCGTCGCTGCTCACCGCCTCCGCAAGTGGGTGAGCCCGGAACATGCCGTGCGCAGAGCCCCCGCCATACATTTCGTGCGAGGGAAGGTAGCCCGCGAGGTCAAGCCAAGGTGCGCCTCGAGACGCGTGCGGCCAGTCCACGATCCTCACTCCGTCCGCCGTCAGCAGCAAGTTGTCGTCACGGAGATCCCCGTGAACGAGGGCGTCGCCCTTCGTGATCTCTTTGGCGGCTTGTTCCCACTCCATCAGTTGGGGAAGGTGCGACCCGATCCATTGGCCGTCGCGCCCAAACGCCGAGAGTCGCGCATCCAGCTCCGGTGACGCGGCGAGGTCTCGCCACTGCGTGAAGAGGTCGGCGTGTGTGCGTGGAACGCGGGCAGGTCCGCGGGCGCTTCGACGCGGGCCAACTCGCCGAGAGCAACCCACACCTCGTGGGCATGCGCGTCGACGGTGCTGGCGCGCGGGTGCTCCCCGTCGACGGCCTCGGCCGCGATGACCAGCCAGTCGCCCTCTTCGACAGTCCACAGGAGAACGGGCGCCGGCACCTCTTTCGGCAGCAGTGCGAGCACGTGGGCTTCGCGGCGATTCACCTCAATGGACCACGGATCCCTCGACGCGCTCATGACCTTGAGGAATGCGCGCGCACCGTCGGCAAAGGAGACCACGCCTGCAAAGCCGGGGCTGAATCCGAACGGCGACGCCGCTACAGACTCGATCACGGAACCGGCGACTGCTTCGATCCGCGCAACCACAGCGTCGGGCACCTCGCTCCAAGGCATGCGGCGCGGGTTGCGCGGCTGGACCGTGGAGGACATTGCGCAAGTGTGGCACGGCGCTAGGTGGCGGCCGCGGGGTCACTGCTCGACGATGAATCCGCGCGTGACGATCTGCTGCACTTGGGCCAGCCAGCGTTCGAGTCCGTCCTCGGTGAGGGGGTCGAAGTCGAGGACGTCACTGAGCGGCTCGCGCAGGATGAGCAGCGACATCGCCATGGTCAGCAGCACGCCCACGCGAGTCTCGACGTCCTCGGTTGGCCGCGCGACCCCTTGCGCGATGAGGTCGTGCTGAAGCCTCGTGGCCTGCCCAAACGCCCCGCGCAGAAATGCGCTCGCGCGTTCACCGCCGTCAATGAGGATGCGCCGGATGTACGCGGCGAGCTGCGGGTTCTCGACGAGAGTGAGGAAGGGGAGGTAGGCGAAACGCTCCGGCTCGCCCCTGCTCACCGCCCTCGCGCTGTGCTCCATCGCAGGGCGAATCGCGGCGATCATCTGCATGATCCGGTCGTCGGCGGCCCGGCTCAGCCCGTCCTTGGAACCGAAGTGGTGCAGCACCAGGGCCGGGGAGACCCCAGCTGCGGCGGCTATGCCGCGCACGGTCGTGGCTTCGACGCCCTTGGCGCCGAAGAGGTCGACGGCCGCGTCAAGGATTCGTTCTTTGCCCGACGCTTCCGGTTGCATCCTCGCCATGCCGCCACAATACTGAACAAGTGTTCAGTCCGTTCGCAGCGACGTAGGCAAGGAGACCTCCCCGTGAAGGCAATGATCCTCAAGGAGTTCCGCGAACTCCGCCGCGACAGGCTCACCATGGCGATGCTGATAGTGCTGCCGATCATCCTGCTGGTGATCTTTGGCTACGCCGCCAACTTCACCACGGACACCATCGCTACCGGCGCAGCTGGTCCGCAGGCGGACGCAGTGGCCGGAGGCGCACCTGATCTCCTGGAGATCGTCAAGACCGACGCGGCGGCGACTACGCAGGACGCCAACGACTGGGTGCGAGACAACATCGCCGACGTCGTCATCGACACCAACACAACACCCGCCACCGCCTACATCGACGGCTCAAGCCTCTTCACGGCGCAGACCGCGATAGGTGCATTCAATGCGATCCCCGACGACCAACTCACCGTAGAGGTGCTCTACAACCCAGATCTGATCACTTCGTGGGTCATGGTGCCCGCCCTCATCGGCCTCATTCTCACCATGATCGGCACGATCGTCACCAGCATTGGGCTGGTGCGTGAGCGACAGACCGGAACGCTCGAGCAACTTGCGGTGATGCCGCTCACGCCGTCGTCGGTCATCTTCGGCAAGATCGCCCCCTACTTCATCCTCGCCGGGCTCGACATGCTTGTGGTCACGCTCCTTGGCATGTGGATCTTCGACGTCCCGTTCAACGGCAATCCGTGGCTGTTCGCCGTCGGCGGCGCGATCTTCCTGTTCGTCGTCTTGGGACTTGGAGTGCTGATTTCGACGGTCGCCAAGACGCAGGCGCAAGCGATTCAGATGGCGATGTTCATCATGATGCCGCAGATCCTGCTGAGCGGATTCATCTTCCCACTGAGCGCCATGCCCCCTGCTATTGCATGGATTGGCTACTGCCTGCCGCTGACCTACTTTGTGCAGATCTCACAGGGAATCATGCTTCGCGGGGCGGACATCACCTCGCTGTGGCCCGCTTTCGTGGTGCTGGCCCTCATGGCCGTGGTGATCTTCACCGCCGCCGTGCTGCGCTTCCGCAGAGACCTTGCGCCGCGTGCGCCCCGAGGTCACGCGGCGGCGCCCGCAGAGAAGGCCGACGCCGCATGAATTGGGGCGCACAGAACCTGACCGTCCGCTACGGCGATGTCGTCGCGCTGAACGACGTCTCCGTCGAGGTGGTTCCCGGAAGCATCGTCGCCCTCGTGGGTGGCGACGGCGCCGGCAAGACCACTCTGCTGCGCGCGCTCGCGGGCTCCGTCCACCCAATCTCGGGGACGGTGAACGCGCCGGGAGTCAGCCAGTTGGGGTTCATGCCCACCCAGGCTGGGGTGTGGAAGGACCTCAGCGTGGACGAGAACATCGCCTTCGTGGGTGCCGCTCATGGGATCAAGGGCGAGGACCTGAGGCAGCGTCGGGCAGAGCTGCTCGAGGCGACGGGCCTCGCCAACGCCACCGACCGCGTAGCGGGGGCCCTCTCCGGCGGCATGCGCCAGAAGCTCGCGTTCGCACTCGCGATGATCCACCGTCCCCCAATGCTGCTGCTCGACGAACCATCCACCGGCGTAGATCCGGTGAGCCGCGTGGACCTGTGGCGCATGATCGCGACCGCGGCGGCGGACGGCGCCGCTATTGCCATGGCCACCACCTACCTCGACGAAGCGGATAGGGCCGCGGACGTGCTCGTGCTCGATTCCGGCGAGGTGCTTCTGCGTGGGACCCCGCAGGGAGTCCTCGAGGCCATGCCGGGCCACGTGGTGATCAGCGCCGAGCGCGGCAACGGCCCGGCCACGTGGCGGCGAGGCAACTCGTTCCGCGAATGGCTTCCAGATGACCCGCCACTCGGCACGCCGCGGGCAACGGACCTTGAGGACGCCGTGGTCGGTGGCTCGCTCGCGAAGGAGGCAATCCGTGACTGAAGCACTACTCGAGGCGCGCAACGCCACGCGCCGGTTCGGCGACTTCGTTGCCGTTCACGACGTGTCGTTGACGGTTACTGCGGGAGAAATCGTGGGCTTGCTTGGCGCTAACGGCGCCGGCAAGACCACGCTGATCCGCATGATCCTTGGTCTGCTCGGCGTGAGCGACGGCTCGGTGGCCCTGTTCGGCGAGTCGCCCTCGCGCGCCACTCGCGCTCGGCTCGGCTACGTTCCCCAGGGCCTCGGCCTCTGGAACGATCTCACCGTGGCGGAGAATCTCGACTTCGTTGGCGATGCCTACGCCGGGGCTTCGATCCCGGTGCCCGACGCCCTGGCCGAGTTCGCGCCCGAGCTTGTGGGCGGCATCGGGCTGGGCAGGCAGCGGCAGGTCGCGTTCGCGGCGGCGCTCGGCCACTCACCGGAACTGCTGGTGCTGGACGAGCCGACGTCGGGCGTGGACCCGCTTTCGAGGGCGCGGCTGTGGGACTCGATCCATACCGTCGCAGACTCCGGCGTGGGCGTCCTGGTCACGACGCACTACATGCAAGAGGCCCAGCAGTGCGATCGGCTGCTGCTGATGTCGCAGGGCCGCGCGGTGGCCGAGGGAGGCGAGGCTGAGATCGTTGGGGACACGACGACCGTGGCCGTCCGGACGGATCGGTGGCAGGACGCGTTCACGGCGCTGGATGCCGCGGGACTCATGACGATGCTTGCTGGCACCCACGTGCGCGCTGTGGATGCGACGGAGGCCCAGGTTCGCGCGGCCTTGGGCGCGATACCCGCTCAGCTGGAGACAGCGTCGGCCACGCTCGAGGAGGCGATGGTGGCGCGCGAGCGCGTGGCGCACCCCGCCTGAATCTGCGCCAGCCTCCACCGCGCGCGAGCGCGATACTTTCGAGCCGATAGGCCAAGTCGGTTGACCCCCGTGGGGCGCGCCCATACGTTCGGGCTACCTACAAGGGGAGGACACCCATGAAGAAGATCATTGCCATTCCACTCGTCGCCGTGACCGCAGTCGCCGTGACCGCAACGGGCGCGTTTGCCGCCGCGCGGGCCTACGGCCGCAGCGACGCCGACGCCCAGGTCACTGCTGGTCAGAGCACGTGCCTTGGCCTCAAGCCCACGATCGTGGGAAGCGGCGCAGTCGTCACCGGAACGGCCGGCAACGACGTGATCGTCTCGCGCTACCTGAACGCCGAGGTCTATGGCTTGGGGGGCGACGACACGATCTGCGTGTACAACATCGGAGGCTCTGCATACGGTGGGGTGGGCCGCGATGTGATCTGGGTGGATGGCAATGAGGGACACGTTGTGGCTGGTGGCCCCGGCTCCGATGTGATCCTCGCAAGCAACCTCTTTGTGCAGGGGGGCGGCACTGGTGGCGACAACTTCTTTGCAGGCGGCGATGGCGACGATGTCATCTATGGCGGCGGTGGCAACGAGGTGATCGGCGGACAGGGCGGCGCCGACTCGCTCTACGGCGGCAACGGCGAGGACTGGCTCTGGGGCGGCCTTGGCACCGACACCGTTATGGGGGTGCACCCCTTCGACGACTAGCCCGCGAGGTCCAGCGTGAAGAAGCGCGAGTTCGGGTCCGGGACGTAGTCGCCGAAGGGACCGCACTCGGTGAAGCCGTGTCGCACGTAGAGCCGGTGCGCGGTTGCGAAGTATTCCTGCGAACCGGTCTCTAGGCTCACTCGCGCGTAACCACGTTCGCGCGCGATCGTCAGCAGCAGTGAGAGCACCGCGCTCGCGACCCCCTGTCCCCGCGCCACTCGAGACGTGCGCATCGACTTGAGCTCGCCATGGCTGGCGTCGAGCTCGGCGAGCGCGCCGATTCCTAGCAGGACGCCCGACTCGTCGCGCGCTGCAACGAAGGTGATATGCGCCGCCCGAAGGCGCTCCACGTCGAGCGCGTGAACGGACTCTGGCGGCGACTCGGCATTCATGTCCTGGAGGTGCTCCTCGAGGAGTTCGACGATGTCCGCGGCGGACGGGTCTTCGATCGCGATGAGCACGGCCAAGTCTTGCATGTGGCTCCGCGCCTGCGGTTTTCGAAACTGCCACCTCCTCTTGTGAACCGGTTCACGATGCTCTAGGTTCGTCTCGACCTACAGGGGAGGAACCCATGAAGAAGTACATCGTCATACCCGTTGCCACCGTGGCCGTGCTCGCCGCAACAGCCACCGGCGCCTTCGCAGCTGCACGGGCCTTCGGCCGTGCCGACGCCGACGCACAGGTCACTGCGGACTCGTCGCGCACGTGCCTCGGCAAGACTCCGACCATCGTCGGCACCGGTGCCGTCGTGACAGGCACGAGCGGCGCCGACGTGATCGTCTCGAGCTTCGCGAACGCGGAGGTCTATGGCCTTGGTGGCGACGACACGATCTGCGTGTACAACATCGGAGGCTCGGCGTTCGGCGGCGAGGGCCGTGACGTGATCTGGGTCGACGGGAATGACGGCCACGTTGTGGTCGGTGGGCCCGGCTCCGACGTGATCCTCGCGAGCAACCTCTTCGTGAGGGGCCTAGGCACCGGCGGCAACAACTTCTTTGCCGGCAGCGACGGCGATGACGTCATCTATGGCGGCGGCGCGACCGACGTGATCGGCGGCCAGGGCGGCGACGACAGCCTTTACGGCGGCGACGGCGAGGACTGGTTGTGGGGCGGCGCCGGGATCGACGTGGTGAAGGGCAAGCACACGTCCGACGATTGACGCATCTGACGCGCGGTTGATGCGTCGTTATGCCAGGCTCTGAGCAGAACGTGACTACTCGGAGGTTGGCATGACGGACCCTGCTGGCGATGAGATTGCGGTGGAACCGCTTGTCGAGCACGACGACGGGATGCCCACGTGGGTCTGGTGGCTGTTCGGCATCGCAGGTCTCGTCATTGTGCTGCTCGTGATTTTCGCCGTGACAACGTCGACGCCTGAGGAGCAGCAGCCGGTGCCGCAGCCGTCCGCCTCCCAGTCGTCGAGCCCGTCACCGAGCCCGTCGCCATCGGTCACCCCCGAGCCGTCGGAGTCGCCAACGCCGATGCCGTCGCCAACCGACGTCCCGAGCGACGAGCCAACGCCGATGCCGTCGCCAACCGACCTCCCAGAGCCACCGAGCACCTTTGGCGAGGGCAAGATCAACGTGGGCCAGGACGCGCTCGCCGGAACCTACCGCGTGACCCTGCCAACAGCGTCGGGCTGTGTGTGGGCGCTGAGCAGCCCCAACAACCCAACCCGCAGCGGCCTTGCCTCCGACCTCATCGTTGGCGGGATGCCAACGGTGACGCTCGCCGACGGCGATGTGTTCGTGTCCAAGAAGTGCGGAACGTGGAGCGCCGTTGATCCGGCGAGCCTGTTCAAGAACGTCAGCGCCGCGGTCAGTGCGGCGCCGGGCGTGTGGCTCGTGGGCGAGGACATTCGCTTCGGCACCTGGAGCACCGAGAACCTGGGCGAGACGAACGACCCCTCTCAGGCGTGCAAGTGGACCGTGACCGAGTCGCTAGGCACCAACTTCACGACGACCGTGACGCGCGGGCTGATCTTCTCGGGGACCGGAACGGTGGTGCTGACCGCGGGTCAGCAGTTCGAGTCCACGCATTGCGGAGACTGGGTGCTGCTGAGCAGGTAGGGCCTATTCGCCCTTGCCCCCGTCTAGGCCGGCTTTGATCGCGTCCATCACTGAGCTGTCGGCAAGCGTCGTCACGTCACCGATGGCTCGGTGCTCGGCGACGTCGCGAAGAAGCCTCCGCATGATCTTGCCGGAGCGGGTCTTGGGGACCTCGCTCACCACCAGGATGGTGCGCGGCTTGGCGAGCGCGCCGATGCGCGAACGCACCTGCTCGCGCAGGGCTTCGGCAACCTCGTGGCCCGACGCGGTGGCACCTTCGGCGTCCGACTTCACCACCACGAAGGCCACTACGGCCTGGCCAGTGGTCTCGTCTGATGCGCCAACCACTGCGGCCTCCGCGACCCACGGGTGGGACACGAGCGCGTGCTCGATCTCGGTGGTGGAGAGGCGGTGGCCCGAGACGTTCATGACGTCGTCGACGCGGCCCAACAGCCAGATGTCCCCGTCGATGTCCTTCTTGGCGCCATCGCCGGCAAAGTAGAGGCCGTCGAACTGGTTCCAGTACGTCTTCGAGTAGCGCTTGCGGTCGCCCCAGATGCCGCGGAGCATCGACGGCCACGGCTCGCGGATGACCAGATACCCGCCTTCGCCATTGGCGACGCTACGGCCGGTGTCGTCCACAACGTCGGCCACGATGCCGGGCAACGGAACCTGCGCAGAACCGGGCTTTGTGGACGTCACACCTGGTAGGGGGCTGATCATGATCGCGCCCGTCTCCGTCTGCCACCACGTGTCGACGATGGGACAGCGGTTGCCGCCGATGTGCTCGCGGTACCACATCCACGC
>Ga0160436_1000840_pt1 | contig 9775 bp, 8 predicted proteins | sample HID1973M_E0MG_FD_108264 | JGI IMG/M metagenome (GOLD analysis project Ga0160436, IMG submission 108264) | Enriched mosquito-associated microbial communities from UW Madison campus, WI, USA - HID1973M_E0 MG | ecosystem: Host-associated > Arthropoda: Insects > Digestive system > Unclassified ...
ACAGTGGTCAAGGCCGACCAGAAGGGGTTATCCAGCGCAGTCAAATCCGATGGTGCGGTCATGCAGGCATCCAGTCCGAAGGTTCAATGTGCAGGCGCTGCCAGGATCGCAGCGCCGTCCAGGTCATGTTAGCGATACCGCAGTGCGAACGCCGATGCCAGGAGTGCGTTTCCTGAACACGCCACGGATGCCTGTCGATCCCGCACCTGCCCGTTCGTCGATCCAAGTGAGGGGCATTGCGCCGTCCTCATCCGGCTGCGTCCAGACTGGCGCGGCATGACCCCCGTTCGATGACACAAGGAGTTCCGCATGTCTTACGTAGATGGATTTGTCCTGGCAGTTCCGACCGCCAACAAACAGAAGTTCATTGATTACGCCAACAAGTTCGACACGATTTTCATCGAGTTTGGCGCCCTCCGCGTCTATGAGTGCTGGGGCGACGACGTGCCCAAGGGAGAGGTCACCGACTTCTTCCGCTCGGTACAGGCCAAGGACGACGAGTCCGTGGTGTTCTCGTGGATCGAATGGCCCGACAAGGAAACCCGCGACGCAGGCATGAAAAGAATGATGGAAGACCCGCGCATGGAAGAGGCCAAGCCGATGCCGCTGGATGGCAAGCGGATGATCTTTGGCGGCTTTGTGCCGGTGCTGGTGATGGAGAAGTAAGTCAGGGTGAGCATGGCACCCTTCCCCATCGGGGAAGGGTGTCTTCCTCGCGCGAATCAGGAGTATCTCAACTCCAATGCTTCCTGCACCGCATCAGGTCGCAGCGCCGCTATCTTGATCAGCGTTCGCGCGGCACCCGAAGGCTGCCGACGTTTTTGTTCCCAGTCTTGCAGCGTGCGAACGGATACGCCCAGCACTTCGGCAAATTGCGACTGGGACAAGCCCAGGCGCTGACGTGCTTCCTGGGCCAGCGAGACTGGCACCTTGTGTACGTAGCCGACGTCGCCTTGCTTCACCCGGCGCACGGCCTCCAACAATTCGGCACCGATATCACGAGCCGCATCGCGCTTCTTCAATGCCTTTTCATTCATTGGCATGACCCAGTTCCTCCGCGATCTGGCGCAGCACATGCGCCGGGATGTTCTCTTTCGCTCCCTTTCCATAGATGAGCAATGCGACCACGGCGCCATCAGGACGTTGAGCGGTAAAGATGACGCGTACGCCACCGCGCTTACCTATCCGACTCCTGCCCCATCGCACTTTCCGGCAACCGCCTGAGCCGGGTACGACTTCGCCGCATGTTGGTTCGCCTGCCAAGTAGGCGATGAAATCCGCGTGTTCCTGATCCGTCCAGTAGTCAGGCCAGTCCCTGGAAAACAAAGGGGATTCGATCACCGTCAGCAACTGCATGAACTCGACTATACGGCAAAGCCGTATAGCCAGCAAGCCGGCAAAGTGGTGCATTCATCCAATTGCTGGCTTGGCCACTTGCTTAGCGAGTCGCGCTCCGCAGACTGGTACGCCCGCGCCCGACAGTCACCTTCTGGTCGCCACTCACCGTTCGCCAAAGCAACGCGAAGGCAGGGCCGTCGTTGTGGATGTCCAGTTGCTCCGCACCCGCAGCGCGACGCCAGGACAAGCTGACGTTGCTCTGCCCCACCCTGACGTTCTCAGCCTTGAGTTGGTTCCAGTCCGGCGGCGGTTGCGGATGGAAGCTCAGGCTGGGCGTGGCGGCATCCACGTCCAATCCGTACAAGCCGGTGATCGCGGCCGACAGAAACGCGGCCGACGACCACATCTGCTCGGGCACCGATTCGCTCTGCGCTTCGCGGCGGTCGCCGCGCATCACTTCGTGCATGTGGCCCAGCGAGTCGTAGCTGGCCCAGGGCACCAGTCGTCGCCACAAATCTGCGGCCTGTTCACCCTGCCCGTGTTTCCACATCGTCTCGGCGGCGCTGGCCGAGCCCAGGCCCCAGACGCTGCCGCGCGAATAGGCTTGTGGATCGTAGTCCGGCGCGCTTTCAGGCTTGCTGCGCAAACCCCAGTCGGTGAGGTACTCCGGCGCGGCCAAGGTTTGCAGCAGCGCGCGATCTTCGGCATCGGTGCCGGCACCGGATCCGATGGCGGCCAGGTCTGCAGGTGAGGTGCTTTCGCCCGGCTTGCCGGCATGGGTGAAGCCACTGATCCAGCGCTGCCCCGTCGCGTCGCGATAACGCGTGCGCACGCTGACACGGGCGCGTTCGCTGGCTTTGGCCGCTTGCTCGCTCAAGCTGGTGTCACCCATGTCGGCGGCCAGCCGCGACATCGCTTGCGCGGCTTCCACCCACGAGGCCGAGAGCGTCAGTTCGTCGCTGAGCTTGTCTTGCTCGTTGGCGCTCATCTTGTCGTGTGGCACGCGCGGCAGGCCGTCGCCGGGATCCAAGGTGGACAGGCAGTAGTCGTATACCCGGCGCACTGCCGGCCAATGCTTGCGCAGGAAGTCGCGATCACCGGTGGCGCGGTCGTATTCGGCCAGCGTCGCCAGAAAGCCAAACGCTATATCCACGTGCACGTACATGTAGTGATAGTCGCCAGTCCAGTCGAGGAAGCCGGCGCTCTGCGACATCTCATGCCAGATCATGCCGTTGTCCGGCGCCTGGTATTTGAGGATGAAGGCCAACTCCTCGGCGGCGCGCGCGTACTGCCCGCTGTGTACCAGCGCGCGCGTGCCGACCAGACCGTCACCGGCGAAGTACCAGGCGTATTGCGGTCGTCGCGTGCCATGCGAAGGACCATAGCCAGCGACCAGGCCGCACCCCAGCCGCGCATTGCAGGTCCACGACTGCTCCAGCGCAATCTGCGCCCATTGCAAGGCGCGGTTGGCATCGGCGTCGGGCGTGATCAGGCGCATCCGTGTGGCATCGCGAAAGCGTGCGTAGTCATCGCTGGTCGGTGCCTGGATCTTGCCCAGCGCGGCGGTGGTCGCCGCCGTGGTTTCGCTGGCCTCACTCTGACCGGCAAAGATCAGGCTGGCGCAGCGCGCACGACCACACGGCTGCGGCTGCATCTGCAGGAAGATCGGCTGGCCAAATTCGCTGCCGCGCCGATCATTGCTGGGCTGGCTGTGATCGCTGGCCTGCGGCGAGGACACCAGCGCTTCGAAGCGATGGCTTGGCTCCTTCAACACCAGGCCTTTGGCGGCGTCGTCCCAGCCAAATTCCTGACCGCCCACGCCCGCCGGCCACATCAGGTTGAGCGATGGGCGGAAGCGCGCGCGCACTTGCACGTCGTCACGCCCTTCCACCTCGTAGCGGATACGCACGCCCGGATAGGACGCGTGGGTATAGAGGATCTCGCGGACGCGGAAGTCCGCCGCTTGGTACTGACGGGTCAAGCTCAGTGCATCGACCTCAACCGACTTCAGCACGTCGATACCCGCCACTGCCGGCTGACCCGGGATCACGAACTCCAACTGGTAGTTGGAAACGATCTGCAGCGGGAAGCTCCAGATTTCCAGGCCGTCTTCGGAATAGCCGCCAGCGAACGCGCGCAAGCCGTGCACGGCGACATAGCGGTTCTCGCGTGCCTGATCGCTGGACCAGCCAGGCAGCGTGGACGTCGATGACGCGGGTTGGGCCGCTGCGGCGGCCAACGAGAAAACGCACAACAGAACACCGAGCCAACGCCGCATGGAATCCCCTCGTCCTGCAAGCCTCCGTGCCGATGGGACTGCTCCTGGGCCCAACGTAGCGCACCATTGCTATCGATAACAACCCTTTTGCATCAGCAGCTTGAGTGCTGCGGCGCAGCACTCTGTCCAAGCCAGGGAAGACGCCTTGCAGGGTGGACGCAAGGCATTGGGGTGCGCGAGCGCGCGCTAGCCGGTCAGCCCAGCATCGGCAGGTTCAAGCCCTGCTCGCGCGCGCAGTCCTGGGCAATCTCGTAGCCAGCATCGGCATGGCGCATCACGCCCGTGCCCGGATCGTTCCAGAGCACGCGCGCGATGCGCTTGTCGGCTTCGGCGCTGCCGTCGCAGACGATCACCACGCCACTGTGCTGCGAGTAGCCCATGCCCACGCCGCCGCCGTGATGCAGCGACACCCAGGTGGCGCCGCCGGCCACGTTCAACATCGCGTTGAGCAGCGGCCAGTCGGAGACTGCATCGGAACCATCGCGCATGGCTTCGGTTTCGCGATTGGGCGAGGCTACCGATCCGCTGTCCAGATGATCACGGCCAATCACCACGGGTGCCTTCAGTTCGCCATTGCGCACCATCTCGTTGAAGGCCAGGCCGAGCTTGTGGCGCAGGCCCAGACCGACCCAGCAGATGCGCGCCGGCAAGCCCTGGAAGCTGATGCGCTCGCGCGCCATGTCCAGCCAGCGATGCAGGTGCGGATCGTCGGGAATCAGTTCCTTGACCTTGGCGTCCGTCTTGTAGATGTCTTCCGGATCGCCGCTCAGCGCCACCCAGCGGAACGGACCGACACCGCGGCAAAACAGCGGACGCACATAGGCCGGCACAAAACCGGGGAAATCGAAGGCGTTCTTCAGGCCTTCGTCGAACGCCATCTGACGGATGTTGTTGCCGTAGTCGACGGTGGCGATGCCAGCGGCGTGGAAGGCCAGCATGGCTTCCACGTGCGTGCGCATCGACGCCTTGGCGGCATCGCGCACCTTGTCGGGATTGGCCTTCTGCTCGCTGAGCCACTGCTCCACCGTCCAGCCAATCGGCAGGTAGCCATGCACCGGATCGTGTGCCGAGGTTTGATCGGTCACGCAATCCGGGCGCACGCCGCGACGCACCAGCTCGGGCAGGATCTCGGCCGCATTGCCCAGCAAGGCAATCGACTTGGCCTCGCCGCTGGCGGTGTATTTGGCGATGCGCGCCAGCGCGTCATCCAGGTCGGTGGCCTGCTCATCGACATAGCGCGTGCGCAGGCGGAAATCGATGCGGCTTTGCTGGCATTCGATGTTCAGCGAACTGGCGCCGGCCAGCGAAGCGGCCAGCGGCTGCGCGCCGCCCATACCGCCCAGGCCCGCGGTGAGAATCCACTTGCCGGTCAGGTCACCGCCGAAATGCTGGCGGCCCATTTCCACGAAGGTTTCGTAGGTGCCCTGCACGATGCCCTGCGAGCCGATGTAGATCCACGAGCCAGCGGTCATCTGGCCGTACATCATCAGGCCCTTGCGATCGAGCTCGTTGAAGTGCTCCCAGGTGGCCCAGTGCGGCACCAGGTTGGAGTTGGCAATCAGCACGCGCGGCGCATCGACATGGGTGGGAAATACGCCGACCGGTTTGCCCGACTGCACCAGCAAGGTTTGATCGTCTTCCAGAGTGCGCAGCGCCTTGAGGATGGCGTCGTAGCATTCCCAGTTGCGCGCGGCGCGGCCGATGCCGCCATAGACCACGAGCGAAGTCGGGTCTTCGGCCACTTCCGCATCCAGGTTGTTCTGCAGCATCCGATAGGGCGCTTCGCTCAGCCAGGACTTGCAGGTGAGCTGGTTGCCACGCGGGGCGCGGATGACGCGGGAAGGATCGTGTCGCGAGTTGGACATGGAGCGGCGCCTGCAAACGGAATGCGGCATTATCGCAGCGGTCTCCGGCTCTTGCAGGTTTCATACATGCGCTTACGCCTTGCCCTGCCCGTTCTGAGATCGCTGGCGCTGACCACGGCGGTACTGGCCGCGCTGGTACTCGGCGTGATGGCGCCGGCCGCACCGGCGCGGGCCTCGATGCCGACGGTGCTGGTTTTCAGCAAGACCACCGGCTGGCGGCATGAGTCCATTCCCACCGCGGTTGCTGCGGTGCAGCGCGTGGCGATGCAGGAGTCGCTGTACAGCAATGCGACCGAAGACGCCTCGGTATTCACACCCGAGAACCTGCGCGGCTATCGCGCGGTGATTTTCGTCAACACCACCGGCGACGTGCTGGATGCTGCACAGCAGCAGGCGCTGCAGGACTTCATTGAAGCCGGCGGTGGTTTCATGGGCGTGCATTCGGCCGCCGACACCGAGTACGACTGGCCTTGGTATGGGCAACTGGTGGGCGCCTGGTTCCGCAGTCATCCGCCCGGCCTGCAGACCACCCGCGTGCAGTTCAGCCAGGACGGCATTGCCGAGTCTGGCCGCGAGTGGAAGGTCACCGACGAAATCTACAACTACCGCGACAATCCGCGCGCCAACGTGCAGGTGCTGGCCACGGTGACCGAGGCCGATTACCAAGGCGGCACGATGGGTGCGGATCATCCGATCAGCTGGTGCCATCCACAGGGCAAAGGCCGATCCTGGTACACCGGTCTGGGCCACGAAGCGCGCTTGTACGAAGACCCGACCTTCCTGCGCCAACTCGCGCGCGGCCTGCGTTACGTGTCCAGCCGTGCTGACGAATGCTGACCGCGCGGCGGCGCTGACTCAGGTCGCCGGCGGACAGACTTCGCGCTTGCCTGCTTCGAAGGCCTGCACGGCAGCCGCGTCGGCAGCGACCGGGTTGATGCCGTCGTCAAATATCACCCGCCATTGGCCGTCGCGATCCTTTTGCCAGACCGATCCGAATCGTCCCAGCCGGGTGCTGCCGTCCTTGACGCTGCGATACAGCGCCGGACCACTGGAATAGGCGGTGCGGCCATCGCCGCCCACCGACACCGTATCCGGATACCAGCGCAGCTCCAGGCGGGTGCCGGCAATCAGGCCCTGCCACTGCGCCAGGATGGCATCGCGACCGCGAGTGGGCTCGCTGCCCACGCCGAACACCGCATCGGCATGGACGAAATCGGTGAAGGCCTTGGCATCGTGATCGACCACCGTCTGGGCGAAGCCCAACTCGCGGGCCCAGACTTCGCAACGCGCCTGCTCCGAAGTGGCATTGTCTGCCCGGGCGGGCGCGGCTTGCAGCAGCAACGCCAGCGATAGCACAGCGGGAACGTGCAGCCATCTTGTCATGCGGGATTCTCCGAAACCTGCCAAGCTGCCGGCATTCCAACGCTTTCCCATCGCCCATGCCCCTGCCATTGGTCAGGGCCGCGCACCTGGCCTGTCTGGCCCTGCTGCTGACGGCCTGCGCGAGCCAGCCGCCGTCGGCCCACCGCACTAAGCCGGATGTTCCCGCCACGTTGTTGCTGATTTCGGTCGATGGCTTGCGCGCCGACTACCTGGGACGTGGCCTCACGCCGTATCTGGATGCGCTCGGCCGCGAAGGCGTGCAGGCGCAGTGGATGAATCCGTCCTATCCATCGCTGACGTTTCCCAACCACTACACCATCGTGACCGGCCTGCGCCCGGATCATCACGGCATCGTCGGCAACACCATTGGCGATGAAACCCTGGGCCGCTTCATGCCCAGCGACAGCCAGGCGGTGGGCGACGGCCGCTGGTGGGGCGGCGAACCGATCTGGGTGGGCGCGGAAAAAGCCGGCCTGCGCACCGCCACCTTGTTCTGGCCGGGTTCGGAAGCGGCGGTGCAAGGCGTGCGCCCGAGTCAGTGGCGCAAGTACGACAAGACTTATCCGATCGAGCAACGGGTCAGCCAAGTGGAGCAATGGCTGGATCTGCCGGCATCGCAACGGCCGCGTTTGATCACGCTGTATTTCGACCAGGTCGACTCGGCGGGACATGACCACGGACCGGATTCACCGGAAGTGGCGCAACGGCTGCGCGAAGTGGATGCGGCGATCGGCGAACTGCGTGAACACATACGCACGCTTGCAACGACCGCCCCCGTCAACCTGATCGTGGTGTCGGATCACGGCATGGCCGCCACCTCGCTGCAGCGCATGGTGGCGATTGAATCGCTGGCGCCGACCGAAGTGGCCGATACCATCAACACCGGACAAGTGGTCAGCTTCACGCCCAAGCCGGGACGCACGCAGCAAGCCGAGCAGCTGCTGTTGGGCCGGCATGATGGTGTGGAGTGCTGGCGCAAGCAGCAGATGCCCGCGCGCTGGCACTACGGCAGTCATCCGCGGATTGCGCCCATCGTCTGCCAGGCCGACGAAGGTTGGTTGATTGAGCGGCAAAGCAAGATCGACAGTCGCCGCGCCGAGCAGTGGCGCGGCGGTGGCGCGCATGGCTACGACCCGGCGCTGCCGTCGATGCGCGCGGTGTTTCTGGCGGCGGGACCTGCGTTTGTCCAACAGCAGCAAGTGCCAGCCTTCGACAACGTGGATGTGTACCCCCTGCTGGCGCGCTTGCTGGGAATCCATGCGGCCGCCAACGATGGCAATGCCGCGACGCTCGACAGGACTCTGGCCGAGCCGCAGGCGATGCCGCAGCACTAAGCCGACGCTGCTGGAATCCTGTGGCTGAGCCCTCAACGCCTTAGCGCTTCGGCTCTGCAAGTCCGCGCCGGCCATTCACTATTGATGTCCGAAAACAGTGAGTCCACGCTTGCCCGCGGTGCTAGCCTGCGCGCATGGATCATCCCGGCCCCCACGAATCCCTGCCCGATGAGCGCGTCTGCGAGCAGGCGCGGCTGAGTCGCGACGCGCGCTTTGACGGCCTGTTCTTCACCGCCGTCACCAGCACGCGGATCTACTGCCGGCCGGTATGCCCCGCCCCTGCGCCCAAGCCCGTCAACGTCACCTACTACCGGCACGCCGCTGCGGCCGAGGCCGCCGGCTTTCGTCCTTGTCTGCGCTGTCGGCCTGAACTTTCTCCGGCCGACGGCGCCTGGCGGCGCGGCGACGAAACGGTGGCGCGCGCGCTGAAGCTGATCGATCAAGGTTGGCTGGGTGAGCGTTCGCTGACGGATCTGGCCGCCACCTTGAACCTGGGCGAGCGGCAACTGCGCCGGTTGTTCCATGATCGTCTGGGCGCGAGTCCCATCGAAGTGCATGGCACGCGTCGACTGCTGTTCGCCAAGCAACTGCTGACCGAAACCCGCCTGCCGATTACCGAAGTCGCGCTGGCCGCCGGCTTTGGCAGCTTGAGCCGATTCAACACCAGCTTCCGCGACAGCTACCGGATGGCCCCGCGCTATCTACGTAAACAGAAGAGCGAAGCCGTAAGCGAAGCCGTGGTGCTGCGCCTCCCCTATCGCCCGCCGTATGACTTTGCGGCGATGCTGGATTTCCTGCGCGGGCGTGCCCTGCCCGGCGTGGAGCGCGTGGACACGGACAGCTATGCGCGTGTGATTGGCGATGCCGCCGCGCCGGGCTGGTTGCGCGTCAGTCGCTGGGATGCCGACGGGCAATCGCACGCCTTGAAGCTGGAGCTGCACGGCGCCAGTCCGGCGCGAATGCTGGAAATCGTCAATCGGCTGCGGCGGATGTTTGATCTGGATGCGGATCCGCTGGTCATTGCTCGCGCGCTCTCGCAGGATCCGCGCCTGCGCCCGCTGTTGCGCAAACGCCCCGGTTTACGTCTACCCAGCGGTTGGGATGGCTACGAAATCGCTGTGCGCGCGGTGATTGGCCAGCAGGTCAGCGTGGCGGCGGCGCGTACGCTGACCTCGCGCCTGGCCTTGCGTTATGGCACTGCGCTGGCGACGCCGTTTGGCGAAGGCCTGGCGCATTTGTTCCCGACGCCCGAGGCGCTGGTGGATGCGGATCTGACCGAGATTGGGCTGACCCGTGCGCGTTCGCAGACCGTTGTGACGATTTCGCGTTCGCTGCTGGACGGGCGCGTGGATTTCCGCAGCGAGCGCACGCTGGAAGATTTTGTGGCGCGCTGGGTGGCCCTGCCTGGTATCGGTCCTTGGACAGCGCAGTACATGGCGATGCGTGCGCTGGGACATCCGGATGCGTTCCCCGCCGAGGATCTGGTGCTGCAGAAGGCGGTGCCACAGGATGGCTCTCGCATGACCGCCAAGGCGCTGAGTGCGCGCGCCGAACAATGGCGGCCGTGGCGCGCGTAT
>Ga0160436_1000844_pt1 | contig 9749 bp, 10 predicted proteins | sample HID1973M_E0MG_FD_108264 | JGI IMG/M metagenome (GOLD analysis project Ga0160436, IMG submission 108264) | Enriched mosquito-associated microbial communities from UW Madison campus, WI, USA - HID1973M_E0 MG | ecosystem: Host-associated > Arthropoda: Insects > Digestive system > Unclassified ...
CAGCCACAGCGTGAGCAAGGTGGCCGTGGGCGCAGGCGCGCCGGTCGCCAAGAAGACCGTCAGCAAGGCGCCGGCCAAGAAGGCCGTGGCCAAGAAGACCGTGGCCAAGGCCGGCTGATCGCCGCCTGTCATTGCGCCGGCTGCAGCCGGTGCTGAAGAAGAACGCGGCGCTTGCGCCGCGTTTTTTGTTTCTTCTCCCGTCGGCGGGACGCACGATCTTTCGCGGCTGGCGGGGTGGGGGGTGAAAGGCGCGCTCGCGTTTGCGGTGGGTAGCCCATCCCGCTGCGCGGCATGGCCCCCAAAGTTTGTAGGAGCGGCTTCAGCCGCGACCGAGGGATCCGGCGGTCGCGGCTGAAGCCGCTCCTACAGGGGAGAAGATCTTCCCGGCGCGTCTCGAAGACATGACAACCACGCGCCTTGCGCCGTCCTGGCGGGAGGGGATGGCCGCGCTAGGCGAGTTGGACAGGATGTCCAACCGAGCCGGGCCCGCCCCCTCCCGTCAGGGCGGTGCCCATACCGTAAGCCGACCAAGCAAACCGCCCAACGCGCGCGCGCCCTCAATAAACCCCGCCCTCGCAAGCCGCAGCGACTCCAACTGCCCCGGCAATGGCAGAACAACTTTCTAGCCTCGATAGCGGGACGCTTTTCAGCGTGCGCCGGATCGGCCGTCGATCGACTGAGCGTGCGGTCGCCGCATCACGGTGTGGGGGCAGTCGCCTCCACACGCAGTGCCGGCAGCAACGTGCTTGCGTCGCCATCATTCGCCGCAGCGTGGATGCCGAGCAGCCGCGCCAGCAACGGATAGACGTCGACGTTGTCGAACGGCGGCAGGGTGCGGCCCTGCGCGAAGCTGGGGCCGTGCGCCACGAACACCGCGCGCATCGATGGCAACGCCGGATCGAACCCATGCGAGCCGCGCGTCGCGCCAGCGTGCCGGGCGGCGACCTGGTCGCCGGGTAACGCGTCCCAGCCTTCATGCATCTGGCAGATGATCGGCGGCACCCGCGGATGCGTGCCGTAGTGCCAGCGTGCGGGCAGTTCCTGGCGGCGCCAGCAGTCGTACTGCGCGTGCGCGCCGAGCAAACGCGCTTCGGCGGCGGCCTGCTGGCCCGCGCGTGGCGCGATGCCGATCGACTGGCCGACCGAGACCACCTTGGCCTCTTCCATCGGCACCATGTCCTCGACCGCGATCACCTGCTGCGGCGGCACGGTGGCCATGCCATGGTCGGAGACGACCACGATGTCGGTGCGCGCAAGCGTGCCGTTGCGTTCGAGGTCGCGCAGCAGCCGCCCGATCGCCGCGTCGATGTCGGCGATCGCCTGGCGGTATTGCGGGGACTGCGGACCGTAGTTGTGGCCGGCCTTGTCGACCTGTTCGAAATACAGCGTGGCCAGCGCCGCCGGCGCGCGGCGATCGCCGAGCCAGCGCGCGACCTGGTCCACCCGCGCGTCGAGCGGCGCCTCCTCGTCGTAGTCGTGTACGTGTCGTGGGCGCAGGCCGCCGATGGCAGTTTGGCTGCCCGGCCAGGCCCAGCTCGCGCTGCGCAGGCCGGCTTTTTCCGCACCGACCCAGATCGGTTCGCCGCCCCACCAGCGCGGGTCGCGCGTGGTCTGTTCCTGGCCGACCTTGAACGTGCCCAGCGCGGCGTCTTCCATCGTGTTGTGGATGATGCCGTGGTGGTCCGGGCGCAACCCGGTGACCAGCGTGTAATGGTTGGGGAAGGTCAGCGCAGGGTAGGAAGGATTCATCCACTGCGCGCGCACGCCGTCGGCGGCCAGTGCCGAAAGATGCGGGGTGATGTCCCAATCCAATGCGTCCGCGCGCAGGCCGTCGATGGAGATCAGCAGCAGTTGCGGCCGTAGGGTCGCCGTCGCGGTCGCCGACGATGCAGCGACGACGGAGGCGGTCGGGACGGCGGGTGTGCTGGAACAGGCGGCGAGGGACAGCGCGAGCAGCGCGGACAGGACGTAAGGCTGGCAGGTCATCGGGTCATTCTAGGACCTGGCGATGACCCGGCGAAGACAGGGGTTGCGGCGGCTGTGGCGTGTTTCGCAGATTCGCCGCTCACGCCGCGGCGAACAGGTCGCCGCCGTCGTCCATCTCGGCCACCGCCGGCGCGCGCTCCAGCCGCAGCAACGCGAGCTTGGTCGGCAGGCCGCCGCCGAAACCGGTCAGCGAGCCATTGGCGCCGATCACCCGATGGCAGGGCAGCACGATGGGTAGTGGATTGCGCCCGTTGGCCGCGCCGACCGCGCGACTGGCGGTCGGCTTGCCGACCCGCTCGGCCAGTTGCGCGTAACTCCAGGTCTGTCCGAACGGGATCTGCGCCAGCGTGTGCCAGACCTTGAGCTGGAACACGGTGCCGACCGGGGCCAGCGACAGGTCGAAGCCTTCGCGTGTGCCGGCGAGATAATCGAGCAGTTGCCGGCGCGCTTCGGCGAGGAAATTCGGATCGTGCAGCCACTGCTCGCGGCCGGCCGCGTCGTAGCGATTTTCCGGGAACAGGACGTGGCGCAGGCCGGTATCGTCGGCGGCCAGCGTGAGCGGGCCGATCGGGCTGTCGAAACGGTCGTAGCGCAGGGTGTTCATGCGGTTTTCTCCTTCTTCAGATCATCGGCCAGGTGCCAGAGCTGCAGGACGGCGTAGCTGCGCCAGGGACGCCATGCCTGCGAGCGCGCTTCGGTCTGGCGTTCGCTGAGGCGGTCGGGCGCACCGAGCACCTGTTGCAGGATCAGGTCGCCGGCGGGGAAGGCATCGGGCAGGGTGAGCGCGCGCATGGCGATGTAATGCGCGGTCCAGCGGCCGATGCCGGGCAGGGCGGTGCAGCGCTCGACGAAGGCGTCCAGGCGTTGGCCGGCGCCGAAATGCAGGCGGCCGTCCAGGCAGGCGGCCGCCAGCGCACGCAAGGTGGCGGCACGGCTGCGCGGCAGGCCCAGCGTTTCCAGTGGTGCATCGAACAACTGCCGCGGAGTCGGGAACACGCGATCCAGGCCGGGCGGCATGCCATCGCGCGCGGCGCCATGGCGCTCGACCAGGCGCGCGGCGAGCGTGGTCGCACCGGCGACGCTGACCTGCTGGCCGAGGATCGCGCGCACCGCGGTTTCGAAGCCGTCCCAGCCGCCGGGCACGCGCAGCCCGGGGCGGCGCTCGATCGCTTTCGCCAGCAAGGGCTCGCGCGCCAGCGTCGCGTGCACCGCGCGCAGATCCGCGTCCAGATCGAACAGCCGGCGCACGCGGCGCACGATGTCGGGAATGTGGCGCGGATCGGTCTGGCCGATGCGCAACAGCAGTTCCGGGCGCTGCGCCGAAGCGGTGACTTCGATCAGCGTCGAGGCGTCGGGCGGGCCGATCACGCGGCGGTAGCCATGCGCACCGATGTGCTCGATGCCGGGAATCGCGCGCTTGCGCAGGAACGCCAGCATCGCCTCGAAATCCAGCGGCGGGCGATAACCCAGCCGCAACGTCAGCTCGCCGCCGGGCACTTCCTCGCGCTGTCGGCGCAACGCCGACGGCGGCATGCCGCAGCCTTCCAGGAACGCCGCATTGAAACGGCGCAGGCTGTTGAAGCCAGCCGCCAGCGCGACCTGGGTGATCGGCAGCGCGGTTTCGGTCAGCAGTTGCTTGGCCAGCAGCAGCCGGCGCGTGGCGTGCACCTGCGCTGGGGTTGCGCCGAGCCGTTGCAGGAATTGCCGTTGCAGTTGCCGGGCGCCCAGGCCGACTTGATCGGCCAGTGCTTGCACCGTGTGCTCCTGCAGCACGCCTTCGCCGATCAGCGCCAGCGCGCGCTGCACGGTCTCTTCGGACAGATGCTGCTGCGCCTGCGGCGACAACTCGGGCCGGCAGCGCAGGCACGGCCGGAAGCCGGCGGCGCTGGCCGCGGCCGCGCTCGGGTAATAGGTGACGTTGGCCGGTTTGGGCGCCGGTGCCGGGCACATCGGCCGGCAATAGATGCCGGTGCTACGCACCGCGGTGAAGAACACACCGTCGAAGCGCGCGTCGCGCGCCAGCCGGGCGCGTTCGTAGACATCGTGATCGGACTGGACGGAGACGGTGTTCATGGTGGCCAGTCTAGACCCGCCGACGAGGCCTGACTGGCCATTTTCGGACATCTATGGCGAGCGCCGCCAAGCCCGCCCCGACGCCGTTCATGGCGGGGTGCGCCAGCCGGCCGCGGCTCGACCTAGACTGAACACCCCAGCGTCGTCGAGTTCCCATGCATAAGTCGTTCTGGCCGCTGCTGTGTTGTCTGCTCATCGTCGGTTGCCAGCGCGGACCGGAGGCGGGCCGCGGCGTCAGCGGCGACGCGCAGCGCATGGCCGCCGACGGCGATCATCTGGTCTCGATCGGCAGCGACGAGGCTGTACCCACGCCCACGCCTGCACCGCCCCGTGCACAACCGGCCGTGGCGGCTCCGAAGACCCCCGCGGCGGCGCCGGGCGACGGCCCCTGGCCTGAGGCGCAACTGGAACTCGGCAAGGCCCTGATCAGCTGCGGCACCGACTACGCCAGCGCGCAGGGCGATGGCGAGCCCCTGCCGGCGCTGGACCGCGACAGCCTGCGGCAGGCCTTGGCGCCCTGCCAGCAGAGCGGCCTGTTGCGGGTGCGCTACGAGGGCAAGATCAACGCCGGTTTCGCCGAGCTGGCCTGGCGCCTGGCCGCCGTCGCCGACGAATTGAAGTTGCATCGGCGCATCCTCGACCTGGACTCCAGTGGCGGCCAGGTCGAGACCGCGATCCGCGCCGGCGATTCGATCGGCGAATCGAACTGGACGATCTGGGTGCGCGAAGGGTCGATCTGCCACAGCGCCTGCGTGTTCGTGTTGGCCGCCGGCGACAACCGCCTGATCGCGGGCAAGGTCGGCATCCACCGGATGATGCGGATCAGTTCCAAGGCCACTTCGCGCGCCGAACTCAACCGCGAGTTGCACGAGGTCTACGGCAAGGTGAAGGACTACCTGGAGCGCAATGGCGTGGCGGTGGCGGCCGCCGACCTGATGATGACCGTGCCCAACCGCAGCCTGCGCCTGCTCACGCCCGAAGAGTTGAAGGAGTACGGGCTGGACGGTACCAACGCGGTGCAGGACGACCTGGAGCGGATCCGCCAGATGCGCCAATGCGGCGATGACTTCGTGCGGCGCAAGGATGCTTTCCTGATCGCTTTCGACCAGGAGTGCAAGAGTGTCGGTGCCGACCTGGAGGCGGTAAATGCCTGCGGCCAGACGTTGAAGCACCGCTTCGGTTTCCCCGACCCGGTCTGCCCCGAGGAAAGCCCGCTGGCCGAGAACGACACCGCCTTGCTGCTGCCGTCGAGGGCACCGAGCGACACCGCTGGTGTCATCGTTCCGCCCGCCGGTCGCCGACCGTTGCCGTAGCGCGCAAGCCTTCACGTCCGCGGCACCGTCGCGCGCCTACGTTCGAGGCTCGCGAGGAGGCTGCCATGCTGGGAAAGACCCGAGGAATGATCCGTGCCTATCTCGGCCCAGTGCTGTGGGTGGTCGCGGCCTTCGTGCTCGCCGAGCTGTTGCGCTGGCTGGCGGTGGAGCCTTCGCGGCACTGGCTGGCCACGCTGGCGACCTGGCTGAGCCTGGCGGTATTGGTGGCGGCCACGGTGCGTGCGATGTGGGTGACCTGGCGGCTGTGGCGCAACCGCTCGATACCGCCGCCCGCCGATGGCACCACGTGAATGCGGGCCCACAAACCCTGGCGTAGACTCGCCGCGCCAATGGGGGCAACTTGAAGAAAGGACGATCAAGCCATGCGTCATTCCCGAATCGCGCTGTCTGTGCTTTCCCTCAGCTTCATCGTTGGCCCGGCCTTGGCCCAGCAGCCGGCGCCGACCGCGCGACCGGCCGCCACGCCGCCCGCGGCCCAACCGCGACCGGCGCAAACCGGCCAGCAGGCGCCGGCGTTGACGCCCGCCCAGCAGGCCGAACTGGCCAAGCAGAATGCGGAGATGACCCAGGCCGCGCTCAAGGTGGTGCAGATGGTCGACGCCAACCAGCTGGCGCAGTTGTGGGAAGGCGCCTCGGTGGTGGCCAAGCGCGCGGTGCCGCGCGAAACCTTCGTGGCGCAGATCACCGCGGCGCGCAAGCGCCTGGGTGCGGTCAACGGGCGGGGCCAGGCGACAGTGACGCGGGTGCGCCACAACGCGGGCGCATCGGTGCCGGAAGGCCTTTACGTCAACGTGAGCTTCCCGACCCGCTTCGCCAATGCGCCGCAACCGGTGCGTGAGTTGGTCTCGTTCCGGTTGGACGAGGATAAGATCTGGCGCCTGAGCGGCTATAGCCTGCCCAACGCCCGCTGACGTGCGCCGCCGGCGCCGGGGAGTGAAGTCATGAGCACCGAATTCGTACCTGTCGAAATCACCCTGTTGGCCTGGGCGACCGCGCTGGGCATCGTGCAGTTGCTGCTGGCGGCAAGCGCGTCGACGGCGCAGCGCGGCGGCAAGTGGAACATCAGTGCGCGCGACGGCACGCCGCCGCCGCTGACCGGCGTGGCCGCGCGCCTGGACCGTGCATTCCGCAATTTCCTCGAGAGCTTCGCCTTCTTCGCCGCGGCGGTGCTGGCGGTGGTGGTGAGCGGGCAGGCCGATGCGCACAGCGCGTTGGGCGCGCAGCTGTATTTCTGGGCGCGCCTGGTCTACGTGCCGCTGTACGCCGCCGGCGTGCCGGTGGTGCGCAGCCTGGTGTGGACGGTGTCGCTGGTGGGCATCGTGCTGGTGTTGTGGCCGCTGTTCAGCTGACTCGCCGTTGCGGCGGTTGAGCGTGATCTGATCTTGATCAAGGGGGGCGCTGCGTGCTGGTGGTTAGACTGGCGCGTATCGCCTTGTTGCCGCAGGAGTCGCTCAATGTTGTCGGTGGATGTCGCCATCGTGGGAGGCGGGCCGGTCGGACTGGCTTTCGCGCGTTCCTTGGCGGGTAGTGGCCTGACGATCGCGGTGGTCGAGCAGCAGCCGGCCGCCGCGCTGGCCGAACCGGCGTTCGATGGTCGCGAGATCGCGTTGACCCATGCGTCGCGTCACTGCATGGAGCGATTGGGCTGGTGGGCGCAGCTGCCGGCGGCGGATATTTCGCCGCTGCGCCAGGCCAAGGTGATGAATGGCCATTCGCCATTCGCGCTGGATTTCGCGGCGCCACGCGCTGGCGATGCGCTGGGTTGGCTGGTGCCCAATCAGTTGATCCGGCGCGTGGCCTTCGCGGCCGTGCGATCGCAGCCGGGTTTGCACTGGTTGCAGGGGCGCAGCCTCGGCACGCTGGCCGAGGGCGAGCGCGTTACCCGGTTGCAGTTGAGCGACGGCAGCCGTGTCGAGGCCGGGCTGCTGGTCGCGGCCGACAGTCGTTTTTCGGCGACCCGCCGCCTGCTCGGGATCGGTGCGCGCCAGCGCGATTTCGGCAAGACCATGCTGGTGTGCCGCATGCGCCACGAGCTGCCGCATCAGCAGGCGGCCTGGGAATGGTTCGGGCATGGCCGCACGATGGCCTTGCTGCCGTTGCAGGGCAACCGCGCCGGCGCGGTGCTGACCCTGCCGGCCGCGCGCGTGGCCGAGCTGCAGGCGATGGACGAGGCGGAATTTGGCGCGGCGGTGACCGAGTGCTTCGAGGGCCGGCTGGGCGCGATGTGGTCTGATGGCAGTCGACATGCGTATCCATTGGTCGGTGTCTACGCCGATCGTTTCGTGGGGCGGCGTGCGGCGCTGATCGGCGATGCGGCGGTGGGCATGCATCCGGTGACGGCGCACGGTTTCAATTTTGGTCTGCAGGGTCAGGCGCGGCTGGCCGAGGCTGTGCTGGTAGCGCGCGCGCAGGGGCGCGACATCGCTGCCGAGGCGGTGTTGCGCGGCTACGATCGTGCGCATCGGCGCGCGACGCTGCCGTTGTACGAGGCGACCAACGCGATCGCTGCGCTCTATACGGATGAGCGTTTGCCGGCGCGGTTGTTGCGCGATGCGGCGTTGCGCGTGGCCGCGCGGGTGGCGCCGTTCAAGCGCGCGATCGCGGCGCATCTGACCCAGCGCACGGCGCCCGTCGCGCGCTGAGGTTTCAGGTTTCGTCGACGACGCGGATTTCGATGTCGTCGATGGTCACGACCTGGCCGGCGCGGATCTTGGCGGTCTTGCGCAGTTCGCGTTCGCCGTCGACGCTGACCGCGCCGCTGGCGACGATCGCCTTGCCATGCCCGCCGCTGTCGGCGATGCCGGCCAGCTTGAGCAGTTGGTTCAGTTCGATGTGTTCGCGGTCGAGGCCGAATTCCAGGGTCTGCATGGCGGGGCGGCTAGGGGGAGTGGCCGGCATTATCGCTGTTTGGTTGACGCTTTAGCGTTTTGGTGCAGAGCCTGCTTTCAGCGTTTTGGGCTCTCCCATCGGTGGGATCCTTTCGGGCTTCTGCGGCTTACGAGGCGAGGGGTTATTGAGGACGCGCGCGTGCGTTTGCGGCGGTTTGCATTTCAATCTTCGTTCGGAGCGCGCCAGGAGGGTGGAAGGAGAAAAGCTCGGCTCCCCATTGCTAATGACACCTGATCCGGCGCTTCGATCGAAGCCGGGCACTTGCAGATCGCCATAACGGTCGGGACGAAGGCTCTTCTCTCCACCCCCTCCCGGCGCGCCTCAATCGAAGACATGAATACCAACGCGCCTTGCGCCGTCCTGGCGGGAGGGGGTGGCCAGCGGCCATGGATGGCCGCGGTAGGCGAGTTGGACAGGATGTCCAACCGAGCCGGGCCAGCCCCCTCCCGTCAGGGCGGTGCCCGCACCGTAAGCCGACACCACCAGCCGCCCACACCATGCGCGCCCCTCAACAAACTCCCCACCCCCGAGCCGCAGAAGCCGGAGACATCTCGCTGATGGAGAGAGCCCAGTCACACAGCTAGCGATGATCGGGCCGAATAGCGGCCGCAGCCGCCTACTTCACTCGCGCTCGAATTCGGCCAGTTCGTCGAGCAGGCTCTGCGCGCGCCTCAGGCTGGGGCCGGTCGCGCCGTCGCGCATGCGCTGGGCCAAGCCCGGGCGTGAGGCCGCACGCGACCAGTGGTGGAACCACCAGGTGGCCAGCAGGCCAGCCACGCCGATGGCCAGGCTGATCCAGATCCAGGGCGGGGTAGGCGTGTCCAGCCCGGGCGGCGCCTTCAGGCCAGCGGCGGCGACCACGACCACCACCCACATGATCCACCAGGGCAGGCCGACGGCGGCGGCACTGCAGACGTAGAAGCGCCGGATCAGACCCAGGCGCTTCTGGATCGCCAGCACCGGTGCGGCGTAGTCCAGGCTGCCGATCAGGCCGGACAGGATGCCGCCGGCCGCGGCGGTGGCCACGCCCAGGGCATGCACCAGCAGGCCGGCGACGAAATAGCCGCTGCCGGCCGGATGGCGCGTCCAGCACGCCACGCCGAGCAGGATCAGCCCGACCCCGAACGCCACCTGCAGGATCTGCCCCCAGAACAGCGGGCGCAGGCTGCCACGCATGCGGTCGAGTTTGCGGTCGCGCAGGAGCTCCCACTGCACGGCTTCCTGGCGTTCCAGGCGCTGGCCGAGCTGCAACCAGGCGTTCTTGAGTTCGTTCGGTTCCATGGTCTTGGGTCCGTAGGTCAGATTTCGTTGCGGATGCGCTGCTTGAGGCGGCTGATCCGGGTCGCGGCGTTGCCTTCGCTGATGCCCAGCACTTCGGCGATCTGGCGATGGCTCTGGTCTTCGAGGTAGAGCAGCATCAAGGCCCGCTCCAGCGGCGGCAGCGCATGGATGAAGCGGTAGAGCTGC
>Ga0160436_1000848_pt1 | contig 9736 bp, 5 predicted proteins | sample HID1973M_E0MG_FD_108264 | JGI IMG/M metagenome (GOLD analysis project Ga0160436, IMG submission 108264) | Enriched mosquito-associated microbial communities from UW Madison campus, WI, USA - HID1973M_E0 MG | ecosystem: Host-associated > Arthropoda: Insects > Digestive system > Unclassified ...
CGTGATCGGCGCCTATACGCCCTCCGCGCTGGCTGCGGTGGCGGTCGCGGCGCTGGCCGGCAACTTCATCGCCCAGGCCGCGGGCATGCCGCCCTATCTGCTGCCCGCGGCTTCGGCAGTGACATTGCACCCGCGCGATTACGCGCTGTTCGCCGTGCTGGGCCTGGTGTGCGCGCTGGTCGGCATCGCGGTGATGCGGTTGGTGACCGCGATCGAACAGACCGTGGCCCGCACCCCATTGCCGCGCTGGATCCAGCCGGCGGTGGGCGGGCTGTTGCTGATCCCGCTGGCCCTGGTCACCCCGCAGACGCTGTCCTCCGGGCATGGCGCCTTGCACCTGGACCTGACCGGCCACACACCGCTGCTTTGGCTGGGCATGCTGTTGCTGCTGAAGTGCCTGGCGTCGGGCATCTCTTTGGGCTTCGGCTTTCGTGGCGGCCTGTTCTTTGCTTCCTTGTTCATGGGCAGCCTGGTCGGCGCGCTCTACGCCGGCCTGTTCAACCTGGCCGTCGGCGATGCGCTGATCGACCCGATGGCCGCCGCGCTCGCCGGCATGGCCGCACTCGCCGCCGCGGTGGTCGGTGCACCGATGACCATGGCGATGCTGGTCCTGGAAGGCACCCACGATTTCGTACTGGCCAGTGCGGTGATGGCCGCGGTGCTGGTCGCCAGCACGGTGGTGCGGCAGATGTTCGGCTACTCGTTCTCCACCTGGCGCCTGCACTTGCGCGGCGAGAGCATCAAGAGCGCGCGCGATGTGGGCTGGGTCCAGCACCTCAGTGCCGGCCGGATGATGCGCCGCGACCCGGCGATGATCGCAGCGGGCGCGAACGTGACCGAATTCCGCCACCGCTATCCGCTCGGCTCGGTCACCCGAGTGGTGCTGGTCGACGCGGACGGCCGCTACGCTGGCATCGTCGCGGTGGCCAGCGTGTATGCCGACGGCGTGAAGCCCGAAGACGGCGTGGCTGGCTTCGCGCGCAATCGCGAGGTCGCGTTGGCCGCCGATGCCGATGTCGTTGCGGTGATGCGTCGCTTCGACCAGACGCAGAGCGATGAAATGGCCGTCGTCGACGAGGCCGGCCACGTGCTGGGCGCGTTGTCGGAAGCCTTCGTGCGCCGCCGCTATGCGGAGGAATTGGACAAGCGCCAGCGCGAGCTGATGGGCGAGCGCATCGACGATTCGGATTGAGCTGATGCTTGGCCCTTCGAACGGGCTGGACTGTGGGAGGGGCTTCAGCCCCGACAGGCGCTATCGGCCCATTGTCGGGGCTGAAGCCCCTCCCACAATCCACGACACTCAAGCACCGCGCAGCGCCGCCGCGCGTTGCGCCAGCTTCTTCGCCGACACGCCTGCGCGCGCACCCAGCTCCTGGGCGAACAGCGACACCCGCAATTCCTCCAGGTCCCAGCGCAGCGCCTGCCATTCCGGGCGCGACTGACGGCCCAGCACGGCGGCCTCCTGCAACGCGTCGACGAAAGGCTTGAGTTCGAGCATGCGCGCCTGGTCGCGGGTCGGGTCGCGCTTGGCGCGCTCGGCGCGCAGCTGCATCGCCTTGAGATAGCGCGGCAGCTGCGCCAACGCATCGGCCGGCGTGTTGCGCAGGAAACCCGGATGCACCAGCGCCGCCAGCTGCGCCTGCAGATCGTCCAGGTTGCCGCGCGCCCAGCCCATCAGCGGCGCCTCCAGCTCGGGCTTCAACTCGGCCACGCCGCCGAGGATCTGCTCTGCCAGCTGCAAGCGCTGCATGGCTTCGCCAAACAACCGTTTGCCGGCCTCCTCGCGCCGCTGTGCGAACGCGGCCGGGTCGCGGATATCGTCCAGGCCCTGGTCGAGCAGCGCGTTCATGCCAGCGTCGACCAGATCGCCGCGCAGGCGTTCCTGCGATTCGATGGCCGCATAGAGCAGTCCGGTCTTGGGCGACACCGGCAACTGCTTGCGCGCCGCCTTGGCCTTGTCTGCCAGCGCGATCTCCAACAGGCGGCGCACGCCGCGCGGATGCGCCAGTTCCGCCTCGGCGCGGTCGGCGAAGATCCGCAACGCGGCGGTATCGCCCTCATCGACCAGGGCCGGATAGGCCGGCACGCCGGCCTCGCCTGGCACCTGGCGCGGGATGGTTTCGGACGGGAAATCGCGCAAACCTTCGGCCGCCAATGCACGGCCCGCACGCGCGGCGAACGCATCGCCGGCCTGCGCGCCGAACCGGGCCCGCAAACCTTCCAGGTCACGCGACTCGGCCAGCACCTTGCCGTGCTCGTCGCGCAGCCGCAGATTGATGCGCAGGTGCGGCTCCAGCGCCGCCTCCTCGAAGTCCAGCGCCGACACCGGCGCGCCGGTCGCCTTGGCGAGGAAACGCGCCAGTTCGCCACGCACATCATCGGCCGAAGGCTTCTGGAACGCCTCGAAGAAGGCCCGGCCGAAATCCGGCGCCGGCACGTAGTTGCGGCGCTGCGCCTTGGGCAGGCTGCGGATCAATGCGGACGCCTTGTCGGCAACGAAGCCCGGCGCCAGCCACGACAGCCGTGCCGGATCCAGCGCATTGAGCAGATGCAGCGGCACCTCCAGGGTCACGCCATCGTCCGGCGCGCCGGGTTCGAAACGATAGTGCAACGGCAAGCGCGCATCACCGAGCGGGAAATACTTCGGGTAGCGGTCTTCGGCACTGCCCTCGCCGGGCAGCAGATCGACCAGGGTCCAGTGCAACTGGCGGCGCTTGTCCGTCGGCAGCGCCTTCCACCACGCATCCAGGCCGGTGGCGGAATGGATCTCCGACGGAATGCGGTCCAGATACCAGCGCGCCTGCCAATCCTCGTCGGCGACCAGGCCGGCGCGGCGCAACTTGGCCTCTTCCTCGTGTGCCTGTTCTAGCACGCGCAGGTTGTCGGCGATGAAGCTGGCGCGCGTGTTGATCTCGCCGGTGACCAAGCCTTGCCGAACGAACAGGTCATGCGCGCCGGCCGGGTCGATGCGGCCGTAATGCACCGGTTTCTTCGGTGCCAGCACCAGGCCGAACAGGCTGATCTGCTCGGAAGCGAGCACGTGGCCTTGCGCACGCGACCAATGCGGATCGAAATGCTTGCGCGCCAGCAGGTGCGGCAACTCGGCGATCGCCCAGTCCGGCTCGATCGCGGCATTGGTCATGCCCCAGATCTTCTGCGTATCCAGCAACGTGGCGGCCAACACCCACGGCGGCGGCCGCTTGGCCAGCACCGAGCCGGGGAACAGCAGGAACCGCCGTTGCCGCGGCGCCTGGAAATCGCCTTTCTCGCTGCGATGGCCGATCTGCGTCGGTAGGCCGGCCAGCAACGCGCGATGCAAGGCCTGGTAAGCCGCGGCACGGACGCGCTCACTGATCCGCGCCCCGCCCGCTTCTGCGGCCGCCGGCGTCTTGCGTGCAGGCGTGGCCGGCGCCGCCGACGCCAGGGTGGGCTTGCCTTCCCGAGCCAGCCGCGCCGCGCGATGCAGTTCACCACGGGTCGGCCGCGTACTGGCGCCCTCCTCGCGACCAGGGACCGACACGCCCGCCAGCAGCGGCTCCAGCATCGCGCCAGACAGCGCATCCTTCCAACCCAGCTCCTCGCACAGCACCAGCAACTGGCGATGCAGCTCGCGCCACTCGCGCATGCGCAGGAACCCGAGGAAATGCCGGCCACACCAGTCGCGCAGCTTGGACTGGGTCAGCTCTTCGTGCGCCTCACGATAGGCCTGCCACAGCCGCAGGATGCCGACGAACTCCGAGCGCGCATCGGCGAACTTCGCGTGCGCGTTGTCGGCCGCTTGGCGCGCTTCCGGCGGCCGCTCGCGCGGATCCTGGATGCCGAGGAACGCCGTGATCACCGTCATCTCGGCCAGGCAGCCGTGCTGTTGCGCCGCCACCAGCATGCGTGCCAGTTTCACGTCCACCGGCAGGCGCGCCATCTGCCGGCCGATGGTGGTCAGGCGACGCTCGCTGTCGATGGCACCCAATTCCAGCAATTGCTGCCAGCCATCGGCGACCGCGCGCTCGTCGGGCGCCTCCAGGAACGGGAAATCCTCGATGCGGCCCAGGCCCAGCTGCAGCATGCGCAGGATCACCCCGGACAGACTCGAACGCCGGATCTCGGGATCGGTGAATTCCGGGCGCGCCTGGAAGTCGGCCTCCGCGTACAAGCGCACGCAGATACCTTCGGCCACGCGCCCGCAACGCCCCATGCGCTGGTTGGCGCTGGCCTGCGAGACCGGCTCGATGTGCAATCGGTCCAGCTTCTGGCGCGGGCTGTAGCGCTTCACGCGGGCAAAGCCGGGATCGATCACGTAACGGATCCGCGGCACCGTCAACGAAGTCTCGGCCACGTTGGTGGCCAATACCAGGCGGCGGCGCGGACCGGGATTGAACACCCGGTCCTGGTCGTTGGCGGACAGCCGTGCGTACAGCGGCAACACTTCGGTCTCGCGGTATTTGCGCCGCTCCAGCGCCTGGTGCGCATCGCGGATCTCGCGCTCGCCCGGCAGGAACACCAGCACGTCGCCGCGCGGGTCGGTGCGGGTGATCTCGTCCACCGCCGCCACGATCGCATCGTTGACGCTGCGCTCGCCGCCGCTGCCGCCATCGGTCGTGTCGTCCTCGCGCTCGCCTTCCAGCGGCCGATAGCGGACCTGCACCGGATACGTGCGGCCTTCGACGCTGATCACCGGCGCATCGTCGAAATGCCGGGAAAACCGCTCGGTGTCGATAGTGGCCGAGGTCACGATCAGCTTCAGGTCCGGACGCTTGCGCAGCAGCTGCTTCAGATAGCCCAGCAGGAAATCGATGTTGAGGCTGCGCTCGTGCGCCTCGTCGACGATGAGCGTGTCGTAGGCCGACAACCAGCGGTCGCTGGCGATTTCCGCCAGCAGGATGCCGTCGGTCATGAACTTGATCCGGGTGTCCTCGCCCACGCGATCGGTGAAGCGCACCTGGTAGCCGACGGTCGTGCCGAGCGGCGAATGCAGCTCCTCGGCGACGCGGCTGGCCACCGCGCGCGCGGCGATCCGGCGCGGCTGGGTGCAGCCGATCATGCCCGCCACGCCGCGGCCGGCGGCAAGGCACAGCTTGGGCAACTGGGTGGTCTTGCCCGAGCCGGTCTCGCCGGCGATCACCACCACCGGGTGGTCGCGGATCAACGCGACGATCTGTTCCGCCTCGCGCGCGATCGGAAGCTGCTCATCCAGGGTAATCGCCGGCAGCGTCTGCTCGCGCCGCTGCCGCTGCGCCAGCGAGGCCGCCAGCGCCTGCTCGAACGCCTGCTGCGCCTGTGGGTTGCCCGGCTTGCCCTGCCAGCGCGACCATAGGCCGATCAGGCGGCCCCGGTCGCGGCTCATCGCCCCGTCGATAGCCGCCCGGCGCTCGCGCAACGGGTCAGCCGGGGATGGTTCGATAGTCGTGTTCGATCGGGGCATGTGAAATCTTGACACCGTTGATGCTCTAGCCTGTCTATTGTGACGTCATCCCATTCCACAAAGGAGAACCCCCATGGCCAAGCAGAAAAACGCCCCATCCAAGTCCGGCAAGAAGCCGGCGGCCGCCGCAGCGTCGGCGCCCAACGTGGATATCGGGATCAAGGACAGCGATCGCAAGAAGATCGCCGACGGCTTGTCCGGCTACCTCGCCGATGCCTACACGCTTTACCTGAAGACCCATAACTTCCACTGGAACGTGACCGGTCCGATGTTCAACTCGCTGCACACCATGTTCGAGACCCAGTACACCGAACAGTGGACGGCGCTGGACGACGTGGCCGAGCGCATCCGTGCCCTGGGCTACAACGCGCCGGGCTCGTATCGCGAGTTCGTCAACCTGACCTCGATCGCCGAAGAACCCGGCCTGACCGACAGTGCCGACTGGCGCGAGATGGTCCGCCAACTGGTGGTCGGCAACGAAGCGGTGTGCCGCACCGCGCGCAAGGTCCTGTCCAACGCCGACACCGCCGGCGACGACCCGAGCGTGGACCTGCTGACCCAGCGCTTGCAGACCCACGAAAAGTACGCCTGGATGCTGCGCTCGCTGCTGCAGTAAGCCTGGCCGCTTCGCGTTTCAGCGCCGCCCGGCCCCAGGCCGGGCGTTTTCGTTCATGCGCGCGCCGTGCCGGGCGCCCGCCGCGGCTCAGCCGGCAGCTTCGAACACGGTGATCCGGCTTGGCCGCACCTCGCCCTCGGCCTGCAGCCAGGACAGCGGCTGCAGCGCAAGCGCGCACGGTCCGAACGCGCAGATCCGCACCCGCCGCGTGGCTGCCTCGTGATGCAGCCGTTCGAGTACCTGTGCCAGCAGTTCGCCCCGGAACGGGGTGTACAGGTAGAACACGGTGCCGACGGACAAGTCGGCCTCGCACACGTCCTGGCACAGGAAACTCACCCGATCGAGCCCGAGTTCGTCGGCGACCGCCCGCGCGCTTCGCACGTAGGCGGGCTCGATCTCGATGCCGCAGGACCGTGCCGGCGAACACAGCGCCGCCAGCAAAGGCACGTGCCCCAGGCCGGCGCCGAGGTCGACCAGGACATCCTGCGTGCCAAGGGCGCAACGGCGCAGCAAGTCCAACACGTGACGTGCCGGCGTGGGCTGGTAGGCCACCATATTGGCCTCCAGCCGCACGCTTGGCGCGCCGGGCGGCGGCAACTGCAGGATCCCCGCCATCAGTTCGTCCAGCGCATCGAACCCTTCTTCCTCGTCGCTGCCGGCCCCGCCCGCGTCCGGCACATGCGCCCCCAGCAAGGACGACAGCCGCTCGATGCCCGCGCCCTGCCGCAAATCCGCGCGCAAGCGCGCATAGAGGGTGCGATGGCTCGATTCCACCCGCATGCGCAATGACTGCAGCCGCCGTACCTGCGGCGACGTCGACGCATCGCCGTCGACGCCAGGCAGGGCGAGTTCCAGCCGATCCAACCACTGCAACTGGCGCCACAGCTGCGATTCCGTCGCATCCGGACGGAAATCGGCGGCTTCGGCGTTCAGGCGTTCAAGGAGATCCATGGCCGCAACTCTAAGGCTGAACTTGTCTACCAGCCACCTGGCGGCGCGTGCCAACCCGGCAAAACCCGACCGCAGTGCGCGGCGGCCGGGCTTGACCGTCGCGGTATCCTAGGTGGATGCAATCCCCCGCCCATGAGCTGCTGAGCCGCGTCTTCGGCTACGACGAATTCCGCGGTCCGCAGCAGGACATCGTCGATCACGTCGCCGCCGGCCACGATGCCCTGGTGCTGATGCCCACCGGCGGCGGCAAATCGCTGTGCTACCAGGTGCCATCCCTGCTCCGCGACGGCACCGGCCTGGTCATTTCGCCGCTGATCGCGTTGATGCAGGACCAGGTCGAGGCGCTGCGCCTGCTCGGCGTGCGTGCCGAGTTCCTCAACTCCACCCTGGATGCGGAAACCGCCCAACGCGTGGAGCGCGAACTGCTGGCCGGCGAACTCGACCTGCTCTACGTCGCCCCCGAGCGCCTGCTGACCGGCCGCTTCCTGTCCCTGCTGGACCGCAGCCGGATTGCCCTGTTCGCGATCGATGAGGCGCACTGCGTGTCGCAGTGGGGCCACGATTTCCGCCCCGAATACCGCCAGCTCACCGTCCTGCACGAACGCTGGCCGGAGGTCCCGCGGATCGCGCTGACCGCCACCGCCGACCCGCCGACCCAGCGCGAGATCGCCGAGCGCCTCGACCTCACCCAGGCCAGGCATTTCGTCAGTTCCTTCGACCGGCCGAACATCCGCTACACCGTGGTGCAGAAGGACAACGCGCGCCGCCAGTTGCTGGCCTTCCTCGCCAGCCACCGCAACGAAGCCGGCATCGTCTACGCGATGTCGCGGCGCAAGGTCGAGGAAACCGCCGAATTCCTGGCTGCCGAGGGCTACAGCGCCCTGCCCTACCACGCGGGCCTGCCGGCGGAAGTGCGCGCGGCCAACCAGCGCCGCTTCCTGCGCGAAGATGGCATCGTGATGTGCGCCACGATCGCCTTCGGCATGGGCATCGACAAGCCTGACGTGCGCTTCGTCGCCCACGTCGACCTGCCCAAGTCGCTCGAAGGCTATTACCAGGAAACCGGCCGCGCCGGCCGCGACGGCGAAGCCTCCGAAGCCTGGCTGTGCTACGGCCTGGGCGATGTCGTGCTGCTCAAGCAGATGATCGAACAAGGCGAGGCCGCCGAAGAGCGCAAGCGCCTGGAGCGCGCCAAGCTCGACCACCTGCTCGGTTATTGCGAATCGATGCAGTGCCGGCGCCAGGTCCTGCTGGCCGGCTTCGGCGAAACCTATCCGCAGCCCTGCGGCAACTGCGACAACTGCCTGACGCCCGCGGATGCGTGGGACGCGACGGTGGCGGCGCAGAAGGCGCTGTCCTGCGTCTACCGCAGCGGCCAGCGGTTCGGCGTCGGCCACCTGATCGACATCCTGCGCGGCGGCGACGGCGACAAGATCCGCCAGTTCGGCCACGACCAGCTCAGCACCTACGGCATCGGCCGCGACCTGGACGCACGCACTTGGCGCAGCGTGTTCCGCCAACTGGTTGCCGCGCACCTGCTGGAAGTCGACAGCGAAGGCCACGGCGGGCTGCGCCTGACCGACGCCAGCCGCCAGGTGCTCAAGGGCGACCGCACGGTGATGATGCGCCGCGAGCAGGCGCCCACCCGCGGGGGACGCACCGAACGCACCGGGCAGCGCACCGGCCTGCCGGTGCTGCCGCAGGACCTGGGCCTGTTCAATGCGTTGCGCAGCCTGCGCGCGGAGTTCGCGCGCGAGCAGAACGTGCCCGCCTTCGTGATCTTCCACGACAGCACCTTGCGCAACATCGCCGAGCAGCGCCCGACCAGCCTGGCCGCCCTGGGCCGGGTCGGCGGGATCGGCGGCAGCAAGCTGGCGCGCTACGGCGAGCGCTTGGTCGAGGTCGTGCTTGAGCAGGGCTGAAGTTCCCGGCCGTGCCGTCAAGGCGACAGCAGGCATTCAACCGCCGGCTGATAGTTTCCGTTCATGGCGGCCGCCGGCCGCGCAGGCGTTGTTCCCGGTGGCTGTCGGCCACCTTTGCCGAGTTCCCACGATGAAGCGCACTCTTCTCCTGGTTGCCACCCTGCTCGCTTCCGGCGCGGCACTCGCGCAGACCGACAGCACCGCACCCGACCCCAAGAATCTCGACCTGAGCGTGCCGCAAGGGCCGATCCAGTACCGCAGCGATCCGGTCTACGCCAGCGACCCGCCGGGCACCTACTACGGCGACAAGAGCGGGCCGGCGCCGACCGCGCGCTATCCCGACGGCCGCGTCGCCAGCGTCGTCGACGACAAGCTGCAGGTCCATGGCGCGGTCGCTGTCGGCGTCGGTTCTTCCAGCCATGGCGGCAACAGCAACTGGCAGGCCGCCACGGTCAATCTTTCCAAGAACTACACCACCGACGAAGGCAACACCGGCAGCGTCGGGCTGAACATCACCGTCGGCCAGGGCGAAGGCGCGTTGTTCGGCTCCGGCCCCTATGGCCGCGGTTATTTCGGTCCCGGTCCGGGCGCTGGCTGGGGGCCGCCGCCGTTCGGCTGGTGATGATCGGGCGCGTCCAGCGAGCGCCATTGCATCGAGACTTGCTTGCCCTCGCCCAGCCACTGCCGGCCGGCCTCCTCGAAACCCATCCGTGCGTGGAAGGCCGCTGACCCTGCGTTGAGCGGTACCTGGTTGTACTCGCAGGTCACCCGTGCAATACCCGCCTGCTGCGTGCGCGCGAACAGATCGCGGTACAGCGCCGCGCCCAG
>Ga0160436_1000849_pt1 | contig 9726 bp, 11 predicted proteins | sample HID1973M_E0MG_FD_108264 | JGI IMG/M metagenome (GOLD analysis project Ga0160436, IMG submission 108264) | Enriched mosquito-associated microbial communities from UW Madison campus, WI, USA - HID1973M_E0 MG | ecosystem: Host-associated > Arthropoda: Insects > Digestive system > Unclassified ...
AATACGAAAAAGAGGACCGCTTCTAATGCAAGCCGCCGCCGACCTACTGCAAAAAATCTGGGTTCTCGATGAGGCCTCTTTCTCCAAAAAGCTACTCGACGCCTTGGCTCAGGATAAAGCCGTCATCCATGACGGCGTGGCCTACTGGAAAGCCGGCAGTGGTGAGAATGGGATCATTCAACACCTGCCGTTCAAGGAAACTGTGATCAAGTCTGCCGAAGAGGCGATCAAAGCTGCACAAATGACAACCGTCATGGCCGCAGCCGCTTCTACCTGCGTGATTCTCGGCGCGTTGATCATCCAGACCAAATACCTGGCCGCCAAGCTCGACAAGATTCAGAACACCGTCGACGAAATCGCCAAAGACCTGCACGCCCAGAACATTGTCTATTACATGGATAAAGTTACTGACTACATCGGCGGGATAGAAGTCGCCCGCACCCTGCTGAAGGACCGCAATCTGGCCCATGAGATCAAGGAAATTGCCTATCCATTGCTAGCTACCGCAGCGGCCAAGCGCAACCACGCGTTGACGTTCATCGACAACATCCTCAACTTGGCACTTAACAGCAACGAACTGACGAACAAGCACTACGAACTGGTGGTCAACTTCGCCCATATGATGCTGGAGATCATGCCCTTGGGCATGCATACCGAATACCTGCTGGCGGCACGCGTCGGCAAACCGCAATTGGCCCAGCAAATATTGGAAGATGGTGCCGAGCGCTACCAGGGCGCTATAAACCTCTACAAAGACTTCCTCAATACACAACACCGCAACCTGATCCGCGGCAGCATTGGCGACAAGGCAGAAATCTTCCATCGCATAGAAGACAAAGCCAAACAACTGATCCATTCGGAAGAAAACCGACTGCTGCTGTCCCTGCCCAATGGTCGCATGGCCGCTCTGAAAGCAGCCTGAGTCCTTGAGAAGGCCTGATCCCATGACTGCAAGCGATCAGGCCTGGATGTTCAACCGGGACATACATCCCACTCTGAGAGGCTCTGTTGATCTAACTCAAGCCTCACAACGCTATTTACCCATCACACTAACTAGATCCCCCTAAGTCAATCTGTCCATGAGATACCATTACCAAATCTCGCGCGTTGAACAATGCGTCTAACGTCGAAAGAGCTCCCCCACCAACACCCTCTCCCACCACCCCGCAGTCCGCATCTTGAGCGACTTGCTACCGCATTTCGGACACTGGTCAAACCACTCCCCCGGCCCCAGGCAATCACTCCGCGGGGCCACTGTTTTCTTCCAGCCACATTCATTGCACACAAACGTAAAAGGCCTGGGTCTCACTGGCATTGTGTATCTCCGAAGTATGGATTCATACCCTTTGAAATCATCCGCTCAACAACCTGGATACTCTCGCTCGATCTGTAGATCGAACTCCCCACCACAACCACAAAAGTCCCGGGGGACGCGCTCAATATCCTTGGAGACGCGCTCGATGACGTCGCTTATTTCCAGCTGTTCATACCAGTGCGCTGGGATAGCCGCAGCGCCATATTGGATGCCCAGTAGGTGTCCGGCGATCAGGCCGGTGCTGTCGCTGTTGCCACTGTGGTTCACGGCGTTGATCACGCCCTGTTCGAAGGACTCAGCACTGAGTGCGCACCACAGTCCGATGGCCAGGGCTTCTTCTGCTACCCATCCAGCGCCGAAATCGGCAATGCGTTGCGGGGTCGGGCGATAGCCTTCGTAGTAATAAAACAGCACCCGCTCTAGCAGTCGTCGCGTTTCATCCATACCCGCTTTTTGACCATGTTTGGCCAGGCTTTCGGTGAGCGCATGCTCAAGGCTGCAGTGGTAATCAGCCATGCACTGCAAGATGTCAGCGAATAGCCCAGCTGCCAGATACCCCGTGGGATGTCCGTGAGTCAGACGACCCGAGTCGGCAGCATATTCAAAGGCGTTGCCAAAGAAGGCGCAGGGCGCGACGCGCATGACCGCACCACAATCTTTACTGTCATTTTTTGCCGACATACCCAATCGGGTGCTCGCTTTCAGGGCGCTCAGGCAGGTAGCGCCGGGGGCTCGACGGGACCAGAGGGCGGCTTCTTCGATCAACCAACCGTCGTTGCTGATTGGCATGGCGAGCGGGTAATCCTGAGTCATTAACCAACGCAACAGTGCGTGATGAATAACGCCGGGGACGTGACAACTATGTCCCAGGCTGCCGCGGACATAAGCCCGCAACAGCCCCTCGGCAGTGAACAGCATCATCTGCGTGTCGTCAGTGATCGCCCCGGTGACGCCATAGGCGGGGGCAAAATCGACAATGCCGCGGGAGCCGAAGCTTGCTTCGATATCCGACCATTCCAGGAACTCCACAGGAGCACCCAACGCATCGCCAACCGCGCCACCCAACAGGCAACCTCTAATTCGCTCAAGTCGGGTCATATCATTCCCCACTTGCGGCAGGTACCAGCGCCTGTAAAATCGCCACCTTCCCTCTCAGCTGTTCGACATGCGCTTTCTCCGCCCGCAACGCCGACCGCAGCTCTTTGCTCTCCATTTCCCAGATGCTCGCCCAGCGTGCATTTTTCTGACAGTCGAGCATCACTTGTCGGATTTCACGTAGCCTCAGCGCCTGCATCAGCAGCATCAACAGAATTGCGCCCATCAACATCAGCGCACCTGTAGAAACGACGTCCAACGCATTCATATCCACTTCCTTAGTGAGATCGAGTAATCTCGAAGACAGGAACACGATATGTAGTTTTAAGCGACAGGTCTAGAATGTAGACTTATACAGGTAAAGTATTCGCACACATGGAGGGGATATGAAACGCAAGCAAGATATCAAGCAGGTCCGCTGGGATTTGGCCCTTCGCTATCGTTTGATCGAAACCGTAGCCTGGTGGGAGGGCCGGCTGACCACGGGGCACTTGATCCAGAGCTTCGGCATCAGTCGCCAGCAGGCGTCCAAGGACATCAATACCTACGTCACCGAACATGCGCCTAAAAACCTTACATATGACAAGCAGATAAAAGGCTACGTCCCGAGCAAACAGTTCAAGCCGCTGTTCATCGATGACAGCGCCAGCGCGTATCTGCACCTGCTGAACCAGACCCATTCCCGCGCACCGCATGTGGAAGGGCTGGCCCTAGCGTATGCCCACACGATGGTGCTGGAAGTGCCGGACCGTACAATCAGGCCCGAAGTGTTGCGCCCTTTGCTCAAAGCTTGTCGCGATAGCGAGGTTATTGAGGTCGAGTACGTTTCACTCGCTAACCCGACTCCGGAGACTCGCCTGATTGCGCCTCACACGCTGATCTACACCGGCATGCGTTGGCATGTGCGGGCGTATTGCGAGAAGAATCGCCAGTACCGGGATTTTGTGCTGAGTCGACTGCGCGGCCAGCCGGATTTTGTACGCAAGACCGAAAACCGTATCGGCGAGGACGAAGACTGGAACACCGAAGTGGCCGTGATCATCGAACCCGACTCACGCCTGAAGCCGGAACAGAAGGTGATCATCGAAGCTGACTTCGGGATGCAGGAGGGTGTACTGGTCATTCCGACACGCCGGGCATTAGTCAAATACGTATTGCAACGCTTTCAGATCGATCCGAAAAAGCTCGACCCCAAAGCGGCGGCGCAGCAGATCGTGGTGAAGAATCTGGATGAGTTAAAGCCTTGGCTTTATGAGTGATTCAATATCCGACCGTTTGGCAAACAATCCCCGGTTCTATACCGACTCCTCTCGCCGAGAAACCACCAATGTCCTTTGTGCCTTCATTTTTCGATTTCCTGATAACTCACTTTCAGCAGGAAGAACGCCGTCGCATGCTGTCCTCCATCGCCGTTACAGCTGCCCCCGAGCACTGGCTGAGTTTAGAAGCTGCTGCACTACTAGACACCAATCGTGTGCACTTTGGCTTGGGGGACGCCCTGGATCATCGTCAAAATGTGCCTCGCTGGTTGATCGCCGCCGAGAGGAAAAAAGTGGATCTTTGGATCGAAGATCAAGGGAACGGGGAGCCACCGCATGCCATTGAGTTCAAAGTCGTCCACAACAATAAAAATGCCTATCAAAAAATTTGGGAAATCCGCCGTGATCTTTGCAAGGTAATCCCTAATACAGAACGCATCGATCAGGTCATTCGATGGGGTGTGGTGATGTTGGTGTTCCATCACTTCTACGACGATCAGGCGGGCGGGTACGCGTACAATCGCGAATTCAAGGATTGCCAAGGAATGCTCAAGGCTTTCGAGCATGCCCTGGAAGATGAAAATGAATGGTATGACGACGCGCCCATACTAGAGCTTGCTTTGGAGCCCGTAATGCTCTGCGACATGTCCACAGCCAACTATATCGATCCAGCCAAGGGGCAGTCGGCGATTTACATGGCCTTGGTCCGAAGGAAAATTTTAGTTACTTCCGGTGAAAATTGATAACGACTTGTGCGATACGCTGCAAAGCGCTGGGCATGTCTAACCCCCGACCACTATTTAACGAGATAGCTGGGCGCTATAGCGGTCGATTAGCGCCAACTTGAAGCTGTCAAAGTCGGTCTTGTGCTCGATAAGCAGGCCATAGATATAGCAGCCGGCGACTGGGTGGAAGGTGTAGGCGGACAAGTCCTGCTCGCCGTACACGTAGTTAACATACTGCTTGATTTCAGCGTCCTGCATCTCGCCCAGCTCCAGCATCAAGTCCACTCGGCCGGGGCGAATCACCGCAGGGTCGAGTCTCTCAGGGTGGTTGGTGGTGAAGATCACGAGAGCGTTGTCTAAAGGGATAACTCCATCGAAAGCATTGAGCACGCCGGTCAGGCTCAGCGGTTCAAACTCGGGTGGCTTGTCGCGTGGGCGAATCATCTCCAGGTCTGGCGCGACATGCTCGTTGGCATATTCGTCAATGCGCTTTTGCACGGCGACACTCGAATCGAAGTCCTCCAACAGGATCAAGTTGCCTTTCGGTACTTCACTCAATGCGGTTTCTAATGAGTTGTCGGTCAGCAGGTTAATGTTCATCTTGTAGATGTTCACGCCATAGCGGCCGGCGAGGGCCTTGATCAGGCTGGTCTTGCCAGAGCCGGGTACGCCGTGCAACAGGATGCAGATCTTGTGCGACACGCCGCGTTGGATATACCACGCGCGCATATTGTAGAAATCATCTACCGCTTTCAGCAGTTTTTTAAGAGTGGTGGGGGCGATAATCACCGAGTCCAGTGGGCGGTCGTTAATAATTGCGCTGCGGTACCAGCCGTGCGAATTCAGCGAATGGATCTCGGTCGTACCCGGGGCTTTTGGTGTCGGTTTGAAGCTGGCGATCAGTGCCTCAATCGGCACACGGCTTCGCCCGTAGGTGAAGATTTCCACTGACTCCTTCTGGTTTTCTGAACCGCTACTTTCCAGTGCCGACTTGTAGAACCAGAAGATCCGATGATTGAACCACAAGAAGTGCAGACCGTAGCCAGGCCCAATCACCAACTGACCGCTATCGCTGTCGACAATATCCACTGAGAGCCTGCGCGACCACTTCGAGCTAGGCAAGCGTGTATACCAGCTGAGGAAGCTAATAAACACTACACGGTTTCCCCAGTGGCCGGCGTTATGCATGGTCACACTGGTAGTCAGTTGAGTTTTGCAGAACCGGAGAAACGCGGTGGGTGTCCTCCGCAGAATCAGGCCCAGCCCACCCAACACCGATAGGGTAATCAGGGGTGCCAGGATGGGATTGTCTTTTGTTGCCGAGATCATGTTCAGGTACACGGTCGATATAGCGTCTAACATAACTAACCCATGCGTGAGTAAATGTGCGCGTTGCTGGCAATGGCGGTCACGTGGCTAAACGGAGCATCAACTAAGGAAACTCAATGGTAACTCCAACCGGCTTTCCGACAGACGTGACGAGTTGATGAATCGCTTTCACGTCGACCCATATCCTCTCAATCTGGAGAATCTGATCCCACGTTAAATCGTGATGATCGTGCAAGTCATGAAAGGACCAACAAATACGTTGATCCTTAAGTCCTGGTATACGCTCGGTTCCATCGTACCAATTGTAATATAAGCTTTCGAAGATACTAGAGGCACCTGCGGGTGTCGGTTTCAGGAAATACCATTTAAGAGGCATCACTCCAAAGAAGTCAGTCTGCAACACTAGACCGTCATGCCACACCTCCTCGTCTTGTTCTTCTTCTATCGTCAGCGGGCGGTAATATTGGATGACACTTTCCAGTTCAAAATCTTGCCCGTTGCACCCGTTCACGGCGCCCCCTGTTAACCTTACGTAATCTTGTACAATGCTTCTGACCCGTTGAAGGCACCAGTATTCCAGCTCAGCAAGGTGACGATTTAACGCGATGAGCTGTTCGGTCTGTGTTTGGGTGAACGTTGGGTAATAGCGTCTCATGTATCCTCCATTGCGGTGGGGCACATCATTCACTCGGCTTACGTCCCCATGCGTCGTGATCGAGCGCGACGCATTTGGTCCCGGTATCAAGGAGAATGGGCCGGGAACTTTCCCTCCTACGAGCTAAATCAAGGAGCCTTTGTGCCGTCAAATTCGGGAAGAAATACACTGAGCCGTCAGTGGGAGTTGTTGAAACTGTTGCCGACATCCGGAAGCGGGGCCACGGCAAGGTCATTGCAGGAACGGCTGGCTGAAGCTGGACTCCCTACGACTAAGCGGACCGTTGAACGTGACCTTGAAGACCTTGCCACCGTATTTGCGATTCGAAAGAATGACAAAAGCGTGCCGTACGGATTCAGCTGGACGCCACCTACGACTATGCAGCTATCAGCCGTAACGGTCTTTGATGCACTGACCCTGAGCCTCGTACTTGAAACGCTGAAACCGTTGATTCCAGCGTTCATGCTGGGCGCGCTTCAACCTCGTTTCGAGCAGGCAAGCAGCAAGCTGCGCGCCCTTGAAAAAAAATCTCCGGCGGCTAGATGGCCTGAAAAGGTTGCTAGTGTGCCCGCCTACTTGCCACTAGTGGGTCCGAATATCGATTCGGATTGCTTGTCTTTTGTTCAGCAAGCCTTGATCAACGAGCGCCAACTGAGCTGTAGGTATTATTCCGCGCACCGGGACCAAACAAGCGATCTTGTGCTTGATCCGTTGGGCCTGGTACAGCGTGGATCGATCACTTATTTGGTAGCGACTGTCTCTCCTTATGAGGATGTTCGCCAGTATGCGCTTCATCGCATGAGTGACCTAGCAGTCTCGAACTTTCCATCCAAAGCGCTCGAGGGCTTCAATCTGAAGGCCTACGCCAGTTCGGGCGCAATGCAGTTCGGGGATAACGCAACCCATACCATTACCCTTGAAGCATGGGTAAACAAGGAGCTGTTGCGGTTGCTGCGAGAAACTCCGTTATCCGAAGACATGGAGACGATGTCCTCTGAGGATGGCGGGTGGATACGCGCGAACGTTGCAGACAGCTGGGAACTGGAATGGTGGTTACTTTCCCATACGGGCTCGATTGCGGTGACGGCGCCCGATGCATTGAAGCAACGACTAATGCAGCGACTTAGACGAGGGCTTGAGTTGTATGAAGATGAATGAGGCCGCATTTACCAAGGCCGTTGAATTGTTGCGTGATGCCCGTCGCGTGGTGATATTTACAGGTGCCGGCGTCTCGGCGGAAAGTGGCATTCCTACCTTTCGCGACCAGCTTACCGGCCTATGGGCAAAGTTTGATCCAGCTCAGCTAGCGACCGCAGATGCATTCCGCAGAGACCCTGCCTTGGTCTGGGGATGGTACGAATGGCGCAGAGGGTTAGTAGCCCAAACAAAACCGAACGCGGCCCATCGTGCCATCGTTGATTTAGAACGGTATGTGCCAGAACTGGTTGTGGTTACTCAGAACGTTGATGACCTGCATGAGCGCGCGGGTAGCCAAGGCGTCATTCATCTCCATGGGAGTCTCCAGGCAGCACATTGTTTTGCCTGCGCGCGCTCATACGAGTTGGGCAAGTGCGACTTTTCCGAGCTTTCTGCCACCTACCAAGAGCCGCCTCGCTGTTCTCACTGCAATGGAAAAATTCGCCCAGGCGTGGTGTGGTTTGGCGAGGCGTTGCCTGAGACCAAGTTGCGGAAGGCATATCAGGCTGCGAAAGATAGCGATCTGCTAATTTCGGTAGGAACCTCTGGGGTTGTTTACCCAGCAGCCCACATCCCCGACATTGCCCGGGAGCATGGCGCGAGCGTTGTTCATATCAATACCGAACCGGTCGATGTGCCCGCCGACTATGTGCTGACGGGGCGCGCAGGTGAATGGTTGGTCAAGTTAGTTTCGGCGGCGTTCGATAACAAGCATGGCAAGTGAGCGAGCAAATTCGTCGGACACATATGCCTGGACTACCTCACTAAACGGGTACGTCTAGGCCAGTGCGGATTCCGCGGTTACTTGGACACTCATTCCACAGACACTTGGACAGTGATTTCCCACTGCACCACCCTATGCTCACGCAGGCAGCGACGCAGGTTTTTTCACTACCATCGACCTCTTTTTTCGAAGCGAAGAGGTCGTCGTGGAGCGTTTATCCATGCGTAAAATCCGAGAGGTACTACGCCTAAAGTTCGACGCTGGTCTGTCCGGGCGCAAAATCGCCGCCAGCCTTCGCATCAATAGCGGCAGTGCCGGAAACCTGCATCGCTTCACCGCCAGTGGGCTTAATTGGCCAACGGCACTGCCCGACGCTGAATGGGGCGTCAGCTGATCCCGCCGGCCCCAACCGTTTCCAGCGAACAGCCCCCATTGCACGATAGGGCTCGCGGTCTTTTCCTCATGGTTAGATTCATGACCCGAGGCGTGTTGCATTGGGTGGGTAGTGTGCTTGGTATCCAAGGCTACCCACACCTGTGCATCGCGCAGGCGATATAGATGTCAGTTATCCAACTCAACGGCTACCTATATCACACTAGAATGGCCCGCCAAGTTGGCACATGAAAAAAGTAGGTTGCCGCCCGATGGCACCTTGGTTGCTCCATGCGTGTATTATCGCCCGGACCTCGGAGAGGACCTCTGCTCGGCACTCGTCCGGCATATTGGAAGGCGTCTTTAAACCTGATAGTCAGCCAGGGCGATAAAGCCGGACATCATCTGAACTCCGTCAAACTGGCTCCAAGCGATAAGTTGCTGAACCCGCAAGTTCGAAGAATAGCTCGCCCTCCTCAGGTATGACCTGGCCTGACTCACCGCTCCAAAAAGTGGAGCGGTCAACGGTCATTTCACATAGGTTCCGCACAACTTCACTGCTCTGCCGAAGAGCCTCAAGCTCTTGTCGCTTCAGACCTGGCATGAAGAGCAACGCAAACTCACGCTTAGCCGGCAACGGAATTTCAGTGAAGTGTTGGCTGTTGGCGCCCAGCCAATGGGTAACAAGTTTTATATCCGGATGATGGCGAGCATCGCTCACGGACAGTTGAGCCACCTTAATTGCCGAACGCTCGACAATGACCCGGCACGCAACAAACCTATCGTCTCGCGCCAGCGCAGCGCTGGCGTTTTTCAGCGCCAACTCGGGTGTCGGGCTGGCATAAACCGCACTACGGCGAGAGGGGGCGTCTTCGGGCCGCAACCACTCCCAAAGGTTGTCGACGACATAGGGTACATTGCTCGGAATTCGCAATGTGGAATGTCGGGCGATTGGATTTCTAAGATCACCCAAGCGACTCGCTGGCACGGCTCGATAAAGGACATCAATCACAGGGTCTCTTCCTGTCAGGGCGTTGGTGGTAACGCAACCCGGT
>Ga0160436_1000851_pt1 | contig 9677 bp, 5 predicted proteins | sample HID1973M_E0MG_FD_108264 | JGI IMG/M metagenome (GOLD analysis project Ga0160436, IMG submission 108264) | Enriched mosquito-associated microbial communities from UW Madison campus, WI, USA - HID1973M_E0 MG | ecosystem: Host-associated > Arthropoda: Insects > Digestive system > Unclassified ...
AATGCTAGTACCGCCGGTGTAGCTGTTGTCTGCGGTCAGCACGGTGACGCCAGCGCCGAGCTTGGTCAGTCCGCCAACACCGGAGAACACGCCGCGGAAGGTCGCGCCGCTGGCGTCATCCAGACTGCCGCCGCCGACCGCCAGGCTGACCGCGCGTGAGGAATCAAACCCGGCGCCGGTGCGCAGCGTACCGCCGTCAAAACTCAAACCACCTGCCGCTGCACCCAGGCGCGTATCGGTCGAGGCAACCAATACGCCGCCATTGAGGCTAGTGCCGCCGGCATAAGTATTGAGTCCTGTCAGCGTGGTCGTACCCGTGCCTTGCTGGGTCAGCGCGCCCGTGCCGCTGATGATGCCGTCCAGCGTCAGCGCGTTGTTGCGATTGACCACCAGCACACCGTTGTTGACGATGTTGCCCAGCACCGAACCGTTGCTGCCGCCATTGCCCAGTTGCAAGGTGCCTGTCAGACGCGTGTTGCCGGTGTAAGTGTTGTCCGCGCCCAAGACCAAGGTGGCGGTGCCCTGCTTGTCCAAACCGCCTTCGCCGGTGATCGCGCCATTCCAGACCAGCGTCGTGCCGGCTGCCGGCGTCAGTACACCCAAGCCGCTGCCCAAGACCAAGGCACGATTAGTGGTGAGCGAAATTCTCGTCGCCAAGCCGGCATTGTCCAGTTCGACACCGCCGGAGGACTCGCCCAGGTTCGTATCGCTTCCCACCTGCAGCGTTCCGCCCTCCACCACCGTTCCACCGGTGTACGCGTTGGGTCCGCCCAGCACCAGCGTGCCTGCATCGCGTTTGATGAGTCGGGTCGCGCCGGCCGAACCATCGTGGATGGCCGCGTTGATGGTCGCCGTCACGCCCGCATCGACACGAATGGGCAGGTTGTTGGCATCGCTGTGCAGGTTGAACGGACCGCCGTTGACCACGTAACCCGTGGTCAGAAACTGCAGCCCGGTCGTGGCGATGTTCTCTCCCAGCGTCACCGTACCGGCGGCGCCTTGGAACACGGCGAATCCGTTTTGCCAGGGTGCGTTGACGTCGCCGACGCTGTTGGTCCAGTGGCTGCTCAGCGAGTTCCAGGTGGAGGTGCCGCCATCAATCGTGCCGTTGCCGACCACGTTGGGGCCGTCCCAGAACTGCACGCTCAAGCCGCCCTGGCTGACAATCAGGTTGACCTGGTTCACCACCGCGGTCTGCAACAGCAAATCGCTGTTGGCAAAACCCAGCGGCAGGCCGCCGAACAGCAAGCCATTGTCGGTCAAGCTGCCACCGTAGTTGAACAACCGATACACACCGTCGCCAAACCCACCGACGTCGGTAATGTTCAGCACCCCATCCAGGGTCAGATTGCCGCTGACCTCGGTCAGATCGTTGACGCCACCGCCGACGACATTGGGCAGACCCAGTTCGTAATCCAACTGCGAGGTGCTGTTGAGCACCAGCGAATCGATGGTCACCGTGCCCGGACTGTCACCCGGCGCCAGGTGACCGCCATTGGCGATGGTCACCGTGCCGCCCAGCGTCCCCACGCCGCCCAGGGTGGCGCCGTTGTTGACCTGCACGCTGCCATCCAGCGAACCATCCACCAAGGTCAGACCAGCATTGAGTTGCGAGCTGCCGGTAAACGGATTGCTGGCGGTCATCCGCAAAGTGCCGCTGCCGGACTTGAGGAAGGTTCCGCTACCACTGAGCGAGCTGCTGAACGTGACCGCATCGCTGCGGTCGTGGATGAGAATGGCGTTGTTGATGATGTTGCCGCGGATACCACCGGAGGTACCGCCATTGCCGATGCGCAAGGTGCCTTCGCTGATGGTAGTGGCGCCGGTATAGAGCTGATTGCGGGTAAGGGTGAGCGTGCCCGTCCCCAGCTTGGTGAAGCCGCCGCTGCCACTGACCAGACCCACCGCATCGGTGATGTTGTCACTGCGGTTGACGATCAGCTGGCCATTGTTGAGCACGTTGCCGGCCACCGCACCGGTGGTGCCGCCACTGCCCAACTGCAAGCGGCCGCCGCTGATGGTGGTGCCGCCGGTGTAGGTCTGGTTGGCGGTGAGGGTCAATGTTCCGGGGCCACTTTGCGTCATGCTGCCGGTGCCGGAGATCACACCGGTGAAGCTCACATCATCACTGCGGTTGAACGTCAGCGAGGCGTCGTTGGCGATATTGCCCAGCACGCTGCCGGCCGTGCCGCCGTTGCCCAGCTGCAGATTGCCACCCAGCACGGACGTGCCGCCGGAGTAAGTGTTGTCCGCGGTCAGGGAGACCGTGCCCTGGCCGGTCTTGCTGAGACGACCCACGCCGGTGGTCAGACTACGCCACTCCACATTCAAGGCATTGGAATCCAGCGTACCGCCGCCCGCGAGCAGTTCAGCAGGCCGACCGATGAAGAAGGAATTCAACCAGCGCAAAGTGCCACCGTCGAAGATCAGCGAGCTTCCCAGCGTCCCGAAATTGCCCGCCGAGGTGGCCGCCAGCACGCCGGCCTCCAAGCGCGTTGCGCCGCCGTAGGTGTTCTCACCTGAGAGCTGCAACACCCCGGAGCCGCGCTTGATCAATGTGCCGGTGCCACTGATGACGCCGTCGAATTCCAAGCTGCCGCTGCGATCGGCGATCAGCGTTCCGTTGTTGACGATGTTGCCGGCCACTGAGCCGATCGACCCTCCCGCCCCCACCTGCAAGGTTCCACCAGTGGCCACCGTGGTGCCACCGGTGTGCGTGTTGGTACCGGTCAGCGTCAGCGCCCCGGTTCCGACATGCGAGAACGAACCGCTACCTGAGACGTCGCCCGCGTAGACCGTGGCGTCAGACCGGTTGAAGATCAACTGACCGTTGTCGACGATCCCACCCACCACCGCGCCGCTGCTGCCACCCTCACCCACACGCAGGATGGCGCCGCTGTCGATGGTCGTTGTACCGGTGTAGGTGTTGTTGGCGCCGTAGGTGAGCTGGGCTTTGTCACGCAGCACCACGTTGCCGGTTCCGCTGACGACGGTGGAGACCAAGGGTCCACCGGATTGGTTGAAGACCAAGCTGCCATTGTTGATGAAGCTGCCACCGAACAGCGATCCCGTGCCTCCCTGACCAAACTGGAACGTACCTCCCGGCATGACGGTCAGCGAGCTCGCGGCCGAGAGGGAGGCTGCATCGGCGAGAATCAACGTGCCGTTGCTGACTTTCCAGTTCGCGTTCGACGTGCCTGTCAGAGTCCAAGTACCCGTATCCACCTTGTCGAACGTGCTGAAGTTCCGATACTGCGCGCTGGCCCCCAACTGGGACATGTCGAAGCTGCCCGCGGTACTGCCGCCCAGCGCCAGGGTTCCATTGGTTCCTCCCAGCACAGTGCCGGTGATGGACGAGGTGTTCTCAATGACCAGAGTGTTGTTGCTGCCGAGGAAGTTGATCGCGCCAACGGGACTGCTGATGCTGCCGGCATTGCGGATGGTGCTGTTGGATTGAATCAGAAGCGCGTACTCAAGGGTGCTGGACAGCTGTCCCGTGGCCTTGTTGTACAACTCGATGACCGAACTACCCTCGTTGTTGATCACGGAGTGATAGCCTTGGATCAATCCTTCGTTGTTGATATGCACCCCCCCTGAGCCGTAGATCGCAAACGCATCTCCCCAGGTCGCATTGTTGACGCCAGACTTGATCGAGGCACCCGAATGGTTGTTGATCGTCACCAGGCCTGAGCTTTGCAGAGTGACGCCATTGGCTGTTGAATCCACCGTGCCTGCGGTGCCAAGGTTGACGGTTCCGTAATTGTCGAAGGTGCCGCTGGCCGATGAGTCCCAATCCACGGGATGGCTGACGCGGGCGCTGATGTCGCCATAATTGATGACATTGCCATTGGCAACACTGCCGCTGAAATGCAAACCCCAGGTGGCACCCCAGATACTCCCCGTCGCCTGGTTGATGATGGTGCCGTTGATCGAGGAGTAGATGGCTGAGCCACCCCCGTCGTTCGAACCCTTGATCGTGCCCAAGTTGGTGAAGGTGAAAGGAGCGATGCCTGCGATGGTGAGGCTATTGACGTACTGACCGGTACTGCTGATGGTCGTGCCGTTGTCCACCTGATAGCTATCGCTGCCGTTCAGCGTAACCGGCGTCGTCGACGGCCCCACTATGGTCTGCGCATGCGCTAACCACGACGGAAGCCACAATGCGGCAATCAGTGGAGTCGCACCACTGACGAAGCCGCGCAGGCATCGCTTTCCTCCGCTGGCCACGGCGCGCGGCCGCCCCACTCTGGACGCGATTTCGGACACCACCGTCCACATGCATCGCGTCCGGTTCCAGACGACGGCATAGATTTTGTTCATGGCGAGATCCCTCGTGACGGGACGCAGTTCCTTCACACTTCACGACGACGGCCGGGCATTGAATCGACAGCAACAACAACTCACGTGACAACGCCTGCACGAGCGCACTGCTGTGGATAAGGAATGCGAATTGCAGATTCGCGCGCGCGATTTAGATCACGTCCGCAAGCGTTATCCAGCAGTGAGGAACGCGCGCCGAATCGACGTGCCAGGCGTGCCGCTCAGCGGACGCTGACTTGGCGTGCACGCGAGAGGCGCGCGGATGCCGCTTCGCTCGTTGCTTGAAGCCTATTGAACTGCAGCATCCGCCATCCATCGCCTAAGCACTTAGGGACGACAAACGGACCGTTCCCGCCGCCCCTACGCAACACTGCGCAGGCGTAGGTATGATCGGCACATTCGCATTCCTCTATCACGCCATGCTCGCACTCGCCGCCCTGCTCCCCGCCCTGGTGCAAACCAACGCGTCATCGGCCAACAAAGCGCTGACCTGGCAGTCCATTGACTGGACCACCTTCGCCACCAAATGGGCGGTGGCCCTGCTGATTCTGCTGATCGGCCTGTGGCTGGCGCGCTGGGTCAGTCGGATTCTGCAGCGCGCTCTGCAGCGCGGCGGCGTGGAGGCGACGTTGACCGGATTCCTGCGCAACGTCAGCTATGCGGTGATGGTGGTGGTGGTGGTGATCGCCGCCTTGCAGAAGCTGGGCGTGCCGACCACCTCGGTGCTGGCGGTATTGGGCGCGGCCGGCCTGGCCGTGGGTCTGGCGTTGAAGGACTCGCTGTCCAACATCGCCTCCGGGGTGATGCTGATCATGCTGCGTCCGTTTCGCGAGGGGGATGCAGTGCAAGCGGCAGGCTTGGAAGGCGTGGTCGAGGAGATCCGGATTTTCCAGACCCGGCTGCGCACTTACGACAACCGCGCCATCGTGCTGCCCAACAGCATGATCACCAATGCACCGATCATCAACTTCACCGCCAAGCCGCGTCGGCGCATCGATATCCTGGTCGGCGTGGGTTACGACGATGACCTCAAGCAGGCGCGTGAGGTGCTGCTGCATCTGGCCTATGCCAACGACCTAGTGCTGAAGGATCCGGCACCCTTTGTGCAGGTCACCAAACTGAGCGAGAGCAGCGTTGATCTGACCCTGTTCGCCTGGTGCAAGACCAGCGACTTTGGCGAGACCAAGAGTCAGCTGACCGAAGCCGTGCGCACGGAACTGATCGGCCACGGCTTGAACATCCCCTACCCGCAGCGTGACCTGCACGTGTACCACCACAATGGCGATGGCACGCCGCTGGGCGATGTGATCACACGATCAGTGATCGATGACGGCGACGCTACAGCCAAGGCATGACGACGGCATGAGCCATCGCGGGCCGAGCGCTCGCGTTCAACACCACCTGGCAGCAAACGGGGCCGATCCGGCCCCATGGGTCAACCGGCCAGCTGGGCCAAGTGCTTGCGGTAATGGCGCAGCTCGTCGATGGAATCACGCACATCGCTCAGCGCCGTATGCGCGGCCTGCTTGCGCACACCTTCCAGCACCGGCGGCGCCCAGCGCCGCGCCAGCTCCTTGAGCGTGCTCACGTCCAGGTTGCGGTAGTGGAAGTACTTCTCCAGCCGCGGCATCAGCCGGTGCAGGAAGCGACGGTCCTGGCAGATGGAGTTGCCGCACATGGGTGAGGCGTTGACCGGTACCCACTCGCTGAGGAAGGCCACGGTCAAGGCTTCGGCCTGGGCGATGCTGACCTGACTGTCCAGCACGCGCTGCCACAGGCCCGAGCGGCCATGCTGGTTGCGGTTCCAGTCGTCCATGGCGTTCAAGGTGTCCAGCGAATGGGCGATGGCCAGTTCCGGCCCCTCGGCCAGCACATTGAGCTGCGAATCCGTCACCACTGTCGCGATCTCCAGGATGGAGTCCTGGCCCGTATCCAGGCCGGTCATCTCCAGGTCGATCCAGATCAGTCGGTCGTTGTTCGCGTTGCTGTTGGCCATGCACCTACCCGTGGTTTGAGAAATCGCCGGGCCGCGCGATGATGCGTTGCAGCGGGCTGGCGCGATGTCATGATAGCGCAGTCACCGACCGCCTCCGACCGATGAACAATTTCGCGCACTACGCCGTCCTGACCGCCATGCTGGCGCCGGCCTTCTTCCTGACGGCCACCGCCTCGCTGCTGCTGTCGGCCAACAACCGCCTGGCCCGCATCATCGACCGTGCCCGCACCCTGCTGCGCGAGCTGGTGGACATCGAGGATCCCAAGGAGCGCGAGCTCTACGAAATGCGCATCCGCCTGCAGCGCCGCCGCAGCTTGATCATCCTGCGCGCCGGCCAGTTGCTGTACGGCGCGATCAGTTGCTTTGTGGGCACCAGCCTGGCGGTGGCGGTGGACACCTTCGTCCACCATCGCCTGGGCGGCCTGCCGACCTGGCTGGCCGCCGTCGGCGTGCTGGCCATGCTGGCAGCCAGCATCCTGCTGGCGCGCGAGTCGACCTTGGCGGTCACCGCGATCAACGAAGAGATGGATCACCGCCACGTCAAACGCAAGTAAGCGGGCGGACACCCGTAGGAGGGGCTTCAGCCCCGACCACGCAGGCTCACGGCACGTTTACCGTCAAATCAACGGACGATTACGCTTGGCACGGAAGTAATTGGTCAACCGCCGGCTGGCTTCCTCACCCAGCACCCCGCCCTGCACTTCAACGCGATGGTTGTGGCGCGGATCGCTGAGCAAATCAAACACACTGCCGCAGGCGCCCGTCTTGGGATCGGTGGCACCAAACACCACCCGCCCCACACGCGCATGCACGATCGCCATCGCGCACATGGCGCAGGGCTCCAGCGTCACGTAGAGCGTCGTACCAATCAAGCGATGGTTGCTGAGCGTACGACCGGCCTCGCGCATCGCGATGATCTCGGCATGCGCGCTGGGATCGTGATCGGCCAGGTTGCGGTTCCAGCCCTGCCCCAGCACCGTGCCGTTGGCATCCACCAGCACGGCGCCGACCGGGATTTCATCGAACTCGTGCTCGGCCTTGTCGGCCAGGGCGAACGCATGGCGCATCCAGCGCTCGTCGTTGCTGGCTTGCGTGTGCTCTGCGGGGAGGTCCGGAGTACTCATGGGCGCTATTCCAACGCACCCAGCGCCAGGCTGGCAACTGCCAGATCCGACTGCGCGCGCGCGGCATCGCCGTCCTCCAGAAACCACGCGGCTGACAGTCCCGCGTACGCCAAGGTCCAGCCCGCGAGCCGCGCCGGCGACAAATCCGCGGCCAACGACACCAACTGCAACTGGCGATGGAAGCGCTCGGGCCGGGTCACCGTGGCCAGCTCTGGGTTGCACAGCAGGTTGGCGTAGTCGAATCCCCGATCGCCGTGCAGCGGTTTGGGGTCGATGGCCAGCCAGCCGCGTGCGCCAAAATCGAGCACGTTGTCGTGGTGGATATCGCCGTGCAATGGACGCGCCGCTTCCGCGCTGTCCAGCAAGTCATGGGCCTGCTTCATCGCGCGCGCGAACAGTCCGCCTTCGCGTTCGGCCGCCTGTTCCAGCGATTGGAACCAGCGGGCCAGCGGCACCAGCGCATCGGGCCAGGCCTGCGGACGCGGCGCATGCAGGGCGGCAATCACCCGGCAGGCGATTTGGCTCGCCTCGTCGTCCTGCCCATGCAGGGCCATGGCCATCAGCGAGGCGGATCCGGTGGCGCGCTCCATCAGCAACGCTGCGTCGTCGCGCTCATACACGTCAGCTGCGCCCTGCCCCGCCCAATACGCGAGCGAGGCCGCACCCTGGCGTTCGAGTTCGTCGTGCGAAATCTTCAGCATCGCCGCCCAGCCGCTCGCACGCCGTACCGGCAGCAAGTGGCTGGAAGGTGTTTGCAAGGCATCACCATCGGGCCGGAGCTGCCAGCGTCGCAGCCACGGCTCAAACGGCGAAGCGCTTATTCCCACTCGATCGTGGCCGGCGGCTTGCCACTGATGTCGTAGACCACGCGCGAGACGCCGCGCAGCTCGTTGATGATGCGGTTGGACACCGTGCCCAGCAGCTCATAGGGCAAGTGCGCCCAGTGCGCGGTCATGAAGTCGATGGTCTCCACCGCGCGCAGCGCAATCACCCATTCGTACGCGCGCGCATCGCCGACCACACCCACCGACTTGACCGGCAGGAACACCGCAAAGGCCTGGCTGGTCTTGTCGTACCAGTCCGCCTTGCGCAGTTCGTCGATGAAGATCGCATCGGCCTTGGCCAGCAGCTCGGCGTACTCCGGCTTGACCTCGCCCAGGATGCGCACGCCCAGACCCGGGCCCGGAAACGGATGGCGATAGACCATGCTGCGCGGCAGACCCAGCTCGACGCCCAGGCGGCGCACTTCATCCTTGAACAACTCGCGCAACGGCTCGACCAGGCCCAGCTTCATGTGTTCCGGCAAGCCACCGACATTGTGGTGACTCTTGATCACATGCGCCTTGCCGGTCTTGCTGCCGGCCGACTCGATCACGTCCGGGTAGATCGTGCCCTGCGCCAGCCACTTGGCATTGCTGAGCTTGTGCGACTCTTCCTCGAAAATTTCGACAAACAGGTTGCCGATGATCTTGCGCTTGGCTTCCGGATCGCTGACGCCCTTGAGCGCGGTGAAATAGCGCTCGGCGGCGTCGACACGCACGACTTTGACGCCCATGTGTTCGGCGAACATCGCCATCACCTGGTCGCCTTCCTGGAAACGCAGCAGGCCGGTGTCGACAAATACGCAGGTCAGCTTGTCGCCGATGGCCTTGTGCAGCAGCGCCGCTACCACCGAGGAATCGACGCCGCCGGACAGGCCCAGGATCACTTCATCCGACCCCACCTGCTCGCGCACGCGGCTGATCTGATCATCAATGATGTTGGCCGCCGTCCACAGGGTCTTGCAGCCGCAGATTTCGGCGACGAACCGACGCAGCAGGGTCTGGCCCTGCTTGGTGTGGGTCACTTCCGGGTGGAACTGCACGCCGTACCAATGCTTGTCTTCCAGCGCCATTGCCGCGACCGGGATGCGGTCGGTGACGGCGGTGACGGTCCAGCCCGGCGGCGCCTTGGCGACGTGGTCGCCATGGCTCATCCACACATCGATGCGGGCGTCGCCATCGTGATCGCTCAAGCCGCCCAGCAGCGCGTCATGCGCCACCAGCTCCACTTCGGCATGGCCGAATTCGCGCGCGTCGGCCGCTTCCGTTGCGCCGCCCAGCTGCGCAGCCAGAGTCTGCATGCCGTAGCAGATGCCCAGGATCGGCAAGCCGGCGTCGAAGACCTGCTGCGGCGCCTTGGGCGCGCCCGGCAGCGTGGTCGACTCCGGGCCGCCAGACAGGATGATGCCCTTGGCG
>Ga0160436_1000856_pt1 | contig 9614 bp, 8 predicted proteins | sample HID1973M_E0MG_FD_108264 | JGI IMG/M metagenome (GOLD analysis project Ga0160436, IMG submission 108264) | Enriched mosquito-associated microbial communities from UW Madison campus, WI, USA - HID1973M_E0 MG | ecosystem: Host-associated > Arthropoda: Insects > Digestive system > Unclassified ...
CGCCTGCTCGGCGTGGCCTACCGCATGCTCGGCTCGTTGTCCGAGGCCGAAGACGTGGTGCAAGACGTGTGGCTGCGCTGGCACGGCGCCGACCCCAGCCAGATCGACAACGCCGAGGCCTGGTTGGTGGCCACTACCACCCGCCGCGCCATCGACGGCCTGCGCCTGGCACGCCACGCGCGCGAGCAATACGTCGGCATGTGGCTGCCCGAACCGGTGCTCAGCGAAGACAGCGCGACCCCCGAATACGTGCAGGAAACCGCCAGCGACCTGTCGGTGGCCTTCCTCAACGTGCTCGAGCGGCTGGCGCCGGAGGCGCGCGCGGCCTTCCTGTTGCATGAGGTGTTCGACCAGGACTACGCCGACGTCGCCCGCACGCTCGGCAAGACCGAAGCGGCCTGCCGCCAGATCGTGCACCGCGCGCGCCTGCAGCTGCGCGAGCAACGTCCGCGTTACAACGTCCCGCAGGACGTGCACCAACGGTTGATGCGGCGCTTCGTCGAAGCCCTCGCCAGCGGCGACTACCGCACCATGAAGACGCTGATGGCCGAATCGGCGATGCTCATCGGCGACGGCGGCGGCATCGTGACCAGCTTCCCCAAACCGATGGTCGGCGGAGAGCGCATCGCCCAGCTGCTGTATGCGCCGCACCTGCGCCGCAAGGCCGAACTGGAAATCGTGCCGGTCATCCTCAACGGCCGCGCAGGCCTGCTGCGCTACTTCAGCGGCCAGCTGGAATCGGCCATGGCCTTCGATACCGATGGCGAGCGCATTGTGCAGATCCTGGTGCAGCGCAACCCGAACAAGCTGCAGCGCATCGTCGAGCGGTTGGCGCCGGCGTTGCGCTAGCCGCGAGCGCGGGCCGTCGGGGCTGAAGCCCCTCCCACAACAACGCGGATGGGGATGACGGCGACCCCACCGCCCATCACCCTCGAAGGCCTCACTCCTCGAACGGCGCGCCCATCAACGCATCCACCGACGACTGTGCCTGGTAGCCATGCACGAAGCGCTCGCCGAAGTCGCGCGCGAAGTTGTCGTAGGTGGTCTGCGGCCGCGACTGCGCGATGTTGCAGACCGCATGGCTGAAGCAGCGCTTCATGTCCAGGCGCGGGTACTCGGCCACGATGGCGGCCATGCGCTCGGGCGCGATCGCCTCGTGTTCCCAGCCGCCGTAGTCCACGCCTACGCCACGCTGCGACAGCGAGACCTCCACTTCCTTGTAGCGACCGATCGACGGCGTGGAATTGAGCGCCACCCCGTCCCAGACCAGCTGGCAGCGGCGCGGATCGAGGCCGGCGCCATGTGCGAAATCACGCGCGGCGTTGGCGCCTTCGACCTCGAAGCGCAGCGGGCCCTGGAATGCATCGGACAATCCCAGGTCGTGGAGCAAGGTGATCACCGCCAGCACTTCGGCGTCGTATTCCAGGCCATCGCGCTTGCCGATCAAGGTGGCGAACAGCCATGAGCGCACGACGTGGTTGAACAGCCAAGGCTCGTGATTGGCGCGCGCGAAGCAGATCGCGCGTTCCACCACGGGCGTATCGGCGACTTCGACGCCTGCCAGCCACTGCGTGGCCGGGGACAACGGATGCAAGGCGGGAGCAATGGCATTCGGGTACGGATACATCGGCGTGGCCTCCAGGGTGGGGAGGCCGCAGCGTGCACCCACGCCCGGCGCCGCGGAATGCACCCATGCGGCCATGCTGTGTTGCTTGCGATGCACCAATGGCTAACCTTGTTGGCACCTCGTAGCAGCGGCTTCAGCCGCGACTGCGGACTACCGACAACAGCAAACTTCCTGAGCCCTGAAGCCCGTCGCGGCTGAAGCCGCTCCCACAACGACCTGCGGACAGTGCGCAGCTGCACTGTGGGAGGGGCTTCAGCCCCGACATCCGTGTCAGCGCTCGCATTAGTGCGTGAAGATCAACGCAGTGCGCACGTCCACGTACCTACTGCCCATCGATGCATGCGCCTAACGTTCGTCGCCATCGCCAACGGTGGCGACCGATCCGCAGCGAGGACGCAATGGGCAAGCTCACAGGCAAGGTGGCATTGGTAGCCGGCGGCAGCAACCGCATCGGCCTCGCCGCCGCACGACGCTTCGCCGAACACGGCGCGCAGGTGCTGATCACCGGTCCGCGCCGCGAACGCGTCGATGCCGCCGTGGCGCAGATCGGCCACGGCGCGATCGGCGTGGTCGGCGTGGTCGGCGCAGGCGACGACATCGCCCACCACGACGCCGCGGTCGCCGAGCTGGTGCGCGCACACGGCGGCGTCGACATCTACCTCGCCGCCGCCCATGTCTCCACGATCGTGCCCGTGCACAGCGTGCTGGAGGCCGAATACCACGGGCAATTCGCCGACAACGCGCGCGGCCTGCTGTACGGCATCCAGCGCACCACGCCGGCGATGCGCGCGGGCGGCGCCATCGTCATCACCGGCGCGGTCGCCGACGAACTCCCCGCCGCGTGCCGCGTGGTGCATGCCGGTGCGCGCGCCGCCGTGCTCGCCTTCGCGCGGGTGTGGGCCGACGAGCTGCAGGCGCGGCAGATCCGCGTCAACGTCGTCAGTGCCCACGACGCGCAGGCATCGCCCGAGGTCATCGACCATGACCGGCACGCGACGCCATTCCCTGCGAACCGCGCGGTCGCGTGCGACAGCGCCAGCGCGCGCTTCGAAGCGCTGGCCGACGCGGCACTGTTCCTGGCCTGCGATGCCAGCCGCTTCATCACCGGTCTCCATCTGCGCGTCGGCGGCGGCGTTTCGCTGCTGTAGCGCCATACCCGCGCGCCAAGGCGCGCCCTTCCCCCCGAGGACTTCCGCCATGCGCAACCACCGCCGCCCCGATCCCGATGCGTTCTCGCCGCTCGCCACGCCCGTCGCCGGCGTGACCCGCCGCCAGCTGCTGGCCGCCAGCCTGGTCACCGCCGCCGCCACCGCGATCGCCTTGCCGCTGTCGGCGGCAAGCGCCGCCGCCCCGCCCCGCCGCAAACCCACCTCCCAGAGGAACACCACGATGTCTTCGATCACCACTACCGACGGCTGCGAAATTTTCTACAAGGATTGGGGCAACGGCCAGCCGCTGGTCTTCCACCACGGCTGGCCGTTGTCCAGCGACGACTGGGATGCACAACTGCTGTTCTTCGTGCAGCAGGGCTACCGCGTCATCGCCCATGACCGGCGCGGGCACGGCCGTTCCAGCCAGACCGCCGGCGGCCACGACATGGACACCTATGCCGCCGACGTCGCCGCGCTGACCACCGCACTGGACCTGCGCAACGCGATCCACATCGGGCACTCCACGGGTGGCGGCGAAGCCACCCGCTATGTCGCCCAGCACGGCGCCGGCCGCGTCGCCAAGCTGGTGCTGATCAGCGCGGTGCCGCCACTGATGGTCAAGACGGACGCCAACCCGGGCGGCCTGCCCAAGAGCGTGTTCGACGGGTTCCGCGAGCAACTGGCGGCCAATCGCAGTGCCTATTACTGGGATGTGCCGATTCCGTTCTACGGCTTCAATCGCCCCGGCACGCCGGTGATCGAGCCGGTGCGCCTGAACTGGTGGCGCCAGGGCATGACCGGCGCGGCGAACGCGCACTACGAGTGCATCGCCGCGTTCTCCGAAACCGACTTCACCCAGGACCTCAAGCGCATCGAAGTGCCGACCCTGGTCATGCATGGCGACGACGACCAGATCGTGCCCATCGCCGACTCGGCGATGCTGTCTTCGCGCCTGCTGCGCAATGCCACCTTGAAGGTCTACAAGGGCTTCCCGCACGGCATGTGCACCACGCACGCCGATGTCATCAACCGCGACCTGCTCGAGTTCATCCGTCGCTGAGGCGGCGCTACAGCGCCTGACCGGTGCGGCCTCCCGCCGCGCCGGTCTCTGCGGCCCTCCGGTGATCACGAGCAATGCCGATGCAGGGATCAGCCGGAACGGGCATGCATCGATACGACCGCCGCGCGCAGAGAGGCGCCGGGCGTGATTTGCCGGCAACATGCACCGCCCAGCAACACCGCCACCGCTGAGCGGACCCGCGCATGCACCTGCGACGGCAATAGCGCCCGGCCGAGCCCGAACACGGCTTCAAGATGCGCACCGCCACGCAGCATCGAGACGAAACAGTGCGCCGCGGCCGCAGCATCGACGATGTTGATTTCTCCCCGGACCCGAGCGTCCTCCAGCATCTGTTGCACGGCCTGCAGGAACCTGCCCGGCCCGAATTGCCAGAACGCCCGCTCCGCTTCGGGCGGGCACCCAGGCGTGGAAACCGCGATCCGGTACAGGGCCAATGCCGGCGGCGACATCAGCGCGGACATGATGCCGCTGCCCAATCGGACCAGTCCGTCTTGCAGCGCCTCCCCTTCCCGCCTGGCGCTACCCTCCAGCGCCATGGCCGCACTACGGACCGCCAAAGTGCGGTAATAGGTACCGAGGAATTCGGCCAGGTCCAGCGGGCGCGTCCCGGCTTCGTCGCGCAGGCGGCGATACAACCCATGCGGCGTCCATGTCCAGTAACGACGACCCAGCAGGAAGGCCACCAGCACGCTGCAATTGGCCCATCCGCGCAGTTGGCTGCCGCAACCGGGTACGGACTCGCGCGACCGAAGGATGTCTCCGCTCGCACCCCAGCGCAGGAACTGCAGCGCCTGATCGAGCGTCAGGACACGGACCATCATCCGCGTCCACCACGGCTCGACCAACAGCCAGCTGCCATCGTCCAACGGTCGCATCGCGAATACATGCTTATGGCGATCGTGGGCGAAGCGGTGCCACCACTGATGGCGCAGGCCCGGCACGAAACAGACGAACCATTCCACGGCCGGCAATGTCAGTGGCGAGCCGTTCTCGTCCACGCCGATCGTTGGCCCGCGCGTCAGGGATGGCGGCCGAGCGCGCGGCATCGCCATCGCTTGCGCGGCGCGCGCTGTGCGCAACCTAGCAAGCAGCGTGCGCATTGTTGCTCTCCACGTGCAGGCCACTGCAGAAGATGTCGACCACGTGCGCGATTTCATCGTGCTGCTCCAGCTGCTCCTGCCCGGGCACGCGGGTATCTCGGGCAACGCCGGTGACTTTCCAGCCGCCCCTGAGCAGAGCCAGGAAATGGCTGGCCAAGCCCTGACTATCGCCGGGTACAACGATGCCCGCCACCTGCGCAGCGCGGAAGAATTCCTCCAATCCGGCGACCACTTTGCCGGGGCCGGCGCGATAGAACGCTCGCCCCAGGTCCTCATCGCGGATGCGCTCGGCAATGGCAAGCCGATACACGGTGCTGAGCTTGGCGTCGGCGTAGGCGTCGGAGAACTGGCGGCCAAATTCGAGCAAGACTTCGCGAAACGCGCTTTCGGTATTGCAATTGCGCAGCGGCGCCAACAGCGAGCCGGCGAAGCGCTCGCCAAGGGCGATCATCAGACCGCCGCTGCCACCAAAGATTTCGTTCACTTGCCGCGGCGAGACCCCGGCCAGGTCGAGCACGGCCTGCAGGTCTGCACCGGCCGCCGCGCCCATGGCTGTGGCGAGGTTGTCGAGAAGGGTGCCTCGTTTGCCCCCCGGGGGCTCGAGGTCGTTGGGTTGTGTCGGTGCACGCATGGAAGAGGTCTCTGGAAAGAGGAGGTGGTCATCGTGGCGTGGCTGCGACGCAGGTATCACCCGCGCGGGCAACGCGAAAGCAGGCTAGCCAGGTCATCGCGAGGGCAATAGTCCCGTCGCGGTCAGTACGCTATTGCCCGCAGGACACCCATGGGCCCCGATGCAGGTCTGCGTGCCGGGCGAGGCCGTCGGGCGATTGGTGCAATGCGCACAACACCGCGGGTCCCTCGGTCGATCTAGCGAGGACGCCAGCCCACGGCTAGATTCGGCAGCATTCCCGCGGCCTTCGCCGCGCACCCGCAACGAAACGACGTCGGTGAGCCCGGCGATTGTGCGAGGACACCATGACTGCCGATTCCGCCTTCCGCGCCTGGATGGCTGGCGCCCTGGCCCTGACCGGACTGGCCTTCGCCTACTACCTCGCCGCGGACATCAACATGCCGATTTCGCCCGAAGCGCGGCTCACCTACCGGGTCACCCAGGTGGCGGCCGATGTCAGCGGCCGCGTGATCGAGGTACGCGTGCGCAACAACCAGCACGTGCAACCGGGCCAACTCCTCTTCCGCATCGACCCTGCCAGCTACCTGGCCGCCGTCCATGATGCCCAGTTGCAGGTCGAGCAGGCCGGGCAGGACAACGCTGAACTCGACGCCGCGGTGGTCGCGGCCTCTGCGGAAGTGGAGCGTTCTGCGGCACAGCTGCGCGATGCCGAACGCGAACTGCAACGCTTCAGGGCGCTGATCGACGACCGGTATGTGTCGCGTTCGGCACTGGACCAGGCACAAGCACGCCGCGACGTCGCCGCCGCGCAACTGCAGTCGGCACACGCCGCGCGCAAGATCTTGCAGCAGCGGCGGGGCAGCGCAGGCGCAAGCAGTCTGAGACTCCGCCGGGCGCGCAACGCGCTGGCCCGTGCCCAGATCGACCTGCAGCGCACGTGGGTCGTCGCACTCGAACCGGGAATCGTCAGCAACATGCGACTGGAGACTGGCGCCTACGCCCAGGCCGCCACGCCCAAGCTTGCCCTGGTCAGCACCCTGCCTCAACTGCACGCCGATTTCCGCGAGAAATCCGTGCTAAACATCGTACCCGGCACGATCGCCGAAGTCGCATTCGACGCGTTGCCGGGGCGCGTGTTCGACGCCGAAGTGATGTCGCTGGACGCAGGCGTTTCCGGCGGCCAGATCGATCCCGATGGCCGCCTCGCCACGCCGGAACAGGACGACCGTTGGGTACGCGACGCCGAACGCGTGCGTGTCAACCTGCGCCTGCAACAATTGCCGCCGCGTTCGCTGATGACCGGCGCGCGCGCCACCGTTCAATTGCATCCGCGGAACGAAGGGTTGCGTCACTGGCTGGGCCAGTTGCAGATTCGCCTGGTAAGCAGGCTCCACTATGTCTACTGAGTGCGCGCCAGCCCCGCGTGCTCAACGCCGCGCGCTGGACAAGGACGGCTGGCGGCAAGCGTGCCGGATCGCGCTCGCCGGCCTGGCCTGCCTGGCCCTGGCCAAACTGTTCAACCGTCCATTCGGCGCGCTTTTCGCCGTCTATCCGATACTGCTGCTTGGGCTGGTGCCGGTCTACACGCCTCGCGTCGTACTGCAGTTCGTTGCCGCAAGCCCGGCCAGTATCGTGGTCGCAAACCTGCTCGCCATCGCCTCGCAGATTGCGCCGCCGCTGGCGGGGATTGTCTTCTTGCTGTTCGCGACGGGCTGTTTCAGGCTCATGGCGCGAGGACGTTGGTTCCTGTTCGGCGCGCTGTGCATGGTGTCCACTTCCATCCTGGCGCACCTGGGAAGCTATCCGCAAATCCCCCGCGACGACCTGTACGCAGCGCAATGGATGGCTACGTTGCTGGCAACTTTCGCTGGCGGCCTGGCGCATGCGTTGCTGCCCGAACACCGCGCGATGCCGGCACCGACGCCGCCGCCCCCGCCATCGCTCATGCGCCACCAGATTCTGCTCGGGGCGATCTGCGCCACCGCTTCCTATGCAGCATTCCAAGTGCTGGACCTGAGCGACTCCCTGTCGGCCCAGGCCGCCACGGTGTTGATCCTGTTCCCGATGCGCCTGGCCACCGGCCGCAGGGCCGCTGCCACGCGCCTTGCGGGAACCCTGCTCGGTACCGCCTGTGCGGTGGCCACGCAGGTGCTGCTGTACACCCACCTGTCGCAGTTGCTGTTCTTGCTGGCGCTGTACGGCGTGGCTCTTCTGGCATTCGCGGTGATGCACGCGCGCGAAGCAGCCGGGCCGGCCGTGGGACTAAGTGCGGCAACCGCGATCGCAGTGCTGGCCGGGCAGTTGACCCCCCATATCGACCTGCTCGGCCTGTCCCTCTACCGCGTGGCCTCTGTCGGCGTGGCCGTGGGCGGCATGATGTTGCTGATCTTCATGGTGCAGGCGCTGTTGAACCTGTTCCCGGCCAGCCGCGACCCCGACACGGCGGCGCTGCAATGAGGCAGTTTCGCCAGCCGGCGGCAGAAAAGACGACCGCGGCATCGCGATACCCGATGCCCTCACCCCGCCGCGAGCCGGCCCACCTGCTGCGCGATGAAATCGGTGAACAGGCGCACGCGTACCGGCGTGGTGCCGCCGAAGGCATGCATCGCCTGCAAGGGCAGCGCCGGCAGGCGACGTTGCGGCATCACCTCCACCAGATCGCCACGGTCGAGATCCTCCTGCACGGTGCACTTCATCAAGTGCGCCACGCCCAGGCCCTGCAGCGCGGCGGCACGCAGACCCGCACCGGTATCCAGTGCGATGCGCCCGCCCGGTTGGATCGAGGCGCCGTCCTCGAAGGCGATCGGCGACACCCGGCCATGCAACAGATAGCGTGCGAACGGCAGGGCGCGCAACGCTTCCAGCGAGGTGGGCTGCCCCAGCCGCGCCAACAGTGCCGGCGAAGCGACCAACGCCATCTCCAGCAGCGCCAAGCGGCGTGCGCGCAGATCGCTGTCCTGGACATTGCCGACCCGGAACACCACGTCGTAGCCCTCGCGGATCACGTCGACATGGCGGTCGGACAGCGACAGCTCCAGCGACAGGGTTTCGTGGTGCGCGAGGAAATCGCTGGCGATCGACGGCATCAGCAGGCGGCCGAGTTCGCTGGGCAGGCTGGCGCGCAGCAGGCCGCGCGCATCGCCGGCCGCACGTATCGCATCGGCCGAATCCTCCAGGCCGCGCAGCAGCGGCGCGACGCGCTCGAAGAATGCCTGCCCTTCACCGGTCAGGCTGAGCTGGCGGGTGGAGCGTCGGAACAAGGTCGCGCCGAGTTCCGCCTCCAGCCGCGCGATCCCCTTGGACACCGCCGACGGCGTCATGCCGACCATCCGCGCGGCGGCACTGAACGAGCCCGATTCCACGACCCGCACGAAGGCCACGAGGCTGGCGGTTTGGTTGAGGAGATTCATCTGGTACTCCAAGGCACAACTGATATGCCCGACGGCGGGATGGTCTGCCGCGCCAGCATGCCCCATCAAGTGCATACCCCCAACACATACCCCCAACTCATGGAACCGCACCTCATGAAACGTCTGCAAGACAAGGTCGCCCTGATCACCGGCGGCAATAGCGGCATCGGCCTGGCCACGGCGCAGCTGTTCGCGCGCAACGGCGCCAAGGTCATCATCACCGCGCGCCGCCAGGACGTGCTCGACGAAGCGGTCGCCTCGATCGGCCACGGCGCGCACGGCATCCGCGGCGATGTCACCGACATCGACCACCACCGCGCCGTCGCCGAGGAAGTGCGCGCCCGCCACGGTGCGCTCGACGTCTACATTGCCAACGCCGGCGTGCTCACGATCACCCCGTCGGCGCAGGTCAGCCCGGCCGAATTCGACGCCCAGTTCAACACCAACGCGCGCGGCATCTTCTTCGGCGTGCAGGCGATCGCGCCGGTGCTGCGCGAGGGCGCCAGCGTCATCCTGACCAGCTCGCTGGCTGCTGCACGGGTGCTCGACGGCCACGCCGTCTATGCCGGCGCCAAGGCAGCGATGGAAGCGTTCGCACGCAGCTGGGCGCTGGA
>Ga0160436_1000872_pt1 | contig 9501 bp, 10 predicted proteins | sample HID1973M_E0MG_FD_108264 | JGI IMG/M metagenome (GOLD analysis project Ga0160436, IMG submission 108264) | Enriched mosquito-associated microbial communities from UW Madison campus, WI, USA - HID1973M_E0 MG | ecosystem: Host-associated > Arthropoda: Insects > Digestive system > Unclassified ...
AAGGCGAGCGGTGAACCGTCGGCGGTGTGGATGAACTGCGGCACTTTGCCGTCGTCGGTGACCTGCCACTCAAAATATCCATTAGCAGGCACGACGCACCTACGCTTGGCAAACGCGTTCTTGAATGTCGCCTTCTCGGCGATGGTCTCCGAGCGCGCGTTGAATGCGCGCACGCCAATGCCGGGGTCCTTTGCCCAACCAGGGACCAAGCCCCACTTCGCCGCCTCAGCCTCCCGACCGTCGGGCCGTTGGCGAATGATGAGGCCTTGCTGCATGGGTCCCATATTGAAGTTAGGTGGCAACAGGCGCGCGTCATCGGCGATGGTGGCGATGGCGAAGGCGTCGATAAGTTCTTGCTCGGTGAGGAAGTTCGCGTAGCGGCCGCACATGAATTCATGGTGGCACGGGGGTACGACATTGCGCCTGGCTGGGTCCCGCGGTTATCCACAGTTGGGGTTGCGGGCGTTGCCCGTGCCCACTACGTTCGGCGCATGGGGGGTGACCCGATCGTTTTGGTCGAGACCCGCGTGCGCGAAGAGATTCGACGCCGCGGGGTCGACCCTGTTCGCGACTCCGGCGTGGTGCGCGACCTCGTCGATGAGGTGCTCGCTGACTGGGATGAGCAGGCGCTCGCGGGGGTCGTGACGCCAGTCGGCGACAGGGCCGACGCTGCACGCACCGTGCTTTCGAACGTTGCGGGGCTGGGGCCGCTTCAGCAGTATCTCGATGACCCCGAGGTCGAGGAGATCTGGATCAACCGGCCGTCGCAAGTGTTTGTCGCGCGTCGCGGCGTGAGCGAGTTGACGCCCACCATCCTCACTGATGCGCAAGTCCGTGACCTCGTGGAGCACATGCTGAAGGTCTCCGGGCGACGACTCGACTTGAGTTCGCCGTTCGTCGATGCGAGCCTTCCCGGCGGTGAGCGCCTGCACGCCGTCATTCCCGATGTGACGCGCGAACACTGGAGCGTCAACATCCGCAAGTACGTCGCGAAGGCACACAACGTCGGCGACCTCGTGGCCCTCGGGACTTTGACCGAGCAAGCCGCACGGTTCCTCGATGCGGCCGTCGCCTGCGGGCTGAACGTGCTCGTAGCAGGTGGAACGCAGGCGGGAAAGACCACAACCCTTGGTGCGCTCGCGGGCTCCATCCCCGCCCGCGAGCGCATCATCACGTGCGAGGAAGTGTTCGAGCTCAGCCTCGCGCATCGTGACGTCGTTGGCCTTCAGTGCCGCCAGGCTTCGCTTGAAGGCACCGGAGAGATCGACCTTCGCCGCCTCGTCAAAGAGGCTCTGCGGATGCGGCCCAGCCGCATCATCATCGGTGAGGTTCGCGAGGCCGAGAGCCTCGACATGCTTATCGCGCTGAATGCCGGCATCCCCGGTATGTGTACCGTGCACGCGAACTCGGCCCGCGACGCTGTGGTCAAGATGTGTACCCTTCCGCTGCTGGCAGGCGAGAACGTCTCGGACCGCTTCGTGGTGCCAACCGTGGCGTCGGCAATCGACCTTGTGGTGCACCTCGCAGTCGACGCTCGCGGCCGCCGCAGGGCTACCGAAATCGTTGCGGTCCCAGGCCGCGTGGAGTCGGGCGTAGTTGAACTGGAACAGTTGTTCATCAACCGTGGCAACGGACTGCAGCGCGCCGAGGGGTATCCGCCACATCAGGAGCGCTTTGCGCGCAACGGCTACAGGCTCGCCGAGCTATTGGCGGCGTGACATGGCGTTACTTCTCGGCCTCACCCTCGGTCTAGGGCTCTTCCTCGTGTGGACCAGCTTCTGGACCCCATCCCCACGCGGGCCCGGGAGCGCCGACGGATGGTCAGCACGAATGCAAGACCGCCTCACTCGCGCGGGCGCGCCGGGCGTGACGCCCGCTGCACTCGTGACCGTGGCCGGCGTTGGTGCTGTCGTGGCGTTCCTCGTAGTCGCGGGCTTAACTCGGGCCCCCGCGGTCGCTGTGTGCTTCGCGGCCATGGCCGCCAGGGCCCCTTTTGCGCTGGTAGGGGCTCGGTCGCGCTCTCGGGTCCGTGCCACGCGCGCAGCATGGCCCGACGCTGTTGACCACCTTGCAGGGGGCATCCGCGCTGGTCTCTCGTTACCGCAGGCCGTGGCGCAGCTCGGGACTCGCGGTCCCGAGGAGCTGCGACCCGCTTTCGTTTCGTTCGCGGTCGATTTTCGCGCTACGGGAAGGTTTGGGGAGTCACTCGACGCCCTGAAGGAACGGCTTGCCGACCCCGTCGCCGACCGCATCGTCGAGGCGCTCCGGGTGACTCGCGAGGTCGGCGGCACAGACGTGGGCACGATGCTGCGCACGCTGAGCGAGTTTCTTCGCGACGACGCCCGAACTCGCGGCGAACTGGAAGCGCGGCAAAGTTGGACGGTCAACGCCGCGAGGCTCGCCGTCGCGGCTCCGTGGGTGGTCCTTGCTCTACTCGCTACCCGGCCGAGTGGCGTGTCTGCGTACAACACCGCTGCCGGGGCTACGGTCCTTGCTGCCGGGGCCGTGGCGTCGGTCATCGCGTACCGACTGATGGTGAGCATCGGCCGCCTTCCGGACGAGGCGAGGGTGCTGAGATGACCGCCGTCGCCGTCTTCGCCTGTGTGCTACTGGCTACCGGCATTGGCTTGCTGCTGTCGTGGATGGGCTCGCGACGGCCAAGCCTCGACGCTCGGCTCGCTCCGTACGTTCGCCCAGCAGACGGCGGCGCGTGGGTGGTTGACCACGCGCGACGGGGCTTCGCACCTGCGCGATTGTTGGCTCCGGTCATCCGGGATGCGGGCAAGGTTCTCGAGCGATGGGGATCGTCTGCGGCAGATGTCCGGGTGCGCCTTGAGCGGGCCGGCTCCAAGAACACGGTAGAGCAGTTCCGTGCGCAACAAGTGGCGTGGGCGGCGGTCGGTCTGGGTGCGGGTTTCGCCGCGGCAACGACACTCCGTGTGGCGAGAGGCGCGCCACTGGCGACGCTGCTCGTCCTGGTCGCGGCCTGCGCGGTTCTCGGTGCTCTGGCACGGGACGCGTGGCTCACTCGCGCCGCGCACAAGCGGAGCGCTCGCATCGTTGCCGAGTTACCCACGATCGCGGACCTGCTCGCGCTTTCAGTGACGGCGGGAGAGGGATCGCGAGCTGCATTGGAGCGCGTTGCGCGCACAACGTCTGGCGCGCTCCCACAGGAATTGCGCCGCACGCTTGCGGACGCCAGGGCGGGCGAGCCGTTGTCGCGGGCACTTAACGACATGGCGGCGCGCTGTGGTGCTCAACCCCTGCACCGATTCGTCGACGGCATCGTTGCCGCCCTCGATCTCGGAACGCCCCTGGCGGCGGTGCTGCGGGCGCAGGCACACGACGCGCGAGTGGCCGGGCGCGAACAGCTCATGGAGCAGGGCGGCAAGCGCGAGATTTTCATGCTCGTGCCGGTGGTCTTCCTGATCCTCCCGGTCACGATCGTCTTTGCCATTTACCCAGGCTTGATAGCTATTCGGCTGACCGGCTGACAACGAAGGAGGGGAGTTCATGACGGACCAGGAATCGGTGGTGACCAGTGACAGAGGTGACGTGCCCGGATGGGTGCTCATCACGCTTATGACTGCGGGCTTGGTAGCCGCGATTTGGGCGCTCGCGGGTCCGGCCTTGGCCAATGTATTCAACACGGCGATCGACTCCGTCACGGGCGGCTGATGAGGGAAGCGCCGTCGTCGAGTTCATACTCGTGGGTGCGCTCCTCACGCTGCTCGCAGCGGGGTTGTTCCAACTCGCGCTCACGCTCCACGTTCGGAACATCATGTTGTCGTCCGCTTCCGAGGGGGCTCACGTCGGCGCGCTTGCAGACCTCGACCCAGCGGATGGCGCTTCGAGAGCTTCGCAACTCGCCACCTCAGCGCTCGGTGGACTGCCAGTCGCTGTCGAGTCCCGCAGCATCGATGCGGGCGAGTCGGATGTCGTTGAGGTGACGCTTTCGGCACCGGTGCCGGTCCTGGGGCTATGGGGTGCGTGGTCCATGACCGTCACCGCGCACGCGATCGAGGAGGACGCGGGTGGCTGACGACTGGCGCACCGACGAGGGCAGCGCAGTGGTGGAGTTCATCTTCCTCGCTGTGCTGCTCATGGTGCCGATCGTCTACTTGGTGGTGTCGCTCGCGGCGGTGCAGTCGGGAGCGTTCGCCGCGGAGGCTGTCGCTCGAGACGCGAGCCGCGCTGCCGTGGTCGGTGGCGTCGACGCCTTGCGCGATGGGGCGTCTGTCACAAGCGCCGAGCGGGCCGCACGTGAGCGGGCCGCGTCGGTCTCGGCCGTGACCCTTGCGGATTTCAGGATCGACCCGCCCGATGCGCACGTGAATCTCGCATGCTCGACCGACCCCTGCCTCACCCCGGGTTCTGACATCACGGTTGACGTGACGGTGACCGTGGAATTGCCAGTGATCGGCGTTCTGGTGCCGGGCGCTGAGGTTTCCGTCAGTTCCACGGCTTCATCGCCGGTCGATGGGTACTTGCCATGACCCGCGAGCGCCTGCGAGGAGACGATGGCACGGTCATGCTGCTGACGCTCGGTTTCACGGTGCTGGCTCTCTTGCTGATTCTCGTGATTGCGGCGGCCACTCAGGTGCATTTGCAGCGGATGCGGTTGACGCACGTCGCCGACGAACTCGCGCTCGCGGCCGCTGACTCACTCGACGTGGCGGGATACTACGCGGGCACCCTCGATGAGCCATCGAACGAGGGCATCGTCGAACTGGCCGCGAACCAGGTGGAGCGCGCTGCCGCGGCCCGAGTGGCCGACGCGGCAGCCCGCGTGGGGCTGCCGCCAACTGCCGTGGTGGAGGCGACCACAGCGGATGACTTCACGGCCACCGTCACCATTCGCACGCAAGTGCATCCATTGTTCGGCATCGACGCGCTGCTGCCGTTTGCCGACGGCGTGACGCTCACGGCGACATCGAGCGCAAGAGCCTATTGAGCGTCGGCCCACTGGACTTAACCGTTGCGACCACCTAGCCGTGCTTTTCCGTGTCTGGTGGGCGCCAAACTGCCATTTCGCGACCATCAGGCACGGAAACGCGCAGGGGCGGCGGCGCACGGTGGCGGAGCGGGCGCGCGGGCGCGGTCGCCCGCGCAAAGCAGAAGGGGCGGCCCACCTCAGTGGGGCCGCCCCTTCCGGAACTGGTGGAACTACGCCTTGACGGCGCCGTCCATGATGCCTCGCACAATCTGACGTCCCGCGATGAAGAGCAGGATGATGACCGGGATGGTCGCAAGGAACGATCCCGTCAGAATGATGGAGGTCTTAGGCACCGATCCCGCACGGAGGTTGTGCAGGGCCGGACCGATGGTCTGCCACGTGGTGCCACCCACCGCGACGAGCGCCCAGATGTACTCGTTCCAGGCGCCAACCGCCGCGATCAGACCCAGCACGCCCAGCGCGGGCCGCAGGGTGGGGATCACGATGGATGTATAGACGCGGAACGTTGAAGCGCCGTCAACGCGAGCGGACTCGATGATCTCGTCCGGGATCGCATCCTCGATGAACTGGCGCATATAGAACACGCCGAACGCCGAGACGAGCGCCGGTATTGTCACCGCGAACAAGGTGCCGATCCAGCCGAGCGCCTGCATGATCTGGTACGCACCGACGATGCCCAGCTGGGCCGGAATCGTCAGCGTGATGACCACGAAGTAGAACAGCGGGTCGCGGCCCCTGAAGCGGAGCTTGGCGAACGCAAAGCCGGCGAGCGAGCAGAAGAACAGCGTTCCGGCCACGACCACCGCGACAACGATGAGCGAGTTGAACGCCGACCTCAGGAACATGACCGAGTCATACGACGGATACGAGGGCTCATTGCCGCCGTTGATCAGGTTCCAGTTGAAGGAGAAGTACGGCCCCGGGTACCACGTGGGGAACCCGTCTACATAGACCTTGTCTTCCTTCCACGTGGAGATGATGCCCGCCCAGTACACCGGCCAGAAGCCGATGAGCAGCACGAACGACAGCAGCACATAGTTGACCCAGCCCGCAGGCGTGTCTTGCGGCGAACGCCCGAGGAGGGCGGGGCTGTTCTGCTTGACCTCGACTTCTTGGGGAGCCTCAGCAGTTGCGGTGGTCACTTACGGCCTCCGATCTTGTTGGACAGCCAGCCGTTCAGGGCGGCGACAACCACCACCACCACGAACAGCACCCATGACATGGCGCCGGCGAATCCGAAGTTCTTCTGGTTCCAACCCGTATGCCAGATCAACTGGGCGACAGTTCTCCAAATATGCGAGTTACCGCCACCGCTGCCGGACGCCGGGTTCGTATCGAACTGCACCGGTTCGGCGAAGAGTTGGAGGGATCCAATAGTCGATAGCACCACGGTGAAGATCACCATGGGGCGGATCATCGGCACGGTGATGGACCACAACTGACGCCACGCGCCAGCACCGTCAAGGGCAGCTGCCTCGTAGACATCCTTGGGAATGGCCTGCATCGCGGCCAAGTACAGCAGCGCGTTGTAGCCGGTCCACTTCCAGTCGATCATGATGACAAGCGCGAGCCAGGCGGACCAGCGCGAGTTGCGCCAGTCGATGCCGTCGATCGTGTTGCCGCCGTACGTGGACTGGATGTGGAACAGACTCAGGATCCAGTTGGCCTGGCCGCCCTCCTTGGCGAAGAACGTGGAGAACACGATCGACGACGCCACGATGGGCGTGATGTACGGGACCAGGATGCCCACGCGGAACACCGACTGCGCGCGCAACCGGCGGTTGAGCAGCGAGGCGAGGATCAGCGCGAGCAGCAGCTGCGGAACGGCCGAGAGGATGAACAGGCCGAACGTATTGAACAGCGCTTGCCAGAAGTCAAAGCTCGTCAGCGTTCGCTCGAAGTTCTCGAGCCCAACCCAGCGCTCGGTGAACACGTTGATCGACGTGCCGGCCCGGTTGACGGGGTACTCGTTGCGATACGACTGGAAGGAAATCAGCGCGCTGTAGACGATCGGGAAGATGCCGAACGCGACAAACAGAATGAAGAAGGGGGAAATCAGAACGTAGGGGACGACGGCGTGGTCGAATCGGGCCCAGATCGATGACTTTGGTCCACGAGATCTGCGAGTGGCGCTCGCCGCGTCGTCCGTGCCTGCAGCGTTGGCCTCAGCGGCCTCCACGCTCTTGGCGGACATGTGCTACCTCCGTTGGTAAGTGACGCTCGTAATCCGATGCTAATGGTCGCCACGCGAAACGGGGGCAGGTCTCGCGACCCGCCCCCGTCCGCATTGTGACGTGGTTCGGATTACGCGGCAGCGTCCGCCTTCTCAGCGGCTGCAACAGCGGCGTCCCAAGCGTCGGCAGACTTGATCTTGCCGGCCTGAACGTCGTTCAGCACACCCTGAACGGCCGTGGAGACCGCGGCGTTCTTCGGTGCGTAGTAGATCGCGCCGGGGATGTCCTCGGCCGTCTTGGTGAACACGGCACCGACAGGGGCGTTCGAGAAGAACTCGTTGGTGAACGCCTGGATGTCGGGGTTGCTGTAGAGCGAGCTCTGAGAGGGCAGGTTACCAACCGTCTGGAAGATGGTGATCTGCTGGTCCTCCTGGATGAGCCACTCAACGAAGTTGTAGGACTCCTGCGTGGTGTGCTCGTCGTACTGGGCCGGGATGGACCAGAACGAGCCACCCCAGTTACCACCGGGGCCGGGGATGTCAGCGACGTCCCACTTGCCGGCGGTGTCGGGCGCCTGGCCCTGGATGTAACCCATCATCCACGCCGGGCAGGCGAGAACGGCGAAGGAGCCGTTCGCGAAGCCGGTGTTCCAGTCGTCGGTCCACAGGGCGATGTTGCCGGACAGGCCAGCGTCAACAACCTTCATGGCCACGTCGAACGCGGGCTTGATGTTGTTCATGTCGAGCTCGTTGTTCTTGTTGTAGAACGCGTAGCCCGTGCCCAGCTGCGTGACGACGGGGTTCAGGATGTTGGTGGCGTTGTCGACCCAGTGCTTCTTGGAGTCGCCGATGCCGTCCTGGTACTGCTCACCAGCCTTGATGAAGCCATCCCAGGTGTCGCCGATGAGGGTGTTGACCTCGTCGCGGTTGGTGGGAAGGCCGGCCGCCTCGAAGAGGTCGGTGCGGTAGCAGAGCGCGAGACCACCAACGTCGGTACCAAGACCGATCGTGTAGGACTCGTCAGCGTTGGAGGCCTGCGCCCACTTCCAGGGCAGGTAGTTCTCCTTGTACTTGCCAGCGCCGAGGTCGAGCAGGTTGACGAAGCCATCCTGCTGCGCGACGAAGCCGGTGATGTAGCCCTCGTCGATGGCGGCGATGTTGGCGGCGCCGGAGCCGGCGATCAGAGCCTGCTGCAGAGCGTCGTGCTGTGCGGCGTAGTCACCGATGTTGGTCTTGATGGTGACCCACGGGTGGTCAGCCTCGTACTTGGCAATCAGCGTGCCGTCCTCAAGACCGAAGTTGCCCCAGTAGTTCACCGTGAGGGTGACGGGCGTCTTGTCGACCGGAGCCTCGGAAGTCGGCTCGGGCGAGTTGTTGGTCGGCTCATCCGAGGAGGAGCAGGCGGAGAGCAGGAGCGCCGAGGCCGTACCAACAGCGAGCACCGTCGCCGTACGGGATCGAGTCCACTTCATTGTTGAATCCCCTTTGGTTCATGCGGCGCCCCCTCGTTGGGACGCAATGCCACTGTAGCGTCACGCAAAACGTTTCGACACCCTGGACGGTCACGGATTGGTTACGATCCGGATGCCTCTTGGGAACGTTGCGAATCGGTGCCTCGTCAGCGCGCGCCAGCCACCAGTGAGTTCACCGAAACGAGCACATTGGGGGCCAAGAAGGCCTCTGGATCCACGTCGCTGACCGACGCAATGGTGATCACCGCGCGGTCGTCGGCTACCAGCGTGAGCAGGCTCGAATCGGCCACTGCAGCCGGGTCGACCTTGTCGGCGAGCACGGTCAGATCGCGCACAAATCCGTGGGCGCGAATCTCGACTTGGTAGCCGCCCTCGACCTTGCTTGCGGTGGCGCTGAACGGCGCCGATTCGTACGCGATGTCCTTGTCCTCCGCGAAGGTCCACACCGCCCGCACGTGGTCAACGTCGCCCGGGTAGCCGGCGTCCGCCACGAGCACTTCACCCTGCGTGTCGCCGGCCCCGAGCACATGCGCGGGCACTTCGATGGTCGCCGTGCCGCGCGCATCGGCGCTCAAGTGCGCGGTGGCGACGGCGAGCTCCGTGCCGTCGAGCGCCATGCGCGTGAAGGTGACGGTCTCGCTCCAACGAGCATCGGTGTCGTTCACCGCAACCAGGTGAGCGGCGCCGCCCACCTCAAGCCCACCGTCGGCCCCTCGCGGCTGGAACGTGAGCAAGCGAGGCGCGAACACCTTCTTGAGCGCAAAGTACAGCGGCTTGGGCCGCTCCTCGCCGTCGATCGCCGCCCATGAGGTGACCGGCCAGCAGTCGTTGAGCTGCCACACGATGGCTCCCGCGGTGTGCGGCCACCATGAGCGGTAGTGGGCGATGCCGAACTCGAT